>ERZ761602.3002-NODE-3002-length-24995-cov-4.078067_pt1 | contig 24995 bp, 39 predicted proteins | sample MGYA00512165_ERZ761602 | MGnify/ENA primary metagenome ERZ761602 (study PRJEB28899, sample SAMN02445085) | bioreactor sludge metagenome | biome: EBPR sludge; isolation source: Thorneside wastewater treatment plant | place: Australia: Brisbane, Thorneside...
ATTCTCTCGGTCCTGAAGAAGACGGATCTCATATTTGAGCCATACGATGCCAAAGATCTGGTTGAGATTTTGAAGCTCCGGGTCGAAAAGGCATTGGATGCGACGAAGGTGGACGAGGCTGCTATTCGCAAGATCGCCGCGCTCGCGTCCCGCGAGACCGGCGATGCACGTAAAGCCGTAGAGCTCTTGGCAAAGGCAGTCAAGGTGGCGGAGGATTCGAGCGGCCGGCTGACTGAGAATGAAGTGGATGTGGCGGACCAGAGTCTTGAAGTGGACAAGACTGAGGAGCTCATTCGTTCGTTGGCGGTTCAGCAGCGCTTGGCGTTGAAGGCATGCTATTTAGGTTTTGGCAAGCAGCCGACCCGCCTATCTACGGGCAATGCGTTTGGTTGGTACCAGGAAGTCTGCCGCGCGGACGAAACAAGACCTTTGACGCAACGGAGGTTCTCGGACATGGTCAGCTTCTTGGATCTGTACGGATTGGTTAATGCGACTGTCATATCCAAAGGCCGGTACGGTAAAACACGAGAGTTGTCCGGGTCCCTACCTGATCGGGTTGTAGGAAACCTTCTACGGAGATGAGGAAACGCTCTATACAGTAATAAAGAAGGCAGAATGCTTTCAGAGGTCACTGAGCCTGGACTCAAGTCGCCGAATCTCCTTCTCGGTCTCCTGCAATACGATTCTTTCCGCCACAATTTGCTCAGGTTTCGCCCCAGGCTGCATCTCGAGTCTGCGAAGTCGTTCCTCAGAATTTGCTGCAAGATCTCGCAAATACCGACCTCGTTCGATGTCTGTCCACAAGACCCGGTACCGGTTAAGGGTATTGAACCGGCTCATGGGACGCGGTCAATGGTAAGTGGCGCGTCATTCATGTTGGGGGTGTCCGTGGCGTTCGCCTGCTTATTCATGGTGAGGTATTCATAGGCGCGTTTGAGTGCCATAATCGCTTTGGGGATGTCGTCGGTCTCGAGGGTGTCCGCCTTTTTCCAGTTTCCGTCGTGGTCTTTGTATCCGCGGTCCATGGCGACGCGGTGGCTGACCCATGTTTTGCCGTCCGATCCGTATCGTGGATTTCCCCATACCGTGACGCGCACGGCGCCGACTCGGAATTCTCGTTCAGGCCTCGTGAAGTCGCTGCTCATCGTGAATCACCTCCTGGGTCCGTGATTGCGTTTGGTCACCTGCCTGCGTTGGGACCAGTGTTGACGTGTGTTGTCTGCTGGTGAACTTGCGCCGGCATTTCCTGCATTGGCGTAGCCGCACTTTTCCGGTAGTCAGGGGCCTGTAGCCTTTCCATATGGTTTCGGTGCTTTCACAGTAAGGGCATTTGTAGGGTCGTCCCGCCATTGATGATCACCTCGGGACGCGGTAGGGACCTACCTATATATAAGGTTTGCGATTTGGATCGCCAGACCTGGGCCGGAAGAAGACGCCTTTGTCGGCTGGTAACGGTGCCCGTGTGCTATTTCTGACGATTGCGGACACTTTTCTGCAATACCACGTCTATCTAGGTGAAGGAAGTTCACAGGAACCAATTACCAGTACGGAGGGTCTCGCGATGAATTCCAATGACAATGCAGAGAAATGGTTTGCTGAACGTGTCGGTCGGTCCGTGGCGAATCTGATGGAAGCAGTATGTGAGGAGGCCAAGCTGGAAATGATGGGCCTTCCACCTGGGGTGGTCCGGGCGATTCACAACCGGGCCATTTTTGAATTACTCCGGATGGTGAACGAAAACGGCCATAGCCACCGCGACTCCGAACCCCAATACGGCGAATTCATGGAGTTTATCTCTCACGAATATAAGTTGTACGTCGAAATGTGTCTGCGGATGCAGGAATGGAACTCGAAAGACAATGGACAGCAGACCGAAGATGACGCCCGTGTCCTGTTCCGTAAGAATGCATCCCGCAATTAGTTCCTTCGCAGCGATGCTTGGCGCCGCGCAGGAACGACCCAAGGACTGCCGCAGAATGCTCGGCAAGATGTGACCGTGTCGGACAATTCTTGATCTTGTTTAGTCTACGTAGATAAGGGCGGTTGGTGCCGCCTCCAGAATAGCTCTTCAAATCATCGGCTTCTGTCTAGCCGTCGACGGGAAGAGCAGAACGATAAGGAGTAGTAGTCATGTACAAGCTCGATTCAAATCTACTCATCACACCACCCAAGAGCGATACCTTGTGGTTGCCGGTCGCTCCAAAACTGGTTTTTCCTGACCCACCGGCATATTCGGCTTTCGCCGATTCCAGTTTGCGTCGCGATGCGGAGCACTACGAGCGCGTCGCAATGGATCTGGGTCGGATCAATCTCCAAGGCCCGTAGTTCTACGAGTTTTCTAATGCCACGTTGATTGAAGGCGTAATGGGCCGGGCCCCACCCTACCGGGGCCCGCCCAACCTATTTAGAGATACCTTGGCCTGGGCGACTTGTCTGGGATCAATTCCTTGAATGCCACCTGTGGAATGACAGGCCGACAACGTTCGAGACCTCGCACAATGACTGAACACTTAGACCAAAACACACATCACAGACAATCCAGCCCGGTTAGTCTCTCTGGCACTGTGCCCAACGTGGCGAAGGCGGCTCGCTTGTTTGTGAACGAGCCTGGGTATGACGATGTTGGGCGCGTGCTCCGGCGTATGGGAAAGGAATTCGCATTCAAGAGCGCGACGAAAATTGAGCAGTCGAAGCCTGCCAATACCGTGTTGTTCCTGAATTGCGGCGGGCCGAGCGTGTATTCCGCACGGCGTCTGCGCCGGTTTGTTGAAGACGGCGGTACGGTCTACGCCTCGGATCAGCAGGCGACTTTTGTGGCGCGGGCTTTTCCTGAGGTGTTTCGGGTTAGCAAGCCGATGGATTTCGGGAGCTTCTCGGCGATGGTCGTTGATCGAGGCCTGAAGGAAGCCTTGGGCGGGACTCTGCGCCTCCACTTTGACGTGGGTGACTGGCGCTTTCTGATTCCCAAAAGGAGTCAGCGGGTCAAGGTGTATGTATCCATTCAGGGTTCTGAGCTGGGTCTCATGGCGCGAAGGTCGTCGGCAGAGGGCATACCGATTGTTCTGGGGTACGACGTGCCGGGTGGTGGAAGTGTTTTCTTTACGGCGTTTCACGGCGCCGCACAGCAGTCACGCAAGATAAAGGAACTTATCCGCTTCCTGATCTTACGGCCCATCATGAGCGGCGACTTGCGCACAACGCGTCTAATGATTCCCAATGTGGCGCGTACCGATGGAGTGGAACTGTTCGGTGTCCTCAGCAGTTCTGCTCCTCTTCGTGACTATGTCATCCAGGAAGCGGGAACATGGCGCGTCTCTTTGTCCTGGCAGGGCACCGCCAAGCTGCGTCTGGAATTGCATAACCGAAACGGTGTGCTACGGGCCGCTCCGGAATCCACGAACTCGCCACTCGCAGTGAATGGCCACGTCTCAGCCGGTGGTTACGTGCGCGTGTGCGCGATCGATATCTCCACCGATCAGATTCCCTATTGCGTGCTGATGAATAAGACTTTCGGTTAGACGACGCCAACGCGGCGCATGTGATTACCTTTAGGGTTACATGAAGCTGTATTTGCCGAGCTTGGATTCTCAGTCGCGGACGGTGCATTTTACCGGCCGTGTCAGCTCGGCGAAGGTACGGTACGGACCAGGGCAAAGCATTAGCGATGTTACGATGCGTCTTGCCAGCGTCGGGCGGAGGTGTCCTTTATGCGTGATGAACTTGGTGAGCGATTCTCTGACATTGAGCGCGCCGACCGCGTGCGGAGCCTAATAAACCGCGCTGTGCGACTGAATAACCGGGCGGAGATCGAAGAGGCCACGATAGACAAGAAGGGTGTCGTCTACTGCCATGACCCACTGATAGAGACCGAACTTCAAAGCGAACTCTCAACGCTTGATGCAGAGATGCACCGAGTCGGTTTGAATTTGTTATACACGCTCAGCCAAGTTGATCTCGGTGAGGTCGTATACGATCCGATGCACGAAGACCCTTTCGGAACATCGGACCTCAAGCCAGATACAATGCCGCCAGATGACAACTATTTACCCGATGGATGGGGCGATTCCGGTTGGCATGAGTAAGCTCCCTGCGGGACTGGTCTTCATTTCTTCATAAGTAGCAAGACCGCGCTCTCGCTATCGGTCACACGACTGAATTTCGCCCCTCGTAGTCGAACAGGTCAAGCCCCGAGGTCATTAGCGCTTTTTCCAGGGTCCCACTTCCGTTTTGAACGGCGTAACTGCACTCACGTTCGGTGATGGGGAGTACCCAAAGGAATTCGACTCTGTCCCCATCGATTCGGAGTTCGTTCTGCGAATTATCGTCGAGATGGGGTGGCAGGAGGAGACAGCTCGTAAGTTGGGGTGCTGTTTCCGTTAATAATCCGTTGGGCGTCCAGGTGTGGAACCAGTACAAGTACGTCTTTTGACGCGATGGGAATTCTGCCAATGCTTTTAGAACTTTGAACATCCATGGCTTCGGGCTATTGGCGTACATGATCAGTTCGATCCGTGGAACCGCAATGCCTTTTACAGAAGCAGGGATGGTCATGGGCAGGTCGCTCATGCCGCTGGTGACGAGGGTCCAGTACGCGCATTCTGGGTTGGGTTTGACGGCGTAGATGTCGACATGGACTGGTTGTTTGTCGGTTGAGTGTGCGACTAGATCGAGCATGGGTCCAAATCGCTGCTCATAGTATTTTTCTCGATTCTCTATGTGCTTTCTCGTGGTGTTCGGTATGTTTTTCATCGTTTGACCTCCTTTCCGTCCCCTTGTATAGATGTTGATCTCTTTACGTAGGGACTGTTTTTGTTTTCAATTTGTCCGGCGAGATCCTTTTCATCGAAAGATTTTTAAGTTCCGGTGCATTCTCAGGTCTCGGCGGGCCTCGCATTGTGCTTGGCCCGCCGGGCTCTAATGCAGGAACCACTTCACATTGATTTCTATCCCGACAACCCTTTGGTGCTTGACATACTTCGGGTGCTGGCCCGGTTGCAGGCGTTCAAAGAACAAGTGCGCGAGTTTTACTTCGAGGTTCTGTTGAGTGCCTATGTATGCCCGGAGTGTGGTGGGAGCCTTCGGATGGTCGGCGACAGTCGGTGCATGTGTGATGCCGGTCATGTATTCGATCCGACGATTGCGTTCCAGCGGTCTGAGTGCTGTGATGCGCGGATTGTGCGGCGTGTTCTCCATTACGAATGTACGGCCTGCCGGAGCGTAACGCGGTCCCGGTTCCTGTTTGATGAGCGTGTCTTCGACAAAGAGTATTTCCGTGAAATGATGCGGGACTCGCGTGAACGGGCGCGGCAGAAGCGCGAGGCAATCCGGTTGCTCCTATTAGGTTCACGTTCTGTGCCGCTCGTGGTCGATGATGTGCCAAATCTTGAGGAGGTACCGGGTCTTGTCGAGGCTCTGGATTTGTTTGTAAGTACCGAACCGAAGACGTCGCCACAGCACTTCGTGGATGACGACGTCTTTGATATGGAGAAGTACCGCCGCATGATCATGGACTCCGTAGGAGATTGGAGGATTTGGTTTGATGCACTTCCCCGACTGTGCGAGGACTCGCGAAAGGACCGCGCTCGTCGGTTCACGACCCTTGTTTACCTGGAGCATGAAGGCCAGGTGGACTTAACCCAGGCTGGAGATCGGATTGTGGTGAGAAGGCATGAAGCTGACATCGAAGGATAAGGAGTTCTTAGAGAAGCTGAGGGTGCTGTTTGATGATCACGAACTCTCAATCGAGTCTAAGCGGGACGGTGTCACGAGGCTTGTGCTGCGGAAGAACTATGGGGCGCGTGTCGAGACGTATTTCGGTATGACACGCCAAGGCGTGCGCTGGCGTTTTCAGCGATTGTTTGGGGATATCTACGTGAACGCGTACATCACCGTCCTGTGGGTTGAGTCCAACTTCGGGACGCACCTGCGTAACGACGCGATGGCAATCGCACGGGAGCGAATGGAAATCTATCGGAAAGCGGCGCAGAACGGCTCGCTCTCGATGCCGCCCAGGAAACGGGAGAGGTGATTGCGACTGCCAAGCACAAAGGTCGATTTGAATCACAACAGAGTCTTGCGTGTGGAAGCGTTGGATGAGCTTGCTGCGATCTTATTTCCGGGCAACAAGAACCATCAACGCATTTTTCTGGCTGTCTTCGTGGAACTCAAATGGGCCGAACGACAGTTTCTTGCGACATTAGATCCCATTGCGAACAAGCACGCCTTCAGCCATCGCTCTTTGGAGACGGTGCGCGCCAAAATGCGACGACTCGGCCTGATCGACCATGTCAGTCGGTTCAACCAGAAACATGGATACCGCGAGGGCTGGACTCTTTCCAGCAAGCTACCGAATACTCTGAAACATCTGGCAGCCCGCATAACGGCACTTCGATCAACAGAAACTGTTGCACAAGAGCGAAAGGATTGGGACAGTCTTCGTTATATATAACACCTGCGAAGAAGGGCCGTGTACAGGTCTGAAAATGGTTTAGAATGACTCTCTGTCAGGAGGAATTTGTGGACTGGCAGGAATTCAGAACAGATGAAGGAATCTCGATGCATGTTGCGTGAAAACAGTGAAGAACACTGGAGTCAAAACGAAAAGTTGGAGAGACTCGTTGGATTCTTCCGTCGGTCTGCAGACGGTGAAGGAGACTTCGGATTAGTTGTCGCCCACGAATTTGTGATGTTTCTCTTTCCTTCGCTTCGCGACTTGCCTCAAGGAAAGCTTAGACGTCTTCGGACATGGATCGACGAAAGTGTTCGCTGCCCGACTAAGCAACAAGTGTGGTTGAATGGTGTTCAACTAAACGCGTTTGTCCGTCTCTGCGACAGTATTGGCAGCGAAACGAACACATCCTGGCCAGGTCCCGATAAGTGGGTGTATGGAATGCCTGAATGCGATTCAACTAAAAGACTTCGATCGGTTTTTGCTCCCTATTATGAGAAGAATCCCAACAAATGCACACGCCTTCTTGCCAGGTCTCTTGGGCGCTGCAGGTGCAAGGGAGTTATCGATTGGTTGACATACCTGAGATCGTACTACTCGGATGACCGGCAACTTACGGAACTTCTGCAGAAATATATCAACCAATGATAAACGGTTTTAAAGCGCCTCACTCCCACGACTGTACTCTTTTGGTCTAGGGGAAACCCCGTTGCAGACGAACAGAATATTTGTGAAAAATGAACCACTTCGCATGGTACGGCTTGAATTGGAGGCGCATCTCGACGGGAAAGTTGTGTGACGGGTGTTGTGACGTGCCGCCAGAAACTGACAAGCGATTCACCCTCCTTTATACGATGTAGCTGGCCACGGCGGAAAGGCATTTTTTCATTTAGTGATGCGCAAGTTCTGCTTGGAATGGGCGTTCCTGCGCAAAAACGGCACGGATTCGCATGGTTTTCGGGGAGGAACGAAATGCCGCTCGGTTAGGCACTATGGCTGAGCCTGCATTTTAACAGTGCACATTTCATAAACATCGCTTCCAATGGGTGTCTTCTAAGTCAAGAAGGCGCCCTGTGATTGTTTGCGTTAGTCTTTTGCAGGCTTACTCGGAAAGTGAGTTCTCACAGCGCGCGGTAGATATAGGCAGTCCTGCGTCTATGCGAATTCCTGAGTCGGCGCTCAAGCTCGCGAAGCTTTCGTCTAATCCGCCTTCTCGCTCGTAGATATCGCCGTAGAGGTATGGGGTCGCGCATTTGGGATGCGAATACAGTTGCCCATATAAACCTTCTGTTTCCGTCACTACTCTGGGGGTGTAACCATATTGGCTGCCAAATTATGATTCGCCAAATAAGTCGCTGGCTCGTAGGAATACAGTTCGTCAGTAAATCGTAAGTGCGAGGCAGTGTGTATCATGGAAAAGGGGCAAACGTCCTAGTCGCTTGATGCGCATGCACCAGATCGTGGGGTGCCAGTTGCCCAATTCGCCTGACAAGAGGAGCATAAGGGGCCGTGGCGCTCGCGCTTCCTTACAGCGAGCAATTGTTCTCATTGTTCGCCGATCCCGTCGGCTTAGCGCAGCGAATGTACAATTAGGGTGTGTGTGCCAATCGCCAAGATATGTGCCACGTCGATTCGACAACGAGTATAGCCGAGCAACTTCAGCCTCATGGTATGCGGCATCGGGTGTGAAGCCAAAAGATCTGTGCCGAGCATCGGGTCCCGGCCCGGTAGCATGGAGTATAACGACTCCTGATTCGTCGCTGCTCCAATATCCGAAAAGAATTCCACCGGTTTCATTAGGGAACGCACGATCAGATTCCGTCTCAATGTAATCGAGCACGGATTGTTGCGTCCATACTTTTACATTCGACCGGAGCAGAGTCGGCACTCCTGCTGTCGCTCAAGGTCATAAACGTCCCATGAAGGCAAAAGCGAAACCCGTTTACTTTTCCGGAGCGATAAAATGCCGATGTCCCAAGGGCAGTCCGGATATGCGTTTTCCGCTCGTCCACATAACGTGGCAACTGCCATCCGTACTCCAGCAAGCACAATCTCGCCTGTATCAAATGACGCTCCGGAAAATGTAGGATCGGCACATCCTGTTGGTTGTAAGTCTCCTGTTTCCTCATCAAAAGGCGGCGGAGATATGGTGCCGTTGTCCAGCATGTGCTGAAGACACATCCAGCACCCTTTGTCGAGTTTGGGTAGGACTCGAGCCACAACACCACCCCATGCGCCAGGCGTTGTTGACACACAAACGTACGGAATTCCACGTTCACGGGCCAGTGCCGAGAGTGTCTGTTGGACTCCTATTTCAGCAGTCGCATCAAATATTAGATCCGCATCGGCTGTAAATTGGTCAATGACTTCCCAATCCGAAGCTCTTTTTTGCATCGGGTCACGGGGAACCCCGATGCGGTGATCAAGAGTTTCCACACGTGTATATGGCCAGTTCTTTTCAATAAAATATTTCAGCACGCCAGATTTTGGCAGACCGGTCGCGGAGAATCCCAGTGGCCATCGGCATATCGTTCCGGGATCGACTAGGTCGCAATCGAGAACACACAACTGCCCTAGGCCATTCTTTGCGAACTCTATTGCACTTGGCGCACCTAGACACCCCAAACCGGCCATTGAGATTTTCTTCGATTGAAGTGGCAGGCACTCTGAAATCCGTTCGCGCATGTCCGAAGGGCCGGCACGGCCAGCCTTTACTAGGAGGGGGCGTCGAGTTTCGGCTTCTCTTTGACTCTTTCCTCGTCTGACGAGAAACACCCAGCCGTCTCTATGCTCATTGTAACGTGTCTCTTCTGGAAAGATTATCGCGATGACATCCACTAAGCCGTCTGAACCGGTTCGAGCTCTTTCATTGACTTTCGTAACGTTACCATCGATAGTTGAGGCGATACGCAACAACGCTTCGGTGTTATTGACCTTTTGGGGTTCCTTCAATCGAACCCATTTCCCTTGTGGCAGTCGAGCTTGCCCTTGGAAGCGTTTCCTGATAATTTCATCGGCCGCCTCGAGAATATGACCGTCTTGATCCTTAATGTCCAAGACCACGCCACGGAAAAAACCTTCTGTGCTATGCTGAAGGGCAAATGTCAACGTGCCTCGTGTTGCTGAAGGGTCAAGTCTCCAAGCGCTGTCGACGAGGATCATGTTCCCAGGTGAGTACTGGTAAAAATCAGAGAATGGCTCACCCTGGTGTTCTTCAAGTTCCGCTTCACGATCCGTTTCCGATGCATCAGCTGCCGCAATCACATTCGATAACCTGTTCGTGACAAAATCGACCAACGTGTCCGTCGTATGCCAATTTGCGGAGGCGCGACCAATTAGGCAAAGGTTCTTACCGAAGGGATGTTGATGCCGAACCAGACTCAGCTGTGGCGCCGCGACCTCAAACCGAAACCATGGATAGAGGTCGGGAAAGGTAGCCACGAGCTCTACTTCCCGACCGCCATGGTTAGACCATAATCGTATTCGAACTACTCCGTCCTCAAAAGCCTTGGCATCGCGTTCATAGCGGATCCCAGCCTGTTCAAGACCACGCAGTTCATGTTCCAAACGACCTGGCCAGCGTTCCCACCAATACACAAGATTACCCCACAGGTCGATGCTTCGGCGGGCGTGGTGGGTCTGGGGGGCCGGGTCGATCTGGCGGTCCCGGGGGCTGATGAGGCGGACCAGGGTCGGCTGGTCTACCCGGATCGTCGGGTCGGCCGGGCTTGTCCGGCCTTTCATGGTCGCGAGGATTGCTCATATCTAACTCCTTATTTCATGATACTTAGACCAATTATGGCCCACTAACACTTGACAACTGGCATCGGATTCGATACCGTTGCACTTGTGCAACACCTTAACAGAGTGTTGCGTGTTTGTCAAGTTCGTTGCATATGTGCAACAGGGAAACCAATGAGTAAAATGACGCTGCAGAGCTTAGGCCGCAAGCTTCAAGAGAAGCGCGCAAACCGCGGCATCAGGGAGGTTGCAACAGAGATCGGGGTGAGCGCCGCTACCTTGTCTCGAGTAGAGACAGGGCGTTTGCCGGATTTGGAAACCTTCAGAAAGGTATGTGATTGGCTTCGAATAGATGCTAGCGAGGTGTTGGGCATCCGTCACGCGTCAAGTGACGCCGGCAAGGCCTCCGTGCACTTCCGCAAAAAGGAGGCGCTTGCACCTGACACGGCCGCTGCTCTAGCTCAAATGATTTTGAGTGCCCAGCGCGCCCTCCTTCGTCTCGACCACGACGAAAGCTAATCAATTATGTTCCCCAGAGGATTCAAGACTTGGTGCGAAAGAGTTTCGCTTGAACAGCGAAAGAAACTGGGTCTGCGACCGGTAGATCCATTGGATCCCTGGAGTCTTGCAGAGAATCTGTCTGTTGTAGTGTGGCTTCCTGAGGAGATTCCGGACCTAGACCCCGATGTTCTCAAAACGCTGTTGCGGGATGATCCAGACAGCTGGTCTGCCGTAACGATAAGTGTCGGCACGAAAGACGGGGTCATCTTGAATTCAACCCACTCCGGCGGTCGCCCTGCCAGTGATTTAACCCACGAACTTTCGCATTTGATCCTTGGTCACACGCCCGCGCGAGTTGATATCTCAGAAAATGGACTACTCATTTTAGCGACGTACAATCGCGCACAGGAGCAGGAAGCAGAATGGTTGGCGGGTTGTCTGCTCTTACCCCGCGACGCCCTTCTCTTGATTCGGAGAAAGAAGATGAGTAATTCGGCTGCGTGTGAAACCTATGGCGTCAGCCTGGAAATGTTGCGATTCCGACTAAATGTATCCGGTGTTAATCGACAGTTTACCCAGCGTAGCTCCTTTGCGAATAAACATCTTTGAGAATGTACTCACTGATGGGCGGATGCCGTCCCGCGAAGAGCAATCGCAATGAGCCGTGACTACTTCATCGTCGTAAATCAAGCAGCCTACGTTCTGTGTGATAGCTGGGTTGGGTCTTCCTTCATCCCTGTTTTGTACATCTTTAGTAACATTCCCCGCATGGTTCAATCAGAACTGTCCTGATTTACGGAACGCGTTGATGCCAAGTGTTATGACGGCGCCGATCACAAGTCCCGCGGCCAGCGGGCCGAATTCCTGGATGACACGTCCGTTGTCGTGCGCCCAGGTGACGATGGCGACGGTCAGCAGTAAGCCGAGGCCTACGGCGAGCGGTCCGCCGACATGGAGGCCGTCTGCGTTGCGCCAAAACGCGATGCGTCCTAAACCGTAGAAGATGAGGATGCCAATGATGACGTTGTAGAGGCCTGGGTTTTGAAAGTATGTCTGGTTAAGGAAATCCATGATCAGAAGCTCCTGTGAATTTGTGGACTATACTATATGCGCCCGTGGATATATTATCGCATAGTGTCGGTGCGCTTGTCTATAGCATACTCAAGCGATATTATTGGCACCTTAAGGAGTGCTAGCATATGAACTTAGCCGAAAAGGTGAAAACACTGCGCGAGGCCCGCCACCTGAGTGTTGAAGGCTTGGCGGAAGCTTCGGGAGTCTCGAAGCCATACATCTGGCAAATAGAAAGTGGACGGCGCGCGAACCCTACGGGTGATGTGTTGCGCAAGCTAGCAGTGGCGTTGGGTACGACCGTTTCCGATCTTGTCGGCGCGCCCGAAGTCATCTCGAGGGATGTGTTGGCCAAGGTACCAAAAGGGCTTCGGGACTTGGCGCGCAAGCGCGGCAAAGAGATTGGCCTGCAAGAGCAGGACGTTGAGATGCTAAAGCAGATACATTACCGAGGACTACGGCCGGAGAAATCTGAGGATTGGGAACTCATCTTTTTGTTCTTAAAGAGAATACTGGGATAGACGAGCAAGCATTGCTTGTGAGGATTAGCCCAGGATTCTCTTTTGCTGGAGTGGAATCGGACGAATAGTCCTTCATCTAGCTTGAGTAGACCATCCTGCACTGGAATTCCTGAAATACCATCCAAACGTGCTCAGGTTCGCTTTTCCTCGTTCAGATTACCTCTTGCTTCTTTTCTACGACCTCCTGTGCTTGGATCACTTTCAGGTTTACTCCCTGAAATTCTTTTGGTGCACACATGGCTATTTCTCGGTGTGCGTTTTCATTGGTTGTGATGAGTACGATCGGGGTGTAGCCCTTCTTTACGTTCTTGACTATGTTGGCGCGCCAGTCCGAGCGTCCGGTTTCTATTTCGCAGGCGACGATGCGGTCTTCTCTCCTTGCGATGATGTCCGTGAACCCGTTGACCGGTTCTTCCACGTTTACCGTCCAACCCAATCGTTGGAAGTGCTCGGCTACTTTTGCTTTCCAGTATTCGTGTTCGAGCCCGCCCCATCGGGACCTGTCCGGGACTTCGTGGTCGTGACGTCGAAGCGTACGTCGGCCTTCCTCGGTAAGTTCGAGGAGAACGACTCTTCCGCTGTGTGTCGGAATCTCGACAGCGCCTACAAGTCCTTGCTGTATGCACTGCTCTTTCGATGCGTTTCCCTTGCGCCTGCTGACGCCAAGGCGCCGGTATCTTTCCACCATAGCGGAAAGAGGATGCTCAGCTACATCGGTAAGGAGCGTTTTCAGGTGACTGGGAAATTCAGTAGTGGAGTCGATGGGCGGTTCTATTGTTGGTTCGGGCGAAGCGACAGGATTAGAGTTCGTGTCCGTGGGTACCGCTTCTGTCGACGGCATTGCCATGCGATAGGGGTGCATCCTTTCCCGAAGTTTCGCATCGCTGACGACTCCTTTTGGTATGGGTCTATGCGGGACCCGTATGCGGAAGGACCGGGGCCAGCGGCCCTGAAGTTTCACAACGGCGGAACCTACTGGCAGTCTACCGAGGACTTCCTTTTCTTCATCTTGCAGGAGCATGGCCGCGGCGATAGCGCTTACGTCTGCGCTGTGCTTGAGATTCATGGTCAGTGTCGTGTACGTATTTCCAAGTGCCGGCAGGGAGATGAGGCTTGGGTGTTGATCGACCAGCGTGATCGCCTCACCGAGCTCTCGGATTTCTCGCAGGATAGTTTCGGTGATGACTTCTCCGCCGCGCCCTGTTTGTTTGGCGAGGATATGGTGGGCTTCTTCAATGATGATGGCGTGCTTGAATGTCTCCCGGTCCGGTTGCGCGAGGCGGTAATGGTGAATCCAGAGCAGGAGTGACTGGGTTATGAGTGCTTTGTCCGCGTTCGTCAAGCCATCCAGTTCCAGGATGACGTTCTTGCTCAAGAGTTCCGCGATGTTGGGTTGGATACCTGTGTTAACGACGTCTCCCATGTGTCCAAAGCACATGCTCTTAACTCCCCTCATGGTGGAATCCATCCATAGTGCTTGCCTTCCTTTGACTGGGTGCTCATAGAGCCATGTGAGAACGTCATTGAAGGTGGGATACTGCTTTGGCTTTGTCGAATAGACGCCGTTCTCCTTGTACACCGCGTGAATCGCTTCCTGAAGCAAAAACATCACACCTTCTCCGAGGTAATAACTCGTTGCAATGATCTCGATTAGTTTCTTGAGCCATACGGCTGCATCCGTGCCTTCCGGAGGAATGAGGGGGTTGAACACGAGAGGTGCAATGTCTCGCCCTACTGTGTAGACGAGAATCTCTCTGTTGGTGACTGCCAACAGATCGCGATAATTCCTCTTCCAATCGAAAATAATAAAAGGCTTTTTGTGATCAAGAAAATTTTGGATGACGTGGAACACGGTGTTGGTTTTTCCCGCGCCCGAGCGTCCAAAGATCGCGGTGTGCTGAATGATTTCATCCTCGCGCAAACCGAACGGATAGAGAAGTTTTCCCGCGTACTCGACATGCCCCAGGGGATAGTCTCCCTCCACGATCTGCTTGGGTGGCGCGGAGAGGTGTACTTCTGGGTTTTCGACGTCGCTTCCCAGTAACCGCGCTGCTAGTAGGCTGAGCGCTGTCTCTATTTCCTGTTTGCCTTTGTAGTCTTCGGCGAGGTAGGCGAGCCAGTACTGGTCTGCCTTGGCGCCGATGATGGGTTTCAATGTCCGGCAGAGTTGTTGTACGTCCATGAGTTTGTCGATGCGTCGCCGATGAGCGCGCTCTTTTGTTTTTCCTGGCTGAACTCCCGCAGGGTCTCGCGCAGTTCTGTTTTGAGTCGTGTGACGTCTTTCCAGCATTCCACTTCTTCATTGCGTTGCTCGGTTGCCGTAGCCAGGATTTCGTGTTCAAGGCCGATTCGGACTCGTTCGATCTGTGGGTTCATGCCCCAGTTGCAGTTATTGAGTTCGAGGAGGCGCGAGCCAAGGCGTATCGATTGGTATTCGAGTTGTTGGAGGTTTTCGTATTTGAGGCTGATGCGTTCGTAGATGCTTCCCAGAATGTCTTCGACAGATTTGCCCAGGAAGGTACGCTTAGCGGAGAAAAAGATGTCCAATGGGTCCTGGCTGGGTTTAACGGCGACGTTGTCTGTGATGGCGTCGAGGTGCGTGCTACCTCCTGCGGAGGGTGTGTACGGTGCAGCGCTGTCGCTGGGTGTGAACGCATAAGACGCAGTTGAAGGAAGATTGTAAGAAGCAGATCGGCGACTGGAATTGGCGGGAGGAGTGTAGAGCGAAGAGAAGGTGTACCAGTCGAAATACGGTTTGGGTTGCGGGAGGCCGAAGTTCATGTTCATCACCAGATGTTGCTTCTGGCGAGTGGTAAAGAGTGCTTATATTTAAGCGTTTCGATTGCGCGCGGGGCCTGTTGTGCCTTTCAGCCTACGGTGTGCGGCCGTGTTAGCGAAATGAAACCGTCCTGTCCCACAAGCACGCGGTCGTTGCCTAAAACCTCCCGTGCTTCTGCGACGCGTTCCTGTTGCCACTGCTCGTCCAACAATTCTGGATGGGCCTCGCTGAGGTAGATGAGGAAGTTGCGCGGGGTGTTTGCCGAACGGGTACCGCACTTGAAGAACAGCATGGTCACATATGCAACGCCCATGTCTTTGAACCGTTGCAGTGTGCCCTGCAGATCGTTCCAAAGTCCGAACGGACTCAGTGTCACGACTACGAACAGACCCGCTTCACGAAGCTTCGTTACACAGTTCGTGCGTTGTTCGAATGATGGTGTGGCGCGTTCCCACGCGGCAATGAGGTCATCGCGGTCGGTGCCAATGCTGTAGCTGAAGACGACGGCGGGCCCGCCGTCCGATGGATGCGTTTGTGCGGCGTACTGGGCGATGATGTCGGCATCGCGGTCCGGACGGAAGCGGCTCTGCACAGCAATGCGTTTTGGCCGCAACTCAAGCGGTACGGCGCACAGCGTTTCCCAAATACCGCGCGTGATCTTCGGCGACGAAGCGTAGGGGTCGGTGACACCACTCCAGTAAAGGGTCTTGTTCGCGAGCGTTCCTTTGTGCAGATGTGCGCGAAATTTCTCGATGGGGCGCTCCTTATTCCGGAGGACATACCCCCACAGGTCGCCTTGGGTTCCTTTTACAGATGCGGGTGCGAGCATGTAGCCGTTCTTGACGTAACAGAAGAGGCAGCCGCCGGGGCATCCGACCATGAGCTGCATGGTGTAGTCGAAGCCGTCCATGAATCCGCGCCCTGCTGTGAGGATATCTGCCTGGCTTTCGCCCACGCTCACGCTGGCAGGAGGTTCTTTGCCGAAGAGTCGGATGTACAGTTCACGGAAGGTAGCGGACATGGTAGTTCCTCCTATTGTACGGGACGTCGTGCCCCTCTATACGTATAGACGTGTTGTGTCGTTCTTTTGTCCGTTCCGGCAGTTTGAACGAATTGCACGTCCATCTCGCAAATCGGGAGGCGGTACTTCCTCATGGGTTTCCCGCCTCCCCCGATTGCGTCTAGGCGGCGCGTACAAAGCCACCAATCAAAGACACCTTGCCATTCACCAGCGCCAAAGCCAGTTCCTCAGTCGTGTACGTGCTGTTTTCATGGCCGGGTTCGAGGATTGCGTTTCCGCGCAGGTGCCGTAGCGCATACATCGTCAATAACAGGCCGTGCAGCTTGGGCACATCTTCGAGTACAGTCAGCTTCACGGTTGTCGCCGGCAGCTTCGTTGCCAGCACAAGCCGGTTTTTCGTGAAGTAGGCGTCCATGACGCGCTCTTTCTCCGCGTACTTGTTGGCTGCCAGCTTGGCGAGCTTGCCCAGCAGTTCCTCTTTGTTGCCGGTCATCGGGACCCCATACGCGCGCAGCACATCGCGGAGCTGTTCGCCATTCAATGCACAGGTCGGGTATGCACCGATATAAAAGGCTTCGATGCGAGCCTGTGCGAGTTCGGCGACGGCGGTTTGTCCTTCGTCCTTGCTCTTGTAGTTGAGCCGCGGGAAAAAGGGTGTCGCTTCCTCCAATTCGGTCATTCTGGTCAGATGTTCGATGCTGGTCTGGAATACCAGCCGCCCGTGATCGGTACGCCACCGTGTCGCGAACTCTTCGGCCACGGCGCGTTTTGTTGGACTGCCGCCTATGTCCGGGTGGAATGTCAGATTGTTGCCCAAGCGTGTGACGTGCCACTGGATATGCACGCCGCAGAGGCGCGGGTCCTTCGACCGGAAAAGCGCGGTCACGGTGAGATGCTTGAGTTCTGGAAGGAGCCGTAGACTTCCTTGGTCGTCGGTAACGCTGTTCAAGAACCCCGTGTTCCGGAAGTTTGGCGTTGGGATTCCTTCCGTGATGAGCAGTGCGTCCTTGTCCGCAAAATCCTCCAGTGAGAGGATCGTGCCGAGGTTGTAGTTGCCGATATCGTCATAACCGGCGAGTTTGAGGCGTTTGTCTTTGCTCTTGAGGAACTGGCGCAAGTCATGGAAGCCCGGGTTCGCTTTCTCTGCGAGTCTTAGCGCCATGCCGTGGTCCCATGCGTCGCGGATGCGCCGTTTGGCTATCTCCAGCGAGTCAAGGTACGTGAGTTCGTCCACAAAGTAGACGTCGTCCTGGATGCTCTCGAGCATCCGTTCAAAGCGTGAGGCCTTGTTGCCGTAATACGCGCCTGGCGCGCAGATGTCATGGGTGAGTCCGAAGCGGGTGAGCGCGGTGACTTTCGCAGCGTCCTGGTTGAACCGTTCGAGGAATGCCTCTTCGAGAGATGGGTGTTTGTCCGGTCCCATCCAGGGATGGACACCGTGAAGCAATACGTCGGCGACGGGTACCGGGACCAGTTCCCAGTGCAGTCGCTGAAACTGGGGAATCTCTTTGTCCGGCTCGAGCCAGAGCCGAAATGTTTCGAGCGTATTCATGCGGCCTTTCCTCCTTTCATATTCTGTTCGTCGCCGTTGAGCATCGCTTCAAATGTTGCGATGTCATCGGCGATGGCGCGTTCGGTGTCCTGGACCTTTCGTGAGTTGATGCTTCCGGTGGTCACGAGTTGCTTGACGCGCTGGTACGCAACAAGTTTCGCCAGGTCCGAAGGTTGGTCGAGTAGCTGCTCCACTTCATGGACGTATTCGATGTCCCGGTCGTGGAGGTGCGTGATGCATTTCGTGCTGAGGTTCTCCGGCACGATCTTGGCGGACAACGATGCAAGCAGTTCTTGCGGCACCGTGCCCGGCCGGCGTGCATCGACCTGCAGGGCCGTATATGCGAGCAGGGTGATGTCGCGGTCTTCTGCCATGAGGTCGGTCCATGCCTTGGACAAGGCGAATTCGCCAAGATTGCAGGTCAACAGCAGCTCGGTCTTGCGCATCAAGTCTGGCGTCGTGAACAGTTCGTAGATGAGATTGACCGTACGGAGTTCCGCGCCTTCCTCGAAGTACCGGCTGAGGAGGTCGAAGCAGATTTCCATTTTGTGCACGGCTTCGTCCCTCTTTAGGGACGCGTCGTTGAGACCGACCGGGATGCTGCTCTGCACGACGTAACGGGATGACTGTACGAAGTCCGCCAGCGGAGTTTGGAATACCTCTGCCTTTGCGAGTTCGATGGCGCGGTTGGCTATGAGATTGCGGTGAATGAAGCCGAGCCGGCGGCCATCGAGCGCCACTTCGCCTTTGGTCTCGCGTACGAGCAGGTCACAGAACTTGGCGAGGAATTCCGGCAGGGTACCGAGTTGGTCCCGGAGCCTGAGGAAGTGATTGCCCGCGACGCCAAGCATTGTGCGCAGCTTTGTCGCGACTTCTTGCAGGTTGGATTGCGGTACGGTCCCGGCGGATACACCGTTGGTCCATTCCGAGAGGCTTGGCGCGTCATCGCCGTTGATGTGGGTGGCGACGCGGATACGATCTACTTCGTCCATCTGGAGAATGTCTGGCGGGTAGAGGAAGAAAGCGAAGCGCCCGATGAGCGCGTCGTCCAGCGCTTGAGTCGCGCTGTAGCTGAGCGGGTTCATGGCGCTCCACACCCATTTGACCTGGGTGGGGAAGCCCATGATTTTCCGGCTGCGGATGATCTCCAGCCATTTGCTTTGGAGTTCGGGTACCGCGCGGTTGAGTTCGTCGATGAGGACAAGCTCCTTGTCCCAGATAGTGACGGGGCTCGGGACGTATTCGACGATTCCGTGCTTGAGCTTCTCAACGTTCGGGTAGCCCAGCACGTCTTCAAACATGCATTTGGATGCGTCGTACACGAGGAAGGTACGTCCGAGCGCTTGGGCCACTTTGTTTGCAACGTGCGTTTTGGCGCAACCATGATTTCCGATCAGTAGCAGTGGGTCGCCAGTGAGGAGTGAAGCGAGGACGAGGTTTTCGTCGGCTTCTTTCCATCCGTAGATTCCAAGTTGTTGCAGGATCATGTTCGTGTTCTCCTTTTTTGTTTTCTGCCTTTGGTGGAAACAAAAAAGGGAGATATCCCGATGGGGGACATCTCCCTGATGCAGATCATCTGTGTGTTTTGGGTTTAGGGTTTGAGTTTGCACTCGCGCAGGACGAATTCGGTTCCGTTCTGGGACTTGCCTTCGCGGTCTTCGTCGTTGTGAATGTGGTTTTGTTTGAGCCAGCGGCGTTCCGCCTTTTCCGCGGATTCCTGGGTGAGGTACGCCGTGATGTCCGCAATCACGCCTTGGCATGTTTCTACAGCTACGTAGATGGTCATGGGGCTTACACCTCCTTTTTGTTCGAAAAAGTTAAGGAGGCATCCTGCTGTGTGCAGAAACGCCTCCCGTGCAATGGTTCACGTGTGCTGGTCAGGATGGGTTGGTCATAGCGCAGTCCCAGATGGCGACGCCGGTACCCCAGTCCGAGCGCTGCTCGCGCTTTTTCTGTGTGTGGATACTTTGTGCGTTGAGCCATGCGCGTTCGGCTGCTGCCGCGGCATCTCTTGTCGGGAATGCTTGGACGTCTCGGACGATTCCGTCTTCCATAGGAACGAGCACAAAAACGTTCATGGTGGTTGCTTCCTTTCTATTCGGTGATGTCTTCGAGTTGGACGACGTCGCCTGTTGGCGCGAACTCCGGGCAATCGGTCTTGCCTCCGAAGAGCACGGTGAGTGTTCGTGTGCGTGCCCTGTGGAGTTGTTTGGACAGTTCTTCGCTCAGGCCCGCGTACCCATCGCTCAGGATGACGGCTTTGTCGTAGCCGCGTTCGAGGATGGATGCGGCGATGCAGTTGAAGTCTGTGCCGTAGGTCGTTTGTAGTTTTCCGTTGAGCAGGGTTTGGAAGGGGACTTCGACGACTTTGTTGCTGAAGAGGAAGATACTTTTCAGTTCGTTCTTGAGGCTCTGCAGCAGTCCGATGATTTCGGGGAGGTGTTGGTTCACGCTTCCGGATACATCGAGGTATACCGCTAGTCCGCGTTGTTGGGTCGTGATGGCTTGGGTGTGGTTGTGGAAGTGGAAGGGGACGATGCCTGCGGAGAGCAGGACCAGGTCCCGTTTGGACGGGTTGAGCGGTATCGGTGAAGTGGTCGTTCGGGTCCTCTGGCCGAAGCTCTTGAAGTTGTCTACCTTCTGTTTCGTGGCGAACTTTGCGAGCAGGACTCTCTTGATGGAGAGATGGCTCTTCAAGACTTCCATGAACAGGTCGTAGAGTGCTTCGTTGATTCCGGCGCGTTGGCCTCTGCTCCGTTTGGCCGCTTTCTTGAGGTCTTCGGCAATTTCGCAGAGGATTTCGACCGAGAACTCGTCAAGCGTTCCTGTCCCGTTTTCTTTTCCTGATAGTTTGCCGTGCCCGCCCAGTAACACGATCGCGTTCATTTGGATTGTTGGCGTGAGTATCTTGAGTGTCTGGATAACTTCTCCGGTGCTCAACGTCGTGCCGCTATGGCGGTATGGACCGTAGAACGATTCGTACAGGTCGGCGTAGCGGCTGTCATGCATCTGGCTCCCGGCGCGGAGCAGTCCTTCAATGCCGGAGGGTTTGTAGAAGCGGCGGAAGAGTGCGCCGTTTCCCGATACCTCTGCGAAGACGTAAGTAATCGTCGCGTTGATGACCATGTCCGCACCGATATTCTCCAGTTCGCCTGGCCCGTAGACGAAGTGGCCGAACATCGGATGCATGAGCTCGTGTAAGAGGATGCAGACGAGGTCCTGCTCACTGGACACATGTTTGCTCACAAACTCTGGGTTGATTTGCAGTCTTCCATCTTTGGTGATACAAGCTGTGGGGCAAGCTGTGGTTTCTTCGATATGCGTGATGAAGGACGCGACAAAGCTATCGCGGCCCAGTACCCTGCGCAAGGTTGTGCGCACAAGTTCGAGAGTTATTCTCATGGTTTTGATCCTCCAAATGCGGGACGCCCCGAAGGCGTTGCTGCTTCTGCGGGGCGTCTCGATGTTCGTTCGTTTGGTTCAATGGACTTTGAAAATGACGTTTCCCTTGCCTGCACGGAAGCAATAACGGCACTCATGGCAGGACTTTGCCTGGCCGTGCTGGTGGAGGCAAGGAATGCCGTTTGCGCGCGGATCGATTTCTAGATAGGCGACGCGCCAGCCGGCAGGTGGGTCTGGCATTTCCGGATCTATCGATGCCCAGAGATGCACATTCGGTAGGGCGCGAAGCACTTCGAGCGCGGTTCGCAGCTCTGGGACTACCCAAGAGCGTGTGTATGCCCAGAACTGGGTGTGTGGCCGCCGCTGTGCGATTCTTCGCCACGCATTGACGTATTCCGTTGAATGGAAGTCACCGCTCACATGGATGCGAAGGACGGGTAGGTTCTTTGGAATGTTCCGTAGCATCACGCGTACGAAACGGCGGGTGTGCCAGCTGAGCATGAGGTTGCGGGCGTACGCGAACCGACAGTTTGGGCGTATCCGTTCGAAGCGCGCCGCGTAGCAGTTCTCCCGACACCATTTCGTGGCGCCTGGACAGGTGAACCGCGAGGGCAGGCTGAAGGTGGGTATGGGGCCAACTTTAATGTTCCCACTCCCAATACTGAGTTCGATGTCGATCATCGAGGTTCCTTTCTAAATGGGAAAGGACGGAGCCGCCCGTGAATGGACAGACTCCGCCCTTTGGTTGAGGGTGGTCGTTGTTGGATCAGGTCAGACGGGGCGGTCAGCGAGAACGGTTTGCGTCTCGGATCGCCCGGAGTTCTTCCAGGTCCTCTTCGAAGAGCACCTGCGCGCTTTCGAGTTCCGCGGTCCAGTCGTGACCGTAGACGTCGCACCAATGGTGGAGCCCGATCAGGAGCGATGAGACGTATCCTTCGTGATCGGTCTCGGCAACGTATTCTTTCGGGTTGTACCCATCGCGGGCGGCGCGGGCGAGTATGGCTTCACGCGCAATATCCAGCATCAGGGCGCGGGTCGTCATGGCTTGGTCCTCCTGTTGTTTTTCCAACCCCGTTGTTGGATGGCCTCAATGGTGCGCTGGCGCAACGCCCAGTAGGCACGCGCCAATCGCAGGTTTTCCCGGTCAACGGTCAAGCGGCCTTTGACGTCCGCCCGAAGTTGCACGCTGGGTTGTCCGTGGATTTGCGGCCAGTCGAGGAAGCGGCCGTTCGTTGCGCAACAGCCGTAGCCTGGCTGCTGGTTTGCGGGCGCGATGTCTCCGACTATGGGGACCTTGGCGGCGATTGCCTTTACTAACGTGCCCACAATGTTGGCGCACGCGTTGTGGTATGCCAGTCTGCGGCAGCCGATATAGTTGCTCTCGTTATCGGCATCGGGTTTTCCATAAGCCTCCTCAATGGTTGCGACATCGTCTTGTGCCACGAGAAAAACGATTGATGCCGTGTCACTCATGGCGTGTCTCCTCCACGGACCATGTGTCTGGGTCAAGATCGTGCGAGTATTCCTGGTGTTCAATGTCTATTGCTGTTGCGTCGCGCTCACTGACGAGTGTCTTTGCCTGTTCTGGGTCGGCCGCAATGACCGAGTAGTAGCGGACGTGTACTTCACGGACGCCCACGCAGAATTTCTTCTTCATGTTCCCTTCTCCTTTTCCCGGCGTTCGGGATAGTCCTTGTAGTATTCCTTCTTGATGGCGTCGCTGAATTCTTCGCGGAGTGCGTCCACTTCGAGAGAGGGTTGGAAGATGACGAAGCTTTCGCCATCGTCGAGGTGGATTTCCGTTGAGACGGTCCAGACCTCATTCGTGAAGGTTACGTCCACAACGGTTTTTCCTTTGAGCATCCGTTTAATTTCTTTGAGATGCTTCTTCCCGTCCTTCGATCGCATGAAGCGCGCGATGTCTGCCATGTTGCATACGTCACCCATCGATCAATCCTCCTTTCCAAGTGCTTGTCGTAATGCTGGGGCGATCTCCTCGAAATCGAGCCACGAACCGTTGATGGAGATGCCTTTCCCGGAGTTAAGAAGGTCCTCGTATAGGTTGCGTTCGTCCTCCGTGGCCTCCTCCGCTGCCTTGGCAAGCAGCGCCAGTGGCATGGTGGGGACCTCGTGCTCGTTGCAGTGGTCCGTGTAGCTTCGGAAGTGGTCGTCACTGATGCGCCATCCCCAGCCTTTTTCGCCGTCGTCGCCCTCGAACTTCGTCCGGCTTAGATACGCTCTGTTGCTCATGTCTTGTTCCTTACTTTGTTTGGGATTCCTGGCTTGTGCTCATGGAACTTGTAGAAGACGCTGCCGAACTGGTCGAACAGCGTGCCGACCGACAACTCGTCTTCTATGAAGTGATAACTCTCGCCGTTGTCCAGATGCAGGGTCGTTGCGATTCCATCTTCGGTGGCCGAAAAGGCCACTTTGCGAATGGTGCGTTTTTCGAGATGGGCGCGGATGCCTTTCAGTAACGCCCGCCCCTCGAGTGACTGCATGAATCGTTTAATGTCCCTCATGCTTAGATTTCCTTTCTGGGGTAGGTGCGGACGGTTTCTCCGTCCACGGTGATGCGGGTGGTGTCGTGGTACCGGTCCATCCACGCCTCGAATTTATCCAGAACGGTCGGAAGCGTGGATGCGGTGTAGTCCAGGGTGAGGCAGCTTCGTGGATATTTTGCGTCGTGTTGCTGGAAGAAGCCTCCGGTGAACTCTTTGTCTCCGAAATGTTCGAGCGTGAACTTCGCTCGCCATACAAAGATGGAGTCCGGCCCGGCGTAGGGATATTCGCCGTGGACGAGTTCGTATAGATGCCGTGCGCGTTCGAGCATCGCCTGAGGTTCACGGCTGTTCTGCGCCCAGCCGATGTACGCACACGAGCCGCGGCCGAATGCTTTGCTGCGTCTGCCGCAGACACATTGCCAAACGTAGGGATGGCTGTCTGCCCAGGCGATCACCTTGGCGAGACGTTCGTCCTCGGTCTGGATGTACGGGACTTCTTCGGATGTGTAGATACGATGTGCCGTGGTTTGTTCGTTGGTCTTCATGGTTTCACCTCATGTTTTTTCTTCGCTTGTTTCCATTTGCTGTGATCGGAAAGGAACTTGTTCGTTAGTCGGTCAGTACTCGTCGGGTAGGAGGAAGGTCGTGACGAGGCGTCTGCCGCTGTCGTCGATTGCGGCGTCGGTAATGATCCAGAGCTTTGTTTCGTCGCTGAGCAGATAGCTGCTCAGGATGCGCCCTCCGGTTTGTAGGGCTTCCTGGTTGGCTTGTTTGTCTCCTTCGGTGAGGATTCCCCAGTCGCCGGTGGCGTGGCGTTTGAGGTATTCCAGGCCGGTGGTGTTGTTGTGGGTGAGGGCGTCGAGCGCGCCTGGGGTGGCGACAATCTGACCCAGGTGAAACAGTGGTTGAAGTTGTTGCGTGTTCATAAAATCTCCTTTGAATGTTTGTGGCCCGGTTAGACGCATTTCGCCTGCCGGGCTGTTCTGGATTCGGGAACTCGCTACGATGGTCGAGCAGTCTTGAAAGGCGCGCTTAGGTGCGATCTTGGTTGGAGCGCTGCGGATGGTCTTGATTCAGGTGTCGTTGCTTTGTCTGTCTACATGCGCGGATGAATTTGCTGCACCACAATCCGGCTGGACGCGCATTCCGACTAACGCGTATGTGCATTGAATGCGCCGCCCACAGGCGTATCGACGTTCTACGCTGATGCGCCCACGTACCGGGATGGCTTCTATCTGGGCGACGCGCGGTGCGCCACAAATTGGACAGGTTTGCGAGTGACTTGTGGCATTGTTCATGGTTTACCTCCTTCGTCGTGGATCGGCAGGGCATGGTTATCCCTGACCGGGACGCTTGTTGTTGATTCGGTGAATGTATTGAGGCGGGGAATTGCAGCGCGTTTAGTCCTACAACGCTACTTTGCATGGTAGCACTTTGTGATTTTGGAGAGGAAGA
>ERZ761602.3003-NODE-3003-length-24992-cov-6.845811_pt1 | contig 24992 bp, 21 predicted proteins | sample MGYA00512165_ERZ761602 | MGnify/ENA primary metagenome ERZ761602 (study PRJEB28899, sample SAMN02445085) | bioreactor sludge metagenome | biome: EBPR sludge; isolation source: Thorneside wastewater treatment plant | place: Australia: Brisbane, Thorneside...
CTACCACTTCCTGCGGCGGGCCTTCGGACCGCGGGCCGGCTTTCTCTTCGCGTGGTCGCGCTTCGCCGTGATCCACACGGGGTCCATCGCGATGCTGGGCTTCGTGCTGGGGGATTACTTCGCGCCCTTCCTGGGCCTGCCGCCGGGGACGAGCCCGGTCGTCGCGGCCGTGGCGATCGCTGCGCTCGCGACGCTCAATCTCGCCGGCCTTCGGTTCGGCATCGGCACGCAGGTGGGCCTGATGATCGTGGTGCTGGGCGGGCTGGTGGCCGTGTTCGCGGCAGGGATCGCGATCGCTGCGTCGGGATGGGCGCCGCTGCAGCCGGTGAAATCGCCGGGCGCCGGGCCCGCGAGCCTGGGCACCGCGCTCGTCTTCGTCTTCCTCGCCTACGGCGGCTGGAGCGATGCGGCGACCCTGTCGGCCGAGATGAAGGACGCGCGGCGCGGCATCGCCAAGGCGCTCGTCACCGGCATGACGATGGTGACGGCGCTCTACCTCGCGGCCAACTGGGCCTACCTGCGGGGGCTGGGCCTGGGCGGCGTGGCGGAGAGCGCAGCACCTGCCTCGGACCTCATGCTGGTCGCGTTCGGCCCGGTGGCGCAGGCGGTGATGGTGGGCGTGGTGGCGGTGACGGCCATCACGTCGATGAACGCGATCCTGATCGCGGGATCGCGAACCACCTATGCCGCCGCGCGGGACCTGGGCGGGCTCGGGAGCCTCGCCCATTGGCACGAGGCGCGCGGCACGCCGGCGCAGGCGCTGGTGGCGATGGCCGTGGTAGCGCTCGCGCTGGTGGGCCTGGGCGCGTGGACCCGCAGCGGCTTTTCCACGATCGTCGATTACCTCTCGCCGGTGTACTGGATCTTCCTCACGATGAGCGGCGCGGCCGTCGTGATCCTGCGGCGGCGACATCCCGCGGTGGAGCGGCCCTTCCGCGTGCCGCTCTATCCGGTGCTGCCGCTGGTCTTCATGGCGACGAGCGCGTACATGGTCTGGGCGAGCCTCGCGTTCGTGAAGGCGGGGGCGCTCGCGGGGCTGGGGGTGCTGGCGGCGGGACTGGTGCTGATGGTGTGGCTGGAAAGGCGCAATTAGGGACGCTTCCCTCCCGGAGGGAAGCGTCCCCATTCCCCATGACAAGCATGGGCTTTGGCGACACCCCCCGCTCGTCCTGCTAGCCTTCCCTCTTCATTGCAACGACCGCACCACCGTGGACCTTCGCATCGCCTTTCCGTTCGACAACACCTACGCCCGGGATCTTCCCGAACTGGGCGTCCCGTGGCGCCCGGCGCCCGCTTCGGCGCCGCAACTGCTGCACTTCGACGACGCGCTGGCGTCCGAGCTGGGCCTGCCTTCCGACGCGATGGATCCCCAGGCCCGGGCCGCGATATTTTCCGGAAACGTCGTACCCGAGGGCGCCGAGCCCTTCGCGCAGGTGTACGCGGGCCACCAGTTCGGCGGATGGTCGCCGCGGCTGGGTGACGGGCGCGCGCTGCTGCTGGGTGAGGTGATCGACACCCGAGGCCTGCGGCGCGACATCGCGTTCAAGGGTTCGGGCCGCACGCCTTTCGCGCGGGGCGGCGACGGCAAGGCCGCCGTGGGGCCGATGCTGCGGGAGGTGCTGATTTCGGAATGGATGCACGCGGCGGGCATCCCGACGACGCGATCGCTGGCGGTCGTGGCGACCGGCGACTCCGTGATGCGCGAGCAGGTGCTGCCCGGCGCGGTGCTCACGCGCGTGGCGGCGAGCCACCTGCGGGTGGGCACCTTCGAATACGTGGCCGCGGGGGAAAGCGAAGAGCAGATGGCGCGGCTGGTGGCCTATGCCATCGCGCGGCACTATCCCGAGATCGCTCGATCGGATTCGGGCCAGCCATCGGACGCGGCGGCTGCGCCGTCGGCAGATGCGCCCACGACGAACGCCTGGACTCCGACATCCGCCCAGGCGATCGCCTTTCTCGCCGCCGTCGTGGAGCGGCAGGCGCGCCTCATCGCGATGTGGATGAACGCGGGCTTCATCCACGGCGTGATGAACACCGACAACATGACGATTTCCGGCGAGACGATCGACTACGGGCCCTGCGCGTTCCTCGAGGCCTACGATCCCGCGACGGTCTTCAGCTCCATCGACACGCAGGGGCGTTATGCCTTCGGCAACCAGCCCCGCATCGCCCCGTGGAACCTCGCGCGGCTGGCCGAGGCGCTGCTGCCGCTGGTGGATGCCGACCCGGACGAGGCGGTGAAGAAGGTGATGCCGATCCTGGAGGGGTTCACGCCTTCGTACCGGGCGCACCTGCTCGAGGGGCAGCGGCGGAAGCTGGGGCTGGATGGATCCGGGACGCTTCCCTCGATCGGCTCGACCGGGGAAGAGGGAATTGGCGGAGGGAAGCGTCCCTCCATTGAAGAGGACGAAGCCCTCGCCCGCGACTGGCTGGCGCTGCTGAACGAGCACCGAGTCGACCACACGCTGGCGTGGCGGCGCCTCGCGGACGTGGCGGAGGGCGACGAGCTGGCGCTTCGCGGCCTCTTCATCGACCAGGATGCGCCGTCGGCGTGGCTTGCGCGATGGAAGTCGCGGCGGGCGACGGGCGGCTCGAGTCCCGATGCGATGCGCGCGGTGAACCCCTTCGTCATTCCCCGCAACCACAAGGTGGAAGAGGCCCTGGCCGCCGCGACGAACGATGGCGACCTCGGGCCCTTCAGGTCGCTTCTCGCCGCGCTCCGCTCACCCTTCGAGGAATCGCCCCGGACGGCGCCCTACGGCATCCCCGCGCCCGTCGCCACCACCGCCACCTACAAGACCTTCTGCGGCACCTGAAAATCGGGGTGAAAATCGGGGTCAGGCACCTTTTGGTGCCTGACCCCGATTTATCCCCCGACTTATCGTCGTCGAAGGAGGTTCACCCGCATCGGGCGGATGAAGCGCGCGCCATCGGGGCCGACGTGGGATTCGAAGCGGCGGCGCGTCTCGGCGAGGGTGGCGTCGTCGAGGTGGTGGTCGAGAAAGGTCACCCGGATCAGCCGCGCCTCGAAATCCGCGAAATCCGGGAAGTACAGCGGCTGGTCGAAGTGCAGCTCGTGGACGACCTCGAACCGCCCCGCCCCCACCGCGCGCCCGAGGGCCGCGAGCGCCTCTGCCCGCACCCGCTCCTCGTCGTGGAAGACGCGCACGATCTCGTTGAATTCCCCCGCGAAGACCGGCTCGGACACGTAGAGCAGCCCCCGCGGCGAGAGCACCCGGGCGATCTCCACCAGCGCGGCATCCATCGATTCCACCGGCACGTGGTGCAGCGACTTGAACATCGTGGCGATGTCGAAGGACGCGTCGCGGCAGGGGATCGATTCCGCGGAGCCCTGCATGAAGAACAGCCCCGGGATGGCAGCCACCGCCCGGTTTTTCTCGTGCTGGACGGAATCCACCTCCAGCCCCGTCACCGAGGCCGCCGCGCCCTCGGCCATCATCCGCCAGGCCATCACCCCCGCGCCGCACCCGATGTCCACGACCCGCGAGCCCGCGATGGGCAGCAGGCGTTTCATCAGGTGAAGCTCGTCGAGGACCAGCTCCCGCTCCGCCGTCGTCATTTTCTGTCTCGCTCTTCAACCGGGGGTCTTCAACCTGGGGTCTTCAACCTGGGGTCAGGTGCAACGCCGTACCTGACCCCATTGTCCTCCGCCCCCTCCGCACCGGGCGCCCATTTCCAATCTTTTCCAAAGGAAAAATCGGGGTCAGGCACCTTTTCGTACCTGACCCCGATTTATCGGTCCCGAGCGAGCAGCCAAATGGCGCAGCCGACCGCGGGCACGGCCATAACGACGAAGGCCGCCGGATAGCCGACGCCCACGCCCACCAGCATCGCGAAGACCGGCGGGCCGACCAGCACGCCGGCATAGGTGAAGAAGAGCGAGCCGGCCGTGGCGAGGCTGGCCTGCCCCGCCGGCGCCAGCCGCGCGACCTGGGCGAGATAGACCCCGTTCCATCCGATCGCCGTCGCGCCGAACACCACGCACACGACGCCGACCCACGCCACCGGCATCGACGGCGTAAACGTCGAAGCCCCGACCGCCCCCACGCCCATCCCGAAGCCGATGATCGCCAGCACGCGCATCGGCCGTCCCCACCGGTCCGCGATCGCCCCCCAGCCCACGCGCGCCACCACGCCGCCCACCTGCGCGACCGCGAGCATCAGCCCCGCCGCCACCAGCGTGTAGCCCACCGCCTGCGTGAGGTACGTGACGAGGTAGGTCATCAGGCAAAGCTGGATCGCCGCGAAGCACAGCGAGCACATCGCGAGCCGCTTGAGCCCCGGATCGCGCATCGTCGAGCGCAGCGCCTCGAGCCCCGACCCCATCGACAGGCGCAGCGTCGGATCCCGGTCCGCATCCATCTCCCGCCGCAGCGGCTGCACCAGCGCCACCGACGCGAGGCACGCCCCCGCCACCGCCAGCGCCGCGAATCGCCATCCGCCCCACAGCACCATCGGCGGCACCAACGCGCCCGCCGCCACGCCCCCCAGCGGCACGCCCGTCTGCTTGATGGAAAAGACCAGCGACATCATCGAAGGCGGCGTGGTGCGCGCGAGCACGTGGGAGCTGGCCGGCGTCACCGGCCCGTAGCCCGCGCCGATGAGCAGCGCCCCCGCCACCACCATCGCCGGATGCCCCGCCGCCACGCACGCGAGCCCGAGTGCGCAAAGCACGAGGCACGCCTGGCTGATGCGGATCGCGCCATCCCGCTGCACGAGCGTGCCCGACACGAGGCTGCCGATCATCGCGCCGAGGTACGAGAGCGCGACGAAGATGCCCACGAGGGATGCGGGCACCCCGATATCCGGCGCCGCGGCCGGCGCGAAGACCGCCACGGCCACGAGCGACATCGTGACCAGCATCTGGACCGCGGTCGTGGCGACCAGCGGGAAGAGGGTGTCACGCACCCGCGGCCCGGGGCGGTGGCGGTCGCGGGATCATGGGGCGCGGGACCGGGGCTACTTGTAGAAGGCCTCGACCTTGCCCCGGATCAGGATGAGCATCGGGTCGCCGAAGCGGTCCACCTTCTTGCCGGCGGCCACCTTGATCCAGCCTTCGCTCACGCAGTACTCCTCGACGTCGTTGCGCTCGTTGCCGTTGATGCGGATGCCGATGTCGTGCTCCAGGATGGCCGCGTTGTAGAAGCGGCTCTTGGCGTTGACGGCGAGGCGGTCGGGAAGCGGGGGGCGGTCGGCGGATTCGGTCATCGGTGTCGGGATCGGTGGAACGAGTGCGCATTCTACCCTTCCGATCCGCCCCTTGCTTTCGCCGGCTTGTTCATTAAAATGAACATTGTTCACCCAGAAGGACATGCCATGCTCGCCCGCCGCCTCGGCCAGCAGATCCGCGACCGCCGCTCCTCCCTCGGGATCGGCCAGGAGGCCCTTTGCGCCAAGGCCGACGTGTCCCGCGGCGTGCTGTCCAAGCTGGAAAGCGGCCGCGGCGCCCCCGTGCAGACGGATGTCATCGACCGGTTGGCCGCCGGGCTCGGCATGAAACTCACGGTGAACCTGGGCGAAAGCGCCAGTGGCCGCGCCGAGGAAAGACTTCGCCAGGCGCTGCGGCGCGCGGAACTGCGTGAGCGCCACCTGCGCATCGCGCTCGAGCTGTGCGCGGACCCCAAGCGCGCCCGGGCCGACCTGCGCCGCGCCCTCCAACAGGTCGATCTGTGGGAACGCAAGAAGTCCTGCAGCCCGTCCTACATCGATGGATGGCGAGCGGCCCTCGCCGGCAGCCCGCGGCAGGCCGCCCTCGCCATGACGTCGTTCGGCGAGTGGGAGAACGCCATGTACCAGAATTCTCCCTGGTCCTTCCGGTGGAGCTGAGCGATCTTCACCGGCTTTTCCGCGAGGCCCATCGCCTGACGGGGCACGCCGAGTTCGTCGTGGTGGGAAGCCTTGCCGCCCTGGGCGCGCCCCGGGAAGGCAATCTTCCGGCCCGGATGATCCTGTCCATCGACGTGGATGCCTACACCAAGGCCGACCCCGCACGGATCTTCGAGCTCCAGTCGGCGCTCGGCCAGGGCAGCGCTTTCGAGATGGCCCACGGCTACTACCTGGACCCCGTCTCGCCCGCCCTGCCCACGCTGCCCGACGGCTGGGAAGGGCGCCTCTACCGGATCGCTTTCGGGGACGGCATTGTGGCGCACTTCCTGGATCCGAACGATGCTGCGGTATCGAAGTACGCCCGCTGCGAGCCGCGCGACCGCGAGTGGCTGCGCGCAGGGCTCGCCGCCGGCATCCTCTCCGCACCGATCATCGAATACCGGATGCGCGAGACGGTTTTCGCCGATGACGAGGAACGGCAGCGGGCGACGGAAGCCTTTGTCCAGGACCGTTCCCGGGCGCGAGCATCCGGGCGCAAGGGGCGCTGAGCCCGCGCGGCTGAAACGCCTACTTCTACGGCAAGTCCCCGCCGGGCTATTCCCTACTTCACCAGCTTCAGATCCCACTCCTGCACCACCGGCCCCTGCTTGCCCTTGGTGTAGGCCGTGGGATCGAGCGTGTGCTTGGCGGTGAGACGCGAGGCGTCCGCGAAGGGCAGCTTCACGCGGTCCTGGTCGCCCGGCACGCCCGTGCCCATCGTGAAGGAGACGTTCTGGTTGCGCGTGTACGGCGCCACGCGGGCGCTGGTGCACTTGAGCAGCGCCGTCTTCATCGCGAGCACCGTGACCGAGAGCGAGTGGCGCTTGGCCTTGAGGTCCGCATTGAGGACGCCCGTCACCGTGACGGGCAGCTCCACCGGCTGGGCGAGTACGCACTTGTAGCTGCTCGTCTTGCCGTCCACGTCCGCCTGCTTGTCGGTGAAGGTCTCGTCGTACTGGGTCAGCATCATCTTGCCCATGGGCGCCTCGCCCGCGAGGAATTCCGCGGTGAGGGAGGAACCCTTGTTCTCGCTGACCGGGAGCGTGAGGGTGATGCGGGCCTTGTACTTCACCTCCGGGTTGGCCTGGGAGCCGGTGATGTCGATGGTGCCGGTGTAGGCGCCGAGATTGGCGGCGGCGGTGGGAATCGAGGCGGCGAGGATCGTCGCGGCGAACAGGGGAACGATGCGGCTAGCGTAGGTCTTCATGGTCTCGGGCGGGTATCGGAAGGGTCGGAAAATGGGCGTTCCCGGACTGGAACGGGGGGCGCGAAAGAAAGCGGCCACCGAAGTGGCCGTCCCCGCGGACCTCGCCTGACGCCTACTTGACGATCGAGGCGCAATAGGCCGGAAGGCTGCTGCCCGCGGCATTGAGGCATTCGTTCAGCATCCGCTGGTAGAGCTGCCCCTTCAGCTCCGTCGTCGCGTCGACGGCGGGTTTCGACGTGGCCGCCTCCACCTGGTTGTACAGGCCCAGGAGGCCCGCGAACCCGCCCGCCTCGGCGCTCCACTTGACCGTCCTCGGGATGGACCACGTGTCGAACTCCACGTCGATTCCGCTGGAGGACAGGAAGGACGCGTTGGTCTTCAGCAGCCCCATCGGGCCCCACTGCGGGACGCCGATGTTGTCGTCGAACAGCTTGGTCTGGTGGGTCGGCTGCTCGTCATCGGCGATCATCGCCTTCGCCACCTTCACCGTGAGAAGGGATTCTCCCGGCAGTTCCGCGAATGCCCGGGCGTTGGCACCATCGGGAAGCCGGTACAGGAGGCCCGGGACCGAATCGGTCGAAAAACCCGGGGCCTTCACGACCAGTTTCGAGGGCGTTAGCTTGGCATGGAGCGGCACGCACCAGTCCGGCACGCCGCCCGATGCCGGACGCTTTCGCGGGCACGGCTGCGCCAGGGCCGCGCAATAGGCCGGCACGGCTGGCCGTGCCGCCGACACCGTGCAGGCGGCCGGGGTCGCCGCCCAGTCCGCGATCACGTTGGCATAGACGAGGGCGCCCACCTCCTTGCGCTCGCCGTCGAACTTGAAGCGAAGCGGGACCGACCGCGTGAGTCGCTTTTCGACCTCCGCGATGTGTGCGTCCAATTCCGCCAAGGCGCCGGCGTAGGCCCTCATCGCATCGTCGTCGCCCCTCCCGAGGCGGGTGCCGAGCGAATGCCTCGACGCCTCATCCCGCAATTGGAGACGGGCCTCCTCCAACCCTGCCAGGCGTGCGACGTCAGCGGCCGAATCGGCGTCGCAGGCGAAGGGCGGTGGCGACGGAGGCGGGGCGTCATCCGCCGGACGGACAGTCGATGGCGTCTTGACGGTCATCGGAATGAGACCGGCGCCCTTGAGCACCTCGCCCAGGAACGGAAGCGTTGTGTCCTTGGACTGGGCCGCCGCCTTGCTCAGCCGACCGTCATCGGTGAGCTTGACCTCGACGCCGCTCATGCTCTTGAAGAGATTGAAGGAATCGGAGGGGTCCACCACGTACACCGCGCCTTCGTCGGGCACCGGCTTGGCCGTCGCCGAAGGCGGCATCAGGACGACGGTAAAGGGCTTGCAGCTCTTCAGGCGGATGGGAACGGCGATCGAGACATCGGCCTTCGTCAGCTTGTAGACGAAACCTTCGACCGGATCCCCGGGCTGGTAAAGCCGGGAGTGGATGGGCGCGGCGCACCCGGCGAGCGACACGAGGACGAGCGGCAGCAGGAACTTCATGGCTTCCCCCCGATGGCATGAAGGTGGGCCATGATTGCGAGATGATTAACCGATGTCAATCATCGATTCACAGACAATACCCTTCTTCAGCTCGGGCCTTTCCCCCCGCCCGAAAGCTTCCCCGTCAGAGCATAGCCTTCGCGACGAGGCGGACGAACCCCGCCGCGTGCGCACCATCCATCCACCGCGTCACCACGACCGCCTCGTGGTCCGGGTCGATCCACACCTGGTGGCCGCCCGCGCCGAACATGAACCAGCTCGCGCGCGAGGCATCGGCGAACAGGCGCCCGTCGCGGTTGAGCCAAGTGAGCCAGCCGTAGAAGGGTGCGACCGCGCAGGGTGAGCGCATGCGCTCAACCCACTCGCGCGGGACGAGCTGCCGGCCCTGGTGCGCGCCGCCGTCCAAGAGGAGCTGGCCTATGCGCGCCTGGTCGCGCGTGCTGATCGCGACGCCTCCGCCCCAGTGCGTGCCGCCGGGGACCGACTGCATGCGCCGGCCGTCGATCTCGACCCAGGCGTCGTCGTAGCCCTCCCAGCGGAAGTCGCGGCCGCCGCCGAGGGGCTCGAGCACGCTTTCGAGGAACACCTCGGGGAGCGGCTTCCGGAAGAGGTGAAGGAGAGCGAGGGAGAGCTGGTTGATGCGGACGTCGTTGTATTCCCAGTAGGTGCCCGGCGCGCTCAGCGGGCGCAGGTCACCCTTCTTGCCCGACGGCGGCTTCGGGTCGTGGGAGACGCGGCGGTAGTGCTCCACCTGGTCGGGCATGCCGAAGCACTCGCCATGCCACTCGCTCGTCTGCGTGAGGAGGTGATCCCAGGTGATCGACCTGTTGTGGGGCGAATCGAAACCGATGCCGGGGAGGCGGTCGCTTACGCGCTCCCTTGGATCGAGCAGGCCGCGGGAATGGGCGATGCCGGCGAGGATGGCGAGGTAGGTCTTCGCGACGCTGAAGGTCTGGTCGGCGCGGTCAGGTTCGCCCCAGGCGGCGACTTCATTTCCTCTAACGAGGATTACGCCGGAAACGCCGCCTCGGGGATGAACGGGGCCGCGAAGACGGTTGAATGGCGGCGGGTCGTCGTGGTGGACGCCCCAGCGGGCGGGATCGGCGGCCGGGTCACGGGGCCAGGGGATTTCGTGGGATTGGGAGAAGGCGATGGCTTCGTCGAGGGGATTCATGACGCCCATGATATTCGGTGCAATCGCCTCGCGCGGAACGGGGGCGTGGCCCAAGACGGGCACTTCCTTGCCGCACGTGCGGGCTTGCTGTCAGCTACCGCGCTTGCGTGGCTTCCGCGAGCTCGCGGTTGTGCTCGCCGCTCCGTAAGCGCCCACCACCTTATTGCATTGTGCGGCGTCGGCGGGAAAGGAATGCGAGCAGGACTTTCCTCTAGCACAGGCAACAGCGGCACATTGAGCTGAGCGCTTCTCGGAAACTGCCATTCCCCCTCCGAATTGAACCTTTGTGGTATTGCCCTCGGGATGCAGCCCCTAAGAAAACGATCAAATCCGCTCTGCAAAGTCCGGTGGCTGACTCTCACTCATTTAAGAATCGCTCGAGCTTGTCATATTCAATCATGTCGCGCTTGGAGAATATGTCTAACAGCGACCTTCTCGACGCTCCGATAAGGGCACTCTCAAACAGTTCCTCAACTGAATTCTTGGCGCTTACGCTACCGCGAGAACGAGTAGGATTGGCTGAATGCAACAGATTTGAGCCTGCAGGGTCAATGACAAACATCTGCATGCCGCGTGAGGCGGCATTTAGCAATGCTGAATTTATGTGCTCGTCTTTGAACCCGTAACCTATGACCATCAATCTCGTGTCAGGCGCAGACAGCTTGTTTTGAAAGACTTCAAAGTACATCCGCAAGAGTGGATTTTCGTTGATTTCTCCCGACTTCCCCGTACCCATTACCAGCAGAGATTTCCCATTCCTTAGCCAGTTAGATGAGCCGTGAAGTTTAAAATATGGCTGATAGCCGACAGCTACGTCGCCATTAGCCGAGTCGTCCAATTCATACACTCTAGACCAATCATCGCCACCAATCTCGGGATTGAACTCCCGCTGATCAATCCCTGGCATTGCGGCACCCTTCCACCCCCGGTGACGAGGCCTGTGACCAACGGTATGCAAGTACCACAGCTCAAGCAGAACGTCTTGATTCAACGTGAAGATGGCGTCAAATCGGTCCAGAAAGAGCGTTAGAGGGTCCCAGGCTGGCCCACCATTCATATGCCTAAATCGGCGATTCATGCCATCAAACATCTGTCGAATAGCGAATTGGAAGTCTTCAAGTCGCTGTTTGCTTCCAGCGGGATCCCGCCGATACTCAGTTTGAATTTCTGAAAGGGCTCCCTCGAATCCACCGCTGTCATAGTGCTTCCAAAGCAGTTGGCGGTGGCGCGGATTGCTCGCTATCGGATCCGCCCCGAGCAAGTACTCAAACGCCTCAGTCGCCAGCCAGCCACCCCAGTTTCTGCTAAACCCTGCGCCAAGCAGCAAGAGAAGTTGCATTGCTTCCCTTTCGAACATCACACTTGGGTTAGCCCTAGGCGCCTTCTGGGCGCCTAGGTGTCAAAGCGGTTCATTGGCGGAATCCGGCTCCTGAGCTTGTCCGTATTCCAGAGCCTGTGTCGCTTGGCTCGCGCCCCGCAATCCGAGGGTGTCTCTCTGAGATCATTCGGTGGAAGACGCGCTGGGTGCCGCGTCGCTCGAAGGTGACTCCGAGTCCGTCGATCAGAATCTTCCGGCGTTAACATATCCGTTCGACGAAATTCTCGGTTGCCCTGGACGAGACACGTTTTTCTTCGGCTAAATCACGGTCTCACGCAAGGAACGACGTCAAGACGGTGCAGCATGCAATTCCGTGATATGCGCTTCTATCCCGCCAAATTTCGCGGTTCGCTTACATGCGAATCAAGTGATTCGATCACATGACGGCAGACCGTGGCGATGTCCACCAACCGCGCCTCAAGATCGGAAAGACTAAACCGCGCCCCGACACTTTCCGCGGATTCTCTACCGTGAGCTACCGAATTCCTCTTCTCAACCAATTCGTCAATTCGTCCCAGTAGTCTCGGCTCGGGGACAATGGAGCTATCAAGTCCAAAAAGCTCCCAAATGGTATTGAGTTGCCGCCGTCGAAAATGACTACCATCCGAAGGGAAAAGCGTATCCGTGATCGCAGCAGGATCCGATGCGCGCGAGCCAGCCATTAGCCCCCTACGTACATCCCACTCTCGACTGGGTCCACAGTCGGCTAACGACTTGCACTCACTATCTAGCGCGAGCGGAAGCAAACTGTGCCTCAGGGCAGAATGTGCAATCTTGTGAGACGAGACTGTGCGATTCGCCGCAATCACAGACTGCACTACTGCATACTCGTAGATTGCATAGAGCTGAACAAAGGCGAGTCCTTTTAGCGCTCTAACCACATCTAGTGGTGCGCTCTGATCCGCTTCGACACCCCCTACGTACCTCAATGTCACCTGCATTAGAAGTAGGCGGCGCTCGACCTCGGTTCGCACAACATCAAACACGGCTTTACCCCGAGATGAAGCGATCTCTACAAAATTCGATTCGTCCAGAAACCATCTTGGGCGTGTTGGTTGCGCCAGTTGTCAATTTTCGAAGATCAGTTGAGGTAATCCACCTCCCCATTCCACGAGTATTAATTTTTCCCTTGCTCCTGTGGGCTAATGCAGCGCCAACGCATACAGCTTCAAAAAGGTTTACGGGCGTGATCTTGTGTGTGTGCCGATAGAGACCATCTGGGAGGGCATGGGCTAGCGCACTGAATGTATTCAAAAAGAGTTTCTCGTTACTTGAGTACTCGAAATTCTTGCTTGCTTCACCCATATAGTCATTTAGAAAGTCGACAACGCTATGCCTAAAGTGCTTGTAGCGATGAAGAAAAGCAAAAAATCTGAGCACGAACTCCTGTCGTGTTCCATCCTTTTCCCCGGATTGCGGAAGTCGGACCACGGTCCGAAAACTATCATTCTGAGAGAGCCGTTCGAGAAATCCATCAAACTCACCGCGATAGATACATGAACGAATCTCTTGATCAGTCAGCGAGACACCGCCTGTGTTCAATCTCTCAAATAGATCAAATCGAACGACAAGGTCGCTCTTATCGTTAAGTGTCACCACCTTAACTGGGCGCAAGTTGAATTGAAGTTGCAGCGACGACGGGAGGTTCTCGAATGACTTCCCATTGAATTCGCTCAACTTTTCCAACCCGTTCAATGTAAGAGGCGTCGTAATCTTGGCCTTGTTCCTTAAGGATTCATCTCCCGCAAACCGAACAAGGGTTGACAGCCTCTGCACACCATCAACCAATTCCCACGTGCCGTCCGCATTGGCTGCCATGTAAAGGCTTGGTACTGGAATCCCCAAAAAAATGGATTCGATCAGACGCGACTGACGTGCGTCATCCCATCGATACTGGCGTTGATAGGCGGGCGCAATATCAATCGCTCCGTCTCGGAACATAGTGACCAACTGCTGTACCGTGATGTCATAGGTATCAAAGGCGACTTTTCGCCGTTGGTCATTTAGTTGAGTAGCGAGATCCATATACCACCGCCTTCATTGAATGCGTAATCGTGATCGGATTTCGAGTTCTGTGGCTAGATCGTCGGATTCGACGATAGGAAACTAAATGGGCCCCGTTCGGGGCCCAGTATAGTTAACACTGACAAAGACGCAACCCTAGTCCCAGCTCAACGCCCCCCCCGTCTGATACTCGATCACCCGCGTCTCGAAGAAGTTCTTCTCCTTCTTCAGGTCGATCAGCTCGCTCATCCACGGGAAAGGGTTCGTCGCCCCCGGGAACATCTGATCCAAGCCGATCTGCTGGGCGCGCCGGTTCGCGATGAACCGCAGGTACTCCTTGAACATCGACGCATTCAGGCCCAGCACGCCGCGAGGCATCGTGTCCTCGGCATAGGCGTACTCGAGCTCCACCGCGCGATGGAACAGCTCCGTCAGCTCCCGCCGGAACTCCGGCGTCCACAGGTTCGGGTTCTCGAGCTTGATCGTGTTGATGAGGTCGATGCCGAAGTTGCAGTGCATCGATTCGTCGCGAAGGATGTACTGGTACTGCTCCGCGGCGCCGGTCATCTTGTTCTGGCGGCCCAGGGACAGGATCTGCACGAAGCCCACGTAGAAGAAGAGTCCTTCCATCAGGCAGGCGAACACGATGAGGCTCTTCAGGAGCTCGCGGTCCGTCTCTTCCGTGCCCGTCTTGAACTCGGGGTTGGTCAGCGTCTCGATGAAGGGGATCAGGAAATCGTCCTTGTCGCGGATGCACTTCACCTCGCGATAGGCGTTGAAGATCTCGCTCTCGTCGAGGCCCAGCGATTCGGCGATGTACTGGTAGGCGTGGGTGTGGATCGCCTCCTCGAACGCCTGGCGCAGCAGGTACTGGCGGCATTCCGGCGCGGTGATGTGGCGGTAGGTGCCCAGCACGATGTTGTTGGCCGCCAGCGAATCGGCCGTCACGAAGAAGCCGAGGTTCCGCTTCACGATGAGCCGCTCGTCGTCCGTGAGGCCATTCGCGCTCTTCCACAGCGCGATGTCGCGGTTCATGTTCACTTCCTGCGGCATCCAGTGGTTGGCGCAGCCGGCCAGGTACTTTTCCCACGCCCACTTGTACTTGAAGGGGACGAGCTGGTTCACGTCCGTCTTGGCGTTGATGACGCGCTTGTCCTCCGCCTTCACGCGGGCGAAGAAGCTGTTGCCGCCGATCTCCTCGCCCTTCGCGGGCGCGGGCGCCGGCGCGGGCTGCGCCGTGGGGCGCACCATCTGCAGGCCGAGGGCGGGGGTGGGCACGTCGTCTTCGAAGCTCAGCATGTTCGGTCTTGCTCCTGGTCTTTCGGGGCGCTCGGCGCGCCGCTTCGTTATCGGTGGATCACCGCCCTTTCCGCACCCGGGGGGAGTAGGCCCCGGGGCGGCGGGTCGGTCACTCGTCGCTTCAACAACAACTCGTCATGGCACGCCCCGCCGCCTCAGGCGGCCAGGCGGCCCTCATCTCCGTTCTTCAGCCCCGCCGGCACGGCACGGCTGCGGGCGGCGGTGGCGCGCCAGTGCAGGGCCTGCAGGTTGTCCGGGTCCGTCGATGCACCCGTCGCGCGGGGCGAAATCTCGTCCAGTTCCCAGCCGAAGGGGCTCTTGCGGTTGCCGTAGTCGGCGTAGCGCACCAGGTTGCCGAGCTTGTCCTTGCGGAATTCCCACGCGTTGGCGTGGTGGCCGACGGGGGTGGTGCGGGCCCAGGCGGCGCGCTTCAGGTCTTCGAGCAGGGTCATGTGTTCATGAGACGCCATGGCACACCTCCGCGCTGTGGGGCGGCCGGCGGCGGAACGCGCCGTAACCCCTTGATGGAATGACCTTTTCCGCCCTGGAAAGCCCCTCTCTGTTATGACCTCGGCTCGCCCCGGCGGGTGGGTGCGGCCCGGCGGAGAGAATGCAGGATCGTCACGGGAGCGTCAAGAAAAAAGACACAAGATGTAGCGCTTGGCCCCGTTCGCATTGCGGACATCTTGTGGAATTGGGGATAAAACGGTGGATAACCGGGTATAAGCCGCCGCCCGGCCCGTTCGGGAGGGCGGCGAAAGGCAGGTGAGTGCCTGCTACGGGGCCATTGCGGCCCCCTCCGGAACCCGCCTAGTGCGGCAGGATCGGATCGAAGGCGTTGGCTTCGCGCTGGATGCCGCGCTTCACGGTTCCTGCGAGGCTCGCCATGTCCACGGCGATGCCGTCCAGCACGTCGTCCAGCGAAAGGACCCCGACGATCCGCTCGTCGCCATTGGCCACGGCCAGGCGGCGCAGCCCCGATCCGTGCATCAATTCCAGCGCCTCGTGCAGGTCCGTCTCCTCGCGCACCACGGCCACCTGCGGCGTCATCACCTGCGCCACCGTGAGGGTGCGGGGGTCGTAGCCGTCGGCCACGCACTGGATGACGATGTCGCGGTCGGTGATCACGCCGACGATCTCGCCGGTGCCCTGGGGGCCCTCGCCCACCAGCAGCGAGCCCACGTGGTGGCGGCGCATCACGGCCGCGGCCACGTCCAGCGACGCATCCATCGAAACGGCGATGGCGCCGCGCGTGTAGACCCGTTCGACCTTCATGACCTTCTCCCCGGTCGCCCTCTCGCCCGGTGGATGAACCCGGGGGGGCATGAATCCATCGTCTGCCCGGACCCGTGCTCACGGTTGATGCGGGTCAACGGTTGCGCGGGCAGGGACGTGGGTCCAAGGGCCGATTTCCAAAGGAAAACGGCGCGGGGTGAGCCGCGCCGTTTCGTCTCCATCAGTCGCCCGCCTGTCGGCGAGCCCGGCCGGGCACTACTGGCAGGCCTCGCATTCCGGATTGTCGATCGAGCAGAACTTGCCGGCCGCCTCGGCCGCGCCCTCGCCCGCCCCCAGGCCCCCGTGGGCCGGGACGGCGTTGAGCTCGCCGCCCTTGCCCGTGCTCTTCTCGGCGCTGGTGGCCGCCAGGGTGCGCAGGTAGTAGGTGGTCTTCAGGCCCCGCAGCCACGCGAGCTTGTACGTCTCGTCGAGCTTCTTGCCCGATGCGCCGGCCATGTAGATGTTGAGCGACTGGGCCTGGTCGATCCACTTCTGGCGGCGCGCGGCGGCCTCGACGATCCACTGCGTCTCCACCTCAAAGGCGGTCGCGTAGAGCGCGCGCAGGTCCTGGGGGATGCGGTCGATCTTGCCGATGGAGCCGTCGAAGTGCTTGAGATCCGCGACCATCACGGCGTCCCACAGGCCGAGCTTCTTGAGATCCCGCACCAGGTGCTCGTTGACCACCGTGAACTCGCCCGAGAGGTTCGATTTCACGTAGAGGTTCTGGTAGTTGGGCTCGATGGAGGCCGACACGCCGATGATGTTGCTGATGGTGGCCGTGGGCGCGATCGCCACGCAGTTGCTGTTGCGCATGCCGTGCTGCTTGATGCGCGCGCGAAGGCTCGTCCAGTCCATCGACTCGGAGCCGTCCACCTCCACATAGCCGCCGCGCTCTTCGAGCAGGAGCTTGAGCGTGTCCTGCGGCAGGATGCCCTTGTCCCACAGGCTGCCGGCGTAGGAGGAATAGCGGCCCCGCTCCTCGGCAAGTTCCGTCGAGGCCCAGTAGGCGTAGTAGCACACCGCCTCCATGGACCGGTCCGCGAACTCCACCGCGGCGTTCGACGCGTAGGGCACCCGCAGGTCCTGCAGCGCATCCTGGAAGCCCATGATGCCCAGGCCGACGGGGCGGTGGCGGTAGTTGGAATCGCGCGCCTTCTTGACGGCGTAGTAGTTGATGTCGATCACGTTGTCGAGCATGCGCATCGCCGTGCCGATGGTGCGGCGCAGCTTCGCGTGGTCGAGCGTCTTGCCGCCCTGCCCGTCGTCCTTCAGGTGCTTGACCAGGTTCACCGAGCCCAGGTTGCACACGGCGATCTCGTGGGCATTGGTGTTGAGCGTGATCTCGGTGCACAGGTTGGACGAGTGCACGACGCCCACGTGCTGCTGGGGGCTGCGGATGTTGCACGGGTCCTTGAAGGTGATCCAGGGGTGGCCCGTCTCGAAGAGCATCGAGAGCATCTTGCGCCACAGCGTGAGGGCCGGGATCTTCTTGTGGAGCTTGAGCTCGCCGCGGGTGGCCTTCTCCTCGTAGCGCGTGTAGGCCTCCTCGAAGGCCTTGCCGAACTTGTCGTGCAGGTCCGGGCAGTCGCTGGGCGAGAAGAGCGTCCATTCGCCGCCTTCCATCACGCGCTTCATGAACAGGTCCGGAATCCAGTTGGCCGTGTTCATGTCGTGGGTGCGGCGGCGGTCGTCGCCGGTGTTCTTGCGAAGCTCCAGGAATTCCTCGATGTCCAGGTGCCAGGTCTCGAGGTAGCAGCAGACGGCGCCCTTGCGCTTGCCGCCCTGGTTCACGGCCACGGCGGTGTCGTTCACCACCTTGAGGAACGGGATGATCCCCTGGCTCTTGCCGTTGGTGCCCTTGATGTACGAGCCCAGCGCGCGCACCGGCGTCCAGTCGTTGCCGAGCCCCCCGGCGAACTTCGACAGCAGCGCGTTCTCCTTCACCGCCTCGTAGATGCCGTCCAGGTCGTCGGCCACCGTGGTGAGGTAGCACGACGAGAGCTGCGAGCGCAGCGAGCCGGAATTGAAGAGCGTCGGCGTGGACGACATGAAGTCGAAGGTGGAGAGCACGTCGTAGAACTCGATCGCGCGCTCCTCACGATTCACCTCGTTCAGCGCAAGGCCCATGGCCACGCGCATGAAGAACGCCTGGGGCAGCTCGATGCGCTTGTCGTGGATGTGCAGGAAGTAGCGGTCGTACAGGGTCTGCAGGCCGAGGTAGTCGAACTGGAAGTCGCGCTCGTGCTTGAGGGCCGCGCCCAGTCGCGCGAGGTCGTAGGTGCCGAGCTTCTCGTCGAGGAGGTGCGCACGGATGCCCTGCTGCACGAAGAGCGGGAAGTACTCGGCGTAGCGGGTGGTCATCTGCGCGTGGGCCACTTCCTCGCCCAGCACCTCGCGCCGGATCGTGTGCAGCAGCAGGCGGGCGGAGACGTAGGTGTAGGCCGGGTCCTGCTCGATCAGCATGCGGGCGGCGAGGATGGCGCACTTGTGCACCTCCTCCAGCGGCACGCCGTCGTAGAGGTCGCGAAGGGTCGCGTCGACGATCTTCTTCGGATCGACGGATTCGCCCAGGCCTTCACAGGCGGAGGCGACGAGGGCCTCGAGGTCGGCGAGGTCCAGCGGGACCTTCGCGCCGTTCACCGTGACGCCGAGCTTCGGCTGGCGGGCTTCGGCGGCTTCCAGCGCGCGCTTGGCTCTTTCGCGGGCGCGCTCTTCGCGGTAGAGCACGTAGCTGCGGGCCACCTGGTGCTCGCCGGCGCGCATGAGGGCGAGTTCGACCTGGTCCTGGATGTCCTCGATGTGGTACGTGCCGCCCGTGGGGTGGCGGCGCACGAGGGCGTTCACGACGGCCTGGGTCACGCCGTGCACCTTGTCGCGCACGCCGGCGCTCGCGGCCGCGGTGCCGCCGGCCACGGCGAGGAAGGCCTTGGTGACCGCGACGGAAATCTTGTCCGGCTCGAAGCCGACGACCGCGCCGTTGCGGCGGATCACCTTGTAGTCGGCGTACTTCTCGGGCGTGTTGGCGTCCGTGCCTTCGGAGAGGACCGGATTCGCGAGGGGGGTGGCGGGATGGATGTCGGAAGCAAGTCGCATGGGCGGCCCTCTCCTTGTGATGACGCTTTTTTTGGATGCGCGCCGGTTGCTCGGGCCGGCGCGATTTTCGTGATTCCGGGGCCCGGTGATCGGTCCAAGCCCCTGATTTATCGTGCGATGCGGGCGGAAATCCACAGCCTTGCCCACAACTTATCCACCGCATGATGCACAAGATATTGTGCCGTGCACCATGCCGGGCCACAAAGTCTAGTAAAGCCCGGCGGCCATGGCAAGGCAAAAATTCGGGGTCAGGTGAGTTTTTCACCTGACCCCATTTTCCGCCCCGCGGGAAATTCGGGGTCGGGTGAAAAACTCACCTGACCCCGAATTTCAGAGGGCGGCGATCTGGGCGGGGGTGAGGGGGACGGTGCGGCGGCCGTCGAGGAGGAGCGCGAGCTTGGCGGTGGCCTCGAGCTCCTCGGCGGCGTCGACGGCGGCGTCGAGGGAGGGACCGGCGACGACGGGGCCGTGGTTGGCGAGGAGGACGGCGTGGTGGTCGCGGGCCTCGCGGCGCACGGCCTCGGCCAGCGCGCGGTCGCCGGGCCGGAAGTACGGGACCAGCGGCACGCGCCCGACCCGCATCACGTGGTAGGCGGTGAGCGGCGGCAGCACGTCGCGCGTTTCCTCGTGGAACAGGCACGACACCGCCACCGCGCAGGTGCAGTGCAGGTGGACGATGGCGCGGTCCCGCGGCCGCTCGGCGTACATGGCCAGGTGCAGGAACGCCTCCTTCGAGGGCGGCTCGCCGTCGAGGTGTCGCCCGGTCTCATCCACCCTGGAAAGCGTCGCGGGATCGAGCCGCCCGAGCGAGCTGCCCGTGGGCGAAATGAGGATGCCGCCTTCCACCCGCACGCTCAGGTTGCCCGAGCTGCCATGGGCGTAGCCCCGTTCGTACAGCGAGCGCGCCCGCTCGACCAGCTGCTCGCGCGCCTTCGATTCGCTCATGTCGACGCTCCCTTTCCGGACGGCGACAGCGAGCCGCCCTGCATCCGGGCCTTCGATCCGCTCATGACGTTTTCCCCAGCACGTCCCAAGCCTTCGTGAAGAAATCCTTCGAACCGAAATTGCCCGACTTGAGCGCGAGGAAGAGCCCCGCCCTCGCCCCGTCCGCCGCCATCCACGGCACGCCCGGATCGATCGTCGGCCCCACGCGAAGGCGCGAAAGGCCGAGCCGCTGCACCACCGCGCCGGAGGTTTCGCCCCCCGCGACGATGAGCCGGTCCACGCCCCCATCCACCAGCCCTTCGGCGATGGCCGCGAGCGCTGATTCGACCAGCTGCCCGGCCCGTTCGGCCCCGAGCGAAGCCTGGGCGACGCGCACCTCGTCCGGCGTCGCCGTCGCGTAGACCAGCACCGGGCCCGACGCCAGCCGCGGGCGCGCCCACGCGAGCGCCTCGCCCACGACATCCGCGCCGCCCGCGAGCGTCACCGGATCGACCCGGAAGGCGGCGCCACCGGCCTCACGGAAATGCAGCACCTGTGCGTTGGTCGCCACGGAACAACTGCCCGAGACGATCGCGCGCCGTCCCGTGGGCCTGCGCTCGAACGCCGGATCGCGCCCGCCCGCGATGCCGAAATTGGCGGGAATCCCCTGCGCGAGGCCCGATCCGCCGACCAGCAGCGGCTGGCCCGCGCACGCCTTCGCGAGCGAGACGAGATCGGCATCGGTGATCGCATCGGCGATCGCGTGACGGCAGCCGGAAGCGCGAAGCGCCTCGAGCCGCGCGGCGACCGCATCGGCCCCCGCGCTCACGACGGCGTGATCCACCAACCCCACGGGATGCGGCGTCTGCGCCTGCAGCACGCGCACGAGGTTCGCGTCGGTCATCGGCGTGAGCGGATGGTCCCGCATGCCCGAATCCGACAGCAGCGCATCGCCCACGAAGAGATGGCCCTTGTACACCGTGCGTCCGTTGGCGGGAAACGCCGGGCAGGCGACCGCGATGTCCGCCCCCAGCGCCTCCAACAGCGCATCGGCGACGGGACCGATGTTTCCGCGGGGCGTCGAATCGAACGTGGAGCAGATCTTGAAGAAGACCTGCCGGCACCCCGCCGCCCGGAGCCACGCGAGCGCGGCGAGCGAGGCGGCGACGGCTTCATCGGGAGGACAGGTACGCGACTTGAGGGACACCACGACCGCGTCGGCATCGGGCGGATCCGCGGACGACGGCACGCCCACCACTTGCACCGTTCGCATGCCCGCCGTCGCCAGCATTCCCGCGAGATCGGTGCCGCCCGTGAAGTCGTCCGCGATGCAGCCCAGGAGCACGCCCATCGTCGTCGAGCCGCCTCAGACCGCCTTGCGGCCCGCGAGCGGGCCCAGCACCGACGCGTTGTCCGCGCCCACCGGCGGGCACGCCTTCTGCGCCAGGCGCTGCCCGTTGATCTTGATGGGGTTCACCAGCATGCGCATGTCCGGCCGCGCGGGGTGGGGCACGTTCGCGACCAGGCGCCCGGAGACGAAGGGGCTGTCGAGCGCCTCCGACATCTCGTACACCGGCGCGATGGGAAGGACCCCTCCGAGCTTCGCCATCCAGTATTTCGTGGGCTTCGTGCGGAACGACTCGTCCAGCGCCGCGGTGAGGGGCGCGCGGTTCTCATTGCGGGCGCGGGCGGTGGAAAAACGCGAATCGACCCCGAGGTCCTGGCGGCCGATCACCTCCAGCAGCGCGGTCCAGAACTTCTCCGTGAGGCACATCACGAAGACCCAGCCGTCGGCCGTGGGCAGCGTCTGCACCGGGGCGAGGGAGAAGTGGGCACTGCGGGGCTGGCGCGCGGGCACGTGGCCTTCGTTGAGATACCAGAGCGCGGCGTAACCGAGCTGGTGCAGCGCCGCGTCGAAGAGGCAGGTGTCCACGTCGCAGCCCTTGCCGGTGCCGCGGGCCTGCACCAGCGCCGCGAGCAGCCCCACGGTGGCCGTGAGGCCCGTCACGTGGTCCACCATCGACGGCGCGCCGATGCGGGTGGGCGGGCCGTCGGGCTCGCCCGTGAGCGCCATGAGGCCGGCCTCGGCCTGCATGAGGTAGTCGTAGCCCGGCCAGGCGGCGCGCTCGTTGTCGCGTCCGTAGGCGGAGATGTGCACGCACACGAGCGAGCGCTTCACCTTCGCGAGGGCCGCGTAGTCCAGGCCGATCTTCGCCGGCAGGTCGCCGCGCAGGTTGTTCATCACCACGTCCGCCGTCGCGACCAGCGCGTGGAAGGTGGCGAGCCCCTCGTCGGAGCGAAGATCCACCGTCACGCTCTTCTTGTTGGCGTTCCAGGTCTGGAAATACTCGCTGTCGTTGTCGCCGAGGAAGAACGGCCCGGTCTTGCGCGCGGGGTCGCCGCCGATGACGGGGTTTTCCACCTTGATCACTTCCGCGCCCAGGTCCGCGAGGAACATGGAGCCGTAGGGCGCGGCGCCGAACTGCTCGACGGAGACGACGCGCACGCCCGCGAGGGGTTTCATGACGATCCTTTCGTTCAGGCCGGCTGGATGCGCAGCCGCGTGTTGTGGCTCAGGCGCTCGCCGGGATACAGGCCCACCGTGGCCATGAGGTGCCGGCCCTCGCCGTCGAGGTACTGGCGCGTGACCTTGAGGGCGGGCTTGCCGGGCTTGCCCGAGAGCGCGGCGGCCTGCGCCCGCGTGAGGGCGACGGCGAGGATCCGCTGCACGACTTCCTTGATCCCGACGGCGTAGCGCCGCTCCACGAGCCGGAGCACCGGGATGCTGCCGCGCTCGATCTCGTCGATGACTTCGGAATGCTCCGGCCGCAGGTAGACGTAAAGGAACCCGACGGGCAGGCGCTCCTTGGGACGGAAGCGAAGGAGCGAGACGCGCACGAGCTCCTGGCCTTCGCTCGCGCCGGTTTCCGCGGCCAGGGCCCCGTCGGCCACGACGCTTTCGTGCGCGAGGAGCTTCATGCGCGTGGCCTCGCCGAACTGGATGATCTCCTCCAGCGTGCCCATGCCGTGCACGAAGCTCGCCGCCGGCGCCCGGGCCCGCACGACGGTGCCCACGCCCGCCCGCGCGCTCACGAGGCCCTCGGACTTCAAGTCCCGCAGGGCCTCGCGGACCGTATGGCGGCTCACGGCGAAGCGGCGCTGCAGTTCGGCCTCCGTGGGCAGGGCCGTCCCCACGGGATAGCGGCCCTGCTCGATCTGCTGGCGAAGGTGCCGCGCGAGGTTGACGACCTTGGTCATGGGGGCTATTGTACGGACAAACGGCCATTTGGCAACTTCCCATGCCTTCCCTGCCCTCCGACGAGGCCATCGCCACCCGGCGCTCGGTCCGCGCCTTCCTTCCCACGCCCGTGCCGCGGGCGGAGGTGGAGGCCATCCTCGCCCTCGCCTCGCGCGCGCCCAGCGGCTCCAACATCCAGCCCTGGAAGGTGCGGGTGGTCGCGGGCGAGACGCGCGACCGCCTGTGCGGCGCCATCCAGTCGGCGATCGACACCGACGGCCCCGACGCCCACCAGCGCGAGTGGAACTACTACCCCACCCAGTGGCGCGAGCCCTTCCTGGGACGCCGGCGCAAGATCGGCTGGGACCTGTACGGCCTCATGGGCATCCCCAAGGGCGATTTCGCCGCCACCGAGGCCCAGCGCCGCCGCAACTTCGATTTCTTCGGCGCCCCCGTGGGCTTCGTCTTCACGCTGGACGAGGACCTGCAGATCGGCAGCTGGCTCGACCTGGGCATCTTCATCGGCACGCTCGCCATCGCCGCGCGGGGCCGCGGGTTCGACACCTGCCCCCAGGCGGCCTTCGCCCACTTCCACGCCGTCATCCGGCGCGAGCTCGGCATTCCGCAGAGCGAGGTCGTGATCTGCGGCATGGCCCTGGGCCACGCGGACCCGGCCGCGCCCGAGAACCGCTTGGTCACGGAACGCGCACCCGTCTCGCAATTCGCCACCTTCGAAGGATTTCCCCCGGAATGACGCAATCGCTCCGCATCGCCGTGCTGCCCGGCGACGGCATCGGCCGCGAGGTGATGCCCGCGTGCCTCGCGCTGCTGGAAGCCGCCGCGGCCGCCACCGGCGGCCCCGCCCTCGCCTGCACCACTTACCCGGCAGGCGCCCTGCACTATCGCGACCACGGCGAGGCGCTGCCGGCCGCCACGCTCCAGGCGAGCCGCGACGCCGACGCCATCCTCTTCGGCGCGATGGGCTGGCCCGACATCCGCTATCCCGACGGGACCGAACCCATCCCGCAGCTGGACCTGCGCATGGCGCTGGACCTGTACGCGGGCGTGCGGCCCATCCGCTGGTTTCCCGGCCTGCCGCGCATCCTCGCGGACGAGCGGGCGACGGGCATCGACTTCGTTCTGGTGCGCGAGCAGACGGAGGGCCTCTTCTACGCCCGGGGCCGGGGGCGGATGGTGGAGGACGCCGAGGCCTACGACACCATGCAGATCACCCGCAAGGGCACGGCGCGCGTGTCGGAATTCGCGTTCCGCATCGCCGAGCGCCGGCGGGCCCGGCGCGGCACGGCCACCGTCACCTGCGTGGACAAGAGCAACGTCTTCGCGAGCATGGCCTTCTTCCGCAAGGTCTTCGACGACGTCGCAAAGAATCACGGCACGGTGAAGGCCGACTACGCCTACGTGGACGCGATGGCCCTTTCGATGGTGAAGCGCCCCTGGACGCTCGACGTGCTCGTCACGGAGAACATGTTCGGCGACATCCTGTCGGACCTGGGCGCGGGCCTCGTGGGCGGCATGGGCATGGCCCCGTCGGCGGACCTGGGCGATTCGCACGGCCTCTTCCAGCCGGCCCACGGCACCGCGCCGGACATCGCGGGCCAGGGCAAGGCCAATCCCTCGGCCATGTTCCTGTCGGCCGCGATGATGCTCGACTGGCTCGCGGACCGGCACGGCGAGCCCGCGCTGGAAAAGCGCGCGCGGCTCGTGGAGCGGGCCCTCGAGATCGCCCTTCGCGAAGGCACGGTGCCGCTGGAGATCGGCGGCAAGGCGGACCTGGCGACGATGACGAAGGCGACGCTGGCCGCGCTGCCTGCGGCGGCCCGGGAGGCACCATGAGCTTCGTGGTCACCGTGCACTTCCGCGCGAAGGCCGAATGGCGGGACGCGTTCCGCGCCGAGATGGTCGCGAACGCCACCGCGTCCCGCGAGCGCGAGCCCGGCTGCCGCCGGTTCGACGTGTGCGAGGACGGCGCGGACATCTTCCTCTACGAGATCT
>ERZ761602.3004-NODE-3004-length-24988-cov-10.861669_pt1 | contig 24988 bp, 16 predicted proteins | sample MGYA00512165_ERZ761602 | MGnify/ENA primary metagenome ERZ761602 (study PRJEB28899, sample SAMN02445085) | bioreactor sludge metagenome | biome: EBPR sludge; isolation source: Thorneside wastewater treatment plant | place: Australia: Brisbane, Thorneside...
ACACCTCCGGTGGATATGTTGACACGTCAATGGACAACTTGTGGGTAATGATGAGCGCGAGGGGGGGGAGGGTTGATTTGCTCTCACCCTCGCCGCCGCCACCTCCGCCCGCGGCGCCAACTCGCGGCCCGCGAGCGGGGAGAGGGTTGATTGGCCTTCTCCCGGCCCTCGCTTGCGGAGCGAGGCAGAGGGGGGTCGTCCGGCCCCCAGCCCCCGCTGTCTCCCATCCGCAGCGCGCGCGAGAACAGACTCACGCGCGCGCTGCTGTCCGTGTAGAGCCGCAGGCGCCGACTCCCGCGCTCAGACCGCGCCCGCTGCGCCTCGGGCCGCCAGCTCCAGCATCCGGAGCTGGTCGTAGAAGAGGAGGTCCGTCTCCGTACCCAGCAGCTGGCCCTCGAGCTCGCCCAGCCGGCAGGTCAGCCCCCTGAAGTCCGAGTCTTCGGCTGCGCAGCCGGGGGTGACCCGGCCGGTCATGCGGGAGACCAGCCGGCAGAGGACCTCGACGTGCACGTGCAGATCGCGCTCGGCCTGGGCGCGGATCTCGGCCTCCAGGCTGCTGTCCTGGGAGCACAGCCAGGTCCAGCCCCCCTCGTCGAGGATGCGGACCACGGCGGGGCCGCGGGTGCGCACGCTGGCCAGCCGCCGCGGGCGGAGTCCAAGCAGACCGAAGGCGCCGGCCGACTGCCCCGCGTAGAGGCGACCGCAGACCAGCTCGTCAGGGCAGGAGCCTCCGTCGGCCCGGGGCTCTCGAATCACCACCTCCGCCTCGCCTTCGACGATGAAGACCATCGCCGGGCTGGCCGGACCGCGGTTCAGCAGAGTGCGGCCATGGCTCACTGCGACCGCTCGCGAGACGAGCTCCAGGTCGGAGAGGGGGCGTTGTGGGCGCTGCATTGTGTCGTGGGAGACAAGCATCGGGGCTCCTCTGCGCGGCGCGCGGGTCGGGTGCGCGCACTGGTCAAGCAAGGGTGATGCCAGCACCCAAAGGGCCGTGGAACCGTTGGGAGCGGCTCGCGCCCAGGAACACGAGCGGAACGAATGGAACAGGCAGAGGGGCTCCTGGGGGACCGTTCCACGGGGCAGCGAGGCCCGGACGGCCCCAGGGTGGGCCTGGGGGCGCGGTCGTCGACCCGGGTGAAGTCTGGCATGGGGGTTGCAGGGAGTCGGGGCGAACCCTCTTCCACGTGGAGAACCCGGATGTCCATCGCTCAACTCAACACACTCCCCCAGACCGCCAACACCGTCGGTGCCCACATCCGCGCGTTGCTGCTCATGGATGGTGGACGCCAGGCCGAAGACGTTCGTCGCTCCCTCTGCGTCATGGGCTCCGTGGTCGAGGTCCAGGCCTCCGAGAGCGACCTCATGGAGCGCCTGGACGTCCAGGACTACGACCTGCTCGTGCTCGGCCAGGGCGAGGCCCACGCCGGCGCCGACCTGGTCACCTGGCTTCGGGTGCGCCACCCCTCGCTGGCCATCGTCCTGCTCAGCGCGACCGAAGGCAGCGGGCCCTCGATCGACATCGCCTCGCTGCATCCCATCGCGCTGGTACCTCCCTCCTTCGGTCTCGAGGACCTCAAGGCGGCCGTCGAACAGGCGCTGCACATGAGGGGCCGGATGCTGCGGCGCCAGGAGGGACTTGCGGCGAAGCGGGGCGCCCGGACCCAGGGCGACGCGGAGTCGACCTCGCACATCAACCAGTCGGCGGACTTCGAGTCCATCCTCTCCAACCTGTACCTGGTCTATCAGCCCATCATCCGCGCGCGGACCGGCTGCGTGCTCGGCTTCGAGGCGCTGATGCGCAGCAGCAACGCCCGCTTCCGGGGCGCCGCCTCGCTGCTGGACAGCAGCCGCCGCCTGGGTCGGGTCTGTGAGCTGGACGAGCGCGTCCGCTCCCTGCTGGCCTCGGAGTTCGACTCCTCCCGCCACTGGCGCACATTCTTCGTGAACCAGGACGTCGAGGAGCTGGATCGCGGCCTGCTGGGCACCGAGCACGACCCCCTCCTGCCCTACGCCTCCCGCATCGTCGTCGACCTCGTCGGTCGGGACCTGCTGGACATCGGCAGCCGCGAGCTGGAGGCGATCGAGCTCATCCAGCGGGCCGGCTACCGCATCGCCGTGGGAGACCACGGCGGAGGGGCCCCCCTCCCGGCGCGGCTGGCCGGCCTGGCGCCGGCGATCTACAAGCTCTCGGGCGCGGTCGTCCGCCGGGCGGACCAGTCCCGCCACAAGCAGCGCTACATGGCCGAGCTGGTCGCCATGGCGCACTCCCAGGACGCCCTCGTGGTGGCGCAGGGCATCGAGCGCCCCGAAGAGCGCCAGGTCGCCATCGAGGCCGGCTGCGATCTGCTGCAGGGCTTCCTCCTCGGCATGCCGCATGCCATCCTGGACTGAACAATTGACGCCGACTGGCCTGGAGTGATGATGAATTCCCTTACGATCAACGGTACCCTGGCTTCCCCAGGCGCGACCCGTGTGATGATCCTCGCCAGACGGCTGGATGAGCTCTTCGCCCTCGAGCGCTGCGTGCGTGGGATGGCCTTGCGTGTGATCGCGCTGGCCTGTCGGCGCAGCGAGATGATGGCGGCGATCACCCGGGTCGCTCCTGACATCCTGATCATCGAAGAAGAGCTGCTGCCCGCCACGGGCATCGCCCATGGCACCAAGATGCGAGAGCGCTGGCCGGGCATGGGCATCGTTGTGCTCCGAAGCGGCGCGGCGTCGAACGCCTCGGTCAACGCGGCGACGGTCTGTCGCTGGATGGCCGAGGCCTGCGAGGAGATCGGGATCGCCCATCCGTTCTCCATCGTGGACCAGACGGCCCACGATCTGTTCAGCGACGTGCTGGGCCGCATCGTGATGGACTGGCAGCCTCTGTACCGAGGTCTCGACGGGTCCATCTACGGCTTCGAGGCCCTGGTCCGGAGCGATCACGGGACCGTTCGGACCGCTGCCCAGATCCTGGGGCTCGCCGAGAGCCTGGGTCGGGAAGAGGAGCTCGAGCGGCAGATCCTGCGGGCATGCGCCCGCGACGCGGGCTCTCCGGCCTTGACGGGCAAGCTGATGGTCAACGTCTCGGTGCCGATGTTCATGTCCGAGGTCCTCGGGTCGCCCGACGATCCGCTCCTCCCGATCGCGAACCGGGTGGTGCTGGAGGTGAACGAGCATGGGGCCATCGGCTCCATCGACCGGGTCGCGGCCCAGAGCCGCCGCCTTCGCGCGGCCGGCTACGAGCTCGCCCTGGACGACCTGGGATCCGGGCAGGACTACCTCGCCCGGCTCCTGGCCCTGGAACCCTCGGTGTTCAAGCTGGACCGGCTGGCGCTGGCGGGCTGCGACCACGATGCCCGCAAGCGGCGATATGTCCAGGCGATCGTCGCGATGGCCCACGAGGAGCAGGGGCTGGTCGTCGCCGAGGGCGTGGAGCGACCCGAAGAGGCCGAGCTGGCCGTCGCCCTGGGCTGCGATCTCCTGCAGGGCTACCTGCTCGGCCGTCCCGCCCGTCGGATCCACTGGGAGGCCGGCTCGCCCGCTCTGACCAATCTTCCGTATTGCTTGCCCGCCTTGAAGGACGAGCTCTCCTCCACCCGGCGCCAGGTCGCCTGACGAGCCCCACGATGAACCGCCGGAACCTCTTGCTGGTAGACGACGAGTCCGACATTCGCCGGGTGGCACACCTCAGCCTTCAACACATCGGTGGCTGGCATGTGCACGAGGCGGCCTCCGGGGCGGAGGCCTTGTCGGTGGTGGAGGAGCTGAGGCCCGATGTGGTCCTGCTGGACGTGATGATGCCCGAGATGGACGGCCCCGCCACGCTGGCACGCCTGCGGGAGCTGCCGCGGATGAACGGAGTGCCGATCGTGTTCCTGACCGCCAAGGCGCTCTCCTCCGATCACGAACGGTTGCGCACCTTGGGAGCCAGCGGAGTGCTGACGAAGCCCTTCGACCCGCTGCTGCTGCCCGGGATGGTCGACGCGATCCTGGAGGGACGGTGAACGCCCAGCTCCCGGTCCAGAACGGACCTGATCGTCGAGGGTTGGTCCTGCTCGTGGACGACGACCCCTCCTATCGAGTGCTCGTGCGGGAGTCCCTCCAGCACGCCGGCCACGCGGTCGTCGAAGCCGCCACGCTCCGCGCGGCGAGGGCGGCCCTGGCCTGCCGGATCCCCGATGTCCTGATGCTGGACGGATCCCTCCCGGATGGCGAGGGGCGACAGCTCCTGGAACACCTGAAGGGCGCGACGGAGCGCCCCGGTGTGATCTTCGTCTCGGCGCATGGCGAGATGGTCGCCGCGGTCAAGCGGCTTCGCCAGGAGCTGGGCGTTGGCTTCGTGATGAGCAAGCCGACGAACCTGGTCGAGCTGAACCTGCACGTAGGCGCCTTGATGGAGGGCCGGGTCGCTCCCGGTGCTGGAGGGGTCTCTTCCTCCGGCTCCCCGGCGCTCAGCGCCATGCTGGAGGAGCTCCGGAGCGGCTTCGCCGCCGAGCTGGGCGGCCGGCTCGAAGACCTGAAGTCCGGGGCGATCGCCGTCTCGAAGGGGGAGGGCGATGCGAACGCCTTGGAGGCCCTCGCCCATCGCATTCACGGCACCGCGGGAACCTACGGCTTCCACGAGGTCAGTCGGGTGGCTGCGGCGCTGGAACAGACCCTCCACGAGGGTCGAGGGGGATCCACGCAGCTGCTGCCGAGCGTGGAGCGGATGGTCCCGGTCCTGAGCGACCTGATCCGCCAGGTCGCCGAGGCCGAGGGGAGCCAGCTCCGGATGCCCGCGCTGACCACGGTCGAGCCCCAGGCCAGGGTCGAAGGACTCGACGAGGAGCGGGTCGAGCGGGTCCTGCTGGTCCACCCCGACCTCGCGCTCTGCGCGGAGATGGTGCGCTGCGGCGCCAGCATGGGGGTCGAGGTCGTGCCGGCGGGGTCGGAGGCCGAGGCGATGCGGCTGGCCATGCAGACCTGCCCCGACATCGCGGTCGTCCAGTGGGAGCTGAGCCCTGGCGACGACCCGGTCCGCTGTGTGCGACGCCTGCGGATGCTCCCGGGAATGGAAGAGCTGCAGGTCGCGCTCATCTCCACGCAGGACAGCGTCGCGCGCCGGGCGGAGGCAGCCCGGAGCGGGGTCAACCTGTTCGAAGCCTCACCTTTGCAGCACCTGAGCTTCTTGGCGATCGTGCGGCGTCTGGCCTTGGAGGGCCGACAGTCGTTGAAGATCCTGCTCATCGACGACGATCCGGCCTTCGCCGCCTTCGCGCAGATGGTGCTGGGGGCGCATGGAATCGAGGTGGTGGTGCTGGACGAGCCGGCCGCCTGCCTGGAGGCGCTCAACCGCGAGTCGCCCGACCTCGTGCTGCTCGACCTGATGATGCCCGGGCTGAGCGGCTTCGACGTCTGCCGCCTGGTGCGGGCCGATGCCCGCTGGTGCGAGATGCCCATCGTCGTGATCACCGCCCAGCTCACGCCCGAGGTGCGCATCGCCGCCTACCGGGCGGGCGCCGACGACTACCTCGCCAAGCCCGTCGTCAGCGAGGAGCTGGTGGTCCGGGTCAAGGGGAGGGCCCTGCGCGCTCGGCAGAACCGTGAGGCCCGCGATCGTGACGGGCTCACCGACCTGCTGCTTCGCCGCCCCTTCCTGGAGCGTGCCCAGCACCTCCTCTCGGTCTCGCGGCGGGCCGGCATGAGCCTCAGCGTCGCGCTGATCGACATCGACCACTTCAAGGCGGTCAACGACCAGCACGGGCACGCCGTGGGCGACCAGGTCCTGACCATCGTGGGGCAGGTGCTGCGCAGCGGGTGTCGACAGGAGGACCCCTGTGCCCGCTGGGGGGGCGAGGAGTTCGCCCTGGCCATCCCGGGTGCCGGCGCCGCCGAGGCGGGGAAGCTCTTGAACCGCATGCTCGCCCAGCTCCGGACGCTGGTGTTCATGGGCGAGGATGGTCGTCCCTTCCAGGTCACCTTCAGCGGGGGCATCGCCAGCTCGGGGGGGAATGACCTGGATCTGAACGAGCTGATGCGGTGCGCGGACGCCCACCTGTACACGGCAAAACACGCGGGCCGGAATCGGATCTGCGCATGAAGGAGTCGGTTGTGAAGCTCGCTCAGATGCACAGTGAACCCTGGGTCTCGGACCTGCTCGCGCTGGCGATGGACCTGGGCTCCGCTGCGGCGGCGGCCTGGACCTCCAGCGGTGCCCCGGGGGGCGATGGCCGGGGCGTGCTCCGTACGGGCGACCACCTCGAAGACGTGGTCGGCCTGACGCTAGAACGCCCGCCGCAAGGACGGGTGCTGCTCACAACCCAGGAGCTGCCGCCGCGCCTGCGGACCCTCGGGCAGGAGCTCGACGGGACCCCCCGACCGGTTCGCTCGGCGCTCTGCGTGCCCGTGGACCTGCCCGGCGCCCGCGTGGGGCTGCTCTTCGCCCTGGACTGGCGGGAGCGGGAGTTCAGCCCCCGGGAGATCAGCAGGCTCCACCGGCTGGCCAGCTCGATGGCGGGATCCGTCCGGACCTTGACCTGCCCGATCCACCCGCCCGCCGCTGCCGACTCGTTGTCCCAGGAGGTCTGCGGATTCTTCGATCTGCTCCCAGACGCCATGGCGGTCATGGACCGGACCGGGGTTCGCCTGCAGGTCAACCGCGCCTGGGCCGGGATCTTCGGCTGGAAGGCCCAGGAGCTGATCGGCACCCACTTCAGCGACCAGATCCACCCCCAGGACATCGCGGCGGTGCGCGAGGTCGGGCGTCGGCTGCTTCGGGACGAAGGACCGATCGAGGTGGAGCACCGCATGCTGCACAAGAACGGCAGCTATCGCTGGGTGCGGGCCACCGCGGTGGGCGACACCGGCACCGACCGCTACCTCTGCCTGTTCCGTGACATCACCGAGCTCCGGCGCCTGGACCGGCTCAAGTCGGAGTTCGTCTCGACCGTCAGCCACGAGCTGCGAACGCCGCTGACCTCGCTGCGCGGCTCGATCGGGCTGATGGGCAGCGGCGCGCTGGGCCCGGTGCCGGCGCCCATGGCCGAGATGCTGGCGATCGCCAGCCGCAACGCGGCGCGATTGGTCCGCCTCGTCAACGACATCCTGGACCTGGAGCGGATCGGCGGCGGCAAGATGGAGATGGTGATCGAACCTGTACAGATCGGTCAGCTCCTGGCCGAGGCCTCCGCTGCCGTGGCCGCTCAAGCCGCCCAGGGCGAGGTCCGCATCGAGGTCGAGCCTGCCACGGACATCCCCGGCATCCCCGGCGACGCCCACCGCCTGCGGCAGGTGGTGGACAACCTCCTCTCCAACGCGCTGCGCTTCTCCGCGCCGGGCGGCACGGTCGCCTTGCACGTGCATCGCGGCCCGCGGTCGGTCCGGATCGACGTCGTCGACAAGGGGCCGGGAGTCTCGCCCGAGTTTCGCGATCGTGTCTTCACCCGGTTTGCGCAGGCCGACGGTTCGGACAGTCGGTCAAAGGGCGGCAGCGGATTGGGCCTCAGCATCGCCAAGGCGCTGGTCGAAGCCCACGGCGGTCGGATCGGCTTCGAGGACACGCCCGGCGGCGGGGCCACCTTCTGGTTCGAGCTGCCCACCGAGGTGCTCCCCGCGGGAACGAGCCTGGCGGATGGGGATGCTGGCTTGGACATTGCGCTGCCCCCACGCCCCCGGATCCTGGTCTGCGAGGACGATGAGGAGTGTGCCGAGCTGCTCGCCGCGGTGCTCGAGCGGCGCGGCTTCGACGTCAGCGTCGCGAACACGGGTCCACAGGCGGTCGAGATGCTCTGCCAACAGAGCTTCGATGCGGCGACCCTGGATCTGGACCTGCCGGGCATGGAAGGCCTGGAGGTCTTGCGACGGGTGCAGGCCTCCGGCCGGGTGAACCTGCCGGTGGTGGTGCTCAGTGGACGCCTGGACCTGGGCGAGACCGAGGCGAACGCCAGCTTGGGAGTGCGGTGCTGGCTCAGCAAGCCGATTGAAGCGAACCGCCTGGCCGTCGCCCTGCGAGGGGCGATGGGGGAAGAGACCGACGGTCGGCCGGTCGTCCTGTACGTCGAGGCCAACGACGAGCTGCGCGCCGTCATGCGCGCGATGCTCGCGCCCCACGCGGAGGTGATCGGCGTGGGCACGGTGGGTCAGGCGATCGATCGGATCCGGCAGGGAGGGCTACAGGCCGTCGTCCTCGATGCCGGACTGCCCGAGGGGGGCGCCGCCGAGGTGCTTCAGCAGCTCTCGACGCTGGCTCCCGGTCTCCCCGTGGTCCTCTTCAGCTCCGAGGAGCCCGATCCGGCCATGCTGTGCGGGGTGGTCGGCTCGCTGGTGAAGACCCGCCAGAGCGAAGACCAGCTGGTGAGGATCCTCAACGAGGCCCTGAAGGGCCCCGACGCGAACCCTCACTCGTAGTCGGAGCGCTGGGCGCCCAGCAGATCGCCCTGGATGAAGTCGCAGCCACACTCGACGGCGACGTCGCGGGTCTGCTGATCCGCGAGCCCCTGGGCCAGCACGGTGGCGCCCTCGGCGTGAGCCATGCGGACCAGCGCCTCCAGGAACATCCGCCGCCGGGGGTCGGTGGTGCAGCCCGCCAACACCTCGGGGCCCACCCGGTAGAACTCGGGAGAGAGCAGCCGCATCCGCTGCAGGGTCTGGCGGGAGGCATCCAGGGCGCCGATGGAGAGCCGATACCCGGCGCGACGAGCACGGTCGACCGCTCGCTGGAGCCGGTGCTCGTCGGTGCTCTCCGGGAGGTCGTCGACGCAGAGGACCAGCCGCGTGGCGAAGGGCCAGAGGCGGTCGTCCTCGGTCCCGGTCTCGCCGTGGAGCAGGCGCTGGGGGTTCAGGCCGGTGAACAGGTCGTGCCAGCTGGACCGGTCCTCGAACTCGATCCGGATGAGGGAGCTGATCCGCTCGTCGAAGTCGACCTCACGCCCCAGCTGGATGGCCAGCTCGCGCAGCGATGCGCAGGCTGCGCCGGCCGCGTCGACTCGGGGGATCACGTCGTAGCCGGCGACCTCGCCGGTGCTGGCGCGGATGACCGGCTGAAAGCGGAGGTGGACCTGTCCGAGCATCTGGTCGAAGCTGAGCTCGGTCCGCTGGGTGCTTCGGGTCCGCTGACGCTCCTGGATCAGGCGGGACCAGCCCCGCTGCATGGTCTGGCTGGTGAAGAGGCAGCTGCGGACCAGGTGCAGCACGGTGGCTTCGTCCTCCGGGTCGGGGATGATCCCTGCGGCGCCATCGTTGAGGCAGGTGGCGGCATAGTCGGGCGTCAGCGGGTCGCCGACCAGGACGAGGGGGAGCCCGGGGTAGAGCGCCCTGAGGTGGGCTGCGAGCCCGGCGTCGACCGTGTTCACCCGGTGGATGGAGGCCATCACGAGGTCGGCCCCCTTCCGCTGGAGCCGGTCGATGGCCGAGCCCGTGTCCGCGGCGTGGTCGACGACATGGCCGGCCCGACGAAGGCGGTGGGTGAGGGAGGCGGCGGCGGAAGGGGGGAGGTTGACCAGCAACACGGAGTGGCCGCGGCGGGGGGGATGGGTCTGGAGCTCCACGGGAGACCTCGGGGGAGTGGGGGCTCTCATGGTTTGCAAGTTTCGGGCCAGCCCCTGAGTGGCTCTGCGTGCGGCCCGGCGGGTGTCTCCGGCGGGAACGGGTCGGAACAACTGTTCCAGTTGTCCTGCGCCACTTCTGACAGGATCTGTCGTCGTCATCGCTGGTCCTGACAGCCACTCTTGTTAATGCAGCGGCGCTTGGACCGGTGGCACGGTCCTCTGGACACGGAGGGGAGTCATTCTCTCGCGGCGCGGCGATCACCTCGACGGCGAACCGCTCTCGGAGGCGATGGCCTTGAGGGAGGGGGGCTGGATCTTGCGGGGTCTGGACGGCGAAATCCTGGACCTCGGGCCCACCCTGGGGCGCTGGCTGAGCCGACGTGGCTGGACCGCTCAGCTGCGCGTCTGTATCGACCGGGCCATCGAGGCGCTGGATACGGATCCCGCCGAGGCCGGCGACACCTCGCTCCCGTCGCGGCTGCGGGTGTCCCTGCCCTGCGGGACCTCGGCGCTCCTGCTGGACCGGCTGCCGATCCCGGGGACGGGCGAGCTCTTGCTGGTCCGGCGCTTCCTGGGCCCCTCGATGGAAGGTGCGCCCGCCTCTTCGTTCGCGGACGAGCTGGCAGAAGAGGCGCTGCGACTTGAACACTTGATCCGGGGCCATCTCGCGACCCGACTCATCGCCCCGCTGGCTCACCTGGCGGGGCCTTCCGTGCTGGCCGGTGCCGACCCCGCCTTGTCCGCCGAGGGCGCCTACCAGGAGCGCCTGGTGCGGCACCTGGTCCGGGCGATGGAGAACGTGCTGGTCCTGGCCAGCGAGGTCTTGCCCGAGGCCCGGCGCTCGGGCCGCTCCAGCGGGTGGGTCGAGCTGAGTCGGCTGCTGAACCTGCTGGCCGGAACATTTCTGGGCCCGATCGGCGCGCGGGTCAACCAGCGGGTCGAGGTCCGGGTGGACGGGCCCGTCTGGCTACGGGTCCCTCGGCCGCCCTTTCGGCTGATGCTGGAGATGTGCCTGGACATCGTGCTCTCGTCGGGGCTGGATGCGCGGATGGAGATCGTCTGGGAGGGCCCATGGCCGACCCTGCGCCTGCGCACGATCCCTCCGACAGGCTCGATCACGCGGGGTCCGGGCGATCTCTCCCTGGTCCCCGCGGCCCGCGCGCTGGCCACCAGCCTGGGGTTGCCGATCGAATTCAACCTGGACAACTCCGGCCAGGCCGAGATGAAGCAGGTCCTGTTCGGGTGCAGCAAGGGTCGGGCGCCCTCTGTAGGGCTCTGTTGCATGGACGAGGACCTGTCGGAGCTGCTCTCGGCGCTGCTGGAGTCGGTCGGCGTCCGCGTGGTGGATCTGAACACGCTCGCCGAGATCGCCGAGGGGGCGCCCCTGCCCACAGGCCTGGATGTCGTGCTGGTCGACCTCGACTCCCATGAAGGGACGTCGACCCCGCTCCATGCCGAGCTTCGCAGGCGGCTCCCCGAAGCCCGGATGCTGGCCTTGACCAGCGAGCCCGTGGTCGACGACGCCTGGCATGCCATCGCGACCAAGCCCGTGAGCTTGTCCCGCCTGGTCGAGCTGCTGGAGTTCGTGGGGGAGTAGAGGCCGGTCGAGCCTGGGGCTCAAGGCCTCATCGTGCCGTTCGAGTCCGCGCTCAGGACCCTGCGGATCTCGTCGGCGAGCTCGTCCAGGCGGGCCTCGACCTGGCCGTGTGCGCGCCCCTGGATGATGGCCTCTTCGGCCCGCTCGGCGTAGCCGCCCAGCGTCGCGTACCCGAAGCTGGCCGCCGACCCGCGCAGCTGATGGGCGATGCGGCGCGCGCTGGCGAGATCCTGGGTCTGTCGGGACTCTGCCAGGGTCTCCAGCCGGGTGACCAGTCGGCTGCGGTACCGCTCACGCAGGTCCTCCTGGAAGTCCAGATCCGGCAGCTCAGCAAGGGAGCTGAGGGGTGAGGGAGGGGCGGGTTCGTGGGCGTCCTGCCCGGCCTCGATCGCCGCCGGCGCAGAGTTCGTAGAGGGCGTCTCCAAGAGGGTGCTGAGGGTCCGGTAGAAGTCGGCTGGCTTGATCGGCTTGGGCAGCCAGGCCGTGCAGCCCGAGCGCTCCGCCAGCTGGCGGTTGGTCTCGATGCCGGCCCCGGTGATCGCGATGATCGGGAGGTTCGGGAAGTGCTGACGGAGCTTGCGGGTGGCCGAGTAGCCGTCGAGCTCGGGGAGCTGGTGATCCATCAGCATCAGGTCGGCGGGTCGACCCGCGGCGGCCATGGCCAGGACCTGGTTGACGGCCGACTGGCCGTCGTAGATCTGGGTCAGGATGGCCTTGGTCGGCCGCAAGTACTCGCGCAGGATGAACTGGATCTCGGGGCTGTCTTCGACCAGGAGGACCCGGCGGCCCTCCAGATCGGGAACGGCTGAGCTTCGCACCGCGCCACCCTCGGTGGCGACGGGCAGCGGCAGGACCAGGCTGAAGCGTGTGCCGCTGCGGCCCGTGTGGCGCAGGCTGAGCGATCCGCCCATGCGCTGGGCCATCGCGTGAGCGATCGCCATGCCCAAGCCTCGACCGGGGCCGTGGCTGGCGGGCATCATGAAGGGCTCGAAGACGCTCTCGACCTGGGTGTCGGGGATTCCGGTGCCGTGGTCCTCCACCTCGACCACCACCCGCTCACCGTCGCGTTCGGCGCTGAGGCGGATGGGGTTGACGGTGTCCTGCTGCAAGGCGTTGCAGATCAGGCTCCCGACGATCCGGCGGAAGCGGGGACCGTCGACCAGGGTCTCCTGGACCCCGAGCCCGTGCAGATCGAGCTGCACCCGCGATCGGGGCACGCCCAGGGTCGTGGCGCACTCGGTGACAACCTCGGCGATCGCCCTGTCCAGGCGCAGCGGGGCCGGGTTCATCGGCGTCCGGCCCAGGTCGAGATCGGTGTAGACAAGGACGTCCTCGACCAGCGAGCTGAGGTGGACCGCTTCGTTCCGGATCTGTTCGATGAAGCGAGTGCGGACCGGGCTGGCGGGCGGGTCCTGCGTGAGGACCAGGGCGTAGCCGGCGATGACCGAGAGCGGCCCTCGGAGCTCGTGGGAGAGCCGGGCCAGGGCCTCGGAGGAGTGCGCGGTCCGTTCGGAGGGAGGTGGAGTCGCGCCATCCTCGGGCAGCCACTCCAGCCCCGCCAGGGGCAGGAGGGAGCCCAGCAAGGCGGCCCGGTCGCGAAAGATCGAAGCGAGGGGTGGGCAGGGGGCGGCGGGTGGCCGGCGAATCGCCAGCAGGAGGCCCACCGACCCAAGCGGGAGCAGGATCGACTCGTCCCCGGGCCCCGGCTGGGGCAGCCCCAAGCTCTCCAGCAGCGCCGCGGGCGTCGGCGAGCCCGCGGTGTCCAGCAGCGGCACGAGATCCGCCCAGCGCAGCGAGCCCGGGTGGATGGGCAGCCACTGCGGCGCGCCCGCAAGCAGCCCCCGTGGCGTGCCTCCGCCTATGGACCAGAGCACCGCGATCGTCCGCATCCCCGGGAGGGTCTGCAGGGGCTGCAGCGCGGAGGTCACCAGGTGAGGGATCGCCTCTACGCCGCCGAGCGCCTGGTTGGCGAGCTGCTGGGCTTCGAGACGGGTGAGGCTGTACATGGGGGGATCTCCGACCGGCGCAGTCGACACCGGCTTAGAGGACCTAACGCTCCGAAGGGAGCGGTGTTAATCGAGGTACTTCAGGCTTCATTCCAGGTTTTCCCCATATGCACCGTGAGTCTGCCGCCATCCCGAACAGCGACCTGCTGGTCTGTGTCGTCGACGACGATCCCGACATGGGTCCGCTCATCGAGCGGTGGCTCTCCTCGGCGGGCTATCGCGCGCGCTGGCTGGACAGCGGGCCCAGCGCCTTGCGCTTCTTCGAGTCCAACCTCCCCGACCTCGTGCTGATCGACCTCGACCTGGGAGAGACCTCGGGGATGGACCTGCTGCAGCGCATCCGCGCCCGCGACCAGGCCGTCGGCGCCGTAATGCTGACCGCCTCGGCCAACGTCGATCACGTCGTGGAGGCCATGCGCTGCGGCGCCTTCGACTATGTCGTGAAGCCCGTGGATCGCCACCCCCTGCTGGCGAAGGTCCGCTGCGCCCTGGACTCCCTGGAGTCGGCCCGCCGCAGTCGCCGCATCTCGGCCCAGCCGGACGAGGCCTGGCACGGCATCGCCGGCCGGTCGGACCTGATCCGCAAGCTGCGGGGGCTGGTCGACCGGCTCGCGCAGAGCGATGTCTCGGTGCTGATCGGCGGGGAGACCGGCACCGGCAAGGAGCTCGTCGCGCGGGCGGTGCACTCGGCCGGGCGCCGCGCCGCGGGGCCCTTCGTGCCCGTCAACTGCGGCGCCATCCCTCGCGGCCTGCAGGACAGCGAGCTGTTCGGGCACGAGCGGGGCTCCTTCACGGGGGCCCTCAGCCGTCGGATGGGGCGCTTCGAGCAGGCCGGCGGCGGGACGCTCTTTCTGGACGAGGTCGCCGAGCTCGACCTGCACACCCAGGCGGCCCTGCTGCGGGCCCTGCAGGAGCGGCGGTTCTTTCGCGTGGGCGGTGATCAGGAGGTCCAGGTCGATGTGCGGATCCTGGCGGCGACCCACGCGGACCTCCCCTCCCTGGTCGAGAGCGGCGACTTTCGAGAGGACCTCTACTACCGCCTGGCCGTCTTCGAGCTCGAGGTGCCGCCGCTGCGGGCCCGCGGCGAGGACGTGCTGCTGCTGGCGCGGCGCTTCCTGGCCGAGGCGGGGGGAGTGGGCAGCGTGGGCAGCCTGAGCCTCGCCCCGGAGACCGAGCAGATCCTGCTGGACTGGCCCTGGCCCGGCAATGTTCGCGAGCTGCACAACGCCATGGAGCGAGCCGCGGTGGTCGCGACCGGCGAGGTGCTGCCGGCTCACCTGCCGACCCGGATCCGCGAGGCGGCGCTGGGCCAGGCACCGACCGGTCGGGGGCTCACGCCGGGCCAGGGTCCGGGCCAGGGACTGGTGCTTCCCCGACCGCGGGCCGACGGGATCCGCCCGCTCAGCGAGCGGGATCGGATCATCGAAGCATTACGCTCGGCGGACGGGAACGTCTCGCAGGCGATGCGTGAGCTCGGCATCCCTCGAACCTCGATGTACCGCAAGCTCAAGCGATACGGACTGCTCGACCCGGCAGAGGACGAGCCGCTGGACTGAGCAGGGTCTCCCGGCTCGGCGCCCGGGCCGGCAGCGGCTCGCTGTGCGAGCGGGCGCCCCGCAACACGACGGCCATCGAGGCGCAGAGGGCGGCGCGGAGGGCGCGCGCGTCCCCGTCCCGCGCGATCAGGGCGTCGGCGAAGATCCCCCGCGGGACCTCGATCACCACGGAGTCCTCGCCGGCGATCCAGCGGATGGGCAGCCCGTCGCCGTCGATGGCCGACTCTGCGCCGGCGAGGTGATCGGGACCGACCGAGGCCGCCAGGGTCCCCAAGCCGCCGCGTTCCTCCCACCAGGCGTCCAGGCGGCCCTCGACCACCAGCATCGGCTGGGTGGCCTCGCGCGGGTCGGGCTGCGCTCGAGCGCCTCTTCGCATCCAGCGCGGCTGGCTCAGCTCCTCCAGCCGCAGCAGCAGGCTCTCCGGGGCCGCTTCCAGGCCGGGGAAGCGCGAGAGGATCGCGAGGAGATCGTCCAGCTCCGGCTCCTCGGGGTCGATCAGGTCCATGGCTCGGCCAAGCCGGACCATGAAGCCCTCCCGGCGCGGCTTCGGGGCGTCTGGCAGAGGGTGGTGGTCCCGTCGACCTCGGAGCGCGCCGAGCTGCTCGCGCAGTCGTGAGCAGGCCTCTCGCAGGGCGGTCGCGTCGATGTTCGCCTCGACGGGGTTCCCCCGCTGGACCAGCTCCTGGAAGCCCGGAGACTCCAGGACCATCACCTGGGAGTCCACCCGGCAGATGGCGGTCCGGGTGCGGACGCTGAGCATGCCCCGGAGTGCCTCGGCGCCAAAGGAGGTGCCGCCGATGAGCAGGGTGGGAGGCCTGGCCAGCTCGGTCTCGGGCGCCAGGAGCTCGATCTCGCCGTCCAGCAGCAGCAACATGGACCGATCGTCGTCGCCGGGCTCCATCAGCACCGCGCCGGCGGGCACCTGGGCGAGGTGGCAGGTGCTGCGCAGATCCTCGACATGCTCGGGCTTGAGGCCGTGCACGATCCGGGGATCGAGCTGAGGGCTGCGTCCGGTCATGCCTGCCCCCCGAGGTCGTTCCGCATGGGGCCCAGCAGGCAGGCGCGGCCGAGGGCTCCCTCGGGCAGCGCGGCGGGTCCGTACAGGAAGCCCTGGGCCAGGTCACAGTCCAGGCGACGCGCGAGGTCCTCCTCGCCGCAGGTCTCGACGGCGGTGGCGATGACCTGGGCCCCGACGTCGTGCGCCAGGGCGACCAGGGCGCGGAGGAAGCCGGCCCGCGCGCCGCCTTGGGTCGCGTGTCGGGCCTCTCGCATGGAGAGCCGGACGAAGTCGGGGCTGGGGTTGCCCGCGTTGTCGGGCGCGAAGACCGAGGCGGTGAGGTCGTCGCCGCTGAGCCGGAAGCCCACCCGCTGCAGCCGGAAGGTCTCCTGGCGCAGGTAGGGGGCGGGCTGCGCGAAGAAGGAGGTCGGCAGGTCGATGCAGACCCGGTCCGCGTAGCTGTGCAGCGGGTCCTGGGTCCGTCCGAGCTCCATGATGTCGGTGCGGTCCAGCCGCGCGTTGACGAAGGTCAGGGGCAGGTCGGGCTCGAGCTCCAGCACGCGGGCGGTGGCCTCGCGCACCTGCTGGTCCAGCTCCGGCAGGCGCTGCAGGCGAGCGGCCAGCTGCAGCAGGGGCATCGCGCCGTCCTCCCCGAGCTCGGGCGCGCGCAGCAGGGCCTCGGTGGCCTCGACCTTGCCGGTGCGCAGGCGGACGATGGGCTGGAAGGCCACATGGGCGGTCTTGAGGGCGCGCGAGAACTGCCCCTCGATGCGCTCCTCCCAGGTGCGGCTCCGGCGCAGGTGCTCCTCGGCGAGGCGGGCCGAGGTGCGGACCCGCCCCTCCTCGAGGGCGCGCTTCAGCAGCGGCTGGACGGAGTCCGGGGGGACTGGCTGGCACAGGACGCCGATCGCTCCGAGGCTGCGGGCCTCCAGGACGCCGCTGACCGTCGGCCGGCCGAGGACGGCGATGAGGGGAAGCTCCGGTGCCTGTCGGGCCAGCAGGGAGGCGAAGGAGACCGAGCCCTCGTCCTCATGGCCCAGGCCCAGGATGACGAGCTGCGGCAGCCGGTCCTTGAGGGCCTGGGTGGCGGCGGCCCCGCCCTGGACGAGGCGAACGCTGCAGCCGCAGCGTCGGATCATCGGGGCGAGTGAGCGAGCCGTCCCGGCCGCGTCGTCGACGATCAGCACCTTGGGGGAGGCGGCGAGGGTCGGCTTGGACTGGCCGATTGGCTGCGTCGTCGGAGGAGCGATCGCCGGCATCGGGGCGCGGGCGACGCCGTTGTGTGCAGTGAGGCGTCTCATCGGAGCCCCCAGTGTTGTTTGTCGGTACGGGCCATGTTGACCATGCTCTCTCCAAGATCGGCACACCAGTGGGGGTTGGCCTCCAGCTCCTCGCGCAGGTCCCGCCCCAGCTCGATGTGAACGAAGTGCGCCCGATCGCGGAGGTAGTTGCCTTGCAGGTTCTGGAGGCCGGCGAGCTGAGGAACCCGCCTGCCGGTCTGCACATCGGCCCCGCCGACGATCGCGCTCAGCGTGTCGGCGCAGTCCTCCAGGATGGTGATCGGCGTGCTCGACGAGCCGCCGGAGACCACCGCGCTGGCGGCGCTGGTGCCGGGGCTGAAGCCGTGAAGCTGGACGAACCAGGGCATCTCCAGGCGCTCTTCCAGCACCTCGGTGAGGATCTGCAGGGTGGACTGCGGGTTGCGGGTGGGGTCCGCCCGGTCCGAGGCCGTCCGAGACTGGGTCGCCACGAAGAGGGCCCGCACGGGAGCGTTCTCGAAGACCAGCCAGGCGATAGTCCCTGTGCGGAGATCGTCGAAGGGGTGAGGTGCCGCCAGCACGACCTCGGCCTGGAGTGGGCCGGTCCGCAGCAGCAGGACCCCGACGGCGCCCAGGGCGGGGGCTCGGGGGCGCAGCTCCAGGAAGGAGCCCTGGTGCCTCAACGACAGGCCGAGCTGGTCGGCCCGCTCGAAGAGCGCTGGCTCGACGAGGTCGCGCAGGGCGGCGTCGGTCAGGTCCTCGACCAGGGCCCGGTAGGCCTGCCGATCCTGCTCGTCGAGCAGCGAGGGCGCCTCGTCGGCGCGCTGGCTCGGGACCGGATCGAGGGCGCGGGCTTCCGCGAATGGCGTGGTGAACAGCACCAGCGCGAGGAGGAGGGGTCCCATGGTCGGGTTCCTGGAGGGGTGCACGGTAGATGCGCGTGCGGCGACCTCCCCAGGAGCAAGCTGCGTGCCGTCCGGACAGTCGACTACAGAAGCGGCATCACCAGCGGATCATCGGGGCGTTGGAGGTCCATGGCGACCGCCCCGAAGCCCGGAAAGGGACGGAACAACGGAACACGACGGAACAGGGAAGGTCGGGCCGGCGTCTGGCGATGCCGGCCCAGCCCGGGCTCGGCCATTCCCTGGGGAGATCCTTTGCGTTACCGGACTCGGACCAGCAGCGACGCTCCGTCGATGCTCGCGGGAGCGCGGATTCTTGGGTACCCACGGTGCCATTCGCTCGGCCTTCTTCGTCTCGATGGCCGCGCTCCTGGCCACCGGTGCCGCCGCCTCGTTCGCCGGGTACCGACTCCAGCAGGCGGTGGACACGGTCACCCGGCACCACGACGCCGTGACCGAGTTCGAGCGGCTGAACCTCGCGGTCTTCAGCTTGGAGAGCGGGGTCCGCAGCTACGTGGTTGCCGGGGATGAGACCAGCTTCCAGCGCTATGAGCGCGGTCGGGACGACATCGGCCGGGCCAGCGAGCGGATCGAGGCGCTCCAGGTCCAGATCGACCCAGACCTCCAGCTTCAGCTGGCCGCGCTGCTCCGCTCCAGGGTGGACCTGGCGGCCCAGACCGTCGCCTTGCGTCGAAGCGGCGAGCTGGACCAGGCGGTCGCCAGGGTGGTCCAGGACGGCCGCGACCCGCTCTCCCAGCGGATCCTGAAGGTCACGACCGGCATCATCGAGAGCCAGCACGGCAGCCTGCGCGAAGCCCAGCTGGGCTCGGACAGGCAGGCCATGATCCTGCAAGTCATGGTGGCCGTTGGGGCGCTGATGGCCCTGATCATCGTGGGGGTCATGAGCCGTCGGGCGCAGAACGACCTTGTCCGTCGGGCCAGGGCCGAGGAGGAGCGGGATCGTTTCTTCAGCCTGTCGATGGACATGCTCTGCATCGCCAGCGTGGACGGGTACTTCCGCCGGGTGAGCCCGGCCTTCGAGGCCACCCTGGGCTGGACCGCCGAGGAGGTCGCGTACCGGCCCTTCTTCGAGTTCATCCACCCCGACGACCACGCCGCGACCATCGCCGAGCTCGAGGGGCTGCGCTCGGGCCGTCCCGGCATCGACTTCGAGAACCGCTACCGCCATCGTGACGGCGGCTGGCGCTGGATCTCCTGGCGGACCACGCCCCTGCCGGACGGGACGCTGATCGCCACGGGGCGGGACGTCACCCGCCAGAAGGAAGACCAGCTGGCGCTCGCCGAGCTGATGGCCTGGCAGGGCGCGCTCCTGAAGAGCGCCGACGTCGCGATTATCTCGGCCAGCGAGGATGGCCTGATCCGCAGCTTCAACCCGGCCGCCGAGCGCCTGCTCGGCTACCGCGCCGACGAGCTGGTGGACCGGGAGATGCTGGGCTCGCTGCATTCCAGCGAGGACTCCGACCAGCTCGCCGAGGAGCTCAGCGTCCGCCTGGGGTCCGAGGTCGACCCCCAGTTCGAGGCCCATGTGGCCCTCGCCCGACGAGGCATCGAGGACTCACGGGTGGCCAGCTACCGACGCCGGGACGGGCAGCAGGTCCCGGTGCTCTTGACGGTGTCGGCGCTGCGCGACGCCGGCGGGGCCATCACCGGCTTCCTGGAGATCGCGGTCGACATCACCGATCGGCAGCTCGCGCTCAGCCTCCTCCGCGAGAGCGAGGAGAGCCTGGCTGTGACCCTGGACTCGATCGGCGACGGTGTGCTGGCGATCGACATCCAGCGCAGGGTCACCCGGCTGAACCCGGTGGCCGAGCAGCTGACCGGCTGGACCCTGGCCGATGCTTTGGGCCGACCGGTCGAAGAGGTCTTCCACATCATCAGCGAGCGGACCCGCCTCCCTTCAGTCATCCCGGTGGACGAGGTGCTGCGCACGGGCAAGGTCCAGGGGCTCGCCAACCACACCCTGTTGATCGCGCGAGACGGCTCGGAGCGGCCGATCGCCGACAGCGCGGCGCCCATCCGAGATCGAGACGGGGCGATCTCGGGTGTGGTCCTGGTCTTCCGGGATGTGAGCGAGGAGAAGGCCGCCGAGGATGCCCTGCGGGACAGCGAGGCGCTCAACCGCGCCATCTTGGACTCCATCCTGGCGAACATTGCGGTGGTCGACGACGCGGGCCGGATCCTGGCGGTGAACGAGGGCTGGCGGCAGTTTGCCAGGGACAACGGCGCCTCGCCCGACCACCCGAGCCTGTCGGTGGGGGCCAACTACCTCGAGGTCTGTGCGCCCGCTCTGGCCCAGAACTGGCCGGATGCCTGGGCCTGTGTCGAGGGCATCAAGCGGGTCCTCGATGGTCGCCTTCCCGCCTTTCGTGGCGAGTACGCCTGCTCCTCGCCCAGCCAGGAGCGCTGGTTCAACATGCAGGTCTCCTCCTTGGGGCGCGCGGACGGCGGAGCGGTCATCGCCCACTTCGACGTGTCGCGGCTGAAGGAGGCCGAGGCCGAGGTGCGGCGCCTGAACAACGAGCTGCGCACGCAGGTCGAGGATCGCACCGCCGAGCTGGGGCGCCAGGTGCTGACGACCAAGCACCTGCTGGAGAACGTCGACGACGCCGTCGTCGCCTGCGACGCCCAGGGGACGGTCACCTTCTTCAACCCCAAGGCCAGCTTGTTGTTCGCCGACGCGGTCCCCGACCGCCGTGAGGGCGCCTGGACCAGCAGGGTCGCCATGTTCTCATCCGACGGTCAACGCGTGCTCAGCGAGGATGAATTCCCCCTCTGGAAGGCCCTGGATGGCGAGACCATCACCAACGAGGAGCTGGTGGTCCGGCCTGTGGGTGGGGCCGCCCGGGTGCTGCTCGCCAGCGCCTCGCCCCTGGACGACGAGCACGGCGCTCCGCTGGGCGCCCTGATGGTCCTGCGGGACATCACCTTGCGCCGCCAACACGAGCGGCTCGCCTACCGTTCGCAGCGGCTGGAGGCCCTCGGGACGCTGGCGGGAGGGATCGCCCACGACCTGAACAACGCCCTGGCGCCGATCTCGATGGGTGTAGAGCTCCTGCGTGAACAGTTCCCCACCGAGTCGCGGACCTTGGACGTCTTCGCCTCCTGCGCGCGCCGGGGCTCCGAGATGATCCGGCAGCTGCTGACCTTCGCGCGCGGCGCGGACGGAGAGCGGGCGCCGGTGCAGTTCGCCCGCCTCGTCCGCGAGGTCGACAAGCTGATCCGTGCCAGCTTCCCCAAGAACATCGAGTCGGTGATCCGTTGTCCGCAGGGCCTGCCGCAGGTGCAAGGTGACGCCACCCAGCTCCACCAGGTCTTGCTCAACCTCAGCGTGAACGCCCGCGACGCGATGCCGGCGGGGGGCAGGCTGACGATCGAGCTGGGCGTCCGCGAGGTGGACGAGGTCTTCGCCAGCGAGCACGTCGATGCGCGGCCGGGGCGCTTCCTGTTCCTGCGCGTCGAGGACACCGGCGTGGGGATCCCGCCCGATCAGATCGACCGGATCTTCGATCCCTTCTTCTCTACGAAGGGGGCCGATCGAGGCACCGGGCTGGGACTGTCGACGGTGCTCGGCATCGTTCGGGGCCATCAAGGCTTCATCCAGGTCTACTCCCAGCCGGGCAAGGGGGCGACGTTCACAGTCTTTCTCCCGGTGGAGGCCCAGGAGGACAGCCTCGACGTCGAGGTCCTGCCGATGGAGCGGCTCCGTGGCCAGGGGCAGCGGGTGCTCTTTGTCGACGACGAGCCGAGCATCCGAGAGCTGGCGGAGGCGGTGCTGCGGCGCCTGAACTACCAGCCCATCCTGGGCAAGGACGGGGCCGATGGCCTGACGCGCCTCTCCCTGGACGACGATCCCGTAGATGTGTTGATCACGGATCTTCACATGCCGACGATGGACGGACTGTCCTTGATCCGCGCTGCGCGTCATATCCGGCCCGACCTGCCGATCATCCTGGCCAGCGGTCGGGTCGACGAGGCGGTCGACGCCGAGCTGCGTGCCGCGGGGATCAGCTACCGCCTGGACAAGCCCTTCACCGAGCCCGAGCTCGCCAGGGTGCTCTGGGAGGCGCTGGGCAGGTCCCGCCCGCTCAGTTGATGGCCTCGGCGCTGGCCATGGCGACCAGGCGGTCCCCCAGGAGTCCGCACCAGCGGGGGTTGGACTCGAGCTCGATGCGCAGATCCCGACCGAGCTCGATGTGCACGAAGCGAGCCCGGTCGCGCAGGTAGTCGCCCTGGATGTTGTCGCGGGCCGACAGCAGGGGCACGAGGCGGGAGGTCCGCACGTCCGCGCCTCCCACGATCGCGCTGAGCATGTCGGCGCTGCGCTCGAGGATCGTGCGGGGGGTCATCGACGCACCCCCGCTGATGACCGCGCTGGCTTCGCTGGAGCCGGGGCCGTAGCCGTGGATCTGCACGAACCAGGGCTGCTCCAGGCGGTCGGCGAGCACCTCCGTGGTGATGTGCAGCGCCGACTCGGGGTGGAGCGTGGGCTCGGCCTCGCCCGCGGCGTAGCGGGACTGGGTCGCGATGAAGAGGGCCCGCACGGGGGCGTTCTCGAAGATCGTCGCCGCGATGCCGCCCGTGCGCAGATCATCGAAGGGGTGAGGGGCGGCCAGCACGACCTCTGCCGCCAGCGGGCCGGTGCGGAGCAGGAGGACGCCCGCGGCGCCGACCGACTGGGTCCCGGGGCGAAGCTCCAGGATGTCTCCGCGGTGGCGCAGCGACATGCCGAGCTGCTCGGCCTGCTCGAAGTGCGCCGGCTCGATGCGGTCGTTCAGCGCGGCCTCGGTGAGGTCGGCGACCAGGATCCGGTAGGACTCCTGGTCCGCCTCGCTCAACAGGGGAGGGGCGTCGTCGGCGCGGTGGAGCAGCGAGCGGTCGGGGCTGCGGGCCTCGGCGATGGGGGCGAGGAGGAGGGCGAGGGCGAGGAGGAGGGCGTTCATCTGGTTGCTCCTGGGGATGTGCACGGGCTCCGCTCGTGCTTCACCCAGGTCCCAAGCAAACGCCGTGCCCGACCGGCGCTGGGCCCCGTCACTCCGCTGCGGTGCGGATCTCCGCCCCTCCCGGCGTCAAATCGCCCCCGCCCGGAGGCGTTCCCGGCGCGGGACAGCGGAACAGGTGGGACAGGGTCCTGGGACCGGGTGGGCGCTCCCTCAGCGGGGGGCACCCTGGCGGTCGACCTCCACCCAGGCACCGGGCACCGCCTCCAGCACCGCGGCCCGTACCTGGCTCAGGTCGCCGACCACCACGACCGTCCCGTTGGCGGTTCGGGACCGGCTCAGCGCCGCCAGGGCCTGCTCCGGGCGCTGCTCGGCCTCGGCCTGGATCCGCGTCGAGAGCGCCTCGGGAGGCAGGCTCAGGCGCAGCAGCTCGGCCGCCGAGTCGGCCAGCGAGGAGCGGGTCGAGGCCTCCTCCACGAGGTCGGAGAGGTTGGAGCCTCGGGCCTTGTCCAGCTCGTCCGTGCTCAGGCCCAGGTGCAGGCGGTCGATCTCGCCCAGCAGGTCCACGAGGGCAGGTCCGGTGACATCCTTCTGGACCGAGGTCCCGACGACGATCCGGCCGTCGGTGGGGCCGGCCCGCAGCCGGGCCGAGGCGCCGTAGGTGTAGCCCTTCTCTTCGCGCAGCAGGCGGTTGAGGCGACTGGTGAAGGTCCCGCCGAGCACGACGGCCCCCAGGCGCGCGCCGTGCACCGACTCGTCGAGGGCGCCGGGCCCGGGGAGCGTGACCATCAACATGGTCTGGGAGGCTCCCGGGTTGTCGACCAGCAGCAGGGAGGGGACCGCCGCCGGCGGGGGAGGGGAGGCGGCCGGCGGGCCCGTGACCTCCCAGCCGTCCAGGCGGGCGGCGATGCTGGCGGTGAGGGCCTCGACCTGCACATCGCCAGCGACCACCAGCCGCGGCGCCGCGGCAGCCCGGCGGCTCTCCCAGCTGGCCCGCAGCTCGTCAGCGCCCAGCTGGTCGAGGCTGTCCAGAGTGCCGATCGCCGGCAGCGCCAGGGGGTGCCCCTCGCCGTACCAGGCGCGCTCGCTGACCCAGGTGGCGACCGTCCGTGGGTCGTCCATCGCGCTCTGCAACTCGGCCTTGCGAAGCTCGCGCAGGCGCTCGACCTCGGCCGGCTCGAAGCGCGGACGCAGGACGAGATCGGCGAGGAGGTCCAAGGCCGGCTCGATGCGGTCGCTGTGGACGTCCAGGCTGACGATGGTCCAGGTGTCGGTGGTCGAGACCGAGAGGTCGGCGGCCAGCTGATCCAGGGCCGCCGCGAAGGCCTGGGCGTCCCGCTCGCCGGCCCCGTGCTCGAGCATGGTGTCGGAGAAGGCGACCAGACCGGGCTTGTCCCCGGGGGAGAGCGCCTTGCCACCGGGAACGAGCAGGCGCAGGCTGACCAGCGGCAGGCCGTCCCGAGGCAGCAGCCACAGCTCGCCCCCCGTGGCCAGCGGCAGGACCTGGGCCACCGGAGGCTCGAAGCTCACCGGACCGCTGGGCAGGGGGGCGGGGGCAGAGAGAGTGACCCGGCCGTCCGGCGAGGCGCTCAGCGTGGGCTTCTTGGGGGCGCAGCCCAGGGTGAGGATCAGGAGGGGGATCACTGCTCGGCTCCTTCGGGGTGGATGCGCATGGTCTGGCGCCGGGCGGCGGAGAGGCGCGCGGCGGCGGCCTGGACGGCAGCGGCGTCGGCCGCTTGGTAGCGGGCGAGGTCGCGGCCGAGGCCGTCGGGGGTGCCGAGCAGGACCTGGTAACGGTTGAGCGCCTCGGCGCGGCTCTGCAGATCTTCCAGGCCGTAGAGGTGGTCCGTCTCGATCCGGTTGCGGGCTCGCTCCAGCTCTTCGGGCCGGGGGCCTTCGGCGGCGATGCGATCGATCTCCTCCTGGACCAGGGCCTCGATCCTCTCCAGCTCGACGCTGGGGTCGGCCAGGGTGAAGATCAAGAAGACGCTGCTGAGCTGCTGGCTCATCTGGTAGGCGCTGACCTCGCTGGCGACGGCGTCCTGGTGTACCAGGCGGCTGTAGAGCCGGCTGCTACGCCCCTCGGCGAGGATGGTCGCCAGCAGGTCCATGGCGGCGTCCTGGTCGCTGAGGGCTTCCGCGGTGTGCCAGGTCAGGACCGAGGCCGGGAGCTGCACCCGGTCGCTCAGCTCGACCAGGGG
>ERZ761602.3005-NODE-3005-length-24987-cov-20.097305_pt1 | contig 24987 bp, 20 predicted proteins | sample MGYA00512165_ERZ761602 | MGnify/ENA primary metagenome ERZ761602 (study PRJEB28899, sample SAMN02445085) | bioreactor sludge metagenome | biome: EBPR sludge; isolation source: Thorneside wastewater treatment plant | place: Australia: Brisbane, Thorneside...
GGGGCCGTTATATCAGGACTATGCAAATTCGTCAGTAGTTAAGCAGAGGTTTCATAAACAATGAGAATGAATACAAGCAGGGCATACAAAGCATAAAAGCGGTCCGTCTGAGTTTCGGTTACAAGCTTGCGTACCTCGCGAAATATTCCAATCCAATTCATGTTTGCCTCCGAATGACCGAGGCAATGTTAGCGAGCCACTTTAAACGCTGGGGGTCAAAACGTTTTAGTCATTGCACTCCCATTTTGCGTACGCCTAAACAACAAACAGCCCCGTGTTACTGAGCCGACCGTTGGAGAGTAAGCCAAGTTTGGCGTCATAAAGCAGATCACTCACCTGCACATACAACCCCGGCATGATTTCATCAATGTCCCCCTGATTCAGCAATGACAAGGCCTCATTTCGATGCAGGTTGACGGTGTAGCGCTGCAGCTTGCGCATCAGCCAACGTTCCGGGCCATTCTTGCGCAGTGTGGCGAGCCATTTGTCTATGCTGTCGTCCTGCCCATCCGTGCCCCGATAGCACACGACGATGGGTACGCTGTCTTCGTCTGCAATCAGACGGAATTTGTCGGCGGCGCTTCTGAAATTGACGGCGAGCGTGCCGCCCCCAACTTCCAACAGGTCACAAATACTCTCCTTGTCGAGCTTGCAGTCGTAGTACAAGCGTTCGAAGTACGCGGCAAAGCGGGCACGGGTCAGTGGTTGCTCGGTCACGCCGTGCAGCGCGTTTCTGCAGGCGTTCTCACCTGTCAGCAGCAATCCGCGAGGTGCCGGTTTGGGTGGAATGAAGACGACGACCCTGCCTTTTTCTGCCAGACGGCCTTCACGGTTGCAGCGCCCAGCCGCCTGGGCGATGGAATCCAATCCTGCAACCGCGCGGTACACGACGGGGAAATCCACATCGACGCCTGCTTCGACCAACTGTGTGCTGATGACGCACGTCGGTACGCTGTTCTTCAAGCGCGTCTTGATGTCGGAAATGACTTGCGAGCGGTGCGCGCCGCACATCAGCGCAGACAGATGCAACGTGCCTTGAGGCATCTTCTCCCAGAGGGCGCGCGCATCCTTGCGGGTGTTGACGATGGCAAGTACGGAATCGAGGCCAGCCAATTCTGCCGCCAGTGTCGGCCAATCGGTTGGCGTGTGCCAGTCCGCAGGCAGGCGTACTTCGACGCGTTCCAGCGCAGCAAAGAGCGCGTCGGGGTCGTCGATGATTTCACGCACGTTGTCGAGGCCGCGCAGGTTCTGGCGGGCGTCGAAGTATTCTCGCGTGCTCAGGGCAGGTTGCGTGGCGGTAGACAAGACGACGCTGACACCGTAATGCCGAGTCAGGAGATTGAGCACATCGAGGATGGGCTGCAGGAATTCAGGAGGCAGCAGCTGCGCCTCGTCGAGGATGACCACCGAATCGACCAGATTGTGCAGCTTGCGGCAGCGCGAGGTGCGTGCGGCGAACAGCGACTCGAAGAACTGCACGTTGGTAGTGACGACAATGGGCGCGTCCCAGTTTTCACAGGCTAGGCGGCTGGCGCTGTTTTCGCGGCCCGGCTCGGATTCGGCGTTACTGTGGTGCTCGATGATCGAGTCACCGAAGATGGCGCGGAAGATGTCGGCTGTCTGCTCGATGATGCTGGTGTAGGGGATGACGTGAATAACACGGCGTTTGCCGTGTGCGCGGGCATGTTCCAGTGCGAAGGCCATGCCGGAGAGTGTTTTGCCGCCGCCGGTTGGGACGGTCAGCGAAAATAGGCCGGGTGCCAGCGCAGCCTTTGCGCGGCACTGAGCCAAGATGTCAGCGCGCAGTATATTGACTGGCGTGGGCTGGGCGCGTGTGGCGAATGCCCGCATGTGGGTATCGAATAGTGGTGCCACCTCCTGCAACGTGGGCCACTGGTTGCGCTGCGCGAAGCGTTCGGGATCCATGTAACGCTCGGTGTCGAGAAAGTCGGCATCGACCAGGGCGGAGAACAACATGCGTACCCATAGTGCGAAGCCATTCTTACCGCCTGGGATGGCTTGTAAATCAGGCTCGAAATTGCCTGGATCGAGCAATTCGGCGGGTGGGCTTTCAGCCAAGGCTTCATTGAGTTCATTGCGGCTGGCGGCGGCTTCCAGGCGTGCATCCAGCCCGCCGAACCAATCCGACAATCCGGCATGATGCCCAGCAATCACATACGCCAGCACGCGGCCGGCCGGGCCGAAGCGGTCGCATGCAAGCAATGCGCCCGCGGTCGAGTGCGGTGCTTTACCTGATTCGCCCTTGATGTGGGCGTCAGCCTCGAAGCCACTGGCAAGTCGGATGTAATTCTGGAAACGCTGCCGATACTTGCCCAGATCGTGCCAGCGCCCGGCAAGCTGAGCCCACTCCGAACCGAACGTTCGGGCGAATTCGGCGGCCAGTGCGCCGACTTCATTCAGATGGTCGGCCAGATCGTGAGGCGGTCGCCAATTGCCGTCGAAATCCTTGGCGGCATGTGCGATTGGAAGGCGTGTATCCATGGAGGGCATGCTACCCACCTTCAGGCCCAGAACCTGAGCCTCTCGTTTCTCCTCGCCAATATTGGCTCGCAGCCGACCCCAGTAGTTTTTTGATGGCCTCGCGCAGGTCTTCGGGCTCCACCACTTCGACGTCTGGCCCGTACTTCAGGATGTCCATCAGCAGTTCACGGTCATCCGAATACGGGATACGCAATTCAAAGCGCCCGTCATCCAGCCAACAGCCTTGCTGTTGCGGATGCCAGATTTCTTCGGCGACCCAGCGGGCGCGCTGGACGGTGAACACGAGCACGGCGGTGGCGCGGGGCGTGCCGGCGAAGATGCCGTAGCTGCTGGCGAGTTCGCGATTCAGGGTGGATTCGGCGATGGTTTTGGCGGCCTTGGTCATTGGCTCGACGGCGCGGATGCATTCGACGGCGAAGATGCGCAGGCCTTTTTTCTCGTGGCACCAAGCGTCGAGGTACCAGTTGTCGCGGTAGTGGGCGAGGCGCTGCGGCGAGATTTCGCGGCTGCTGGTGGCGTCGCGATCGCGCGCGTAGTAGTTGATCCGGAGCCGCTGGCGCTGTAGCACGGCGCCGGCGATGGTCTGGAAATGGTGCGGGTTCTTGCGCCGGGCAGCCATGCTGAGCAGGTGGATGCGTTGCAAGGCCTCGCCGGCGCCCAGGTGCTGGCCAGACAGCAGGGAATCGATGCGGCTTTGCAGCGGCCGCAGATGGTCGTCGAGCAGGCCGGGCTCGAGGTTGGCGAGCAGGTGTTTCAGGGTGACGAGGGCGAGCAGTTCGTCGGCGGTGAACCACAGGCCAGGCATGAGGTGGCGGCCGTCGGCAGTGTCGTAACGGTAGCCGCCACGGTCCGGGTCATGGACGAGTGGCGCGCCGAGCTTGTCGCGCAGGTCGGCGATCAGGCGGGCGAGGGTGGAACGGGCGAAACCATGCTCGCCGATGAGTACGGCGCGCGATATGCCGGTGCGTCGCCCATCCAGCAGGCGGTGCAGGCGATAGATTTCGTCGAGTTTGCTCAATCGTGCCGGTTCGCTTGTTGGTTTTTTCTCCGCGTGTCCGGTGTTGCAGGTTTTTGTTATGTGGCGTTAGTGTCGTGCAATGTACGGGGCGCCGCAAGCGTCGTTCTGTTACAGGTATCGCAACCCTGCTGATGCTGTTCGGGTTTTATGCCCGATTGAAACTTGGTTCCACTTAACCTATCCGCTCTCCATGCACCACGCTGCCAAACCGGTCCGTACCCGCATCTGCGTCATCCGCCATGGCGAAACCGCATGGAACGTGGAGAAGCGCATCCAGGGCCACACTGACATTCCGCTCAACGAGACCGGACGGGTGCAGGCGCTGGCGATGGCATTCAACGCGGCGCACCATCGATTCGGCGCGATCTACAGCAGCGATCTGACGCGGGCGCTGGAAACGGCACGGGTGCTGGCCCAGCGCGAGGAGATGGAGGTGAAATGCCTGCCGCAACTGCGCGAACGGCATTTCGGGCTGTTTCAAGGGCTGACGGCGGCGGAGGGCGCCGAGCGCTATCCGCAGGCCTACGCGCACTATGTGGCGCGCGATCTCGACTACGATTTCGAGACGGGCGAATCGCTGCGCGGCTTTGCCGGGCGGGTGGGCGAGGCGATCGACTGGCTGGTGCGACATCACAGTGGCCAGACGGTCGCGGTCGTCTGCCACAGCGGTGTGCTCGACGTGATCTACCGCAAGGCTACCGGCCGTCCGCTACACACGCCGCGCGATTTCAAGATACCCAACTGCGCGCTCAACTGGTTCCATTTCGACGGCCAGGGCTGGCATCTGGACGCCTGGGGCGATCGTCATCATCTGCACGAGGTGCTGATGGAGCCGCCCGAATGATCGCACCGGCACAATGGGTGGTGCTGTTCCGCCACGGCCACAGCGAATGGAATCTCTCCGACCGCTTCACCGGCTGGACCGACATTCCCCTGACCGAAACCGGCTTGGCCGAGGCCACCGCGGCAGGGCGGCGGCTGGCACAGGCGGGCTACGCCTTCGACGAGGTGCATGGTTCGGTATTGCAGCGCACCCGCCAGACCGTCACGGCACTGCTGGCCGCGATGGGGTCGCCCGAGGTCCCGTTGTTCACGACCTGGCGCCTCAACGAGCGGCATTACGGCGCGCTCCAGGGCATGAACAAGCGCGAGATCTTCGCAACCTGGGGCGAGGCGGCATCGCGCCGCTGGTGGCGCGGCTATTCCGAGCCGCCGCCGCCGTTGTCGCGCGACGACCCGCGCCATCCGCGCTTCGATCCGCTGTATGCCGCGCTGGGCCCCGGCGACTTGCCGGCCAGCGAGAGCTTGCGGGATTGCCAGCAGCGCATGCTGCCGTACTGGAACGAGGTGCTGCTGCCGCGGTTGCGTGCGGGGCGGCGCCTGCTCGTGGTGAGCCACGGCAATACGCTGCGCGGGCTGGTGATGCATCTGGATGCGCTGGATGCGGTGACGATGGAGCGGGTAGAGATTCCGTCCGGGGTGCCGCTGGTATACCGCTTCGCATCCGACCTCTCGGTGCTCGGACGCGAGTGGCTGGCCATGCCTGCGTCAACGCCGTCGTGATTCAGCCCAGCCCCAGGTCCTGTGCCAGCCCGACGTGCGTGATATGACCGGCGTGCACGTGCAGCCCGGCCTTCAGCCCGGCATCCGTATCCAGTGCGGCGAGGCCCTGTGCAGCCAGTGCCTGGACGTAGGGCAGGGTGGCATGGGTGAGCGCGTCGGTGGCGGTGCGCGCCACCGCACCGGGCATGTTGGTGACGCAATAATGGACGACGCCTTCTGCCACGAAGAACGGCGCACTGTGGGTGGTGGGGCGCGAAGTCTCGGCAATGCCGCCCTGGTCGATGGCGACATCCACCAGTACGGAGCCGGATGGCATCTGCTTCAATAATTCCCGGCTGATCAGGCGGGGCGCATGGCGTCCCGGGATCTGGGCGGCACCGATGACGATGTCGGCCTGTGCAAGAAACGCCGCAATTGCCTCGGGCGAGGAGAAGCGCGAGGCTACCCGCGCACCGAACAGTGTCTCGCCGTGTGCGAGCTTGTCGGCCTGGCGGTCGATCAGCGTGACGCGTGCACCCAGCCCGACTGCCATGCGCGCGGCGCTCATGCCGACCGCGCCGGCGCCGATGATGACCACATGGGCGGGCGGTACCCCGGGCATGCCGCTGATCAGCTTGCCATTGCCGCCGTGGGAAGTGTGCAGGCCCAGCGCACCCATCTGCGGCGCGAGCCGCCCGGCAATGTCCGACATCGGTTGCAGGAGCGGCAGGCCGCCGGCAGCGTTGCTCACGGTTTCATAGGCAATCGCCGTCACGCCGCGTGCCATCAGTTCCCGCGCCAGTTCCGGCGCGGCCGCCAGGTGCAGATAGCAGAACAGCAACTGGCCTTCACGCAACAGCGCCACTTCGTTCGTTTGCGGCTCCTTTACCTTCACCACCAGATCGGCGGCATAGACTTCGGCAGCGGTGGCAGTGATGACCGCGCCGGCGACAAGATAGGCATCGTCGCCGAGCCCTACGGTGGCGCCGGCATGAGTCTCGACGCTTACCCGGTGCCCGGCCTGGGCCAGTACCCGTACACCCTCGGGCGTGAGCGCCACGCGGTATTCGTGATTCTTGATTTCCTTGGGAATGCCGATGTGCATGGCGAGCCTCGTGCGGGATGGATAATCTGCAGCATAGCCAAAGCTGCAGTACGCCAGAAGTGCCGGCTTTATTGCACCGGTGCGGAATCGGCGCGGCGTTCGAAGCGATAGTACGCAGGCGGAACGTGCTCGAGCCTGATGCGGCGCGTTCCCCAGGCGATGGCCATGCGGCCGACGCTGCGGTAGGGACCGATCATCGACGGCGCGGCTTGCACCTCATAGAGTCCCGGCGTGAGCAAGCGCGCCGACAGGGTCAAGCCGCCGCCGCGGGTATCGTGACGGATGCCGGCAAACGGGCGCGCCAGCGGTTCGCCGATGAAAATACCCTGTCCCGGCATCTGCACGCTTTTCCAATAGGCCTCGATCAGCGTTTCGCCTTGCAGGTAGTGCGCCATGACAATGCCGGGAACCGGAAATTTGGTGGGGAAATTGCAAGGCTCGACCACCGCGCCGTAGCTGCCGGTGGCGCCGGCTTCCAGCCAGCGCAGACTGCTCATCTGGCCGCCGCCGAACAGTTCGCCGCCGGCCGAGGTGAGGTGGTCCGCGATGGCGCCGGGCAGAAAACGGTTGCTGTCGATGGCCGGTACCTGGGTCAGTCCGGTGAAGTAGAACATCACGTCGGGCTTGTTTTCAAGGGCGTTGGCCTCGACGATTTCGGTCGGCATGACGGACTGCATCAACGCACGCACGGATGCATACCCGGCGGCGCGCACGTTGCGGTTCTTGTCATTCGTGCTGACGAGATAGGCGGTGCCGGCCGGATTGCTGCCGTCGGATGCCACGCCGCGGTCGATCAGCTTTCTGGCTTCGACCACGCTGGCCCCGGCCAGGCTCATGGTCGGGCGGATGTGATAGACGGCATAGGGCCGCGTCACGCTGCTGTTGAAATACGGGTTCGGCTGCGTCGGTTTGCAGCTGTTGGCGCAATAGGCGGGATCGAAGCCGAAGGCGAAGGCGGACGTGATCGACATGCAGTCCACCCGGTACGGCTGCGCCCAGGTCAATGCATAAGCCTGCACATTCTTCGGCGTCTTGCGGTCGACGAGACGCTTGAGGTTGATGAATTCCTCGCGTGAGAGCGTGCTGCGCCCGGGCTTGAAGCGCACGTGAATCACGTTGGCTGCGGGGATGCCACGCTTTTCCCGGTAGTACGTGGCGATCGCCACGCTGTCGGGATCGTCGTCGTTGACGATCACGCCCAGCTGGTCAGTAGCGAGGCCGGGTTGCGGAAAATGGGTCAGGACAGGCTCTGTCGGCGCGGCATGCGCGCCGGCATGCAACAGCCACGTCGCAACGACGGCACGCGCAAACCGCATGGCCGTCAGGCGAGGCGTTGCACGCATTCCCGCACCAGTGCCGGCCCGCGGTAGATCAGACCGGAATACAACTGCACCAGCGACGCGCCGGCATCGATCTTTTCGCGCGCATCGTCGCCCGAGAGAATGCCGCCGACGCCGATGATCGGCACTTCATTCTTCAGGTGGCGCGCCAGTTCGCGCACCACCCGGGTGGACGCCGCGCGCACCGGCGCGCCGGACAGGCCGCCGGTTTCCTCCGCATTGGGCAGGCCGGCGACGGCATCGCGCGCGATGGTGGTGTTGGTGGCGATCACCGCATCGATGCGGTGCATCATCAGCAGCGCGGCGATCGCGGCGATCTGTGCGTCGTCGAGGTCGGGCGCGATCTTCAGCGCGATGGGGACATATTTGCCGTGCTGCTGCGCGAGTTCAGACTGGCGCAGCTTGATCGCGGAGAGCAGCGCGTCGAGCGCCTCGTCCTTCTGCAGCTCGCGCAGGTTCTGCGTGTTGGGCGAGGAGATGTTCACCGTCACGTAACGTGCATGCGCGTAGACCTTGTCGAGGCAGATCAGGTAATCGTCGACCGCGTGGTCGTTCGGCGTGTCCTTGTTCTTGCCGATGTTGATGCCGAGCACGCCCTGGAAGCCGCTCGACTGGACATTGCGCACCAGATTGTCGACCCCGAGATTGTTGAAGCCCATGCGGTTGATGATGGCGTTGGCTGCGGGCAGGCGGAACATGCGCGGCGTGGGGTTGCCCGGCTGCGGGCGCGGCGTCACCGTGCCGATCTCGATGAAGCCGAAGCCCAGGTCGGCCAGCGCGCCGATGTGCGCGCCGTCCTTGTCAAGTCCGGCGGCAAGACCCACGGCATTGGGGAAATCGATGCCCATCACGTGCATGGGCGTTCCCGTGGCGCGCGGCAGCAGCTTCAGCAGGCCCAGTGCGTGTGCGACGTCGAGGCTGGCGAGGGTGAAGCCGTGCGCGTCTTCGGGATCGAGCGAGAAGAGGGCAGGCCGGATCAGCGGATAAAACATGGGATCAGGAAGCAGAATGGGTGGAAAGGGGGCGGCGGGTGGCTGCCTCGACCGAACCGGCCGAGGGGTCGTCGAACACGGTTTGGTCGAGCGCTTTTTCGCTCTTGGCGACGATGCAGCTCACCGCGCAGTCGCCGGTGACGTTGGTCACGGTGCGCATCATGTCGAGCAGGCGGTCGACGCCGATGATGAGGGCGATGCCTTCGACCGGCAGGCCTACCTGGCCGAGCACCATGGTGAGCGTGACCAGGCCGACTGCAGGGATGGCGGCGGTGCCGATCGAGGCCAGCGTGGCGGTCAGCACGACCAGCAGGTAATCGGTGAATCCCAGGTCGATGCCGTAGACATTGGCGATAAACACGGTGGCCACGCCCTGCATCATGGCGGTGCCGTCCATGTTGATGGTGGCGCCCATCGGCACGGTGAACGAGGCGACGCTGTTCTTCACACCCATCTTGTACTCCACCGTACGCAGCGTGACCGGGATGGTGGCGCCGGAACTGGCGGTGGAAAAGGCGAACGCCGCCGGGTCGCGCATCTTTTTCAGGAACGTGAGCGGGTTGAGCGACGCCAGCAGCTTCAGCAGCAGGGGGTAGACGCCGAAGACCTGGATGGCCAGCGCGCCGGTCAGGGTGAGGAAATAGGCAGCGAGCGGCAGCAGGATGTCCAGGCCCTGGCTGGCGAAGGTACGGGTGATCAGCGCGAAGACGCCATATGGGGCGAGCCGCATGATCCATTCGACCATGTGCATGATGGCCACGTCGAGATCGCCGAAGAAATTGAGCACATGCTTGCCGCGTGTGCCAGACATCGTCACCGCCACGCCGAACAGCAATGCGAACACGATGATCTGCAGCATATTGCCTTCGGCCATGGCTGCGACCGGATTGGTCGGCACCATGTCGATCAGCACCTGGGTGAGCGGCGGCGCTGGCTTGCCGCTGAAGCTGGCGGCCGTGCTGCCGGCATTGAAGCCATGTCCCGGCCCCACGACTCCCGCCAGTGTCAGCGCGATCGTGACGGCGATCGCTGTCGTGGCCAGGTACAGCGCCAGCGACTTGATGCCGATGCGTCCCAGCGCATTCAGGTCCGACAGCGAAGTGACGCCGGCGACCAGCGACACGAACACCAGCGGCACCACCATCATTTTCAATGCCGCCACGAAGACCGAGCCGACCACATACAGCAGGCCATCGACCAGAACCAGTTGCACCCAGTCTGCCGTCCCCAGTCGATTGAGAACGACACCCAGCACGATGCCCGCGAGCATCGCGATCACGATTTGGCGGGTGAGGTGGCGGGATCCGGATGCAGCCATCGGATTCAATGCAGTCTCGACATGACGCGAGTTTAACAGGGCCGTACCGGCAGGCTGACGCAGAGTGGGCGGGCGATGTTATCCTGAAACTTACGCGCGCTTGCACGTGTCTGTCTGGTCCAATACCAACCTTGTTTTCTCACTCATCGACAAATCCATGACTACCCCGTTCTTTTTGCAAAGACTCGTATTGATTTTCAGCGTATTGATCGCCCAGGCAGCCTGGAGCGCCCCCCTCATCCCGCCGCCACCGGAGTTGGCAGCCAAATCCTGGGTGCTGATGGACGCGGCCAGCGGCAACGTTTTGGTCGACCACCAGGGCGAGATGCATCTGCCGCCCGCCAGCCTGACCAAGCTGATGACCGCCTACATCGCGACGCAGGAAATCAAGCACGGCCGGCTGCACGAAAACGACATGGTCACCATCAGCGAGAAGGCCTGGCGTACGGGTGGCTCGAAGATGTTCGTTAAAGTGGGCAACAAGGTCTCGGTCAGCGATCTGTTCCACGGCATCATCATCCAGTCGGGCAACGATGCCAGCGTGGCCCTGGCTGAGCATATCGCCGGCGACGAAGATGCTTTCGCCGCGATGATGAACGCGGAAGCCAAGCGGCTCGGTATGAAGGACACTCACTTCATGGACGCCACGGGCCTGCCCAATCCCGGCCATTATTCGAGCGCCCGCGACATGGCCACGCTGGCGCGCGCCATCATCTATGCGGACCCTGCCCACTATGCGCTCTACGCGCAGAAGGATTTCACCTGGAACGGCATCCACCAGCCCAACCGCAACCTGCTGCTGTGGCGCGATGACGGCGTCGACGGCCTGAAGACCGGCCACACGGAAGAAGCCGGCTACTGCATGGTGGCCTCGGCCCAGAAGAGCGGCGAACGCCTGATCGCCGTCGTATTCGGTACCGACAGCGAGGCCGCGCGCGCCACCGAAACCGCCAAGCTGCTGGGCTACGGCTTCCGCTTCTTCGAGACCAGGATGTTCAACAAAAAGGGCGACGTATTGGCTGCAGCGCCTGTCTGGAAAGGGGCTGCGCGCACCGTCAAGGCGGGCGCAAGCGAAGATCTGGCCGCCACCGTGGCCCGCGGCGAAGCCGCCAATCTCACCACCCAACTCGTGTTGAAGCCGACCCTGATCGCCCCGGTGAAACAGGGCGACGTCATCGGCAAGGTCGAAATCCGCCAGGGTGACAAGGTGATCAAGCAGGCCGACGTGGTCGCATTGGAAAACGTGGATGAAGGCGGCTTCTTCCGCCGCATGTGGGACAGCATCCGGCTGTTCTTCAAGGGCTTGTTCGGCTGAAATCGTTCAGTTGAATGTCTCTGGCAGGAGAACGGGTCGTGTTATTGAGTTCTCCTGGCTTTTACATTGTTGGTTTTCCCTCTATTTGGGGAAACCACTGTATCGCTAGAGGGTGGATGACATTCCACGCGATCAGGCCGATGATGCCCGTCAAAACAACACAAGCCATTGCTATCGCCAGGCGTCTAATAAGTTGGCTGTTGCCTGAATGGACCACAAAGGAAAGACTGAAGGCGATGCTGGTGAACGACGCTAAGACGGCCCCGTTTCCAGCAACGGTGGGAGACAGATGCCCCTGTGATGCCAAGGCCGCCGCTGCAGCGACTGCGCTCGCACTAGACATCAAACCGCCAACGATACTAACCAGATAAAAGCCGACATCCCCAAACATCCGTTGAGTAAGACCTCCGACAATATGAAGTCCTAAAAATACTACGCCGTATTTAAGCGCTAACGGCAATGAGAATGGTAGATCAAGCTTCATATTCGGGGTTTCGTCGATTAGATTCCGGTTTCTATGGCGATAGTTCCAGAGTACGAGTATCGTGCTTGAAAGCATCATCAGCAAAAAAGCGGTAAATGATCCCACCAGTGCGAGTGGAGCAAGGATTAGCAATAGACTTGCATTGCGCATAATCATTGCTGTGGTCGCAAGCAGAATGCCGCGATAGGCAGAGTCGACGAATTCATTCGATTTTTGTTGTAATCGAGATGCCATCTCGATCACTGTGAAATTACTATTGACCAATCCACCAAAGAATCCGGATAGTTCGACGCCACGCATGCCGTAAAGCTTCCAGAGAATATAGTTTACGAACCCAATGCCGGCGATGAGGATAACCGCAATCCATGCAGCGCGTGGCTCAAATAAATTCCAGGGTCCAATGGCACCAACAGGTAAGGCTGGATAAATAACAATAGCCAAAATGGCCAGCATTACTGCGGATCGTAGTTCACTTTCTGTCAGTCCCATCGAAAATCCGGCCAGCCGTTCCTTCCATGCCAACAAGGCGGTTGCGCTGACCATGACTGCTGCCGGGGATATTGTGTGCCCTTGTCCACACAATATCCCCGCTGTGCACGTCACCAACATGGCGGCGGAAGTCGTTAATTCTGTTCCTTGATTCATGCGCAGTGTCTGGATATTTAGTAATACCGCCAGCACGCCTACAAGAATTAGGATTACAAGCGAAAAAGCCGTTCCTAATGATCCACCTAGTGCGCCGAGAAGACATATAAATCCGAATGTGCGTAGACCGGCTTCCTTGCCACGCCTCTCACGTTCGATCCCGATCAACAACCCCAGTGCGAGGCTCAAGGCGAGACGGACAAGGATCTGTATGTACGGCCATTCCGCGTTCGGCAAGCTGAGTGTTTGATCAAACATTCGACGGTCCTAGTCTGTGGCTGCGGCATTGGATGGATGTCGCAGGTCTTGGTTTGTTTCCTATATTTCTTTTTTTGGGCGGCCGACTTTGAGTGGTGCCAGGCCATTAACTATTTTTCTTAAATCAGCTATGTCTAATACCTGAATCAAGGCCATGCCGACCCGCAGCAACTCGCTTTTTTTCACGGTAAAGCCGGCGGCCAGACAGGCTTTCTTTACCTCATTGAGGACCTGATACTCCACTTCGGGCATAGTGAAGCTATCTCTTATCAATTGGGGCCTTGTCCTATCTGTCATTGCTTCTGTGTGTGTTATCAGTTTTAACTTGATCTGGTTATGCACTTGTTTTTGCTTGGGGCCATTTTCGGAAGATGCTTGCCCATGGATGGGCTTTTGCTTAATCAGTTTTTTGTGTGAGTGATCAGTTGCCTTCTGATGCTTAGAAGATGTTGGTGTGGTTTTTTTTGAGTTTTTATCAAATGAGGCCACAAGCACCCCCCCATCAAATAATAGTATAAATAATATATATCATAAACTTCAGTTGTAAGTTCAAGCTATTCTTGATAGCAGGCTGATTCTCCAGGTTATGCCCCAACCCCGCTTCTAGCTGCTTACTTGCTAAGTTTTGTATCGTGATTCCTCAATAGCTCTGGTGGGCAACACTTTGAATTCCGAGAAATAAATGAAGGCCGCATATGCGGCCTGTGTTGTTTAGGGAGTAGGGTTACTTCGTCGCCGTCCGCCGCAGGCAGTCAGCAGTTGCTGCGCCAGCTCGCCGAACAGTTCAGTCTGGCCGAGCACGGGAAGATCGCCTTGCACCTGACTCGGTGTCTCTCGCCAGCCGCCAGTCTGATCATGGCCTTGATCTTGGCTTGCCACGGACAGACCAATGAAACAGGCCTGCGGTGCAAAAGGTGGCGCCATAGCTCTTGTCCCAGTCGTATTCGCTGCGTGGCCGAACAGGTTGCCAGCGGCGCGGCAAGCGGCTGGGCATGAACAACACCCACTTCATGGACGCCACCGGTCTGCCCAATCCCGGCCATTACTCGAGCGCCCGCGACATGGCCATCTTGGCGCGCGCCATCATCTATTCGGACCCTGCCCACTATGCGCTCTACGCGCAGAAGGATTTCACCTGGAACGGCACCAGCAGCCCAACCGCAACCTGCTGCCGTGGCGCGATGATGCCTTGGATGAGATTGGGATGGCCTATCACCCAAGCGTCGGTACGGCTGCGCAAATGGGTTGTCTTAGCCAGATCTCGAGAAACGGTATCGCACTGGCTCGAAAATGCCGGGGAACACGGTGGCATGTATTCAGAAGGCGCGATTGGCTTGAAAGTTGCTTGGTTTAAATCCAGCATCAAAATCATGATGTTCAGCGCACCGAATCTGAAACACTTTGTTTCAAATCGTTCAATGCCCGGGGCGGTCCACGATCCAGAAATTGCAGAAAGGAGATCTTGTCACTGCAACGTTCGGTTTTATGACTTCAGTTCAAGCAAGAAAGATACTGTCGAGTTCAACGGCTTAATCAATAAAAGTGGAGGAATGAAGATGTCCATTCTTGATCCAAATAGCGACGCCAAGAACAAATTGAAAATAGCGTCTTTGGTTGAGGCCGAAGAAGCCTTTCTCGCCAAAGCCAGAACAAACGCCAATTCAGTATATTTTAGTCAGCATCATATTGAGCCGGTAAAGCCTGTAAAAGGTGAGCCGGCAAGAAGCGTTGATCCTCTTCAGCGACCACAAAATCGACGACATTTCCTGGCTTCCGTCGCGGTGCTCGCCAGTTCGAGCGTGGCCGGAAGAGCCATCGCGCAAACCACTCCGTCCCTGGAAGGCAAAGCCCCGCCGGGTGCGGTATGGCGGTCGGTTCCGGAAGATGCCACGAAAATTCCAGGCACCGCCATTGGCGAAGACGGGGGTTATGGGACGCGCTCCCAGTTCGAAACAGAGGTTCGTTGGCGCTTTGGTACCAAGACCCCCCTCTCCTCTTGGTCGATGACGCCACTGGAGCATGGCGTAGGCATTATTACTCCGTCAGGGCTGCATTTCGAACGGGATCATGGCGGCATCGCCACAATTGATCCGGCCACGCACAAGGTGTTTGTGCACGGGATGGTGAAGCAGCCAAAGAAATTCTCGATGCTGGACGTGAAGCGCTTCCCGTCGATATCCCGAATTCTTTTCATTGAGTGTTCTGGCAATGGCCTCACGGAGTGGTCGAAGCCTACGTTGAAAACTGTACAAGGTACGCACGGCCTCGTCTCGACTTCCGAATGGACAGGGGTTCCGCTGTCGACCATCCTGAACGAAGTGGGTGTCAAATCCGGCGCCAAATGGTTGCTCGTGGAGGGCGGCGACGCTGCGGTCATGACGCGAAGCATCCCAATCGACAAGGCAATGAAAGATTGTTTCCTGGCCTATGGACAGAATGGGGAGGCGATCCGTCCTGAACAAGGCTATCCGTTACGTCTGATCGCGCCGGGATACGAGGGCAATACGCATATCAAGTGGGTTCGCCGAATCGAGTTGTCGGACAAGCCGTTCATGACGCGCGAAGAAACCTCGAAATATACCGACCTGCTTCCCAGCGGCAAGGCGGTGCAATTTTCCTTGATCATGGATGCCAAGTCGGTCATTACGCGACCATCCGGAGAAATGACGCTCTCAGGCCCCGGTTTTTATGAAATTACGGGGTTGGCGTGGTCCGGACGCGGACGCATAAAACGTGTCGATGTGTCTACGGATGGAGGGAGAACATGGAAGCCTGCGGACCTGCAGGGCCCGATCCTGCCTATTTGCCAGACACGCTTTCGTTTTCCCTGGGTATGGGACGGTAAAGAAGCGATTTTGCAAAGCCGTTGCGTGGATGAAACTGGCTACGTCCAACCCACGCTTGGGCAACTAATTGAGGTTCGGGGTTTAAATGGCCCGATTGGCTCGATCTACCATCTCAATGCAATCCAAAGCTGGAAAGTTGATACCGAGGGGAGAGTCAGCAATGTTCACTACTACTAAACTCTTTTTACAGGTAACGGCGTGCGGCGCTCTATTCGCATTGAATACGTATGCCGTGGGCGCAGATCCGGTGCGGTATGGATTTGGAGAGCCGGCATCTGCACACGACCTGCAGGATTTCGTGTCGTCTTTGCCGGATGGACGGGATCTGCCGTCGGGCAGTGGCACGATTTCAAGGGGCAAACAGGTTTACGACGAAAAGTGTGCCTCCTGCCATGGGCAAAAAATGGAGGGCGGCGTAGGCGATCGCCTGCTCGGCGGAAGGGGAACACTGGTGAACGATGATCCCAAGAAAGCGCCGGTCAAGACGGTTGAAAGCTATTGGCCCTATGCAACGACATTGTTTGACTACATCAAGCGCGCCATGCCGTTCTATACGCCAGGGTCATTGACGAATGACGAGGTCTATTCGGTAACCGGGTACATCCTGTCTGAAGCCAATATTCTTAAAGGCGATGAGCCCATCACTGCGGAAAGTCTGGCAAGAGTCGCCATGCCGAATCGCGACGGATTCATCCTGGATCACCGGCCGGATCATTTTAAACCGGCAGACAAGCATCCTCGCCTGCGCTAGTCGAGTGCTCCATATGGTGTCCACTTCTGACGGCATATCCGAAAAAGCCTGACACTGGGTTCATTCTCATTCTTTGTTTTCCTGACGTAAAAAGAGCCGCTGATGCGGCTCTTTTTACATCAGGTGGCAGGGCGCTTACTTCTTCGCCGTCCGCCGCAGGCGGTTCAACAACCGCCGCGCCAGTTCGCCGAACAGTTCGGTCTGCGTCGGGTGCGGGAAGATCGCCTTGGCGACCTGGGTCAGCGTCATCTCGCCGGCCACCATCATCACGCCGATACCGATCAGGGTGTCGGTATGGTCGGCGAGGTAGTGCACGCCGATGATGCGGCCCGTGGCCTTGTCGGCCACCAGCTTGATCATGCCCTCGGTTTCGCCGGTGATCATCGCCTTGGCATCGATGCTCATCGGCATCTTGGCTTCCACCGCGTCGATGCCCTTGGCTTTGGCCTGCGCCACCGACAGGCCGACGAAGCCGGCCTGCGGACGCGAGAAGGTGACGCCACAGTCCTTGTCCTGGTCGTATTCGCTGGCATGGCCGAGCAGGTTGCTGGCGGCGACACGGCCCTGGGTGGCGGCGGTGTGGGCCAGCATGTAGCCGCCGATGACGTCGCCGACCGCGTAGATATGCGGCGCACTGGTCTGGCAGCGGGCGTTGACCTTGATCGCCGCGCCGTCGAGCTCGACGCCGACCTTGTCGAGGTTGAGCTTGCGGGTGTCGGGGCGCTTGCCGGTGGCCATCAGGATGACGTCGCAGTCGAATACCGACTCGACGCCTTCTTTATTTGCGTAGCGCAGCTTCATCGTGCCCGGTTTGCCGCTCGCTTCCTTGATGTCGGCGCTGGTGACGACGGTGATTTCCTTCTCCAGCGAGGCGATCAGGGTCCTGGCGATTTCCTCCTCGACTTCGGCGAGGATGCGTTCGTTGCGCTCCAGCATCAGCACCTCGGTGCCGAAGTCGCGGAAGATCTGCGCCATTTCCACGCCGATCACGCCGCCGCCGACGATGCCGAGTTTCTTCGGCGGGGTGGCGAGGTTCCAGATGGTGTCGGAGGTGACCACGCCGCCCGTCGCCAGATTCTCGCGCGCGCCGGGAATCGGCGGCACGAAGGCGGGGGCGCCGGTGGCGATGACCGCCGCGCCAAAGCTTACGGTGTAGGGCTCGCCCTCGACCGGGGTGATCTTCAGCGTGTGGGCGTCGACGAATTCGCCGTAGCCTTCGCGCACGTCGATCTTCATGCCCTTGTCGGCCTTCAGAGCCATCTCGCCGCGGCTCGACTGCACCCAGCGGCGATGCTTCTCGACCTGCTCCCAGTTGAGCTTGGGCGTATTGGTACCGTCGACGCCCATTTCCGCGTCGTGCGCGCGGTTGCGGATGACGTCGGCCGCGGCGCGCCAGGCCTTGGACGGGATGCAGCCGCGCCACAGACATTCGCCGCCGGGGAAGGGCTCGTTGTTGACCATCATGACCTTGATGCCGTGATCGGCCAGGTCGCGCGCGCAGTCCTCGCCACCGGGGCCGCCGCCGACGACGACCACCGGGAAGTCCCAGTTGCCTTCGGGGATGGGCGAAACGGCCGGCGCAGCATGGCTGACCGATGCGGCGGCAGCCGCAGCGACGCTCCCTGACCCCTGACCCCTGACCCCCGACCCCTCGCCTGCCATCCAGGCGTCAGGCGCTTCGATGGTCTGCTTCAGCGTCGCCAGATACAGCGCGACGTCGGCACCGTTGAGCACGCGGTGGTCGCCGGTGATGGTGAAAGGCGTACCCTGCGGTCCGTTGGCGGCAATCGCCAGGATCGCCGAGATGCCGGGGGTGGGGATCGCGGTGAAGTGCGACACGCCCAGCATGCCCATGTTGGAAATGGTGAAGGTGGGGTTGGAATACTCGGACGGCGCCAGCTTGCGCACCCGTGCGCGCTCGACGAGGCCGGTCCAGTCGCTCTGCAGCGCCTCCAGCGGCTTCTTCTCGATGCCGTGCAGGATAGGCACCACCAGGCCGCCGTCGTTCGACATCACGGCGACGCCGAAGTCGTGGTTGGCGCGTTCGACCAGCTTGTCGACCGGCTGGTAAGCCCAGTTCATGCGCGGGAATTTCGCCATCGCGACCGAGCAGGCCTTGGCGATCGCCACCGTCACCGACACCTTGTTCGCCTTGGCGGCGGCGGTGAGCTTGCTGGTGTCGATGTTCACCGTGACGTTGAAGGTCGGCAGCGTGAGCGAGGCGGTCATCGCGTGGGAGACGGCCTTCTCCATCGAAGTCATCGCGCGGCCCTGGCCCGGCACATCGACCTGCGGCAGCGAGTGGGCGACTTCCTGCATCGAGGGACGCGCACGCGCCACGTCGGCGGCGAGGATCACGCCGGCGGGACCGCTGCCGGCGAGACCGGCGATGTTCACGCCGAGTTGCGCTGCGACCTTGCGGGCATAGGGCGAAGCCGGGCGGCCCGGCACGCGCGCGACCGGCGGCACATTGCCGGCTGCGGTGACCTGCGCGGGCGCGGCCTTGGGCACGGGGATGGTGGCGGGCTTGTCTGCGGCATGCGGTGCGACCTTGTGCGTGTCCCTGACCTTATGGTCGGCGCTGATGGTGACGCCGGTGTCGTTGGCCTTGGCGGCGTCGTCGACGATGAAGGCCATCGGGTGGCCGACCTCGACTACGCTGCCGACGTCGGCGATCGGTCCGGACAGGAAGCCCTCCTGGAACACCTCGACGTCCATGATGGCCTTGTCGGTTTCGACCGTGGCGACGATGTCGCCGCGGCGGATGCTGTCGCCGGGCTGCTTTTCCCAAGTGACGACGACGCCTTCGGTCATGGTGTCCGACAGTTGCGGCATCACGATCGGCGTGCCGGCGTGGTGCGGGATCATTTCCGTCTGCGCCTGTTCGGCCACCACTTCCCCGGCGGCGATCGCCACGTCGCCCGCGGTGTCGGTGATGTAGCCGAGCGCGGCGCCGACGGCGATGGTCGCGCCGACGTCAGCCAGCGGGCCGGCCAGGTAGCCGGCCTTGAATACCTCGACGTCCATGATGGCCTTGTCGGTTTCGACCGTGGCGACGATGTCGCCGCGCTCGACGCGATCACCCGGCTGTTTTTCCCAGGTGACGACCACGCCCTCGGTCATGGTGTCCGAGAGTTGCGGCATCGTGATGGCGTAATGATTCATAGGATTCAGAGGTCAGGATTCAGGGGTCAGGGAGTTGGCGATAGTTTTGTGGCCAGCGCGCTTCTCAGGCCATGCAACATACGTCCAACCTCGTTGGTCTGTCAAGCAGACAAAGCAACTCGGCTTGGGGGATATAACCCAGCCGGTGCGCGAGTTCGAGCTGTGTTTCTGCTTCAGCCAGCGAACCCTGCGAAATCGATACAAAACGCAAGTAGTCCTTTGTCGAACTTCTTGCGTGGCCTTCCGCAATATTGGACAGGATGGAAACGGCTGCACGCTGGAGTTGATTGGCCAGCGCATAGGTTTCCCGGGAGGGAAAGGATTCGGTGGTTCGGTAGATGTCTTCTGTCAATTTCATCGCCATCTGCCAGACCTTCAGATCCCGGTAGTTGTTCACTCCCTGACCCCTGAATCCTGGCCCCTGATCCCTTAAGCCTTGCCAAAGAGCTTCAGTACCGCCTTCACCACATCCTCGTGATCCGGGATCGCCGCTTTTTCCAGCGTGTGGTTGTAGGGCTGCGGCACCAGCGCGGAGTGGACGCGCACCGGGGCGGCGTCCAGCTCGAAGAAGCATTCTTCGTTGATGATGGCGATGACTTCGGAGCCGACGCCGACCGGCGCCTCGTCCTCTTCGGCGATGACGGCGCGATGGGTCTTGCTGACCGATTTCTTGATGCCTTCGCGGTCGAGCGGAGCGAGCGAGTAGAGGTCGATGACTTCGGCCGAGATGCCGTACTGCTTGTCGAGGATTTCGGCAGCCTTCAGGCACCAGTGTACCGAGATGTTGTAGCCGAACAGCGTGACGTCGGTGCCGGAGCGTGCGACTTCAGAGCCTTCCAGCGGGTGGAAGTATTCGCCGTCGGGCACTTCGCCCTTCATGTTGTACATCAGCTCGTGCTCGTTGATGAACACCGGGTCGTCGCAGCGGATCGCCGACTTCAGCAGGCCGTAGGCCTGCTTGGGGTTGGACGGCGTCACCACGCGCAGGCCGGCGATGCCCATGAACACCTTTTCCATGCGCGCCGAGTGCTGCGCGCCGAGCTGGTGGGCTGCGCCGCCGGCGGAGCGGAACACGCACGGCGCGGTCAGCTGGCCGCCCGACATGTAGCGCACTTTGGCGGCGGAGTTGAACATCTGGTCCATCGCCAGCCAGGCGAAGTTGACCGACATGATTTCAATGATGGGTCGGACGCCGAGGAAGGAGGCGCCGATGCCGAGGCCGGTGAAGCCGCCTTCGGAAATCGGCGTGTCCATCACGCGCAGCGGACCGTATTTTTCGTACAGGCCCTTGGTGGCCTTGTAGGTGCCGCCGGCCACGCCGATGTCTTCGCCCATGCAGATGACCAGCGGGTCACGCGCCATTTCTTCGTCGTGGGCGCGCTGAATCGCTTCCCAGTACATGATGTTTGCCATGCTGTCTTTTCCTTAAACCTTAAGCGGCCTTGCCCGTGAGCCACGGGAGCTGGGTTTCGCGATCGGCGAACACGTATTTTTCGAGGTCCTCGACGCGCGGTTCGGGGGATTCCTCGGAGAACTTGATGACTTCGTTCTCGATGTAGGCGTCGGTTTCCTTTTCCAGCGTCTCGAAGTCGGCCATGGTCATTGCGCCGTCCTTGATCAGGCGGTCGCGCAGGATGAAGATGGGGTCGCGCTGCTTCCACAGTTCTTCCTCTTCGCGCGAACGGTAGCCGCGCGAATCGGACATCGAATGGCCGCGATAGCGGTAGGTCATCAGTTCGAGGAAGTAGGGACCGTTGCCCGAGCGCACATGGTCGACTGCCTTGCGCGCGGCTTCGTAAACGATTTCGATATCCTGGCCGTCGCATTCGTCGGCCGGGATGTTGTAGGCGGCGACGCGCTTGTGCTGGTGCACCACGGCGGTGGAACGCTCGATCGAGGTGCCGATGCCGTACAGGTTGTTTTCGCAGACGAACAGCACCGGCAGTTTCCACAGCGCCGCCATGTTCAGTGTTTCGTGGAACACGCCCTGGTTGTTGGCGGCGTCGCCGAGGAAGCAGATGGCGATCTCGTCGCCGCCCTTGAGCTGGATCGCCTTGGCGATGCCGGCCGCGAGCGGAAAGGGACCGCCCACCAACGCGTAGCCACCCATGAAGCGCTTGTCGCCGTCGAAGATGTGCATCGAACCGCCGCGTCCCTTGGAGGAGCCGGTTTCCTTGCCATACAGTTCGGCCATCACGGCTTTCGGATCGGCCCCGCACTTGATCGCGTGGACGTGGTCGCGGTAGCCGGTGATGACGTAGTCATGACCGGGGCGTGCGGCCTCCATCACGCCATTGCAGCAAGCTTCCTGGCCAGGGTAGAGGTGGAGGAAGCCGCCGATCTTGCGTTCGATATAGGCCTGATAGCAGCGCTCTTCAAAACGGCGGTGCAACACCATTTCGCGCAGCACGCGTTTCTTGTCTTCAATCTTCATTCGGTTACCCTTAATGGATGGGCTCGGAAAAAGCGCCGGAAAAATTCAAACGCGCAATTATCCGGTAAACCCCGCCAACCATCAAGAAAAACGCCACCCCCAAGGAACCCACATGCTGCCTAAACTCGCTGAAAACAAACAGGAAATCACAGCCAAATCGCTGGAGGACGCAGGCCATGCGCTCGTGCTGTTGCCGGTGTCGAAAACCCTGCCCGAACTGCCTGGCAGCGCTGAACTCAAGGCCGTGATGAAGCGACGCGAGCTCAAGGTCGACGCGCTGGCGAAGTCGCCGGTGGCGGTGCAGCTGACCGGCGGCACGCTTGCGGTGTTTGCCATGCTCAAGGCCGATGCCAGCACCTTCGAAACCCATGAACTGGTGCGCAAGGCGCTCGCACACCTGATGGCCGAGCATCCGAAATCGCTGGCACTGGCCGTGTTCGGCGAGGAGGCATTCAAGGCGCGTGCCGCCGAGGCGGCGGTGTATACCGCGCTGGTCAACGCCGTGCCGCTGCCGTCGCGCAAATCCAAAACCGACACGGTGCTCAAGCGCGTGCAGCTGTTCGGCTACAAGTCGGCCAGCGGCTTTGCCCGCGCGCAGGCCCTGGCCGAAGGCAATCTCCTGACCCGTAGCCTCACCGTGCAGGGGCCGGACGAACTCACGCCCGGCGTCTACCGCAAACGGATCAAGACGCTGGCCAAGCAGTACGGCTGGACGGTCGAGGAATACAGCTTCGACAAACTGAAGAAGATGGGTGCCGGTGCCTTCTGCGCGGTGGCGCAGGGCTCGCCGGCCAGGGACGCGGCGATCGTGCGCATCAGTTACAAGGGCAAGGCCGGCAAGGCCAGGCCGGTCGCGTTCGTGGGCAAGGGCATCTGCTTCGACACCGGCGGCCACAACCTCAAGCCGGCCAAGTACATGCAGGGCATGCACGAGGACATGAACGGCTCGGCGGTCGTGCTGGGCATCCTCGCCACGGCATCGAAGCTGAAACTGCCGGTTGCGCTGGACGGCTGGGTCGCGCTCGCCGAGAACCACATCAGCCCGCAGGCCTACCGGCAGAACGAAGTGGTCGCGGCCCTGAATGGCACCACCATCGAAGTCGTCCATACCGACGCCGAAGGCCGCATGGTGCTGGCCGACACGCTGACGCTGGCGGCCAGGGCCAAGCCTGTGCTCATCGCCGACTTCGCCACGCTCACCGGCTCCATGCACTACGCGCTCGGCAGCCGCATGTCCGGCGTGTTCGCCACCTCCAGCGCGCTGGCGCACTCGGCTTCGCGCGCGGCGACGGTGAGCGGCGAACGCATCGTCGTCTTTCCCTACCCCGAGGACTACGACAGCAGCCTCGACTCGACCGTGGCCGACGTCAAGCAGTGCAGCATGGAAGGCGAAGCCGACCACATCCTCGCCGCCCGCTTCCTGTCGCGCTTTGTCGGCGACACGCCGTGGCTGCACATGGATCTGTCCGGCCACAGCTGCAAGGGCGGGCTGGGTGCGGTGATGAGCGATGCCAACGGCTTTGGCGTGGCGTGGGGGCTGGCATTGCTGGACGGGCTTCAGGCGTAAGAAAAACCCCACTCGATCGGTGAGCATGACGCCGACCCCAGGCAGCGTTGCCATCGAGCCTTTCTACGCCGACGACACCCTGCTGGTATTCGACAAGCCCAGCGGCCTGCTGGCCGTGCCGGGGCGCGGTGTCGACAAGCAGGATTGCCTGAGTGCGCGGGCGCAGGCCCGTTATCCCGATGCCTTGATCGTACATCGGCTCGACATGGCCACGTCCGGTTTGATGGTGATGGCGCGCGGCGCGGAGGCGCAGCGCGCACTGAGCGTGGCCTTCGCGGCACGCGAGGTGTCGAAGCGCTACGTCGCAATCGTGGCCGGCAGACTGGACGCTGTGCCGGGCGGTTGGGGAACGATCGACCTGCCCATCATCGTCGACTGGCCCAGGCGGCCACTGCGGATGGTCGATCGCATTCACGGCAAGCCGAGTCTCACTCGCTGGCGCGTGCTGGAGATCGACGAAACCGGAACGCGTACGCGCGTCGAACTCGAACCGGTCACCGGCCGTTCGCATCAGTTGCGCGTCCATCTGCGCGAGTTGGGCCATCCCATCCTGGGCGATACCCTGTATGCGCCGCCGGATGTGCAGGTCCAGGCTGGGCGTCTGCTCTTGCATGCCTGCGCCCTGCGCTTCGCCCATCCGCTGACCGGCGAAGCGCTCGTGTTCGAGCGTTCCGCGCCATTCTGACGGGCTCCGATCGGGAGCCCTGCTTCGATCTCATCGGGCCTTGCCCATGACGGTGCGGCACGCCGTCGTCACACGCAGTCACACCGCTGTCATGCGGCACAAGTACATTCCCCATCCTCTCCGCTCCATCCTTGGCGTCGTATGCCGGCTTCGAGCCCGGAATTCGGGTGTTCAGGAAATCCGTACTTGTTCAATACATAGGTAGGAAATGTCGTTCACAAACATGAAAATTGGCGCCCGGATGGGCGCCGGATTCGGTCTGGTCCTGGTCTTGGTGCTGCTGGTTGCAGCGTTCGGCCTGATACGGATGTCACAGATCCAGGGCCATCTTGACCAGGTGACGGGGGATCACATGGTCAAGATCAAACTGGTCGGCACCATGCGCGATACGTTGCAAACCGTCGCCATCTCGGTCCGCAATCTTGTCCTGCTGACGGACGACGGCGCCATGGAAGCCGAAGCGAAGCGTATCCAGGCGCAGCGGATGCAGTATGCCGAGGCAAGCAGGAAGCTGGCCACCATGGTAACGGGCGAGGAGGAAAAATCACGGCTCGCCAGGATTGCGGCGGCGCGTGCAAAGACCGATCCCCTGCTCGACAAGGCAATGGGGTTTGCGCTCGGCAACCCCATTGCGGCGACCCAGGTGCTGGTCGATGAGGCACGCCCGGCACAGGAGCAATGGATCAAGGCCCTGGAAGACATGGCCGGGCTTCAGGAAAAGGGAAGTGCCCGGGCTGTGGCGGATGCGGAGGCGACCTATGCCAGTGCGCGCGTGTTCATGCTTTTCATGATGGTCTTGTCGCTGCTGCTCGGCAGCTTGGCCGCCTGGCTGATCACGCGTTCCATCACGACTCCGATCAACCATGCAGTGAAGCTTGCGCGCATTGTTTCAACCGGCGACCTGACGCAGCGTATCGACGTCCACTCCACGGATGAAGTCGGCCAGCTGATGCAAGCACTGAAAGACATGAACGCCAGCCTGGTGACCATTGTTGGCCAGGTGCGTCACGGCACCGAGAC
>ERZ761602.3007-NODE-3007-length-24981-cov-8.583407_pt1 | contig 24981 bp, 25 predicted proteins | sample MGYA00512165_ERZ761602 | MGnify/ENA primary metagenome ERZ761602 (study PRJEB28899, sample SAMN02445085) | bioreactor sludge metagenome | biome: EBPR sludge; isolation source: Thorneside wastewater treatment plant | place: Australia: Brisbane, Thorneside...
GGCGTCGGCGGCCGAGGGCTTGTAGCTCATGGTCAGCCAGATGCCGGTCAGAATCTGGTTGACCAGCACCAGCAGCGCCAGCGAGCCGAAAAAGTACCAGAAGTTGAAATTTTTCGGCGCGTAGTATTCGGTCAGATGCTCGCGCATCATCTTGGTGAGCGGGAAGCGCTCGTCGATCCAGCCAAGCAACCCGGTCGTGCCTTGTGTGTTCGCCATTACGCAACCTCCGGATCAACGCCGATCAAGATGCGGGAATCGCTGAGGTACCGGTAGGAAGGCACCTCCATGTTCGAGGGCGCGGGAACGCCTTTGTAGACGCGCCCGGCCAAATCGAAGCGAGAGCCATGGCAGGGGCAGAAGAAGCCGCCCTTCCATTCCGGCCCCAGATCGGCGGGCGCCAGGTCGGGTCGGAAGGTGGGCGCGCAGCCGAGGTGCGTGCAGATGCCGACCAGCACCAGCACCTCGGGCTTGATCGACCGGTTGGCGTTCTGGGCGTACTTGGGCTGCTGGCTGGCCATCTGCGAGTTGGGATCGAGCAGTTGATCCTTGAGTCCGGGTAGGTCGTCCAGCATCTTCTTGCTGCGTTTGAGCAGCCAAACCGGCTTGCCGCGCCATTCGACGGTCATCATGGCGCCGTCCTCCAGTTTGCTGATGTCCGCTTCCACTGGCGCGCCAGCGGCCTTGGCGCGCTCGCTGGGCGACCAGGATTTCAAAAAGGGAACGGCGACGAACGCCACGCCAACGCCGCCGACCACGGCAGCCGTGGCGGTCAGAAACCGGCGTCTGCCGGGATCGACGTCCTCTACCGTACTCATACGCAGTCTCCTGTTGTGAATTTATCGTTGGATTTAAGGATGGGTTGGCAACGCAAACGATATGCACGGATTTCGTGTTCGCCGGAGCCGGATTGGGAGCCGTTATTTTGCCGAAACCAGCCCGCTTCGCGGGGCACGCTGGACGATGCGCGAACTCCATCGGTATGAACTCCCGCCGTTTTCGCGGTACGGCAAAACTATACCTCAGCGAGGGTATTAGGGTCTATGCGCTTGTCGCCCAAAGCCGCGAGGTTGGCGCGGCTCGAAAAGGCTGGCGCGGGGATCAGACTGGATTGTCGATGTCGACGAACACGAAGTTTAGAGCGAATCGCGCGGCCAGATGCGCGCCCAGCGCGGGCACGCCATGGCGCTCGGTGGCGTGGTGACCGGCGGCGAAAAAGTGCAGGCCGTTCTCGCGGGCGACATGCACGGTTTGTTCGGACGCCTCGCCGGTCAGGAAGGCATCCACGCCAGCGTTCACCGCGATCTCGATAAAGGACTGCGCGGCGCCGGTACACCAGGCCAGTCGCCGGATGGGCGCGGCTTCGCCAGCAACATGCAGCGGCTCCCGGCCCAGGCGGGCGGCAAGATGAGCGGCGAAGGCGTCTCCGCTCAGCGGTTGGGCCAGCTTGCCCAACATCACCAGCCCTGGCGTCCGACCGTTGCCGCCGGTGGTCCCAGTCACGGTCAAATCCAGCGCTTGGGCCAATTGGACATTGTTGCCCAGCTCGGAATGGGCATCGAGCGGCAGATGGTAGGCGATCAGGCTGATCCCGTGACGGAGCAGGGTGGCGAGCCGCCGCTGTTTCATGCCGACGACGCGCGGATTCTCCCCTTTCCAAAACCAGCCGTGATGGACCAGCACGGCGTCGGCCCCGCGCTCGACCGCCGCGTCCAGCAACGCCTGGCAGGCGGTAACGCCCCCGATCAGGGTTTCGACTTCCCCCCGGCCCTCCACCTGCAGCCCGTTCGGGCAGTAGTCGCTGAAGTTTTCCGCCGCCAGCAGGCGATCCGTATACGCAACCAGTTCGCTCAATCGCACCTTCAACCCTCCGCCAGAATCAGCCCGAGCGCGGCGAGCAGGGCGGCGTTCTGTTCCGGGCCGCCGACCGTGATTCGCAGGAACTGTTCGATGCGCGGCAGGCGAAAGTGACGCACGATCACATGGCGTTCGCGCAAGGCGGCGGCCAAGGCGGCGGCATCCCGTTGCGGGTGGCGGGCAAAGACGAAGTTCGCCGCCGAGGGCAATACCTCAAAACCAAGTACCGCCAGCGCGGTGACCAGTTGGACGCGGCTGGCGATCACCAGTTGTCGAGTGCGCTCGAAATAATCGCGGTCCTCGAACGCGGCCACCGCGCCGGCGATGGCCAGCCGGTCGAGGGGATAGGAATTGAAGCTGTTCTTGATCCGCTCCAGCGCCTCGATCAGCTCCGGGTGCCCCACCGCCAGCCCAACCCGCAGCCCCGCCAGCGAGCGCGACTTGGACAAGGTTTGCGTCACCAGCAGGTTCGGATAGCGATCCACCAGCGCGATGGCGGTCTCGCCGCCGAAGTCGATATAGGCTTCGTCCACCACGACCACCGAGTCCTGGTTGCGTTGGAGCAGCCAGTCGATGTCGACCAGCGGCAGCGGGCAGCCGGTGGGCGCGTTCGGATTGGCGAAGACGATGCCGCCGTTCGGGCGCACGTAGTCGGCGACCCGCAGGGTGAAATCCTCGGCCAGTGGCACGGTTTCAAAATCGATGCCGTACAGGCCGCAGTAGACCGGGTAGAAGCTGTAGGTGATGTCGGGAAACAACAGTGGGGCGGGATGCTGCAATAAACCCTGAAAGGTATGCGCCAGCACTTCGTCCGAACCGTTGCCGACGAACACTTGCGCTGGCGTGACGCCGTAATAGTCGGCGACGGCCTGCTTGAGCCGCTCGGCGCTCGGGTCCGGGTACAGGCGCAGGGCGTCGGACAGTTCGGCCCGAATGGCCTCCAGCACGCGCGGCGAGGGTCCGTAAGGATTCTCGTTGGTGTTGAGCTTGACCAGTCTGTCGAGCTTGGGCTGCTCGCCGGGCACGTAGGGGGTGAGCCGCCGCGTCACGGGGCTCCAGTAAGGATTATTCAAGGTTCGCTCCGCAATCGCCGCAATTCATCAAGAGTCAGGCCAGTCTTGGCGGCGATGGTGTCCAGGTCCAATACACCCAACAGGGCGCGGGCAATTTCCAGTGCCTGTTCCCGGCGGCCTTCGATATGGCCTTGTCGTTGAGCCTTGCGCAAGGCGTTGCGCTGGTCGGCGATGAACACTTCCCGCCGCTCCAAATCCTCCAGTTCCTCCGGCTCCAGATTGACCCGGTTCGCCAGATCGAACGCCTGCCGCAACGCCGGCACGGCGGCCCAGTTGGGCGGAATCATCGTCAAATCCGGGGCGTGCTTGATGAAATACAGCCATTGCTCCAGCCGGCCGCCCAGATCCTCCAACGACTTTTCGAACTTCGGCAGTTCGATAAACACCAACTCCAGGTCCTCCACCGGATAATCCATCAAATAATCCCGCTCCCGCAGCACGAAGCGGCTGAGATAGCCGGGATACGATTCGAACATCACAAAGTCGGTCAAGGTCAGGGCGATGACCGGATGCAGGTCGAGGTAGTCTTCTCCGCTCCGCAACTGGTTGGAGTAGGTTTTGGCGGCGTTGTACAGAATCCGTTTCTCGAAGCCTTCCACGTTCAGAACCTGCATTTCGATGATGACCAGCCGGTTATCGGTCAGCCGGGCGCGCACGTCGAGGTAGGTGTCCTTCATGCCGCGAATGCGGGGCGCCAGCCAGGGATTCAGGATTTCCAGATCGACGATCAGTCCCCGGCTGCCGTAGAGCACGGCGTCGAGAAAATCGATCAGCACCTCATGGCTTTGCTCCGAGCCGAAGATACGCTTGAAGGCGAAATCGGTCTTGGGATTGATGAAGCGCATGGTTCGTCTTTACTCGCCGAGACTTATGCGTCGTTGGGGGACTGGCCATCGGCACGGGCGGCTTCCCTCCCCGAATCAAGGCTCGGAAAACGGTCGTGGAGCCGCCCATCTCCTTGCTGGCTGCTTCCCTTGGGCTGGGAAGCATGGGACACTGAGAACGATGGGCCAAACTGGATTTTACAACGCCGAGGCGCTGGCGTGACCATGGTCGGTGCCAATCGGGCGTCCCCTGCCCAATCCCGCGAGGCGTTGCAGTAGCGCGCGTTGTCAGTCGATCCGCTCCAAATTCGGCGGAAAGCACGGCCAGGAGCGTGGACGGTTACCGACAAGAGTGAGGTTCCTATGCGCTGGAGAACGGGTAGGGAAAGCGACAATGTCGAGGATCGTCGGGGCGTTCGAGCCACGCCCACCCTCGCGGGCGGTGGCATCGGCGCCATCATTCTCGTGCTCGTCGCCCTGTATTTTGGCATTGATCCCAGCTTTCTGCTTCGAAGCGGAGCGCCGGGCGGCGGCGCGACCCAGCACTCGGCTCAACCATCCCCCACCGATGACGAGTCACGCAAGTTCGTCTCCGTCGTCCTGGCCGACACCGAGGATACCTGGCGCGACCTGTTCCGTCGAATGGGCGGTACTTATCAGGACCCAAAACTGGTGCTGTTCACGGGCGCGGTGCAATCGGCCTGTGGCTTTGCCCAGGCGGCGGTCGGTCCGTTCTACTGTCCGGCGGACCAGAAAGTCTATATCGACTTGAGTTTTTACCAGGAACTCAAGAATCGCTTCCAGGCTCCCGGCGATTTCGCCCAGGCCTACGTGATCGCCCACGAAATCGGGCATCACGTGCAAAACCTGCTGGGAATTTCAGACAAGGTTGAATCCCTGCGCGGCCGCTCCAGCGCGGCGGAAGCCAATGCCTTGTCGGTGCGCCTGGAATTGCAGGCGGACTGCTTCGCCGGCGTCTGGGCCCATCACGCCCAAAAAGCCCGCCAGATTCTGGAAGCAGGCGACATTGAGGAAGGGCTGAACGCCGCCAGTGCCATTGGCGACGATCGCCTGCAAATGCAGGCCAAGGGGTATGTCGCACCGGATTCCTTCACCCACGGCAGTTCCGCGCAACGGGTACGTTGGTTCAAGCGCGGCGTTGCCGGCGGGGATTTGCGCCAGTGCGACACCTTCGGCGCTACGTCACTCTAGCCAAACCCCGCCATCATGCCGATCCATCCCGACAAACTGAAGGAACTCGCTCACCAGGTGCTGGCGATCGAAGCGGAAGCGATTACTCAACTCGCCGCGCGCATCGACGACTATTTCGTGCAGGCTTGTGAATTGATGCTGGCCTGCGTGGGCCGCATCGTGGTGCTCGGCATCGGCAAATCCGGTCATATCGGCGGCAAGATCGCCGCGACCCTGGCCAGCACCGGCACCCCGGCCTTCTTCGTTCACCCCGCCGAGGCCAGCCACGGCGACATGGGCATGATCACCGCCCAGGACGTGGTGGTGGCACTGTCCAATTCCGGCGAGACCGACGAAATCCTGACGCTGTTGCCCCTAATCAAGCGGTTGGACGTACCCTTGATCGCGCTTACTGGCAATCCCGCCTCGACCCTGGCCACAATGGCGGATGTTCACCTCGATGTCAGCGTGGTCCAGGAAGCCTGTCCGCTGGGGCTGGCGCCGACCGCCAGCACCACCGCCACCCTGGCGATGGGCGATGCGCTGGCGGTGGCGTTGCTGGAGGTGCGTGGCTTCACCGCCGAGGACTTCGCCCGCTCCCATCCGGGTGGCCGGCTGGGTCGCCGCCTGCTGTTGTTGACCGACGACATCATGCACACCGGCGCGCGGATGCCTTGCAGCGCCCCCGACGATCTGCTCAAGGACGCCCTGCTGGAAATGAGCCGCAAGGGTTTGGGAACCACGGTGGTGGTGGATGGAGAGCAGCGGGTGCTGGGCGTCTTCACCGACGGCGACCTGCGGCGGGCGCTGGATCGACAGGTGGACGTCCATACCGCCCGCGTCGCCGAGGTCATGACCCGCGACTGCAAGACCATCGCCCCCGGCGCCCTGGCCGCCGAGGCATTGCAGAAGATGCAGCAATACAAGATCAACGCTCTGCCGGTGGTAAACTCCGCCGGCAAGCTGACCGGAGTGCTGAACATGCACGATCTGCTGCGCGCCGGCGTGCTGTGACTTCCAACGACCCGCGAGAAACCCACGATGCGCGATGTGCTCAGCAAGGCCGCCCAGATTCAACTGGTGATTTTCGACGTGGACGGCGTGCTGACCGATGGCCGGCTGTACCTGGGCAATGATGGCAACGAATACAAGGCGTTTCATATCCGCGACGGCCACGGCATCAAGATGCTGCTTGAGGCCGGGGTGGAGATCGCCATCATTTCCGGCCGCCGCGCCGCCTCGGTGGAGCGGCGCATGGCCGATCTCGGCATCCACCACGCTTATCTGGGCGTCCAGGACAAGCAGACGGTGTTCAACAACCTGCTGGTCCGGCTGGGGCTGACCGCCGAGCAGGTCGCCTATGTCGGCGACGATCTGATCGACCTGCCGGTGATGACCCGAGTCGGTCTGGCCATCGCGGTGCGAAACGCCGATCCCTTTGTCAAGCAGCACGCCCACTGGCAGACGCCCAGCCGGGGCGGGCGCGGCGCGGCGCGCGATGTCTGCGAACTGCTGCTGGAGGCGCGCGGCCAACTGGCGGCCTTGCGCGACCGGTATCTTTGAAAAACACGAGCGGCGGCGTGACGGCGCGCGGTATTCTTTCCCTGACTGGACTAGCGCTACTGGCCGGCCTGAGCTATGGCCTGCTGCGGTGGGTGCAATCCTCGTTGCGGGAACCGGCGTCGGCCGAAAGTCAAGCTCCGGTATTGACCGTCGAGCAGTCCCGAGCGGTGCGCCTGAATGTCGCCGGCGTGCGGGAATATGTGGTGGAAGCGCCTCGATCATGGCAGTTGCCCGGTCAGGGCGGGGTTCGGATCGAGCAACCGGTGCTGGACTGGTACCTGCCGGATGGCCAAACCCGGGAATGGCGGGTGCAAGCCGAACAAGGCTGGATCGCCGCCGACAATCAGGTCGCGCGCCTCGATGGCAAGGTGGTGATGCGTCGTGACGCCGCAAGCGGGAAGCCACCGGTCACCATCACCACCCGCGACGTGCGGCTCCACCGGGCCGAACGCTACGCCGAAACCGCCGCGCCGGTTCGGGCGATAATTCCCGGCGGCGAGTTGAACGCTGTCGGCGCGCGCGCCTGGCTGGACCAAGAACGACTGGAACTGTTTTCCGAGGTAAGAGGCTTCTATGAACCACCCCAGCGCTAGGCTCGGGCTGGCGGTCGCGCTGACGCTGGCGTCGCCGCTGGTCGACGCCCTGCCGGAAGACCGCGCCCAACCCATCCAACTGGAGGCCAATCGCGGTCAGTTGGACCAGAAAACCGGCGTCAGCGTCTACGAAGGCAACGTGATCATCACCCAGGGCTCGATGCGGTTGACCGCCGACACCGTGACCATTTACCTCAAGGACAACAACTTCCAGCGCATGGAGGCAACCGGCGCTCCGGTGAACCTGCGCTATCGACCGACGGCGGACAAGCCGGAAATCCAGGGCGCCAGTCCGCGGGTCGAGTACGATGTCGTGGGGGCCAAGGTGACCATGAGCGGCGGCGCGCGGCTAACCCAGGGACGAGACGTGTTCACCGGCGAGCGGGTCGAATACGACCTCAAGGGCGACGTGGTGCGGGCGCGCGGCGCCGGCGACAACGGCCGCATCCAGTTCACCATCCAGCCCCAGGCGCAAAATCCACCGCCGGCCGCCCGGAAGCCCTGAGCGTGGCGCTACTGATCGCCAAGGAAATCGTCAAGCGTTACCGCAAGCGCGTGGTGGTGGACGCGGTGTCGCTGACGGTCGCCAGCGGCGAGGTGGTCGGACTGCTGGGGCCGAACGGCGCCGGCAAGACCACCAGCTTTTACATGATGGTGGGGCTGATTCACTGCGACGAGGGCCGGGTGCTGCTGGACGACCGCGACCTCACCCATCTGCCCATGCACGCGCGGGCGCGGCTGGGGGTCGGCTATCTGCCGCAGGAACCGTCGGTATTCCGCCGGTTGACGGTCCTGGACAACGTGCTGGCGATCCTGGAAACCCGCCGCGATCTTCCCCGTGCCGCACGCCGGGCGCGGGCCGAGGAGTTGCTGCACGAACTGCATGTCGGCCATCTGGCCGACAGCGTGGGCATCAACCTGTCGGGCGGCGAGCGGCGCCGCGTGGAAATCGCCCGGGCGCTGGCGGCGGATCCGGCGTTCGTGCTGCTGGACGAACCGTTCGCCGGCGTGGACCCCTTGTCGGTGCTGGATATCCAGCGCATCATCGAACATCTGCGCGAGCGCCGCATCGGGGTACTGATCACCGATCACAACGTCCGGGAAACGCTGGGCATTTGCGATCGCGCCTACATCCTCAACGAAGGCCGGGTGATCGCCGATGGCGATCCCGCCGCGATTCTCGCCAACCAACAAGTTCGCCAGGTCTATCTGGGCGAATCGTTCCAATTGTGATCGGCCGCGCGGCGGTCATGGTGTGGCTGTCACGGCGCGCAAAACCGACTAGAATGAGGGGTGGATTGAATTTCCCGACTTCGGGCCGAGCTTAAGTCCCCATGAGACAGTCATTGCAACTGCGCCTGGGTCAGCAACTGACCATGACCCCCCAACTGCAGCAGGCGATTCGCTTGCTGCAGCTATCCAGCCTGGATCTTCAGGCGGAGGTGCAAACTATTCTCGACTCCAACCTGATGCTGGAGCGAAGCGACGAACCGCAGGATCTGCTGGTGCGGCCGGAGACCCTGGCCGCCCAGGCGGCGGCCGACGCCCGCGCCGAAACCGAACTGAACGCCGCCCCGGCCGACGCCACCCTGCCCGACGAACTGCCGGTGGACAGCGCCTGGGAAGACATTTACGAATCGTATGACGGCGAGACCCGCTATTCGCGCGGTGAGGACGAGGATTGGGATCCCTACGAGCGCTATGCCGGCGACGGCGAATCCCTGCGCGACTATCTATATTGGCAGATGCGGCTGACCCCGTTCGACGACCGCGACATGGCGATCGCCACCGCGATCATCGACGCCATCGACGAGTCCGGCTATCTGTCGCTGTCGCTGGCGGAAATCGGCCAGGGGCTGCGCGGCGAATTCGCGGTGACGCCGGCCGAGGTCGAGGCGGTGCTCAAGCAGATTCAGCGTTTCGATCCCCAGGGCGTCGGTGCCCGCAATCCGGCGGAATGCCTGCTGCTGCAACTGGATGCCCTGCCGGCGGACACGCCATGGCTGGTCGAGGCCCGCCGACTGGTCGAGCAACATCTGGAACTGCTGGCCGATCACGATTTCAGCACCCTGATGCGCCGGTTGAAGGTCCCGCGCGAGGCGCTGCAAGCCATCATCGGGCTGATCCAGTCGCTGAATCCCCATCCCGGTGCCTCCCGGTCCAGCGCCGCGCCGCAGTACGTCATCCCGGACGTGCTGGTTTACCGCCAGCGCGCCGCCTGGCGGGTCGAGCTGAACCCCGAGAGCACGCCCAAGGTACGGATCAACGCCCGCTACGCGGCCCTGGCGCGCCGGGCCGGTCAGGGCGGCGGCGACATGGCCTGTCTCAGAAACCACTTGCAGGAAGCGCGCTGGTTCCTGAAAAGTCTGCAAAATCGCAACGAGACTCTGCTCAAGGTGGCGACCTGCATCGTCGAGCGCCAGCGCGAATTCCTGGAAGGGGGCGACGAATACATGAAGCCGCTAATCCTGCGTGACATCGCCGAGGTGCTGGGCATGCACGAGTCCACCATCTCGCGAGTGACCACACAGAAGTACATGCACACCCCGCGCGGCCTTTACGAGCTGAAATATTTCTTTTCCAGCCATGTCGGCACCCGCGACGGCGGCGAGTGTTCCTCCACCGCCATCCGCGCCATGATCCGCAAGCTGATCCAGGCCGAGGATCCCGGCAAGCCGCTCAGCGACGACAAAATCGCCAAGCTGCTTGAAGCGGAGGGGATTCAAGTGGCGCGACGGACGGTGGCAAAATACCGGGAAGCGATGGCGGTTCCCTCGTCCTCGGATCGTAAGCGGCTGGTCTAGAGACGGCCTCGGCCATCGAAATCGACGATTGATCCGGCGCGGCTCGCCACCGAACGGCCCTACCGGCGGCGAGTGCCCCGGCAACGAAGCGCGCTGGGCAAACCCCGGCCAGCGTCGCGAAAATCACGCCTGCCAGACCCGAAGACCGCGGGCTTGGGGACTCAGGGCAGGAATGGAATGTTAAACTTCTTTGTTCACCTTCTTGAAGGCAGTCCATGCCATGCAAATCAAACTGAGCGGACACCATGTGGAAATCACCCAGGCGCTGCACGATTACGTGCATGGCAAGCTGGAGCGCATCGAGCGGCATTTCGACAATGTCACCAGCGCCCAGGTGATCCTCAGCGTCGAAAAACTGCGCCAGAAGGCCGAGGCGACCATCCATGTGGCCGGCAACGAGATCTATGCCGACGCGGTGGACGAGGATCTGTACGCCGCCATCGACGCCCTGAGCGACAAGATCGACCGGCAAATCAAGCGCCACAAGGAAAAGATGACTGACAAGCATCGCGGCGAAAAGGCGCGCGATTATCCCCAACCCTGAGGGCGGGGCGCGGCGATGGACATCACGGACCTGATTACCCGCGAGCGGATCCTTTGCGACAGCGAGGTGGCCAGCAAAAAACGGGTCATCGAGGTGTTGAGCGAGCTGCTGGCCAAGGGGCAGGCCGATCTGACGGCTCGGCCGATCTTCGACAGCCTGATCGGTCGGGAGCGCCTGGGCAGCACCGGTCTGGGCCATGGCGTCGCCTTGCCTCACGGTCGGTTCGCTCAAAGCCAGCGGGCCATCGGCGCCTTCGTCAAACTCAAGCGGGGCGTGGATTTCGACGCCATCGACCGGCAACCGGTGGATCTGGTGTTCGGTCTGCTGGTGCCGGATCACTATACCGACGAGCATCTCAAGATCCTCGCCCACCTGGCGGAGATGTTCAGCGACCGGACTTTTTGTCGACGGTTGCGCGAGACCGTCGTCGACCAGGCGCTGTTCGAGCACTTCCGGGACTGGAAGCCAACCACGGCGATCTCGCCATGAACCTGCCCTTGCATGCCCAAACGGTCTTTCAGGGACTGGAAGCCGTGCTGGACCTGCGCTGGATCGGAGGCGCGGCCGGAGCCGATCGCATCCTGTGGTCTCCGGTCGAAGCCAGCGCGCCGCTGTACGGCCGACTCAACTGGGTCCAGATGGCCCGGTTGCAGATTCTCGGCCCCGACGAGCGCGCTTTTCTGAACCGGCTGGGATCGGCGACCCGCCTGGAGTTGCTTGACCGCCTGCTGGAATCCCCGACGGGCGCCATTCTGGTGTGTGGCGAGTTCGGGTTGGCCGAAGCATTACGGCCCGGCGCCGACGCCGCTGACGTGCCACTTTGGTATACTCCGGCCGCGCTGGCGGTGGTCCTCGATCGGCTCGAAAGCTACCGGCACGGTCTGGAAGCCTCCACCGTGGTCCATGGCGAGTTGCTGGAAGTATTTGGCATGGGTCTGTTGATCACCGGCGGCAGCGGCGTCGGCAAGAGCGAACTGGCCTTGGAGCTGATCAGCCGTGGCCACCGCCTGATCGCCGACGATACCCCAACCCTGACCCGGGTGGCGCCCGATATCCTGGAAGGTGCCTGTCCACCCACGCTGAGCGACTTGCTGGAGGTGCGCGGGCTGGGCATTCTCAACGTCCGCCGCATGTTCGGCGACAGCGCGATCAAGCGCAACAAACGGATACGATTGATCATCCATCTGGTCAAGCTGGAAGACATCGCTCCGCCGGCCGAATCCCGCTTGCAGGGCCTGCGCGATACTCGGGTGATCCTGGGCGTGGGCGTCCCGACGATCACCCTGCCGATCGCGCCGGGTCGCAATCTGGCGGTGCTGGTGGAATGCGCGGTGCGCGACCATATCCTGCGGCTGGGAGGTTATTGCGCCGAGCAGGATCTGATGGCGCGGGTGGAAAAAACCATGACGAGGGCCGCGCCATGCGAATAATCATCGTCAGCGGCCTGTCGGGGTCCGGCAAGACCATCGCCTTGCAGACCCTGGAAGACCTGGACTACTACTGCGTCGACAACCTTCCGTTCAAGCTGATCCTGCCGCTGGCGCGAGAAATCCTCGCGACCGGCGACCGACCGCCGCCGGTCGTGGCGGTGGGCGTGGACGCGCGCAACTTCATCGACGATCTGGACCAGTTTCCCGCCACGCTCGCCGACCTGCGCGCCGGTGAGTTCGACGTTGAGGTGCTGTTCCTGCAGGCGCAGGATGAGATTCTGCTCAAGCGTTACAGCGAAACCCGCCGGCGGCATCCCCTGGACGTGGGCAGCATTCCCCTGCGCGAGGCGATTCGCCGGGAGCGCCGCCTGCTGGAGCCAATTGTCGCCAGCGCCGATCTGCTCATCGACACCAGCGAAACCCATATCTACCAGTTGCGCGAACTGCTGCGCGCCCGCCTCCATCAGACGCCGCGCGAGGCGATATCGCTGCTGTTCGAATCCTTCGGTTTCAAGAACGGAGTGCCGGCCGACGCCGATTTCGTCTTCGACGTCCGTTGTCTGCCCAACCCCTACTGGGAGCCGTCGCTGCGCCCGCTGACCGGGCTGGACCCGCCCGTCGCCGAATTTCTCGAACGCCAGCCGGAGGCGATGGCCATGGTCGCCGATCTGGGCCGGTTTCTGGAAGCGTGGCTGCCACGTTTCGAGGCCAGCGACCGCAGCTATCTGACAGTGGCCATCGGTTGCACCGGCGGCCAGCACCGCTCGGTCTTCGTCGCCAACACCCTGGCCCGCCGTTTCGACGAAACGCGCGACTATGTCATGGTTCGTCATCGAGAACTAAAATAATGAAGAGCCAGACCACGACATCATGTCGACCGCCGCTCGGAGGGACGCCGGGGTGTTGAAACGGGAAATCGTCATCATCAACAAACTGGGATTGCACGCCCGCGCCGCCGCCAAGTTCGTCACCCTGGCGGCCGGCTTCGATGCCGAGATTCGCCTGTTGCGCGGCGGGCGCGAGGTCAACGGCAAGAGTATCATGGGGGTGATGATGCTGGCCGCCGCCCGCGGCGCCCGGCTGGAGCTGCGCGCCAGCGGCCCCGAAGCCGAGCAGGCGCTTGAACATCTGGATGATCTGGTCCGCCGCCGTTTTGACGAAGACGAATGAGAGGGCTGCTCCGTGCCGTTTTCGCTGCATGGCATCGGGGTTTCCCGGGGATACGCGATCGGCAGAACGTATCTGCTGGAGCGTAACCAACCGGAAATCACCGAGTACACCATTCCAGACGCCATCGTCGAGGATGAGGTTCAGCGCTTCTTGAATGGCCTGACCGTGGCTCGGCAGCAGTTGCGGGACATTCGGACGCGGATTCCGGCGACCGCGTCCAGCGACGTCACCGCCTTCATCGACACTCACCTGCTGATGCTGGAAGACGTCACCTTCACCGAAGCGCCGATCCGGCTGATCCGCGCCCACCGCTGCAACGCCGAATGGGCGCTGAAAATCCAGCGCGATTCCCTGGCCCAGGTGTTCGACGACATGGACGATCCCTACCTGCGCACCCGCAAGGACGATGTCGACCACGTGGTGCGACGCATTCAGCGGATTCTACTGGCCGAGGATCCGGCCTATCTCAACGATCCCGGCTATGCCGAACTGGTGGCCAGCCGACTCGAAGGCCGGATCGTGGTCGCCGACGACCTGACCCCGGCCGACACCATCCTGATGCAGCATCAGGGCGTGCTGGCCTTCGTCACCGAGTACGGCGGCCCGCTGTCGCACACCGCCATTCTGGCGCGCAGCCTGGGCATTCCGGCGGTGGTGGGCGCCCGCAACGCCCGCGCCTATCTGGGCGTCGACGAGCCGGTGATCGTGGACGGTCGCCAGGGGGTCATCCTGGTCGGGCTGGACGAACGCATCCTGCGCTATTACCGCCACAAGCAGCAGCAGGAGCGCCGCGAACAGCGCGAGTTGAACAAGCTCAAGGGCCAGCCAGCGGTCACCCGCGACGGCGTTTCGATCGGCTTGCAGGCCAACATCGAACTGCCCGAGGACGCCCTTGCGGTGCGGGAGGTGACAGCCGACGGCATCGGGTTGTACCGGACCGAATTCTTGTTCATGAATCGTACCGACGCGCCCGACGAGGAGGAGCATCTGGCGTCCTATCTGCATGTGATCAAGACCCTGGAGGGTAAACCGGTCACCATCCGCACCGCCGACCTGGGTGCGGACAAGCAGGTGGACGGCGTTCGCAGCGGGCCGGTTTGCACCAATCCGGCGCTGGGTCTGCGGGCGATTCGGATGTGCCTGAAGGATCTGGCGATGTTCCGTCCGCAGTTGCGGGCCATCTTGCGGGCCTCGGCCCACGGCCCGGTGCGCATGATGATCCCGATGCTCTGCGCCATCCACGAGGTGTTCCAGGTCTTGCGGCTGGTGGCGGAGACCAAGCAGGAATTGCGCGACCGCGGTTTGGCGTTCGACGAGAAGCTGCCGGTCGGCGGCATGATCGAGATTCCGGCGGCGGCGGTGTGCGCCGACCAGTTCGCCCGGTATCTGGACTTCCTGTCCATCGGCACCAACGATCTGATTCAGTACACCCTGGCCATCGACCGGGTGGATGACGAGATCAACTATCTGTACGACCCGCTGCACCCGGCGGTGCTGACCCTGATCCGCAACACCCTGCGCGCTGGCCGCCGTGCCGGCATCCCGGTCAGCCTGTGCGGAGAAATGGCCGGCGATCCGCGCTACACCCGCCTGCTGCTGGGCCTGGGTCTGACCGAGTTCAGCATGCATCCCAGCAACCTGCTGGAAGTCAAGCGCGCGATTCAGGACAGCCATGTCGGCGCGCTGACCGAGACGATCCAGCGCCTGCTGCGCACCACCGACGCCGAGAAGTACGCCGAAATCCTCAAGGGCATTGCGCAGAACTAGGCGCTTTTCGGCGCGGGGCGGAGAGGACGCCGCGCGGCGCGACCCATCGTCCGCCCGGCAAGATTTTCGTCGGCAATCACCTGGGGATTCCAGCGGTTCCGGCGCCGCGCCGCAGATCGTCGATCAACGCATCCTTCTCCGTCCAAATCCAGCCGACCCAGTTTTGAATGGCCGTCCGAAACGCGGGATCGTTGCGGTAGTCGCCGCCGAGCAGTTGAGCGGGGATCGGCAGCGAGCGAACCCGCACGATCACCCGGCGGATACGGCCCATGAACAGATCCAGGAAGGTGGAATAACCGTCCGGGTAAATCAAAGTCACGTCCAGCAGGGTGCGCAACCGGTCGGGCAGCGCCTCCAGGGTAAACGCCAGCCCACCGACCTTGGGGCGCAGCAAGTGACGATAGGGCGATTGTTGGCGGGCGTGCTTGTCGGGGCGAAGGCGGGTGCCTTCCAGGAAATTGAGGATGGCGGTCGGCGTGTCGCGGAACCGCGCGCACAGCCGGCGAGTGGTTTCCCAGTCCTGGTCGCGCGCCTCGGGATGCTGGGCGAGATAGGCCGACGAATGGCGCTTCATGAAAGGAAAATCCAGCGCCCACCAGGCGCCGCCCAGCACCGGCACCCAGATCAGCGGTTGCTTGATGAAGAACTTCAGGAATGGGATGCGGTGGTTGAACGCCCGTTGCAGCACCACGATGTCCACCCAGGACTGATGGTTGGATCCCACCAGGTACCATTCGTCGCGTCGCAAATCCTCCAGGCCGGCCATGTCCCATTCGATGCGTTGGGCCAGATCGATGATGAGATTGTTGCCGTCGATCCAGGCTGCGGCGATTCGCGTCAGCAGGCGGGCATGGAACTCGCGCCAACCGGTCCGGGGAATGGCGAGCTTGAGCAGGAGCACGAGATAAAGCGGCGTACACCAGAACAAGGTATTGAGGATGAATGACAAAAAGGCCAACGCCCCACGAATGGGAGCAGGCAGAAAAGCGAACATGGGAATGGGGCCTGTCAGGAATTGGGCTTGGGATGCGCCAGCCCGTCGCGGACGGCGGCGTGACTTTCCATCATCGTCGGTGATTGACCACGCCGCGCCGCCAGCCAGTCACGAACGGCCGGACCGGTGCCGATGGTCCAGGGTTTCAACCGATCGACCGGTACCCGCTTGAAATCGGCCAACTCCTCGCCGAGGACGATTTCGCCCCGCGCCGGGACATGGTAGGCCAGAATCAACTGGTTCATCTCGAAAAAAGCGTAGTTGCCGATGAAACGGGCGGCGACGGCGTCCAAACCCAGTTCCTCCCGCACCTCGCGCCGGATCGCCGCGTCCGGCGTCTCCCCCTTTTCCAGAAAGCCGGTGATGAGCCCGTACATTTTCTCCGGCCAGCTCTTGCTGCGGGCCAGAATGACCGTCCCCTTGAGTTCGACGATGGCGGCGACCACCGGCACGGGATTGTCCCAGTGAACGTAACCGCAGTCGGTGGCGATACAGCGCGGTCGGAGGCGGTCGCCGACATCGGCGGTGTGGAGCGGCTGGCCGCATTGCGGGCAGAAATTGACGGGCATCGAGCGATATCCTGAGTTTGGACGGAAACGGCATGGTCGCGGTCGATGGCGTGGACCGCGACGGATACGGACCCTCGAAAAAAATTAGCCTATAATCCTTCCTTACGCGGCAGCTCGATTCGATGCTGCCGTTTTGATTTTAGCGAACGGCTTGCGGACGAATATTAATGAAACCACGCCATTTTCTCAGCCTGTTCGATCTGACGCCCGCCGAATTGCGACAAGTGCTGCGGCGCGCCAGCGTGTTGAAAGCCCTGTACCGACGCGGGGAGCGTTACGCGCCGTTTTCGGGGAAGATACTGGCCATGATCTTCGAAAAGGCGTCCACCCGCACCCGGGTTTCCTTCGAGGCCGGCATGACGCAACTGGGCGGCAGCGCCATCTTCCTGGCGCCGCAGGATACCCAACTGGGTCGGGGCGAGCCCATCGAGGATACCGCGCGGGTGCTGTCGAGCATGGTGGATTTGGTAATGATGCGTACTTTCGAGCACGCCAGGGTGGAGCGCTTCGCCGCGTATTCCACGGTGCCGGTCATCAACGGCCTGACCGATTACAACCATCCCTGCCAGTTGCTGGCCGACCTTCAGACCTTCATCGAACATCGCGGCGACATTCGCGGCCGCACCGTGGCCTGGATCGGCGACGGCAACAACATGTGCAACAGTTATCTCAAGGCCGCCATGCAGTGCGATTTTCAGTTGCGCATCGCCGTCGCGCCGGGCTACGAGCCGAACGCGGAATTGCTCAAGCAGGCCACTGGTCGGGTGATCCTGCTGCGCGATCCGTTGGCCGCCGCCCGGGACGCCGATCTGGTCGCCACCGACGTGTGGTCGAGCATGGGCAAGGAGGATCAGCAGCAACGGCGGGCGCGGGATTTCGCCGGCTACCAGGTCACCGCCGAGGTGATGGCCCAGGCCAAGCCCGACGCCATCTTCCTGCACTGCCTGCCGGCGCATCGAGGCGAGGAAGTCAGCGCCGAGGTGATCGACGGGCCGCAAAGTCGGGTGTGGGACGAGGCCGAGAATCGCCTGCACGCCCAGAAGGCGTTGATGGAATTCCTGCTGCTGGGCGAGTCCGCGCCGGTCGCCTGACGGGCGTTGGGAAGGCGAAAACCGACGGGAAGGGGCGTGAGCTGTTTTCGAGCGGTTAGACGAGTTGCCGTAGCCCGCGCTCCAGATCACGCTGGATATCCGCTACCTCCTCCAGTCCCACCGAAATCCGTACCAGCGACTCCTGGATCCCGGCGCGTTCCCGTTCCTGGGGCGTCAGCCGGCCGTGCGTGGTGGTGGCCGGATGGGTGATGGTCGACTTGGCGTCGCCCAGGTTGGCGGTGATCGAAAGCAGCCGGGTGGCGTCGATCAGATTCCAGGCGGCCTGCCGACCACCGCGCACCTCGAAGGACACGATGCCGCCGCACGCGGCTTGCTGCCGCTTCGCCAGTTCGTGCTGGGGATGCGAGGGCAAACCCGGATAGTAGACCCGCTCCACCGTCGGCTGGGTTTCCAGCCATTGGGCGAGTTGCAGGGCCGCCCTGCTATGAGCGCGCATCCGCAGTTGCAAGGTTTCCAGGCCCTTGAGAAACACCCAGGCGTTGAACGGACTCAGGCTGGGACCGGCGGTGCGCAGAAAACCGTAGATGTCGGTACCGACCCGTTGCCGGTCGCCCACCACCGCCCCGCCCACGCAGCGGCCCTGACCATCCAGATATTTGGTGGCGGAATGGATCACCAGGTCGGCGCCCAGCTCGAAAGGCCGTTGCAAGGCGGGGGTGCAAAAGCAGTTGTCCACCACCAGCAGAATGTCGTGGGCATGGGCCAACTCGGCTAACTGACGAATATCGGCCAATTCCATCAGCGGGTTGGACGGCGTTTCCAGATAGAACAACCGAGTTTCCGAGCGAATGGCCGCTTCCCAGGCGGTGAGGTCGCTCAGCGGCACGTAGGTGGTGGCGACGCCGAACTTGCTCAGATATTGGTTGAGCAAGGAAACGGTGGTGCCGAACACCGCGTTGGCGCAGACGATGTGATCGCCGCTTTTCAGCAGCGTCATGCAGGTCGCCAGGATCGCCGCCATGCCGGAGCCGGTGGCGATGCAGCATTCGCCGCCCTCCAGCGCCGCCAGCCGCTCTTGAAAAACCCGCACGGTCGGATTGGTGAAGCGGGAATAGATGTTGCCCGTGGCGGTGCTGAAACGGGCGGCGGCCTCGGCGGCGTTGGCGAACACGAAGCTGGAGGTGAGAAAGATCGGTTCGGCGTGCTCGCCCTCGGGCGTGCGCGTCTGGCCGGCGCGCACCGCCAGGCTGGCGAAACCAAGCTCGGCATCGTCGTCGCGGGTATTCATTGGTTGTGGAGATCGATCAGGGTGTTGTCGGTGCTTCTTCGACCGGCTTTGGTGGCGTCGGACCGCGCGCGCGCCAGGCAGTCGAGATAGTCTCGATCGATATCGCCGGTCACGTATTCGCCGGTGAAGCAGGAGGCATCGAACCGTTTAAGCTCAGGATTGCCGCGTCGCACCGCCTCCTCCAGATCGGCCAGGTCCTGGAAGATCAGATGATCGGCGCCGATGGCCCACGCCACTTCCTCCTCGGTGCGGCCGTGCGCGATCAACTCGCGGGCGGCGGGCATGTCGATGCCGTAGACGTTGGGATAGCGCACCGGCGGCGCGGCCGAGGCGAAATAGACCTTGCGGGCGCCGGCCTCGCGCGCCATGCGGATGATTTCCCCGGACGTGGTGCCGCGCACGATGGAGTCGTCCACCAGCAGCACGTTCTTGCCGCCGAACTCCAGGTCGATCGCGTTCAGCTTCTGCCGAACCGATTTCCGGCGAATTTTCTGCCCTGGCATGATGAAGGTGCGGGCGATGTAACGGTTCTTGATGAAGCCTTCCCGGTACTTGAGGCCCAGGATGGAGGCCATTTGCAACGCGGCGGTGCGGCTGGTGTCGGGGATCGGAATGACCACGTCGATGTCCTGGTCCGGCCAAACCCGCAGAATCTTCTCGGCCAGGTACTCGCCCATGCGCAGCCGGGCCTTATGCACCGACACCTGATCCATGATCGAGTCGGGCCGCGCCAGATAGACGTACTCGAAAATGCAGGGCGAATGGATCGGGTTTTGGGCGCACTGGCGGGCATGGAGGCGTCCGTCCAGATCGAACAGCACCGCCTCGCCGGGAGCCACGTCGCGGATTCGCCGAAAATCCAGCGCGTCCAGCGCCACGCTTTCGGAAGCCACCATATACTCCAGGCCCTCCTCGGTTTCGCGGCGGCCGAACACCAGCGGCCGTATCCCGTTGGGATCGCGGAACGCCACCAGCCCGAAGCCCACGATCAGCGCCACGGCGGCGTAAGCGCCCCGCACTCGCCGATGCACCGCCGCCACCGCCGCGAAGATGTCGTCGGCGTCCACCGACAGCCGGCTGCGCTGCTGCAATTCGTGGGCGAACACATTGAGCAGGATTTCCGAGTCGGAGTTGGTGTTGATGTGCCGCAGATCGGAACGGAACAGTTCGTCCTTGAGCTGAGCGGCGTTGGTCAGATTGCCGTTGTGGGCCAGCGCGATGCCGAACGGCGAATTGACGTAGAACGGTTGCGCCTCGGCGGAATCGGCGCTGCCGGCGGTCGGGTAGCGAACGTGGCCGATACCGGTGTTGCCGTGCAGATCGCGCATGTGGCGGGTGCGGATCACGTCTCGAACCAGGCCGTTGTCCTTGCGCAAGAACAGGCGACCGTCATCGCAGGTGACGATGCCCGCCGCGTCCTGGCCGCGATGTTGCAACACCGTCAGCCCATCGAACAAACTCTGGTTGACCGGACCGCGCCCCGCGATACCGATGATTCCACACATCCGCGATTACCTGTCGCAATGGACGGTTGTCACCGTCGTCAGGAAACGAACTCAAGAGCGAAAATACTGGGCCAACTCCCGTGGCATGAGTCCCCGCATCTGTAGAGCGATGTTTTGGAAATAGGGCAGCAGTTGCGATTGTCGCCACCAGGGGTCCTTGGGCAGGGGTGTCAACCCTGCCGCCAGCACCAGAATGGCGATCACGATCGCGCCGCGCCCCAGCCCGAAGACCATGCCCAGCATCCGGTCCGTGCCCGTCAGACCGGTGTAATCGACCAGTTGCGAGGCGACAATACCCACCAGCCCGCCGATTAGCAGCGTGGCGAGGAACAGACCGCCAAAGGCGGCGACGCTGCGCAGCGAGGGAACGTCGAGGTAAGGCGTCAGGTGGTGGGCGCCGTCTTCGGCGAACAGGAAAGCGATGGCAAAAGCGGCGATCCAGGTCGCCAGCGAAATGACTTCGCGCAACAGACCTCGCCAGAGTCCAATCAACACGGAGAGGGCGATGACGATGATGATAAAATAATCCGCCCAGTTCATGGGTCGCCGTATCCCGCCTCGAAAGGTTCGTTCGCCGGGCCGATCCGGCGCGTCGGTGGCCGGCTTTTCAGGGAAATCATCTTAACAGAATCAAATTCGAGCCGAAACGACGGCTTCGAGGCGGATCAGCGCCAGATACGCACTCGATACATCGTCCGGCCGCTGGTCATGACTTCTTCCACCACCGCGCGGATTTTCTGGCTGCGATAGTAATCGCGCAGGGCATTGGCGTTTTCCCGCAGGGCATAATTGCCCACCACGGCGCCGCCGACGCTGGCTGGCGCTGGTTGGGAAGGTGTGGACGCGCCCGCGGGCGGCGCGGACGGGCGGGCGGTCGCCGACAGCGCCTCGGATTTGGCGACCAGTTCGATGTTGGGCAGGGCGGCGGGTGATCTGGTCCGGGCATCCTCGGTGCGGGGGGGTTCGGACCGAGCACGCGCGTCGCTGGCTCCGGTTGCTTCCACCTGGGCCCTGCGGCGAGCGGCCTCGGCGCGAGCGGCCTCGGCCAATGCCGCTTTCCGGACGGCTTCCTCCTGGGCGGACTTACGGGCGGCTTCGGCGCGGGCAGACTCTCGCCGCGCTGCCTCCGCCGCGCGGCGACTTTCAGCCTGGGCGGCCAACGCCTCGGCCGGCGAGGACTGGTACGGCGAGGTTGCTTCGTCCTGAGTCGCTTCGAGACGGGCGACCTCCGCCTTGGCGGCGGCGCTGCGTTCGGCTTCCATCTTGGCGCGGGTCTTGGCGGCTTCGGCTTGCGCGGTTTTCTGCCTGGCTTCGGCCCGCGCCCTGGCGGCGGCGCCGCGCTCGGCTTCGGCCCTGGCTTTGTTAGCGGCGGCCTCCTGGGCCGCCTGGCGCCGCGCGGCCTCCCCCGCAACGGTTTTGGCGGCCTCGATTGGGGGCGGGGTGCTCACTACGGGGGGTGTCGGTGGCAGTGCCGATTTGGGGCGAGAAGCAGGTGCGACGGCGGGCGACGGCGCCGGTCGCGCCGGTTCGACCATGGCGGGGGGCGCTGGCGCCGGTCGCGCCGGTTCGACCATGGCGGGCGACTCTCCCGTTTCCGACCACCCCTTCGACGTGGGAGCGGAAACAGAGGGGGACAGTGAGGGAGGCGGTTGGGAAAAAGTCAAGGTCGGCGGGGGCGAGGATGTCGGCGGCTGAACCACCGGTGGCGGGGCAACGACCGGCGCAACTGACGCATGCTCCTGTTTTTGCAACATTCTCGGCACGAAAACGACCGCTAGCGCCATAATGACAGCGACGCCCACCAAGCGTTGAGTCAGGCGATTGTCCAAGAGCAAGTCTCCCGTAAGTGCGGCAACGAGGAATCGAGAATCCATGGCTGGGCGGCCAGCACGGGAGCGACCAGATGGAACGAGCCCAGCACGACGACGCGGTCGCCGATGCCGGCCCCCGCGCGCACGGCTTGGCAAGCCTCCGCGATGTCGTCGTGAGGGGCGACCATCCGAAGACCAGCCGAGCGCAGGCGAGCAGCCAGGTCGCCCCCCCCCCGCGCGCGCGCCGGTCAGCGTGACCGGACGCCACTCGTCCACCACCCCCGCCAACGCCTCGATCACGCCATCGGCGTCCTTGTCGGCCAACAGACCCATGATGGCCCAGGTGCGCCCAGCGCAAGTCCGGTTTTTCAACTGATTGGCCAGCACGGCGGCGGCGGCGGGATTATGGGCAACGTCGAGAATCCATTCCACCGGGCCGGGGACGATCTGAAACCGGCCGGGCAGTCGCGCCCGCGTCAGTCCGGCGCGAATGGCGACGGCGTCAACCGGCAGTCGGTCGCTTAGGCTGGTCAAGACCATCAGCGCGGCGGCGGCGTTGCCCAGTTGATGTTCGCCGGCCAGGGCCGGGAGCGGCAAATCATCGAGCCAGGCCGCGTCCGACCGCCAGCGCCAGATCTCGCCCGCGTGGCTAAAGTCGTAATCGGAACCGACTCGCAACAATCGCGCGCCAATGGCGCGAGCGTGTTCCAGCAACCGTGGCGGCGGATCGGGATCGGCGCAAACCGCTGGGCGCCCGGGGCGATAGATGCCGGCTTTTTCATGGCCGATGCTGTCGCGATCCGGACCCAGCCAGTCGGTATGGTCGAGAGCGACGCTGGTCACCAGCGCGGCGTCGGCGTCCACCGCGTTGACCGCGTCCAGCCGTCCGCCGAGACCCACTTCCAGCACCGCGACATCGACGCCGGTTTCCCAAAACCATTCCAGCGCCGCCAAGGTCCCAAACTCGAAATAGGTCAGGGAAACGTCGCCGCGCACCGCGTCGATGCGAGCGAACATCCGGCACAACGATTCGTCATCCGCCTCGGCCCCATCCACTTGAATGCGTTCGTTGTAGCGCAGCAGGTGTGGCGAGACATAGGCGCCGACCCGATGGCCAGCGGCGCGCAGGATGGCGTCCAAAAACGCCACGCTGGAACCCTTGCCGTTGGTGCCACCCACCGTGACGACCGCGAAGGGCGGCGCGTTGGGTCGCAGGCGGCGCAACACGGTTCGCACCCGCTCCAGGCCCAATTCGATGGTCCTGGGATGCAGGGTTTCCTGCCAGCGCAACCAGTCGTTCAATGTGGTGAACCGCATCGCCGCTCCAGATCAAGCCGTGCTGGCGCTTATGCCGCCGACGCGGAGCGGCCGGTCAGCATCGCCAACAGCGAAGCCAGCCGGTCGCGCAGTTCGCGCCGGTCCACGATCAGGTCGATCGCGCCATGCTCCAGCAAAAACTCGCTGCGCTGAAACCCTTCCGGCAGTTTTTCCCGCACCGTCTGCTCGATCACCCGTGGTCCGGCAAAGCCAATCAGCGCCTTGGGCTCGGCGATGTTGACATCGCCCAGCATCGCCAGGCTGGCGGACACGCCGCCGGTGGTGGGATGGGTCAGCACCGAAAGATAGGGTACGCCATGCTCGGCCAGCCGGGTCAGCGCCGCGCTGGTCTTGGCCATCTGCATCAGCGACACCAGCGCCTCCTGCATTCGCGCCCCGCCGCTGGCGGAAAAGCAGACGAAGGGAATGTGCTCGTGCAGAGCGGTCTGGGCCGCGCGGACGAAGCGCTCGCCGACCACCGAACCCATCGATCCGGCCATGAATTCGAACTCGAACGCCGCGGCCACCACCGGTATGCCCTTGAGCAAGCCACGCATCACCACCAGCGCGTCCTTTTCCTCGCTGGTTTTCTGCGCCTGCGCCAGCCGATCCCGGTATTTCTTGCCGTCCTTGAATTTCAGGAAGTCGGTCGGCTCGATGTCGCCGCCGACTTCGACCCGATCCTGCTCGTCGAGAAAACCGTGCAGGCGCTGGCGGGCGTTGAGGTACATGTGGTGGCCGCACTTGGGACAGACTCGCAGGTTGCGCTCCAGCTCGGCGCGGTACAATACCGCGTTGCACTCCTCGCACTTGCTCCACAGCCCCTCGGGCATCTGATGCTTGTTGCGGCCGTCGGTGCGAATCCGCGTGGGAACGAGTTTTTCGTACCAGCTCATGAAGGACGGTCAGGGATGGTGGAATGAAGAACGGAGGTTAGGGGCGATCTAGCCTTCAATCGGATCGGGACAATCCATCGCTTTCCGCATGGCGTTGACCCGTTCGCCGACTTCCCGCAGCATCCGCTCGGGATCGTCCGCCAGTTCGCCCATCCTGGCGACCAGCGCGCTGCCCACCACCACGGCGTCGGCGACCTGGGCGACGGCGGCTGCGGTCGGCGGATCCTTGATGCCGAAACCCACGCCCAGCGGCAGGTCGGTCAAGGCGCGAATTTCGGCCAGCTTGTCCGCCACCTCGGCGACGTTGAGAGCGGCGGAACCGGTCACGCCCTTCAGCGAGACGTAATAGAGATAGCCGCGCGCCAGTTGGGCGGTATGCCGGATGCGCGCGGCGGAACTGGTCGGGGCCAGCAAAAAGATGGGGGCGATGCCGGCGGCACTGAGCGGCTCGGCCAGTTCGGCGGCTTCCTCCGGCGGCAGGTCCACGGTCAGCACCCCGTCCACCCCGACGGCGTGGGCACCGGCGACGAAGGCGTCGTAGCCCATGCTTTCGATCGGATTGAGATAGCCCATCAGCACCACGGGCGTTTCGGCGTCGGTCTGGCGGAATTCGCGCACCTGCTCCAGTACCCGCCGCAGCGACATGCCGTGGGCCAGCGCCCGCTCGCACGCCTTCTGGATGACCGGACCATCGGCCATCGGATCGGAAAACGGCACGCCCAATTCGAGGATGTCC
>ERZ761602.3008-NODE-3008-length-24978-cov-4.284316_pt1 | contig 24978 bp, 23 predicted proteins | sample MGYA00512165_ERZ761602 | MGnify/ENA primary metagenome ERZ761602 (study PRJEB28899, sample SAMN02445085) | bioreactor sludge metagenome | biome: EBPR sludge; isolation source: Thorneside wastewater treatment plant | place: Australia: Brisbane, Thorneside...
GAGAAGTTTTAAAACGAGCGTTGCTCTCTCACAAAATCTTTGTGGGAGGGAATTTAGGAAATGCCATGGCTGAGGCGCTCAATGGCGCGTTTGACATCGCCGTGTTGGAAGTTTCAAGTTTTCAAGCCGAGCGCTTAAAAAATGCCGAACTCGATTTTGGAATTTTGCTGAACTTAGAAACGGATCACCTCGACCGATATGACACTTTGAGAGATTACTTCTCAGCGAAATGGAATCTCCTGCATCATTCAAAGACGATCTTCTATCCTTCCAATGTGGAAAGAGCGTTGAGTGAGCGGGAGAGCGCCGCCCTTTACTCGAATACAGAAAATCTCCAATTCCTTTTAAAGAAGGTCGTGGAGTCTCTCGCTCGATTCTTGGATTTCAAAGTTACCGATGGGCTTTTCGAGAAACTACCGACGCTTCCACATCGACAGGAATTTTATCGTGCCCCTGGAAATCGCATCTTTGTGAATGACTCAAAAGCAACGACCGTTCACGCAAGCCTTTATGCTCTTAAGGAAATGCGAACGCTTCCGCATGCGTTGCATCTCATTCTGGGAGGGAAGGACAAGGGCGATGATTACAAAAAATTCATTCCCGAGCTGCGGCCTACGGATCATCTTTATTTTTGCGGACCGGCAGGCGATCGAATTGATGCGGAGCTCCAGAATTTTGGAGGCTTAAAGCGACGATTTCCAACCCTGAAAGCTTGTTTAGAAAGTGTGTTGCCCATCCTGCCAGAAGCGAGCTGCTTGCTTCTTTCTCCGGCTTGTTCAAGTTACGACGAGTTCAAAAATTTTGAAGAGCGTGGGCGATTCTTTCTTGAACAAGTTCATAAGCAATTCTCCCTTGAAAAGGATCACATTGATTCTCACCGAGAGAAGCCCTTATCCTAAGGGAAGGAGATAGAGGGTTCATGAGGGGAATATCAACGTGGGGCGCGCCCAATGTGGCGATTCGCTCTGATCGCGCGCTCGTCAAACGATCCAAAGTGCCGGCTGGATTTTCCGATTGGCCTTTATTTTTCACGGTTCTTCTTTTGTCTGCATTCGGACTCTTGATGATTTATTCCTCATCCGCGGTGATGGGGCTTCAACGTTACGGCGACTCACTTTTCATTGTAAAAAAGCATGCCATGTTTATGGGAATCGGATGGCTTCTTTATTTTGTAGCCGCTCAGATTTCATGGCTAAAAATTGCAAAGCTACGAATGTTCTTTCTGATCGGGGCGATTCTCTTGCTCATCGCCGTATTGATTCCTGGAATTGGATACAAAGTGGGCGGTGCTCAACGCTGGATCAATTTTGGATTTACGGGTTTGCAACCTTCGGAGTTTGCGCGACTCGCTCTCGTTTTTTATCTTTCCGTGACTCTTTGTGTTCGATCAGATCGTCTTCAATCGTTTAACCGAGGGTTTTTACCTCTGCTGGTCGTGACAGCTTTCATGATGCTGCTTCTCATTCTGCAGCCAGACTTTGGCGGAGCGATGAGTGTGTTTCTTTTGAGTTTGAGTCTCTGGTTTCTTGGCGGCGTTCCGCTTTCGTTTCTTTTGGGATTATTTATTTTGATGGTACCGGGGATCGTATTGTTGCTGATGAAATCCGCCTACCGATCGAAGCGAGTCATGACCTTTCTAGATCCTTACGCGGATCCCCAGGGTGCGGGCTTTCAAGTGATTCAATCCTATCTTGCTTTCTTGCAAGGGGGATGGACAGGGGTGGGCATAGGTGGAAGTCAGCAGAAACTCTTTTATCTTCCCGAAGCGCATACCGATTTCATTTTTTCGATCTTAGGGGAGGAATTGGGTGTGATCGGCATGGTGGCGGTGATCGGGCTTTTCCTTTGTCTTCTCTATATAGGTGCGAGAATCACGCGCGCTCAAACTTCTACCGTAGGATATTATTTGGGTGCAGGCGTGACACTCTTTTTAGCGCTGCCAGCCATGCTCAATATGATGGTGACCACAGGTTTATTGCCTACGAAGGGACTCGCGCTCCCGTTTTTCAGTAGCGGAGGAAGCTCTCTTCTCGTGTCGCTCATCGCTGCGGGTATTTTGCAATCGCTACACAGACGGCGACATGAAAATCCATCCTTATAAAAGATAAGCCCCCTCTTTGGTGCCTAACAAAAGTTTCACTTGGCGGCCGACTGATTACCACTTTAGCCTAAGACCTGGGTTTTCGCTTTCCAGGAGGGGTGGGGGCGATGTTTAATTTTGCGTTCGTTTTTAATTCTATTTTATTTTTTTCTGTCACAACTTCTCTACTCGCTCAGTCAGAAATGCAGCCGGAGGATCCCGCTGAATTACTGATGAATACATTTCAGAATCGGTGCGAATCGCAGGGTAGATTCACCGCTCAGGCGCTGCAAGAGGCGAGAGGGGTCGAGACGATTATCCAGCGGCTGAAGGATGATCGGGCTTGTCAGGGCCTCCGCCCGCTTCTTACCAATATCGCCGAGGTGAGCGATAGCCTGCAGATTTTAGATCGGGGATTTAGCTCAGAGGAAGCGGCAAGACCCTATCGGCGGGAGGCTGAAAAGATAGCCATCATGCTCGCCACCGTTTCGGATGAAAGCCTCAAGAATTCCCTCGGTTCCCTCTATGTTCAAAACATTACCGAAGCCCTAAAGGTGGATGGCGAATTTGCGCGTGAGCAGACAAAAGCGCGAGCGGAGTCGATACGCAACCTGAGTCTTTACATGACCGGATTGTCCGATGCGCTTCAGAACTTACAGCTCTGCTTTCAAACTCAGCCCGATCTCGGTTTTCAAATGCTTGGGCAACTGATGACACTTTCGAGTGGATTTTTTGGACCGGTCGCTCGAACGGCTCTCGACTTGGGGGGGCGGATGTTTGTCGAGATGTTGCAATATATGCGAAATCGAAATTTCGTGGAGAGCTTAAGGCGCTATCGTGACGAAAAGATGGTGACGGCCATGACCTGCGCCGCAGAAAGTCTCGAGCGCACCATTTGCGACTATCAGGATTACAACAGCATCATCCGAACCTATTTGGGGTATCAATCGCAGGTTGAAATTCCCAAAGAGTGGACGGGCTATGAATTGCTCGTCAGAGATTTTCCTCGCGTGGTCGAATTCTTGAATTTTGTGATTTCGGGAACGCCAGCGCGATCATCTTCTCAAGCGTCGAGGCGAACGGATTTCCGCACCAAAGATACCGCCTTCAAAAATATCATTGAGCAAGCCAGCGGAGCGATCGGCGACACGGAGAAGCTTTTGGCGGATTTAACCGCGCAACATGCTCAACCCTCCGAGCTCAAACAGGAAATCGATAACTTGGTGATCAAGCTGACAATGATTCTCTTCGGAAGGTTTAGTCCGTCAGCAGGCGATAACGTTTTCGAGCAAGTGACGCCCAATGGGGATTCCACCCGCTTGCAAATTTGGCTGCGGATCGGAAATCCGAATCCGCCCGTGGTGATCGATCCCAACTCTCCCTCTGATCCTTACGCGATTTATTTACAGCAGCTTCAATTGCTCGAGCTTAAAATGATGGATCTCCGAAAGAATTTGGATTCGATCATCGCCGTGGCTCGCGGGCGCTTGAAGGCAGAGCGATCGCGAATCATGAATCCTGATCAGCAGGGCACACTCGCGCGTTGGACCCAACGGGGGGCAACTGAAAATGACGTGGGCACCGTGATGGAAAGAATAGAGACCTATCTCACCCATTTGCAAGAGGACTGGGAAGCCCATCCTGAGTGGTTCCGCGACGAAGTGTATCGCGCCACTCAAGGTGCACTCGCCGCCAATACTCAAATGCGTTTCATCGAAGCTCTTAAAACATTACGATCAAGTGATCCCATTCCACCCTCGACCCAGCCCGCAAGCGACTCCGAGCGCTTGGGAAAATTGTATGAGCTCTTCGTGTTGGACGAAGACGATCAATTTGTAACCGACCGCTTAAGGCAAATTGTACAAATCGATTTGGAATTACGCCTTCGTCATGGGTTGCTCGCCGATCAGCCGCAGCTTGATACGGTGATTCGTCTGGCCAATATGGATCTCGTCTTTAGCGTTTTTCCTCAAGACATTAATCGCCTCGGAGATGTGCAGGATGATTTAAACGAAGCTTTGGGATTGGCGCAGAGCAATCTCGCGCAATTTTATAATTTTTTCCGAGAATCGATCATTAAGAGCTTTGAAATCGCTTGGGAGAATTCCGTGCTTTGGAAGGAAGGCCCGGAAGGACTGCATCGTAAGAGAATATCAAAGCTGTGTGTCCTTTCCCTCAACGCTCCACAGCTAGAATCGAAGGAGTTTGAACCCGTTCGAAAGTGGTGTGCGGAGCACGGACTCTCTACGAAAGTGCTGGATAAGATTTACTCGGTCGATTTCAAAAAAGTGTTGGGGGAGGGGGCTGGAAATCCAAACAAACGCCTCTGCTCCTACCGTCGTTACATGAACGACGTCGAGCTAGCTCGGAGACTCTTGAGAAAGCCATCGCGTTACGATACTGATTTTCGAAATCCGTAAAAATCTTTACACTTCCGTTATGCCAAAGCGCACAGTTTTTATTTGCGGAGGCGGCACAGGCGGACATTTCTTCTCAGGGGTGGCCTTGGCTGAGAAGATTCTCGATTTCTGTCCCGATCGTAAAATTATTTTTGTTGGAACATCCCGCGGAATTGAAGCGCGGTTTGAACCCACAGATTCTCGAATGTCGAAAGCCTTTATTCACGCTCGAGGATTGAAGGGAAAATCGGTCGTTCATCAAGCCCTCGGTGTATTTTCCATGCTGCGTGGAATTTTCGATTCTTTTTTTCTCCTTGTAAGAGAGCGGCCGGAGTTAGTCGTGGGTGTGGGAGGCTATGCAAGTGCTCCTACCGTCTTCGCCGCTTTTCTTCTCAGACCTCTTCTTTGTCATCGCGTGGCGGTGCTTGACCAAAATTCTTCGGTAGGACTTGCCAATAGACTCTTCTCAAGGCTTCCGGGAATCAAAGCGCTCTGCGCATTTACGGTGCCAGGATTCCACCGCGTATCTCTTCCCGTTCGCGCAGCCATTGAACGCGCCGCTGAGAATGCTCGGGCGTTTTCCTGGCCTCCTCAAACCGTTCTCGTGATGGGAGGTTCACAGGGAGCACGAGGACTCAATCGCAAGTGGGTGTCCGAGATTCTTTCTCCGCTCCGTCGCGCTTTTCCGAATTTAAAATTTATTCACCAAACGGGCGAAGCTGATTTTTATGATGTGAAAAAGGCTTATGTGGAAGCGGGAATTGAAGCAGAGGTCTTCACTTTTTCGAGTGCTATGCAGACCGTTTACGATCGAGCGGATTTGGTAGTTTGTCGGTCCGGTGCAATGACCGTTTTCGAAATTATCGCGTTTTTTAGACCCTGCGTTTTCATACCATTTCCGAATGCCACGGATGATCATCAATACAAAAATGCAATCGCCGTACAAAAGACGAATTGGGTTTTGAGGGAAGAAAATTTAAATTGGGCCAGCTTTGAGCCTCTTTTGCGATCGTCGAGTCCGTCTATTCCCTCGCAGTCCTCGTCGATTTCTACCCGCGCCGAGTGGAAAGAAATCCTTCGTCCATTGTTAAAATTTCCGTTATGAACAAGGCTTCATGACGAAGCTCTTTTGGGGGTCAAAGCCCTCTATTTATTTGATTGGGATCGGTGGAAGCGGAATGAGCGGCATCGCGGAGGTTTTGCTCGCTACGGATTTTGCCGTGAGCGGCTCGGATCTGGCTCAGTCGCCCACCTTAGAACGTTTAGAGGCGCTGGGTGCAAAAATTTTCATCGGCCATCGAGCGGAGCAAGTGCGAGGGGCGACGTGTGTGGTGGTGTCGACTGCCGTTCATGCGGATAATCCCGAGTGCATGGAAGCGCAGCGGTTGAATATCCCCATCATCCCGCGCGCGGAAATGTTGGCTGAGCTCATGCGTTTGAAAATGGGAATTGCAGTGGCTGGTTCGCATGGAAAGACGACGACGACGTCCATGCTCGGGCAATTTTTACAAGCCATGGATCCGACGGTGGTGGTCGGAGGTCGGCTTCAGCATTGGAATGCGTCGAGCATCGTGGGCCGAGGAAGGGCATTTGTAATCGAGGCGGATGAAAGCGATCGTTCTTTTTTGAAATTTTCTCCTGTCTATTCGGTCGTCACCAATATTGATCGTGAGCACATGGATACCTATTCAGATCTTGGGGATATTGAGCGAACGTTTCTCACCTTTTTAAATAAAACTGCTTTTTTTGGAATGAACTGGATTTGTGCGGATTGTCCTCAACTACGAAAGCTTATGCCCGAAGTGACGAAACCTACCCGCACCTACGGGTTTCATCCCGACGCGGATCTTCGCATCCGCACTTTTGATTTTCGCGACGGAAGATCCTTTTTTGAACTCGAAGAAAAGGGGAAATCAATCGGACCTTTTGAGTTGAGTGTGCCGGGAAAGCATAATATTCAAAATGCCACGGCAGCGATTGGTCTCTCGTTGGCACTCGGCATGAGCGTGAAGGAGCTGAAGGAACGTACGCAGAGTTTTGTTCCCGCGGATCGGCGATTGCAGCTGCACGCAGAGAATGCAACGACGGTCATCATCGAAGACTACGGGCATCATCCCACGGAAATTCGCGCCACTCTTGAGGCCGTGCGCGTGCTCTATCCGAAAGATCATCTGAGAGTGATCTTTCAACCGCATCGATACTCTCGAACAAAAGCTTTACTGCACGAATTTGCGCCGTCCTTTTCCGGTCTCTGCAACGATCTTTGGATCTTGCCCGTGTACGCCGCACATGAAGCTCCGATTCCCGGAGCAGATTCCGAAGCCCTTCGAGCGACTTTCAACACAAACTCGTCCACGCCAAGCGAAGTGCGCTCGCTCGATCACGTTCCGATGGCCGCTGAAATTTTTTCGACAAAGAAAAAGGACGCGCGAGAGATTATTTTAATTCTTGGAGCGGGCCCTCTCACTTCACTCGCTCATCAGCTGGCGGAGTGTGTGCGTCTCGAGGAAGAAAATCGAATTGACGAGCTGCGCCATCATCAAGGTTGAGATGGCGAGACGTGTGCGCACGATGCGCTGAAAAGATTGACGCTCTCATTTAGCGCAGTCAGACTTTTAATGTGGGGGGAAAAAGAGCGGGTTTTTTCCGCTTTTTGACGAGATCAAAGACGTCTCAGGCGTCCACGCGGCCTTCTTCTTCCGAGAATGAAGGCTGGCGTGGCATTCATTTCGTCGTGGTGTCGGCGATCATCACGGTGGGGCTCATTGGAGCGGTCTACGCTTCAAAACTCATCCTTCCGGATGTTCATCGATCGACGGTCGCGCAATTGCAGAAGCTTCAGGCTTGGGTGTCCTCTTGGAATGGCATACGGCTCTCTTCGATCGATTTGGAAGTCGTCCGAGAGAGTGAGACTTCGGCGGCAGCGGTAGCTCCCTTTGAAGCGGCTGCGGGGAAATCTAGAAAAACTCTCGAGAAGTATCTCGGGCAACCATTTTGGCTGCTTAACTTGTCGGACATTCGCGATCGCTTGCTCGATGAAGGATGGGCTAAAGTGGTTTACGTTCGAAGGGCATTTCCAAACTCATTGAAAATTCAAATTGTGCCACGAACTCCTGCGTTCTTGGTGCGAGGCGCTCAGCACTGGGTGGTAACGGATGAACAGGGATCTGCCATTTTAGTCGTGAAGCAAATTCCGGGGACTTGGACTCATCTTCCGAGTGTGTTTGGTTTAGAGGAAACTTTTGCATTTGGTCAAAATCCACGCGATCTGAATCGACAACTCGCTGGGGAGAGAGAGTTATTTGAAGATTTAAATCGACTCATGAGCGATGTGAAAAATCGTCTTCAACTCGACCCCGTTTCTATTCGTTTGGAGAGAGATGCAGGGCCCGCGACGTGGCTCTACCATGTGAACTTTTCGAGTTTCGTGACGATTTTACGGATGCAAGATTGGGAGCATCGGCTTCCTCATCTGCAGTTTGTTCTTTCAGATTTGAAAATGAAAGACGTCACATTCACAAGAGTGATGGGACAATTTGAGGGGCGATGGTTTGTGGATGCAGCTCCTCAAAAAAAGGTGACCAAAATTTAGAAGAAGCGAGATAGCGAGGGGAATTTCGTGGCAAAACATTATCCAACCGTAGCTGGCGTCGACTTTGGGAGCTCCAAGGTGGTGGTCTTACTTTGCGAGATGACGCCCGATGGCTTGGAAGTCGTTGGATTCGGTGAGGCAGAATCGAGCGGTGTGCGTAAGGGAGTGATCGTGAATATCGATTCCACGGTGATCGCGCTCACTCAGGCGCTCGAGGAAGCAAAGCGCGGCAGCGCTCGGCAGATCGACTACCTTGTGGCAGGAGTGACCGGCTCACACATTCAAACCATGACCAGTCAGGGCATGGTTCCCATTCGAGATCAGGAAGTGAAGACGACGGATGTTCAGCGCGTGATTGAAGCGGCTTCGGCTGTGAATATCCCTCTCGATCGTGAAGTCATTCAAGCCTTGCCTTTGGAATTTATAATCGATGGGCAAGATGGAATCCAAGAGCCACTCTCGATGTATGGAAAACGTCTTGAAGTGAATTTACTATTAATTACGGGAGCCATCACTCCGTTAGAAAATATTCGTCGTTGCTTGCAAAAAGTCGGGTTAAAGGCGCATCATTTTATTTCATCTGCGCTAGCCTCTGCTCGTTCAACCACCACGCCGGAGGAGCGTGAGGCTGGCGTATGTGTTCTCGACATTGGCGCAGCATCGACCGATCTAGCGGTGTTCCAAGACGGAGCGGTCAGATTCATCCGCACGCTCCCCATGGGTGGCATGCATCTTACGAATGATCTCGCTGTCGGACTAAAAACCACACTCAACGAAGCGCAAAAATTAAAACATGCGTACGGGGCGGCCGTGGATCTTATTGAAGAGGAAATTTCAATTCCTGGTTTAAGTGAATCAGGGCCTCGAACGATCTCTCGACGCATGCTTTCGCAGATTTTGCAGCCGCGCATGGATGAAATTTTAATGATGTGCAAATCTGAACTTTCCAAGGAGGGCGTGGATGAAGCTCTTCCCTCCGGCATTGTGATCACGGGAGGGGCGGGCCACCTGAAAGGCATTTTGTCTTCGGCCGAACGAGTGTTTCGATTGCCGGTGCGTGTGGGCCGCCCGGGCGGGCTTGGTGGAATGAGCGATATGGTGACAAGTCCATCTTACGCGACGGCAGTGGGATTGATGGAGCTCGGCTACGAAATCAGCGACGAGCTACAGTTTTTCGCAAACCTCTTTGAGAAGAAGGGATTGCGCAGAGTTCAGTCACAACTAAATCGATGGTTTAAAGATTTCTTTTAATTTCGAATAATTTTTAGGGGAGGGGACAACCTATGTCAAAGAAAGTAGAACTAGTACAAGCAGACACCTTAGGCGCGAAAATCAAAGTGATTGGAGTGGGTGGCGGCGGTGGCAATGCCGTGAATACAATGATTCGAGGCGGGTTGACCGGTGTTGAATTCATTACGGCCAATACGGACGCGCAGGCATTGAAGGCCAATCTTGCGTCCACAAAATTGCAATTGGGCACGGCCCTCACGAAGGGACTTGGTGCCGGTGCCAATCCGGAAGTGGCGCGCGAAGCGGCGATGGCCGATACGCAGATGATTTCAGAATTGCTGGATGGGTCCGACATGGTGTTTATCACTTGCGGTCTTGGCGGCGGCACGGGGACGGGCGCCGGACCTGTCATCGCACAAATCGCCAAATCGATGGGCATCCTCACGGTAGGCGTTGTCACAAAACCCTTTCAATTCGAAGGGAAGCGACGTCGACGTCAGGCCGACGAGGGACTAACGCAGATGAAGGAATCGGTCGACACCTTGATCACGATTCCGAATCAGCGACTGATGACATTGGCCACCGAACAGATGACGTTTTTGGATGCTTTCCAAAAAGTCGATGAAGTTCTTCTTTCGGCAGTGAAAGGAATCTCAGATCTCATTAACGTGCATGGAATGGTGAACGTCGATTTCGCTGACGTGCGAACGGTCATGAGCGAAATGGGAATGGCGCTTATGGGGACAGGTGAAGCTCGAGGCGATTCTCGCGCAGTGATAGCCGCTCAAAATGCGATCAACTCTCCGCTTTTGGAAGATGTGTCGATCGACGGTGCGACCGGAATTTTGATCAACATCACGGGAACATCCAGCATGACCCTTTATGAAGTGAATGCGGCTGCAACTTTGATTCAAGAATCCGCTCATGAAGACGCAAATATTATCTTCGGATCCGTGATTGATGACTCACTCGGCGATAAGATTCGCGTAACAGTCATTGCGACGGGCTTTCATAAAGGCGCCGATCGCGACACGAACATTTCGCATACGACGACTCAGGCGATGCATCCGCAACGGCAGGTGCTTGGAAGCCCGACCGCTCCGGCTGGCGCTTCCACTCGCAACTTGTCGACCCCTGTGAATCAAAGCACGGGCGCGGGTCAGCAAGATGTGAGTCCAGCATTCGGCCAAGGAACGGCCAATCGGATGAATGCCCCTCGTAAGGGTATTCCACTTTTTGAAGACGATAGCTTCGAAGTGCCCACCTTCCTGCGTAAACAACCCGATTAATTTATTCGTGGGCGTCCCGGGGTCCTAAACAGCCAAAAGGACCCGGGTACGCCCACGAATAAATAACTGAAAAATAGAGGTGGCGGTGGCTTGTGCGGCTTTCCGCCTTTTGCTAGATAGCTTTTCGTTCTTTGGGAACGCCTCCTTGCTTCCAAAGGTTTCAATCTCAGGAAACAGAAAGGCCTATGCATATGAAAATTATTTTTGCTCTTTTACTTACCGCTGCACTCCCGATGTTCTCGGTAGACAATGGCCCCGCTCCTTTAAATGGAAAGGTCCATTCGGATTCGCTTGCGGGCACTCGCGGTGGCAGCCCGGAACTCAATGGCGCTGGTGATCGTAGCCCCGTTCTAGCTCACTCTGCTCAAGATCATTCCCAGTGCTAATTGCACTGATCGTGTCGGCAGAGAAATTGGATCTAAAAAGGAAAAGGAGACTTTAAAAGGTCTCCTTTTTTTTTGGGCCTCTCTTGTTGGGCCTCTTTCTTCGAGCGGGCAGGTGCGCAAAAATCTAAACTTAGTTCTTCGCCCGGGTGGCTTTCCAAACCTCAGAAGGCTTGAAAGTCCAAGTCATCACAAATGCCGCCAAAAAGGCCTGCACCGACGCCACCAAAAACCATCGCCAGACGAGTCCAGTCGAATAAGGAGCGGTCGCCCAGAGTCCAATTTGCTCTGGTACCTTTGCGACCAGCAAAATGGCTAGGCCGTAGCGAAAGGCCTGGATCCACTGATTATCTTTAGAAATCCCCTTGGAATAAATCCAAACGAATGCCCAGGCGTAGATCGCAGTTCCAAACCAGAGCCAGGGCATCATTCCTTGCATCTCTTCCTGCGTTCTCCAAAGCTGAGGCGTTTCCGCGTACCAAGGTTGGAGCCAAACTCCGTGAAATAGCCAATCGGTTACGGCGATGACCGCCCATACAGCTACGACGGACCACCAAAAGCGCTTTCTAGACATAAAATAAATCCTCTCTTCTTTAAATACTCCGTGGAGTGCTAATACGCTGACGTGCGAGCGCGTCTGAAGTCAACGGTTCAAACTCTTTCAACCCATGGAAAGTTGGGCTCTCACCGCATCGTTGAAGACGGAACGCGGACTAAATCTTGGCGCGGCCGCCTCAAAATTTGCCTCATTTATCCGCACACTTATTACGTGGGCATGAGCAACTTAGGCTTCCAGCAGATCTATGGCCTTTGGAATGACATGGATGAAGTCGTATGCGAGCGCGCGTTTTTGCCTGAGGCCGGTGGAGAAATTCGCAGCTTTGAAAGTGATCGGCCACTGCGAGATTTTGATGTTCTCGCCTTCACCCTCAGCTTTGAAAATGATGCCATCCACGTGCTTCGGATTTTAAAAAATGCAGGCCTGGCATTGAGGAGTGCAGATCGCAGCGACGACGACCCATTGGTCATTATGGGGGGAGCAGCTCCTTCAATGAATCCGTGCCCCATGGAACGTTTTGTCGATCTCTTTGCATTCGGCGACGGCGAAGATTTAGTATTTGAAATTGCGCGGACCCTACGAGCGTCTCCCTTTTTGCGGCATCATCGGGAGCGTCAGCTAGAAGCTTTGCTTGAAATTCCAGGGACATTTGCGCCGTCATTGCAAGGCGATTATCCGGAAAGGCCTGTTCCGCGTCGAACGATTAAATTTCTGAATAGCTATCTTACGAAAACCGAAATCGTCACGTCGCATACCGAATTTTCTGACCTCTACACCGTCGAGGTGTCGCGGGGTTGCCCACAGCGCTGTCGGTTCTGTTCAGTGAGTTATACGGAAGCGAGCACGCGATTTCGACGTCTGAGCTTTTTGCGTTCCGCCTTCGATGAAGGCATTGAGCGTGTGGGACGAATTGGATTACTGGGCGCGGCGCTTTCGGATCATCCGGAGCTTCTCGATATGTGCGCTTACATTGTGGACAAGGGCGGTGAAATCTCGCTTTCGTCGCTTCGCGTGGAAGCGATCAATAAAAAACTTGTCGAACTTCTCGTCTATTCGAAACAGCGCACGCTCACGCTCGCACTCGAAACGGCTAGCCCGCGCCTTCAAGAAATCATTCATAAAAAGACGAGCGAAGATTCGGTGAATCACGTTGTTGAAACCGCTCTCCTTAGCGGCGTGAAAAATCTAAAATTCTATTTTATCATCGGCCTACCGACCGAGACGCGTGAAGACGTGCTTTACCTCGCTCAATGGGTCAAACGTATTCACGAAACATTTGTAAAAGTCAGTAAAGCCCGGGGCCAAATTGGAACGCTCTCCGTGAGTTTGAATCCGTGGATCCCCAAACCCACCACTCCTTTTGAGTCTTGCGCTCATGTGCGAGCGGAGGAACTTCAGGCTCGGTTTGAAATTCTGATGCGCGAAGTGGAAGGACTCAAGCATCTTCATATTAATCACGAAGGCTGGGATACCGCTCAGCTGCAGTCGCTCCTCAGTGTTGGGGGGCCAGAGACTGCTGAGTTTCTGATCGATTGCCACGAAGCGGGCGATGACTGGCGCTCTGCGCTCGCGCGCCATTCAGAGATGGTTGAAAATACAGTTTATCGCGCAAAGTCTGTAGGGGAGCGCTTACCGTGGAGTTTTATTACCCGTTAGCGACGACGAAGGTTCCGGAAGCTCCTGGTAGGTTGCCATCGACGCTTGCACAAAAAGTTCCATTTCTTCGATCGTATCGTCTCCCATAAACAGAATGGGAATACGCTCAAGGTGATATTTTGGATAAAAATGATCGATCTCCTTTAGAAGTTTCAACTCTCGCTCTTGCAGCATCCGGATTTCGCGATGAAAGCTCGACTCGCCTTCGGGCAAAACAAGTCCGTGGGCAGAGCGATTCACGAAGAATGTAGGAGAAATCTTGTCCGCAAAAATGTGAGCCGTGGATTCCAAAAAAATTCGACTGGATTCGGGAGTGACTACAAAGTCGTGATTCGAATTTTCAGAAAAGACGAGTTTTTCGAGCGTTTGAGCAGCCGATTTAAATCGTTCATGGTGCTCGGAAAGCCATTCGATAAATTCAAAGACCTGAGCCGACGCCGTCTTTCCAACAAACACGCGCGTGAAATCAAAGATTTTCTTCACGGTCGTTTGTACCCAAGGCATCGAGGTCGACTTCATTGCTAATTGCACAAGAGCCTTTTCGAAAAAATCACGCAGGTTTGTCATAGATCGATGCAGTCCTTCTGCATCTTGAAAAGGAGGTGTATCGACGATGATATGTTGATAGCGACCTCGAGAAACTTCATCGGCTAACTGCAGGAGGCTTAAGTAATCTCGAAATTCCTGCATCCCCCTCACCATTTGCTCAAAAAACACACGCACCCGAGGGCTGGCGGGCTTCCGCTTCTCCAACTGTTCAAAGACTTTCCAAACGTCTACGCGTCTTACATGAAAGGTCTGTTTCGCCAGGGTCACTTCGACGGCATTACTATCCTTTTCCGGGCTGGCATGGGGCAGTCCTAGGAGATCCAACACTCGAAGCGATGGATCTAGCGTCATCAATAGCGTAGTTTGCTGAGCGTTCGTCGACTCAAAAGCTCGCCGCACACTCACGTGCGATTTTCCTACGCCTCCCGGCCCCCAAATGAAAGTCACTCGAGTCATGACGGACTCGCCTTCGACAGTGCCCTATCTCCAAAGGCGATCACTTTCTCAAAAGGACGATTGAAATCTTGAGCGCGCTGTTGTTCGCGCTTTGGGCGTTCTTCTGCCAATAATTTCAAATTGGGCGGCAGAGCGAGAGTGGTTTCCGGTTTTAAATGGAGGCGATTTAAGATGCGCCGTATTTTCAAATGCGGATAAAGCTTTAACACGCCCTCTTCGATTTGCTTCATCTCCTCGAGAGCGGAATGTTCCGGCAAAGCGACGATAACAATTTCAATCGATTCAGCCGAATCCAAATACTTGTGCGCGCGATCGGCGAGCGCCTTCAACGTGCCGCCATCAAAAATATTTCGAGCGGCATGAATGGCCTGAAAGTAAGCGAGAAAGTGACCCGTCGCTGGTGCATCCACCACGAGGGGTTGCTCTTCGGCGAGTTCTAGCCATTTGGAAAATGTCAGTAACTCCTGGAGATTAGGCGCCAGTTGCAAAAGAGAATGAAATAGGGGCGCCTTCATGAGCCATTTCGCCAGAGGAGGAAATTTTAAAGCCGAAGCTAAGAAGTCTTCATAAAGGTCCGAGCGCTCAAATCGAAGGATAGGTTTCGGCTTCAGACCCAAATTCTGGGCTTCTTCCTGAAGTCCGGGAGCTGTTTCTGTGAGGCAGGCGCGGGAATCGGCTTCTGCCAGCAAAAGACTCGTGCGTGTTTTTCCGACGCCTCCTTTTCCCGTGACGAGCGTGAGCGTATTCACAACTCCGCATCTCCAAATTGGTCCAGGATGGCATGAAGTGTCTTTGAATGCATGAGGACGGCATAATGTCCTACCGGCGTGACTGAAAGTTTGGCTTTCGTGTCACCCCAAATGGTTTCGGGGTAGCAGATAACGTCGTGAGTTCCAGCGATGAGAAGGTCTGGTGGGCGCTCGGTGTACGGCGCAGTATGGTAGACCGATCGAAAGCGAGGGGTCGAAAGAAGTCGTTGAGTCTTTGAGGGCAGGGCTGCTCCTGAAATACAAACCCATTGCAAGCAATGTCCTCCGGTTCGAGAGGAATTGAGGACCCGAGATACGATGGGCCGACTGGATCCAAAGCTAATCAGTCGAAAATATTTCGAGCGTGTTTTTTTTAAGCAGGTCGTGATGAACTGTTGAAGATCATCTTCCAACAAACTCGAACGATACAAGAAAGGGCGAAAGGAGAACGGCCAAATGGAAGAATAAAATTTTGCTTTCAGTCTCCATTTGAGCGACCGAAAAATGGAAGCTCCAGAATGCAGGGAAGGGACCAAAATGATAGGAATCTGACGCGCTGCCCCTGCCATATGGAGATCCTTAATTTCAGATTCAATCGGCGGCGCTTCATGGTGGATTTTGAGCGAGCGAATGCTTCCGGCGAGCAATAAAATATACGAACCCCATTCAATCGCAGCGGTGGAAAGAATTTCCGAAAGACTTATATCTCGATCGTCCTGATCCTGGGCCCATGCCCAAGTCATCAATATGACAACGAAAAAGATGCAGAGAAGAGCGAGAATGAAAATGCCTATCAACATCTGAAGAATTGTGAGGGAAATCACGGCCACGTCGGAGCTCAGAATACGGCCCCCGCCTGCCCACCTCAAGGGTTTTCCATTAGACTAAAACGTGGGGGAGCCGTGGAAGAAATTGCGTCAAATGCCCAAAGTGTCGGGCAAAAAAACGCCGTAGAAATTTTCATCAATGCTCTCGAGAAGTCCGCCCGAGCGGCTCGCGTCTACGCCTATGCATCCGGCCAGGGAATTCTAGAAAGCGTCTATGAAAACACGCTCGGAGCGCTTCAACGCGCCCTCCTCGAGCAGGACGATATCGAAATTCAGATCAAGCCTTTCGAAATGATCTTTGAACGAAAGGTTGTGTATTCCAACAAAGAGAAGAAAACGTCCCTTAGTTTTGCACTCTATCAAGACGGGATCCGAATGTTGGCATTTAAGCGAGGACTTGATCGTGAGGAGCTCCTAAGATTCATTTCCCTTTTGGCGACCGATTTTTCAAAGGCAGAGATGCTCGATCAAGATCTCTATTGCCTCTTTTTGGAAATGGGATTTTCCCACGTGGATCTGACTGGTTCAGATATTCTCGGTGACATCGAACGAGAAGACCCGAAGTTGAAGGAGCAAATAGAGTCATTTGTCGCGCGAGTGGGCCAGGCCTCATTTCCTCCCGCTCCTAATAATCCAAGAAAATTGCGATCCGATGATCTCAAAGTTTTAGAAGAATTTCGTCTCAATCCCGCTCAGTTCACGCGCAGTGATGAGGAAGTGGCCCGAGTGATTCAAGGAATTGCCATCGGCCGTGAGACCAAGGGCCATGAGCAGGAGACTTTAGAGAGACTTCTGGCCATGGGATTTCATTTTCTGCTCACAGAGAAAGATGGGGAGCAACTCTCTGTTGGTCGCGATTTAGTCGTCAAAGTCTCTCACATGATATTGGTTTCCGGTTCGCTACCTCTTTTTGAAGCTGTCCTTCAAAAGCTTTATCAAATGCAAAAAGATCGCATGGATCAGGCGGGAGAGATTCAGAAAATTATCGATCAGATTTTCCATGTCGACCAATTGCCGATCTTTAATCAGCTCCTAAAGTCCCCGGAGCATCAGAAGATGGTGACAAAACTTTTGATGCTATCCAACTCGGGAGGAGTAAAGCTGCTCATTCAACTTCTTGGGGAGCATCCTTGGCTCCACCGGGTGGTCGGCGATTTTCTTTTGAAGCATCTCTCAAATCACATGGTTTGGCTCATTCAAGAAGCGGAGAGTAAGCCGGAACATCCTTCTTGGGAGTATCTGATCAATATCCTGGCCTCGAAACCCACTCACCACTTTCAAAAGTTTTTGGAAGTCCATTTGAAGTCCGCCGCACCGACTGTGCGAATCAAAGTGCTCAAGCAGTTGGCTCAAATCGGTACTTCTGAAGCGCTTCATATTTTTGATCGACTACTCAAGTCTGAGAAGGATGAAGAGCGCATGCAAGTCTACGATGTTTTAGGCGCTGCTCAATCCAAAAATGCCTTGAAGTTTTTGAAGGTGAGAATGGATTCGAAAGAATTTCAATCCTCCGCGACCGCAGAAGAGAGAGAAGCCATGTATCGCTGTCTCTTTACCATTGGAGCTGAAGCTGCCTGGCCGTGGTGTGAAAGTATGTGGATGCAACCAGGGGAGGGTCTATTCAAAAAGAAGGCCGAAACCGAGCGCCGAATGCTGTTACTAAAGGCCGTGGTTCGCTCTCATCCGGAGTGGATTGAGCGGCTTCTGCAGAAGACACCGCTCGAATCCCTAGCGCCTGAACTGCGCGATACGATCCATCGAATGAAACATCGCATCTCTACAGGAGGACCTTCAAAGTGAGCGATATTTCCAACACCGGTTCTTCGGCACCCTCTCCAATTGTCGGCGAAGCCACCCCAGAACAGCTCGAGAACTTGCGCCGTGATTTTTTGAACGCGTCCTTCTGGCTCTTGAAGGGATTGAGCATGCATGACATTAAGAATGTTGCGCTTCAAAAGCCGCTGGAAGCATTCATGCGTGCTTATGAATCGTTACGGCCCTATTCTAAAGATTCCGGAAAGGTCGAAATTCGCTACCAGGACAATGTGATTCAGATCAATCACACGAAAGTGCTCCAGCACTTTACGATTGTAGAGGCGCTTAAGTTTATGACCGATAGCCTCGAAACCGCCATGTTTGAATCGATTTGCTTTTCGGCGGATTTATCCGCCGACACCATAGGAGGGTTCTTCTCAAAGTGGGCGCTACACAATTCCGTCAATTCGAAACCAAAAGCGTTTTCACAAAACATCGAAGGAATAGAGTTTACTCTTCAGGATCCTGAAAAATCCAATTTGCGTCTAAAGAGCCGACAACTTCTTTTGAGTCCGCTCTATGCGCTCAAACATTATTCCCTCCTAAAAAATCATGCCGCAGATTTTTTAAGGGCGCTTACAAAAAATTCCGAACTGATTTCCCAGCGAAGGATTCGACGAGAATTGGTCGAACTCGCCGAAATCCTAAAAGTCTCCCCCTATCAAATTGCGGCTCTTAGTTTGATTCGCGATGAAGGGGATGGAGGAGATCCTGCATTCCATGCAGCGGTCAATCAATCTGTCGCAACCTGCTTGCTTTCGATGGCCCTTGCAAAGGAATTGCAATTTTCCATTCGCGATCAGATCAACTTAGGAATGGTCGGTCTGATGTATAACGTCGGACTTCTCGGCGAAGTGAGCGAAACCGTGAATAAAAAAGATGCACTCACGCCGGTGGAGTATAAACGCATTCTCGATGCGCAGGCGTCGGGAGTCTACAAACTCATTCAAGTGCAAGGGTCTTCTCGCCCCGTGCTTGAGCGCTTGCTTGCCATTTTTGAATATTCAAAAGGCGCAAATGCAAAATCGGTTTCATTAAATTTGGATGCTCGAATACTTCGATTAGTAAGTCAGTATGTAGCCCTGACGAGTGAACGACCCTTTCGCGATGCTTACACGCCGGCCGAGGCAGTGCGTTTGCTCGGCAGCAAAGCAGCTTCTAATGTTCAAGGCGCTGAGCTCGATCCTCTTCTCTATTATCTCTTCGTGAGATTTCTAGGAGTCATCCCGATGGGCTCACTTTGTTTGCTCTCTAGCGGAGAGCGAGGAATTCTTTTCCGCCCTTCGGGAGAAAAATTGGGAACGCCTCTCATTAAAATCTTGTCCGTCGATCCTAAAGTGCGAGCGCGATTGGTCGATCTAGCCAATGAGCCCAATTTAAAGGTCTCTAAAATTCTCGATCCTAAGCGAGAAGGCGTTAACGTTGCGCACTATTTCTTTGAATAATTGGATGTAGAACTTAACTTCGTGGATCGTTGGCTTTGCCCGGACGATAAGGCCGGATCGTGTATGCCAGATCCTTCTGAACACTTTGCACGGTCGAGCTGCCGCACGTGAAGTGGACCAAATTTTGAGCAGCTCCAGACGGCTTCTGAGATCGGCACAAACTTAAAAATCCTAGTTTTGAGGAATTGGATAGCAAGTGACCTGGTAGAGCGATTTCCTTTTCAGCGGGAACCCTCGATCTCAATCGCAGAGACGAGGCGCTAAATAAATTTTGAACTTTTACTGACATGACAATGCGTTGAGGCCGCGAGTAGACGCGGAGAATATTCGACTGAGCTTCCATCACGATGACTTCTTGGCACTGCTCATAAAGTCCGTAGCGATTACTATTTTTGCAATAGAGCGTAATTTCCTCTGCATGGAGAGAGGACGAAATCATTAAACCCGCTCCAGAAGCGAGAAGGAGAGCGATAATCCTTAGGAAGCTTGATCGCATCGTTATCTTAGAAAATGCAATATATATGCCACGATAGGATCGTGTTTCCGACGGTTTATAGGGATTTCATGGGCTCTCTGCTAGGCGATATTTGTCCCATGAACGCCCTTTCGTGGACAGCTTCTTGCCGAGACAATTTTTGCGGGGGCTGGATTCGTTGGAAAAATGAATTTCAAGGTGCCTCGGGCATGCTTTCTGCACTTGTTCTAAGGGTTAATTTAGAAGCACGACTTGCAACGAAGGTTCACGTGAGGAAGTGGAGAAATATGCCTACAATTACGATTCAAGATCGACGGGAGTTCGAACGTTATCATATCGATCAAAATGCGCAGGTCAGACTTAGTTTTCCGCCTCGGCGAAGTTCTGAACAATTGACAAGCCTTGGCATGGGAGGACTCGGATTTTATTCGAAGACTCTTCGACCGGAACTCTTAAAATCTCGCACAATTCCTTGCCGACTTCATTGGAAAGACCATGCTCCCCCGGTCATCGTAAGAGGTGAGGTCGTTTATTGTGTCATCAAAGAGATCAAAGGCAGTCGTTCATTTTACTATGGGATTCGCTTTCGAGAATCTGATCGGGAGCTCGTACGTCCTTACGTCGAAATTTTGGAGGACCTTGCCAGCAACGGCAAAATCGCTGTTTTTCTCAGGTGAATTTTGCAGATGCCACTAGAATTTCAATTCCATTTTGATTGAGAATGCGAAGATCGATTTGACCGTGGCTTTGGCGTACTTCTTCCGCACGGAGGAGATCTCCCGGCCGTACGATTTCTTTAAACTTTGCTTCGTAATTCTTAAGTTTCGATAAGTCATATCCCCACATGCTAAGGGCGCGCGATCCAAGGCCCATAGAAAGCATTCCATGGGCAATAATTCCAGGAAGTCCTGCTGCTTTTGCAAAGTCCTCGTTCAGATGGATTTGATTGTGGTCCCCAGATGCTTCCGCATAGTCGCGAATTTGATCGAGAGTGATCGGTTCAAAATCAAAGATGCGCTGACTCATGGCATTTCACTTTCCGCTTTGACCAAGAGCAATGTTTTCGATCTTACCACGACAGCGCGAGAGGCATTTGCAGTGGCAACGGTTTCGAACTGCATCCAATACGTTTTGGCTCGAAACTTAACATCTTTGAGGACGGTCTCTGCGGTCCCTTCCGTGGGAACACTTAGAGGTTCTCCATATTCAAAAGCTTGAGTCGCATGAAGAAGATTTTTCCAATCCACTTTCAGATCGTTCACAATCTCAAAAACGCCAGAGAGAAAGATAGAATAAATGGTGGGCGGCAAGATTGACGTATTCCATCGAAGGGCTTTGTGAAATTTTTCAATTTGAATGTCATCGACCACCCATTTTTGGGGCCTGGCTCGAAGGGGAAATTCAGTTTTTTCTGGAATACGCACGGCGCCACTTGAGCAAAAACCTCAATGGAGCGCAACGACCTTATTGCGACCGGTTTGCTTGGCCTTATATAAAAATTCGTCTGCCGCTTTGATCAGTTCATGCATGGTCGAGTAATTATCCTCGGTGCATGTGGCAACCCCGATCGAAATGGTAGCGGGAATTTTCTTTCCTTCAAAAATGAACGGATGATTTTCTACTAACATTCTAAGTCTTTCGGAAAAAACTTTCGCTCCCGGTAACGGTGTCTCTCTTAAGAAGAAAATAATTTCCTCTCCTCCGTACCGCCCCACCGAATCTCCTCTTCGAAGAACATTTAAAATCATACCTCCGAGCTCTTTGAGAACAAGATCGCCGCCTAGGTGCCCGTAGTTGTCGTTGATTTTCTTAAAATGATCGAGGTCGCACATGATCACTGACAACGGCTTCTTAACGCGCCGGTGATAGTTAAACTCCGTTTCTAGGTGCTCTAAAAAGTGGCGCTTGGTCCATAGTCCTGTGAGCGCATCCTTTGTTGCGGATTCATAGAGCTCACGCTGAAATGCATCTTCGACTTCGTCCTGAAGAACAAATTTTAAAATAATGTTGGAGCCGATCTGAATCTTGTCGTTTGATCGAAGAACCGAAGATTCTATTTTCTCACCATTAATCCATGTTCCGTTAGATGACTGAAGATCCTCGATCACCCAATTTTTGGGAGGATCAAACCTCACTTGGCAATGATTTCGACTCACACTTGCATCAGGAAAGACGATGTCGGATTCAGTCGCGCGCCCGACCGACCATTTGTCCTTCGTCTCTAAATAAATCGTCTGTCCCGTCGTAGGGCCTGACATCACGATGAGAACGCATTGACGCTTCGATTTCTCGGATTTGTCTTTGTCGAGTGGGTGAATGGCAGTTGTAAATTCTAAATCGTCCATGAGAGCTCCCTCCAATTTTAAGAGGTTTGGCCCGTGCAAACAAGCAAAGGCCCTGATTGGGGCCGCGAGTCATAGGCGATTTACAATGATTTTTACAAATTTGAAGGAGGAAGCGGTACGACGAACAAAGAGATGGGATTTCCATCCCCGCAGAATTTAACTTCAGAATCTTTTCCTTTTTGAGCGGGCACTCGATATCGTTGAAAGACAACTCCTTGCGTCGGAATTGAGGTGTCGCTTGTAACCGGAAGCAAAGGCGCTTTAAATTGCAACGCGTGGAAAATGGGCTCCTTAAAGGTGGCATTTTCCTCGGGGGATTCTCTCGAAAGTATTCTGATACCACGCGAAAATGTTCCTTCCGCGGTAGTCTCTTGCTTCATCGGAGGGATGAAGTTTGGATTTCCGCCCGTCTGAAACATTGCCAGAGCAAGATTGACATAGAACGACTTCATAAACTCATCTCGGCTCTTCATTCCGAAGTGCTGCGCAAGATTTTCGTAACCCGTCTTTTCACTTTGGATCAAATCGTGAAGTAGCGATGCAGTCTGAGAATCATTTCGATCAAGCGTGCCTCCTGCTTTTTGGATGGCATGATAGAGAATCAACGTATTCAGTCCTCGCACGCGAGCGTTGGCAGCTATATTTTCTCCCGCAGTCTGTAGGGCCAGGGAAGCTTGTCCGGGATTCGTTAAAAAGAGATAGATATACTTGGCGACTTCTTGATTGCGTCCGCTTAGTTCTTCCACGACGTGAGAATAGGCTTCATTTAATCCCATTTCCTCACCTTCGAGATCGCTCTTTAAAAAGGAATCCAAATTCTTTCGGCGGTCGTCCGATAGGCGTCGCAAAACTTTATGATCAAAGCTTACCAAGTGTTGAAGTTCATGCGCTGTGGTCGCACACATGCGGCTAATTCCGCTTTTTCCTTCCATGCGTTTGTCGCGAATATAGAGATATTCTCCAAAGTTGGAGTCGGTGAATTCGTCTTTTCGCGGGCTCGGCTCGAATCGATCCAGCCAGGAAAAAACGCCCGCCGTGGAGGAGTCGCCGGGACCTGAGAACTTTGTGACCAAGACATTCACTTCATTTTGGCCGTCCAAATCGTAAAGTGGGCGTCCTATCAAATCGAAGGTCTTAGGAATGACGTCTTTCAGACAAGCGCTTAACGCATTCAGCGGGGTCAAGTCCTGACCAATTTGTTCAGTGCTCGCGCGAAGAACAAAATCCGCGGCGGAGGTGTCGCTCCCATCAAAGGAGAACGTTCGCCCTGTCCGAGTTTTTCCTCTGGGCGTGGGGATGAAAAGCGAAACTCGTTGTCCATCGACCGTGATGTCGTAATCGCTGGGTTCTGGGATATAAATGTCGACGGGCGTATCCAGCGAAATGGACTGTTGCGAGGAAGGACTTCCTATCGTTCCCTTTTCAAGAGGTGGCACCAGTCGATTGGGTCGTGAGTCAATGCTGAGTGTGCTCGAGCGCCCTTGGAAACGCGAAGCCTTTGCCGCTTCGTTTTTGGGAAGAGGAGCCGATGCTTCCGTCGCGCGGACTGAGAGGCCGTGTGAAAGTTGCTTATTGCGATCAAACTTTTTCCAGGAGTTCACAACGAGGAGCCAATCGGAGTCGGAAGGTGCGTCCGAGAGGTCCCAGGATGTACAGCCTCCATTGCCGGTGATCACGCAGCCATCGCCGACCCCTGCCGAGCACTTCATTTTCACATCGCTTACGGAATCGCCGCAGCCGGAAAGTGCCACCATGGCCATGGTCGCTAGAATGAGCTGTCTTAAAAATGGACGCTTATTACTCTTCACTCTTATTTACCCCAATTTACGAGCAGGCCTTAGGTTGCAAACTTCATGCCACGCTGCAGAAGCCGCATATCCCCGAGGAATGGCATTTAAGGGCTATTCCGGAGGTCTCGCTTTCGATTACAACTAGAGGGTAGAGGCACCTATGTCGCACTTTCAAACCCCATCAGAGCCCCATTGGAGGGGCATAGAGGAGACCGACGTCAATGAGGTCCATTCCATCGAGGCGCGAGTTTACGGGGATCCGTGGACACCGAAGCTCCTCTTAGACAGTTTGAGCGCTCCTCTTACTCACACGCTTGGGGCGTTTGAAGAGGGTGGTTCCTGTTTGGCGTATGCGATCTATCAAATCGTCTTTTTGGAATCCCATATCCTCAATTTGGCCGTTCGCCCGGAATCTGCCCGCCAAGGACTGGGATCCAAGCTCCTCTCTAAGGTGATGGAGCACTGTGAGCGCGAGGGAGCGAAGATGATCTACTTAGAGGTTCGGCCGAGTAACGAGGCCGCCCGGGCCCTTTATAAAAAGCATGGATTTCTAAATGTCAGTGTGCGGGAGCGCTATTATCCGAATGGTGAGGCCGCCGTGATTATGGCTCGCGAGCTCAAATAGCCCCCATTATTGTTTCGATTTTGGTTAAAACCTGCGTGAGTTTGAAAGAACATTCGTTTTTTTCGAATGGGTCCCTAGAGGGCCCATTTTTGTTTGAGCGTAAGTTTTTAGAAACACAGGTGGACCGTTATGTTTGAAAATTTGAGAAATATGTTGGACCAAGTAGCGAAGGATGAAGGACTCGATCGAAAAGTTCTCATCGAAGCTTTGGAAGACGCCATGCTCACAGTGGCTCGAAAGCACTTTGGTTTTGCTCGTGATATCGAAGCTCAGTTCAACGAAAAGACAGGCGAGATCGAGCTCCATGAATTTAAGACCGTCGTCGCAGACCTTTTCGACGACGAAATCGAGATTTCCTTAGAGGAAGCGCGGAAGTTAGATCCGGATGCCCAAGAAGGCGATTCAATGGGCTTTAAGATGGAAACCGAGGGTCTGGGTCGGATTGCCGCTCAGATGGCGAAACAAGTCATTATTCAGAAACTGCGGGAAGCCAAGAAGGACATCGTTTTTAAGGAATATATCAATCGTAAAAGCGAAGTTGTGACCGGAGTCGTTCGAAAAATCGAACGCGGCGATATTATCGTCGACTTGGGTCGAACCGAAGCAATCGTGCCAAGACGCGAGCAAATTCCCAATGAAATTTATAAACCCGGAGATCGTATTCAGGGGGTCATTACTGAAGTGCATGACATCGCTCGCGGGCCTCAAGTGGTC
>ERZ761602.3009-NODE-3009-length-24974-cov-44.826759_pt1 | contig 24974 bp, 21 predicted proteins | sample MGYA00512165_ERZ761602 | MGnify/ENA primary metagenome ERZ761602 (study PRJEB28899, sample SAMN02445085) | bioreactor sludge metagenome | biome: EBPR sludge; isolation source: Thorneside wastewater treatment plant | place: Australia: Brisbane, Thorneside...
GGTTTCTTGGCGCCATGCAGGCGTCAGTGCCAATAAACATATAATTATTTTATAATATAAATGAGTCAAAATGGATAACAAATTACTTGGAATAGGATCCAGGGTAAATCACCCGGCCTACGGACCTGGAGTAGTGATTGGTTCGGAAGTTGCAGCATATAAAGTTTGTTTTATTTCACAAGGTATTAAACATGTTGGAAAGCAATACAGTGCATGGGAAATTGTTGAAGCAATAGAAGACGAAAGTGCTGTTTCGTTTTCACTGGCTGAAAAATCCCTTATTAAAATCCTGAAGACCTGGAGTGATATTACAGAAGTCGTTCCAATGCACAATAAATGGAATAATGGCAAAATGATTTTAGTTCCGGGAGCAACAGAAATGAAAGAGAAAGAAGTACCCATCGAAGTATTTTTTCATAAAATCGTGATGATCCGGGATCGCCTGAGAGTAATGGAACAGAGGATCAACAGCAGTATGGTATTGAGTGAAGAAGATAAGATCAATTTGCAACAGTATATCACAAGGATTTATGGTAGTCTTACAACTTTCAATGTATTATTTCAACAAAAAGAAGATTATTTTGTTGGAGAAAAGAGTGAATAATATTTAACTTTTCTATCATGAAAGAAATTAAATGGGAAGTCGGCGGGATGAATTGTACCGGCTGCTCTGCAACAATTAAAAACCTGCTCGAGTCTAAAGGTATGCAGGAAGTTAAGGTTGACTTCAGTTCCGGTGAACTGGCTTTCATTAATCCTACATCTGAAAAAGATGGCGAAATTGTTACCGCGATAGAAAATCTTGGTTTCAAGGTGATTTTGCCTGACGTAAGTAAAAAAAAAGGCCTGATGTTAGGTTGATTTTTGCCATAATATTGTCCCTGCCCCTTTTTTTTCAACATTTATTTCATCTCATTCCCAGGATAGATGTACATTTTCTGGATTCACCCTGGCTACAATTCGCTTTGTGTACCCCGGTATTTCTGATAGGTGTTTACCGGTTTGGGAAAAGTGCGTTGAATGCGCTCAAATTAAGAGTTTTTCACATGGATTTGCTTATCATTACTGGTAGTACTGCTGCCTTTGTATATAGTATTATTGGCATGATAATGAAAGATCATTCCATGCTTTTCTTTGAAACAGCTGCGATGATCATAACCCTGGTTCTTTTGGGCAATTATATAGAAGAAAAAACTGTAAAACAGACGAGTTCAGCCATAGAAAGTCTTAAAAATCTTCAGCAGCATACTGCTCTGCGCCTGAATCCTTCTACTAACCAGGTCAACAGAATAAATATCGAAGATTTGAAAACGTATGATCTGGTGTTGGTAAATCAGGGTGACTCAGTACCTTCCGACGGCATCATATTGTCAGGGGAAGCGTATCTGGATGAATCCATGATTTCAGGAGAAAGTGAAGCCAAACTTAAAACAAAAGGTGATGAAGTCATCGGCGCTACCATAGTCATTTCCGGGGCACTCAAAGTACAGGTTACCCGAACAGGGACAGCAACCGTACTCAATAACATGATAGAACTGGTAAAAAGAGCGCAAAGAGAAAAACCTTCCATTCAAAAACTGGCAGATCGTATTAGCCAGATTTTTGTTCCTTTAGTTTTTTCAATTTCCATCTTAACATTCATCATTAGTTTCATGTTTGCCGGAATTGGTTTGACACAATCCATTATACACAGTATTGCTGTTTTGGTCGTTTCCTGTCCCTGTGCTATGGGTTTGGCAACACCCACCGCTATAGCTGCCGGGGTTGGGAGGCTATCAAAAGAAGGTATCATGGTTAAAAGTGGTCAGGTGCTTCAAAATCTGGCTTCGGTAAAAAAGATCCTTTTTGATAAAACCGGGACTTTAACTGAAGGGAAGGTAAGTATTGTTGATATCCAAACCATTGATTTAGATATAAATATGGCAAAATCAATATTCTATGAAATGGAATGTCATTCATCCCACCCGATCGCAACAGCTGTTTTAAAGGCATTTCATTCTGAGATGAATGGAATTAGTTCAATAAAAATGAAAAACATAAAAGAACACCCATCAGAAGGTTTAACCGCTCAGGACGAAGACGGAAATATTTGGAAAATTAATGGCATTGAACCTGAATTCACTGAAACAAATAAGAAAATCGGACTCTATAGGAACGGACAGCTAACCGCCTGGGCTGAGATCAGTGACAATCTTCGAAGCAATGCACAACATGCTCTTAATCAATTAAAATTACATGATTATGAATTAATCATTGTGTCAGGAGACACAAACAATGAGGTTGCTAAGGTCGCAGAACTTCTGAATATCAGTAAGTATTATGGAGGGATGAAACCTGAGCAAAAGTACAAATTGATTGAGTCAGAAAATGAAGCGGGACATATTGCCATGATTGGTGACGGGATCAATGATGCTGCTGCATTGAACAAAGCCACAGTTGGCATATCTTTTAGCGAAGCATCAAGGATCGCTGTAAATTCAGCTGATTTGGTTTTGATGAGGTCTGATCTGAATTTACTCCCTAAAGCATTCCGGATCAGTAAAATCACCTTGAAAACGATAAAGCAAAACCTTTTTTGGGCATTTTCCTATAATATCATCGCAATTCCGCTTGCAGCAACAGGGTTCCTCAACCCAATGTTAGCAGCCTTGATGATGAGCTTCTCTGATCTGATAGTAGTTGGGAATAGTATTCGTTTGGTTTTCAGAAAATTCAATTAATTCAGTTCAACCAATACTTTAACACTATTTCTACTTTCTTGAAAACGAGGTTTTATCGTCTTCAATGACTGACAGTCCGTTGAGTTTAAGAAAGACCTGGACGGTGGTTTTAACATCTTTTTCACAGTAATTTCTGATCCTTTCAAGGTTTTTTTCTTCCCAAAAAACAGAACTGACCATGGTTCCATCGATATCATCTTTAGGAGATGGAATCCCTAAAACGTATGCCAATAGTTTGAGAGAAGTATAGTTCTTGTAATCTCCGAACTTCCACATTTCCATAGTGTCGATCAGGTGAAGTGTTTCCCAGGGCTTTTTACCAGCATTATCGAGCATTTTGGGTAAGGCAATACCATGAATGATCATTCTTCTGGATAAGAATGGTACGTCGAACTCTTTAATATTGTGCCCACATAAATAATCATTGGTAGGATCAGAAAAATATTTGTCGGTCAATCTAGCAAAATCAGAAAGGATTTTATTTTCGTCCTCTCCAAAAATGGAACTTAATCGCAGTTCTTTGATGGTATTGTTCTCCATTAATAAAATACCCATGGAAATGCAGACAACTTTCCCGAATTCAGCATAGATTCCGGCTTTTTTGCTGTATAAATCACTAAAAACATCCGGATCAGACTTTTCTTCTTCGGATTTTAGCCAATAACCTGCTTTATGCTCCCAAAGCGCTTTCAAATCACTGTCAAGCAAGCTGTAATCAGGGGCATTACTGGCAGTCTCTATGTCAAAAAATAATATCCGGTGAAGGTTTTTCGTTATCATGTCAAATATTTTTGATGCAAAATAATATTTTTTTTTTTTAAAAACTGAATTAATTGAAACTTCAAAACAATTTCATGCATCCATACTATTAAAAGCTTATATTTGTGAAGTCAAGGAGTGAATAATCAGTTTTTTATGCAAATTGGCAGCAAAAATATAAAAATAACAAATAATATTCTTTTCAAATACTAAAATCAATCAAAAATGTCATCAACAAATTCAAATCAAAAATTTATGGCCTGGGCAATAGTTGCCATTGTATTATTGCTCGGAACAAATATTTATCAATGGTGGAAAATCAGCCAGCTTAAACAGGACGTAACAGTTCAAAAGACTGAATTAACTGAAGTAGAAGAAACCAAAGCATTATTGGAGAAGGACTATGAACTTGCTTTAGCCAGCCTGGAAGAACTCAAAGGAGATAATGAAGAATTAAACCAGGTGATTGAAGAACAAAAATCAGATTTAAAAAATCAAAAAGACAGGATTTCCAGATTGATCAAAACTTCAGGGCAGTTGGAACAGGCTAAAAAAGAAATTGCTAAACTCAGTGCCACAGCCCAAAAATATGTTGAAGAAATAAATCAATTGAAAGCTGAGAATGAGATGCTTGCAACTGAAAACACTCAGCTGAAAACCGAAACGGAATCGCTCAGCTCTAACCTTCAATCCGTCAGCCAGGAAAAGGAAGCTATCCAGAAAGAAAAAGAATTGATCACGCAGGAAAAAGAAAGACTGAGCAGTGATTTTGCCATGGTATCCGTAAAAGCCAATAAAGCTTCTGTGATCGAATTGAAAGACATAGATGTCAAAGGTTACCGGGTAAAAGAAAGTGGAAAACTTTCCAAAAGAAAAAGTGCCAGCAGTGTAGACTTATTAGATCTCTGCTTTACAATGGTTCCAAATGAAATCGCAGATAAAGGAGTTGAAAAATTCATCATCAAATTGATCGGACCAGATGGTGTGACAATACACCAACAGCAAGCAGGTACTTTCAAAAAAGAAGCTGATGGAACTGAATCAAAGTATACATTTTCAGCTAATTATTCCAGTCCTGTAAAGGAAGAAAAAGTTTGTTCAAAATATGAACCAAAAATGGAATTACAAAAAGGAACCTATAATATTGAAATCTATAACAAAGGATATCTCACGGGAAAAGGAAGTTTCAAGTTGAGATAATGAGCCCTGACCAATAGTAATCATTAAACATTACCAAAAAAAGGCATTCCACTTCCCGGGATGCCTTTTCCATTTTTTTAGAATGACTAATTTAATGCAGTTGGAAAACCACCATATTTTCAGAAACGATCTTATTGATTTTGAACAAATTCTGCTTTTTCAGATACTTATATCCATTATGTTTTACGAACCGAACCGGAATATTTAACAATTAAAAAACCAGTTAGCCCGGCTACAAAGGATGCGAGGAGCACAGCCAATTTGGCTTGTTCCGCATATAAAGCACCATCAAATGCCAGACCATTGATAAACAAAGACATAGTAAATCCTATTGCAGCCAGAAAACCCATTCCGATCACATGACTCAGATTCATATCCGAAGGCATATTGATAACTTTTAATCGAACCAAAAGGTAGACTGTGCCAAAAACACCAAAAAATTTACCAATTAGCAATCCAAAAAAAGTTCCCATAAAGACTGTCGAATTCAAGTGTTCAAACGAATCAGCTGATAACTCAATACCGGCATTGCTTAAAGCGAATATTGGCAACACTATAAATGCAACGAAGGGGTGTAATGCATGTTCCAGTCTCTGCAAAGGTGAAAGTGCCTTTCGCGTTGATACATTGATCTCCTCCATCAGATAAAACTGTGATTCAGTGACCACCAGGTTTCCTTTTGTATGCATTTTTCTGAATCTTGCAATGAGATCTTCAATTTTTTTAATGTACTCAATTTTAGGTGTTTGCACACTCATCGGAATGGTCATTGCAGCTATTACCGCGGCAATGGTCGCGTGAATACCAGACATCAAAAATGCTAACCAAAGTCCACCAATACCTACCAGTCCATAGAAAAGTGTATTTCTGACACCCAATCGGTTTGCAGCCACAAGAACCATGAAACTCATTGCTCCGACACCTAAAGAAATGTAATTGATCTCTGAAGTATAGAAAAATGCAATAACGAGTACTGCCCCAAGGTCATCAACAATAGCCAGGGCAGTAAGAATTACTTTCAAGCTCGCAGGCACCTTATCTCCCAGCAGATAGAGTATCCCCAGCGCAAAAGCGATATCTGTTGCCATTGGAATCCCCCAGCCTTTTGCAGCTTCTCCTGATGAATTGAAAATGAAATAAATCAAAGCCGGAATGATCATTCCTCCGAGAGCAGCCACAACCGGGAAAATTGCATCTTTAGCTTTGCTTAGTTTTCCTGCAACTATCTCTCGTTTCAATTCAAGTCCGACCACAAAAAAGAAAATGGCCATCAAACCATCATTGATCCAATGATGAAGGGATTTAGAAATCATTGATCCATTAAATCCTACTGAAAACTTTATTTCCCAGAAATGATGAAATCTTTCTGCAAAAGGCGAATTAGCTATTATAATGGCTAAAATCGCCGAAGCGAATAAAATAATGCCACTCGTTGTACTTTTACTCATAAATCGGTTTACTGGTTCAATGAGCCATCTTTCAACAGGTGATTTTCTATAAGTATCCGAACTCATCTTTTCTTTTTTTTGTTAATCTAATCTGAAAATAAACAAAAAAGGCCATTCAAAGTTTACTGTCAATTATTTATATGTATCTTCTCCGAAAAGTCCATTTTCATGATTCTTAATCGCTTTTACCCCAACACTCAAAGGTAAAAAATTGAATATCAACAAATTAAAAGTAAATTTTTAAATGGATTTGGGACACTAAGACTTTTTAGGAGCAGAGTCAAATAGCATATGTATTTTACAGGAATCGACTTATTAAACCTGGAGTCAGCTCCGAAAAGTCCAATTTGTTGATTTTCATTCGTTCTTTGCCCCGACCTGCCGAAGCTGAAGGTCAGCACAAGACTAAAGGGAAACGATTGAAAATCAACAAATTAAAAGTCCCCTTTTAGCGTGTTCTGACTGAAGACGTCAGAGCAGATTTAGGGGGCAAAGACTTTTCGGAGTAGACTTAACCTTTAAAAATCAATTCAGAGATAAAAAAAAACTTAATTGAAATATTTAATAGCAATATTTTTCTGCAGAGCGTATCAACCAACTGAATACCAATAAAAAAGACGCTTGCATTATAACAAGCGTCTTTTCATTCATATCTCAATACTTCTGGGGAAATATTTAAACAATATGTTATTCTTTAGAAAACTTTATATGATACACCAAGTTTACCAAAGAGGGTTTGATCGTATTCATTTCCGGGAGTCATTTCTTCTCTATTATCTGTCCAGCCAAATCCGTCTGTATCCCTATTAATCCACGAAATGGATCCAAACACTGCAATTTTATCAGTGATTTCGTAATCACCAAGAATGGAGAATCCAATACCCATTTTTGCATGATCTGCATTGAATGTGCTTCCAGTACCTTTCACTAGCAAAGGAAGACCTCCTGTCAAACCTATTGCTATGCTGGCTTTTCTCAAAACAGCTTCTGCAACGGATCCTACTTCTTCAGGAAATTCTTTTTTGTTCAGATCAAATTTCAAACCCGGGTAAAGCGTTAAATTAGCCAAGGTTGTATTTCTTGTTCTAACGTTGCCATCTTCCGGATTCCAGGAATAAAAAACGCCTAATTCACCACCGAAAAAGAATTTCTTAAATATGTTAGGAGTATAATTATATTTAACATTTAAACCAAGATTTATTGGATAAAAATATTCCTGATTACAGTCATAAATCCCGGTATGTAATCCTATAATAAAATCAGACTCTGATCCCACCAAACGTTGTTCCTGAACCACTGCTGATTGAGAAATCAATTGAATCGACGACAAAACAACTGCCAATAATACCATTACATTGCGTACATAACTTTTCATTTTATAAAAATTTTAAGGTTGAAGGTAATAATTAATTTAATTAGCTACAAATCTAATACTAAAAAAATGGAAAAACCAAGTTAAAATATAAAAAAAAGTGTTAATTTTCTCTAAACCTTTGAAAAACATCTGATTCAGGTGAAATGTTGATGAATTAAATACCTTTTCCAACCAAATAAAAAGGATTTTAATTGAGGTTAACTGCCAAGCCAGTTTTCATATGCAAATTATGTATTTCATCCTTATTGGGACCTAAACCATTACCGATCAAATCGTAATGAACCATCGGCTCAATAAAAACATAAGCATCTTTGGCTACCATTCTCTTTATCCCAACGCCAAAATCAGCACTGGATGCGATATTTGGCACAAGTTCTCCTTTATCTATTAAGCCAGACTCAAAAGTCTTTGCGCTATATAAACTATTGACGAAAGACGGATTGGTTTTTAAATTTTCTATAAGGGAAGCCAGACCGTTGGATTTTTCTTCCATATCATATCTCGCTTCTAACACGGCATTTAATGAAATACCTGCCTTGCAATATATTTCCCAAATTTTATCCTTAAAAATGCTGTATGAAAAATGCAAAGGGATCCTGATGGTTTTCAAGGCTATATTTTTAAGATAAATACTTTTGCCTTCTTCGATCGTTTCTTCGACTTTTCTGGGTGAGTATTCCAGATTTCCGTATTCCATTCCTGTATTAACACCGAACTTCTGATAGTTCATACCTGCTGAGATTCCAACACCTGTATTAGTTTTCTTCAAATTATAACCCGGTTCATTAAACACCTGATCGAAAGGTGAGTGTATTACCTGCACACCCGGGCTGTGATAAGCCGCAATATAAAAATCAGGTTTTGATAGTGCTTTGATATCTTCTGCCGGACATGCTACATCAATTTGATTAGTTTTTACATTTTCTGTTGATTTTTTAGTCGTTGATTCAAACCCAAAGGACTCCAGGTTGTTCACATTATTCTGTTGTGCATGGTGAACAGCTATTGTTTGTTGGTATCCTTCAATTTTTCCATAAAGGGTGATCTCGAATGAAACCGAATTCAGATTCATATCCGTATCCACGTAAGAGACATTCAGAAATGGATTGTAAAATCCCGTATGGCTGGCATCAATGATTTTGCCAACTGTTAAGCCTGCCATATGGTTGTAATCGAAATTACTTTGGGTTGTTTTAAAATTTTTGTCATTTGATTTCTCCGAATGGTCAACACTGATTTGAATGGTTTTCTCATTCTGTAACTTTGGAGCAATGATATCTTTTGAAACCAGTAATTCTTTTTCCTGAGATTTTTCCAAATTGTCATTACCTGAAATTGGTGATTTTTCCCGTAAAATATGCTCATCAGAAAGTGCTGTGCCATCTCCACGTAATGTATCTGTAAAATAAGGATATATCTGGAATGTCAGCATGGCCATCAATAAAACCACTGCGGCTGCAGAAAGCTGAAACAGAACTATACGTTGTTTGATCGTCCTTCTTCTGTCTATTTCATTCTCCAGTTTGCTCCAGTTCCCTTCAGAATAAACAACTGATTGCTTAAGCTTTGAAGCAATCATGGCGTCAAAACCAGAATCTGATGTTTTATGTTCCTCTTCTTCCCATTGATCAATCAAAGCAGACATTCTTTGCCAGTTGGGCTTTCCTGTATTTTCCACTTCGCTAACCCTCGATTTGATTAAGTGATCAAATAATTCATTCCTCATAAAAACCATCTTTCGATAATAGAATTTCTTTAAGTTTATTTCTGGCTTTAACTAAATTTGACCTGGATGTGCTTTCTGTAATATTCAGTGAATCTGCGATCTCCCTATGAGAGTAACCTTCCACTACGAACATATTAAAAACAGTTCTGTATGTTGGACTAAGCAATCTAAGCGCATCAATAATCTCCTTTTCAGACATGCTGCTGATCACATCCACTTTGTCTGTTCTAAGGTGAATAATCGGTGTGATCTCCTCAGTTTGTTTCCTCTTTTTTTCTCTGTAATGGTCAATCGATGAATTAACCATGATCCGTTTCATCCAGGAAATCAAAGAGCTACCTGACTGATATTTTGAAATGTTCTTAAATATTTTTATAAATCCATCATGTATGATATCCTGAGCATCTTCCTCATTTTGTGCATAGCGCATACAAACCGGGTACAAAAGACTATAGTTGTCTTCATAAAGCTTTCTCATTGCCCACCTTTCCTTTCTTTGAATGGCTAACAATAAGTGATCTTCTTCCTGTTTTATGCTCAACACGTAATCCATTAAGGTAAAATGATTAATAATTCAACATTCTCAATTTATGATTTCCATTTTCTCAACTTCTATTCATCAAGAAACAAGTAAAATTGCAGATTTTCTGTAACAAAATCAACCTTTACAATTATTTAGCCAAAAAAAATATACAAAATGTCCTTTCAATTTTTTTTTTGATCAGGAAAAACTGTCTCCACAGTTTTTAAAAGATAACTCAGATCTATCCTGTCAAAAATTCTAATTTAAAACGACACATAAATATATTCGCTGCCTGAAGAACCTGAAATATTCAATTTTTCCGCATAAGTTATAAAAGTCCTAATTGAAGTTGAGCCAATTCAGAAGCCATTTCCGGTTTCCATGAGGGTGTAAAAGTCAATTCGAGATCCACATCATTTATACCTTTGACCATCATTGCTTTTTGCTGAACTTCCATTGGCAGAGACTCTGCCACAGGACAATTCGGTGTGGTCAGCGTCATCACGATACGCGCAATAGCCGATTCGTCTACTTCGACTGAGTAAATCAATCCCAATTCATAAATATCGATGGGAATTTCAGGGTCGTACACTGTTTTGAGCTGAAATACAATATCTTCCACCAATTGTGCTCTCGCATCCACACTCAGTTCACTCATCTCCTAATTTAATTTTGTTGAGCTTTAAAAGATAACGCAATTTTTTTCATCTTTTCTACCATCGACAAAAGCCCATTAGCCCTGTTTGGGCTTAAATGTTCTTCCAGACCGATAGCCTTAATAAAACCCATGTCTGCATGTAAAAGTTCATCGGGTGAGTGTCCTGACAAGACCCTCAATAATATGGCAACGATTCCTTTAGGTATCAAAGCATCGCTATCCGCCTGAAAATGAATATTGCCGTTTTCCAGGGTAGCATGCAACCAAACATTTGATTGACAACCTGTTACAAGATTTTTTTCGGTCTTGAATTGCAGATCCAGCGGTGTGAGTTTTTTGCCCAGATCGATGATATAATTGTATTTATCCATCCAGTCATCAAACATTTCAAACTCTTCAATTACTTCTTTTTCAATCTCCTGAATCGACATTCTTTCATTTTTTAAGTGAGCATTTCTCTGGTTTTCACCAAAGCATTTGCAAAAAGATCTATTTCATCCTTTGTATTATAAAAAGCCAGAGAAGCGCGTAAAGTTCCGTTCAATCCTGCTTTTTCATGCAACACCTGTGTACAATGATAACCAGTCCTGCATGCTATTCCGAACTTATCCAGCAATGTACCCAAATCATATGAATGGACGCCATCTATATAAATTGAATATATGGGTGCTTTTTCGGAAGGATCTCCAAAAGCCTTAACAAATCCCAGGCTTTTTAGTTTTTGCAACATATATTCACTCAGGTTTTGTTCCAATGACTTAATTTGATCCCATCCTAAATCATTCAGAAAATCAATAGCTGCACCAAGTCCTACTACTCCCGACACGTTTGGTGTACCAGCTTCAAGTCTTTGCGGTATCGATTTTAGTGAAGTATGGTTCAGGGTCACCTGGTCAATCATTCCGCCACCGTAATTCAGCGGTTCAAGCAAATCCAGTTTATTCTTTTTACCAAATAAAATACCAACACCCATTGGCCCATACATCTTATGAGCAGAAAAACAATAGAAATCACAATCCAGATCCTGAACATCCACATTTCCATGAACAATACCCTGAGCACCGTCAACCAAAACCAGAGTTCCAAATTCATGCGCCTTGGAAGTTAGATTCTTAACCGGATTGATGGTCCCCAAAACATTGGATGTCTGCGTTATTGCCAGAATTTTTGTATTGAAATTAATTAATGAGATAAACGCCTCCCAATCCAAATTTCCATTTTGATCAACCGGAATGAATTTTAGCTTTGCACCTGTCCTTTTTGCTATAAACTGCCAGGGAACCATATTGGAATGATGTTCCATTTCAGAAATGAGGATATCATCACCTGGTTTCAAAAACCCACCCAAACCATTGGCAACAATATTGATACTTTCGGTTGTCCCACCAGTGAAAACAATCTCATCCGAGCTGCGGGCATTAATAAAGGATTTTACCTGTTGTCTTACCTGGTCAAAAGCATCTGAAGACAATTGGCTGAATCTGTAACTTCCGCGGTGCACATTGCTGTTGATGGTGGAATAATAATCAGAAATCGCATTGATCACACGTGCAGGTTTGAGGGATGTCGCTGCCGAATCGAAATAAACAACTGGTTTACCATAAACTTTCATTTGCAGGGCAGGAAAACCTGACCTGATGTCTGCTATCTCGAGCTCATTCATCCTTACTCGTGTAATTTTTTCTCAATTTTCTCCTCCAGTTGTCTTTTGAATACTTCGTGACCACAAATATCCAAAATTTCTCCCAAAAATGCTTTAACAAGGAATTCTTTCGCTTTAGCAATACTTAATCCACGGCTTTGAAGGTAAAATAATGCATTTTCATCCAATTGACCGATGGTCGCACCATGACTGCATTTTACGTCATCTGCATAAATTTCAAGAAATGGTTTCGCATAGGCATTGGCTGCGTCAGATAGCAAAATATTCCTGTTTTTCTGATATGCATTCGTTTTTTGGGCATCCTGTCTAACCAGAATATGGCCATTAAAAACAGATGTACCCTCACCATTCAATACGCCTTTAAACAACTCATTACTTTGACAGTTGGGAAAAGCATGATCGATAAAAACCTGATTATCTACCTGTTCTCCTGTCCCGGGTAGATAAACTCCATACACGTTGGAAGTGCTTCCCTCTTCATTCAATCGGACATGAACTTCATTGCGTATCATTCCTCCTCTTATACTCGCATTCAATATGGTACATTCAGAATTTTTATCCTGGTGTACAAAAATATTATTTACTGCACCTGAATCTTTGCCATGATCCTGTTCAATAAACCAGCGCAAATGACTGTTATTTCCCACGAAAACTTCGGTTATCGAATGTTGGAATCCTGAAAACTGATCCCGAGTCAAATCACTTTGAATGAAGGTAGCTGAAACCTGATCGTCGAGGATGATAAGATTTCTTAAAAGTTGAAATTGACCGGATTGGGTGTTATCAACGGACAAATAAATTGGTTTATCCAACGATGTTCCTTTTGGAAAATAAAGAAAATATCCATGGTCTGTCAATGCGGTGTTGACCGCTGTAAAACCATTGAGATCATGCCTGGCATACTTATTAAAATGTTGACTGAAAATTGCCGGAAACTCTTCTGCACCAAAACGCAGACTTCCCAAGACAGCCCCTGACTCATGTTTCCAAAAAGTTTTATTTTCATTGGGTAACCTGCTGATTTTAATACAAATCGAATGCTCATCTTCTGTCCATTGGACTTCTGGCTCAAGATGATATGCATCATTGATTGAATAGGCTGTTTTGTCAGTAAACTTCCTGATGACTGACTTCTGCCATTTTTCCATTCTGGAATTAGGGAAACCAGTTTGTTCAAAATAATGCATAGCTGGTTGCCTTTCTAAACCCAGAAATTCAGGCAGCTCAGACTTAATGTCATTATAATAATTTATTAATTTGTCTTTCATTTTCCTTTTTTTTCAGTTTAGCCATAAATAGGCATCTAAAATCAACTAAACCGGGCTTCAAAAACTATTTCCATTAAACATTCTATAAAAAAGATTTTTTTATTCGTATCTCCTTCAATTTCAATAAAATTATCGGAATAATCCGATTGAGTTTAATGTATAAGAATGCATTCACTTCAATAGTTACAAAATGTTCTCATAACCCTTTTCTTCAAGCTCAAGCGCCAATTCTTTGCTTCCGGATTTCACGATTTTCCCGTCATTCATTATGTGCACGAAATCTGGTACCAGATAATCCAGCAATCGCTGATAGTGTGTGATCACAATATATGCGTTTTTATCTGAACGAAGCTGATTCACACCTTTTGCTACAATACGTAGTGCATCGATATCCAATCCTGAGTCAGTTTCGTCAAGTATAGCAAGATCAGGATTGATCATCGCCATTTGGAAAATCTCATTTTTTTTCTTTTCACCACCGGAAAACCCTTCATTCACGGACCTACCCTTCATTTTGTCATTGATTTCTACCAGACTGGAGTTCTTTTTGACCATTTCAAGGAACTCTGTTGGTGTGTGCGGTTCAAGACCAGCGTATTGCCGGCGGGCTTCCATGACCGTTTTCATAAAATTGATCATACTCACTCCAGGGATCTCTACCGGATATTGGAATGCAAGAAAAATCCCCTCCAAAGACCTTTCCTCAACAGACAATTGAGCCAGGTCTCTACCTTTAAACATGATTGAACCCTCAGTAATTTCATATTCTTCCTTTCCTGCAATCACAGATGCAAGTGTACTTTTCCCAGTACCGTTTGGCCCCATAATGGCATGGACTTCCCCGGGTCTGGCTATAAAATTCAATCCTTTAATTATTTCCTTTCCGCCTATACTGACGTGTAAATTTTTGATTTCTAACATATTATACTAGTTAACCTCATTATTTAATTTAACCAACGCTACCTTCCAGACTGATAGACAACAACTTAGTTGCTTCAGCCGCAAATTCCATTGGTAATTGTTTCAAAACTTCCTTTGCATACCCATTGACGATGAGGCTGATAGCCTGTTCTTCATCCAAACCGCGTTGCTGTAAATAAAACAATTGATCTTCAGCAATTTTGGACGTAGTCGCTTCATGTTCAACGATTGACGACTGGTTTTCCATATCAATATAAGGATAGGTATGCGCACCGCAACGGTCTCCCAGAAGCAGTGAATCACATTGACTGAAATTCCTGGAATTTGTTGCGTTTTTTCCAATTTTGACCAACCCTCGATAACTATTATGGCTCTTCCCTCCCGAAATCCCTTTGGAAATAATTGTACTTTTGGTATTTTTCCCCAGATGGATCATTTTGGTTCCTGTATCAGCTTGCTGGTGATTATTGGTAACAGCAACCGAATAAAACTCACCGATGGAGTTGTCACCTTTAAGTATAGTACTTGGATATTTCCAGGTGATTGCAGAACCTGTTTCGACCTGAGTCCATGAAATTTTCGAATTGTTTTCTTTACAAATCCCCCTTTTGGTCACGAAATTGTAAATCCCACCCTGGCCTTCCGTATCGCCCGGATACCAATTCTGCACCGTAGAGTACTTTACTTCAGCATTTTCCAATGCTACTATTTCTACTACAGCTGCATGCAATTGATTTTCATCCCTTTGCGGCGCAGTACAGCCTTCAAGATAGCTCACATAACTATCCTTGTCAGCCACAATCAGTGTTCTTTCAAACTGTCCTGTACCTGCCGTATTGATACGGAAATAAGTTGAAAGTTCGACCGGGCATTTCACACCTTTCGGAATATAGCAAAAGGAACCATCCGAAAAAACAGCCGCATTGAGAGCTGCAAAATAATTATCGCTATGTGGAACCACGCTTCCAAGATATTGCTCTACCAGTTCAGGATGCTTTTGAATGGCTTCACTGATACTACAAAAGATAATTCCGAGGTCATGCAAAGTTTGGTTAAAGGTCGTTTTTACTGAAACACTATCAAAAACTGCATCTACGACAACACCAGTAAGCCGTTTTTGTTCTTCCAATGGAATTCCAAGCTTGTCGAAAGTTTTCAATAACTCAGGATCAACCTGATCCAGGCTTTCTAGTTCAGGTTTTTTTTTGGGTGCAGCAAAATAACTGATATCCTGATAATCAATCGCGGGAATGTTCAAATGAGCCCAATTGGGTGATTTCATAGTAAGCCAGTGTCTGAAAGCCTTCAATCTGTAATTCAACATAAATTCAGGCTCATTCTTCTTAGCTGAAATAAAATGAACAGTCTCCTCACTCAATCCTTTAGGAGCTAATTCCATTTCAATTTCGGTCACAAAACCGTACTTATATTCTTTCCCGGCAATTTCCTTTAATTCTTTATTCAGATCTTCACTCATGATTGTTTAATTTTCATTGATCCCGATGGGACAAAGTTTATAAAACCTGTCAAAAGCGCTTTACAAACCGCAAAGTTACACTAATTTTAAAGGTTTCGATATGTGAACAAAGAAAGCTTGTTTTTGTTGACAAGCTTCATGTGAAGTTTACCAAAAAAATGAAATAATTGAATGAATGCATGTGGGTCGTTTCAACCGGATAATGAATTTATGCCCCATTTGAAAGCATCATACTAAAATTTTCTATCATCATAATAATCCAAATTAATATTGGCACAATATAAACATGTATAAATAATGCGAATCAAGGGTTGAAAAAAAACTCCGAAAATCCTTTATCTGGCCTCAATCCTAAAGGAAGATAAAGGATTTTCTCGCTTTCATCCTTTAGGATCGAGGCAAAAAAGTGAGAAAATCCTGCTTATCGGCAGAATTAACTTTAACCCTTGATTCGCACAAATAGTAAATCAAGAAGGATCTGTGCGATCTCAAAAGCAAGCGCTCAAATCATCCCTGAATACTACTCGGAAAGATTTCACATATTTTCACAATAATAATTTCCGAATCAATATATTGCTGATTAACCAGACCTTTTCAAAAGACTAATTTCAAAACTTCATCGGACAAGGGTTACAAATCCTTTCCTGATTATGTTTTTACCTCTGGTATCTATATAATTCAGAAGATATACATATACATCCTGAGGCAATAATTCGCCTGTATTGTTTTGCTGACCATTCCAGCCTATACCCGGGTCATGACTTTCGAACAACTTGTTTCCCCATCTGGACCAAACAGAAAGATAAAAAGACTGATAATCATATACTTCACTTATGCCTTTTCCTACAAAAACGTCATTATTTCCATCTCCGTTTGGCGTAAAGGCATTCGGAAGGAAGTAAAATATAAGTGGCTGGATGTCAATTGTTTTAACCATAGTATCCTGACAATTATTCAGGTGCGTAACAATCAGCTGAACAAAAAATAAACCTGAGTCCGCGTAAGTGTGCTGCGGTGAGGGTTCAAATCCAAATGAACCATCCCCAAAATCCCAATTCCAGGCATTGGCTCCAAAAGAACGATCAAAAAAGCTGATTTCATTTTCAAGAATGCTGGGATATTCCGGAGAAAATATAAAATCCGCTTTCGGACCTGCTTTAATGCGGATCCAATCAACAAAGTTTTTCTGAACGATACATCCAATGGGTGAAATAATTTCCAGAGAAATTGAAAAAACACCTGGATCTGTATAGATATGTTTTGGATGAATAGCATGGCTTTGTGTTCCGTCACCAAAATCCCAGGTGATTTGATAGGTTGTGTCTACGGGAACCGACAAATTGGTGAATTTAATAGTTGCAGGAGTACATGCGGTAAACTGTGAGGGATCCACGACGATCAAAGCTGGTGCAGGAAACCAAGACACTACTTTTTCGATCGTGTCCCGACAAAAATTGCTGTCTTCAATAACCAGGAAAACAGATTTTTCTCCCGGTGAACCAAAAAAATGCTGAATATTCCTGCCATAATAGGTCTTATCTGGTGTTACTTCCCACTGCCAAAGTTTTATCACTTCACTCCCGGCGACTGACTGGTCAAAAAATGACACAGGACCGGCAATGCAAGTATCATATTGGTATGAAAAATCTGCTTCCACTCCAGGAAACAAATTGATGGTAATATCAGCGCTATCTGCACAAAATGTTTTTTCATTGAGATACAGTTTGGCTTTGTACGTTCCGTAATGTGGAAATTCAACTTTTGCATTCCAGGAATTGTAATTGACTATTGTTCCATCGATATTGACTGCCCAGCGGGAAGAAAAAATACTGGCTCGTTCCTCACTGACATTGATGAGTTCAGCTGTTTTGGTTCCACAAAAATTGACCAGATACTTTTTGAATCCTATCATTTCGTCATATTGGATCTCTGCAAACACAATGGGCTCGCACACAGTAACATTGAACTGAAAATCGCGGAAAAGTGTCCCAATGAGGACACCATTACGATATTCCTCGACCTTGACGCCCACAGCAAATTGTCCAAGAACATTTGGAACTCCTGTTATTATACCGGTAAAGCGATTTATGGATACAATGGGCGCTCCACCAAGAGGTGTATGATAGCTGTAAGGCTCAGCATATTGTATTAAGGCAAATGGCGGTGTGCAATTTGTCACGGAGGGTGTCACTCCGTCACAGGCGAGGACTGATCCTGGCAATGATGGATCTCCACGCCTGCCGCCAGCATGAAAAGGATTAAAATAACTGTAAACAAGGGAATCACCTTCAGCGTCTGTTGCTGAATGATCAAAATTGAAATCTATTCCGGCACAGATCACAGCTGGAGGAAAATCCTTAAAAACAGGACTGGAATTACCTGAAATCTGTGAAACCGGAGTAATCTCGACCATAAATGCAGCTCCTGTGCGATCGGCGTATTCAATATTGTTGATCGTATAATTCCTGCAACATCTCTGATAGGCAATGATATAACTTTCTGAGGGTAATATCCTGAGTGTCCTTGAAAAATGATACTCTGCTTTATCTGCCAACACATTTGGAGGAGGTTTAACACATGGGTCTTTTGTCAGGTCAATGTATTGTCTGTTTATGAATGTAATATCAAACGAGTCAATACAAGTCCATTGGTCAGGATGTCCCGGCACCTGTCTGAAAATCCCAAATCTGGCAGGATTATCAAAATTGGTTTCTCCAAAAACATCCCGGTAAATAACCGTTTTAAAATCAAACTTCGCCAAACCACCAACAAATCCATCAGTATGTGTACATACATAGGTCACCTCTCCACCTATGATATGCTTGCCATTCAGCCATAACGGATAAAATGCAGTAAATATGATTATTAAAAAAGGGATATTCTTTTCAGCTTTAAACATTGAATTAAAATTAACTTCAACAGAAAACAAAGATATTAAAAAATAGCCAGATAATTTTTTAACATGTACAACGTTTTATGGAGTGTAATCTAAAAATTCGAGCACTTTTGCTTGCAAAACCATGCTTTAAAGGTGAACAATTTGAAAGGATAAAAGTCATAATCCTGCTTGTTTTAACAGTATGGACACGTCTAATAAAGCATATTTTCAATAATGCTTTTTGAAAAGCAAATGAATTCTTGTTTTCATCATTAAAATTTAACCGACATTTTTTTATGCTAATTTTTGATGATCTGAGTAAAATAGTACATGAACTGGAAGAAGGAGGCATCATCATTTACCCAACTGACACAATTTGGGGAATAGGTTGTGATGCTTTTAATGAAAACGCCATTAAAAAAATCTATACTATCAAGGAAAGAGAACCAGATAAGCCGTTTATTGTCTTAGTTTCTGATCTTGATATGTTAAAGCATTATGTAGGAACCATCCACCCAAGGATTGAATCCCTTCTGTTTTACCACGAAAAACCAGTGACCGTTATTTACAGAAATATTCCCGGATTTCCCACAGTACTGTATGGGGAAAAAAAATCAGTTGCTATCAGAGTAGTCAAAGATAAATATTGTCAGGAATTTATCCATGCATTTGGAAGGCCCGTAGTCTCCACATCAGTTAACAGGTCAGGAGAAGAAGCTCCTCAGCATTTTAAAGATATTCATCCTGACTTGTTGGCACAGGCTGATTTTGTCTCTACCTACAGAAGAAATGACAACACTCCGGCAAAAGCTTCGGCTATCGTCAGCTTTAACTCCTCAGGAAAATTGAAATTCCTGAGATGATTACTCGGTGAATAACATTATTATTTTTTTTATTGCAAAATATCAGAAAAAATCATTAACTGCTTTTCATATAAATCTGTAAAAAAATCCAGAAATCCCCTCCAAAATAAAACCCGGATTAAAGAACCAAAATAAAAACCCCATTTTGATAATAATAAATGATGTGTCTGCTACAAAAAGCACTAATCGCCAGGAATGCACGGATAGAAACGTATACTTCAAATACTATAACTCTGTAATTTAGTATTTTATAAATATGTTTAAAAAATTGAAGATATGCCTTTTTGGAGCTGACCAATGATTATTATATCATAAATTGGAATTGGAAGGAAAATATAAAATTATATGAAATATCAGCATAACAAAATGCGCTTTCCGAACCTTTTTGTTTTTAGTGCAAGACACTAAAACCACTTAGGTTCAGCAATTTTCTTTAAAGCTGTCTGTATGACAGGATCGTAATCCTTGATGAAATCGAGGGCTTTTGTTTCACCAAAAATGAGTTGCCCTACGCGGAACTTTACGATTAAACCCAGGATTTGCTTATCCTTTACTGAGGGATTTTCCGGTAAAAACTTGCTTAATTGCTGAATTGAGCCGGGACTAAAACTGAAATTATTAAAAAATATCACGGGAGTCAGCTTTAGAATACCTGGATAATTTTCAATTAAGTCAATAATCTCTTTATCAAAAGAATATTGACCATTATACCTTAAGCGAATTAAGTTTTCAAAAAGTTCATCTTCTACTACGAAATCAGGCATAACACCTTCAGATACAGTTAATTTCCTGCTTTTACGCAGTGTAACAAAAGTATCTTGTATATTGAATTTATCTTTTAATGATTTGAATATCTTGAGATTCATGTCCATCGAGTGCTGGATAGACCTGCCTGTCGGAAGATAATAATTTGCAACTGTAAGTCTGACGGCACCCCCATTGCTTAATGGAAATTGCTCCTGCACCAGACCTTTCCCAAAACTCTTCTCTCCCACGACCAATCCCAAATCCCAATCTTGTACAACACCAGCCAGTACCTCGCTACCTGACGCACTATTTTTATTTGTAAGAACAATAATTTTTCCAAATTTATAAAAGCTACGGCCAGTTGATTTATACTCCTTCACGCGGCCATCTTTAACGACCGTACTGACCAACAACTTGTCCGACTCTTCAAAAAATTCAGACAGCATCTTAGTCACCTCTGTGAGGTATCCACCGGGATTATCCCGAACATCCAGTATGAGTGCAGGAATATATTCTTCCTTTTGGTTTTTTTCAACCACCAACATAAATTCCTGATATGTCTTAGCATGGAATTGATCCAGTCTGATATACAAAACGCTGTCCTGCCATTTGGAATAATAGCTGATACTTGGTGTTTCAACTTCTTGAGGAACAAAACTAAAAGTAAGTTTTTTCTTGTTTGCCTTTCGATAAATACCCAGTTCCATTTTCCTTTTCTGGCCTTTCATCACTTCTTTTCTGAAGTGTTGCAGATTCAGTTTTTTACCGACCAATGGCTTTTTATCCAGACTAATGATCCTGTCCAGTTTCCTGAGGCCTATTTTCTTCGCTGGACTTCCCGGCAAAATGCCTGTGATGACCAGAGTATCACGGATATTCAGCATTTCAATACCCAGTCCTTTGTAGGTTCCTTCCAGACTATTGTTTACAGATTCAAGTTCCTTTTCAGGAATATAAATACTGTATGGATCCATATTGGAAAAAATATGCTGAATTGCATCTTCATCCATAGCATTAAAATCCGGAGAATAAAGATACTTTTCATCCATCAGCTGGTAAAGTTCCTGTACAGAACTTATATTTTGGGATTTGCTATTTTGTGAAAACCCGATCAACTTTGTTCCAGCCTCTTTATCAGCCATCAGATAACCAAAGAACATACCAATTGCCAGCATCGAACCGATGATCAGGGGCTGGACTATTTCGTATTTCTTTTTCGGTTCCAAGGATAAAAAGTTAATAATGAACAATTATATACCTAAAAATTGGATAGACAACTCAACTTGCGAATCAAAGCTCGCTCTTCCTTAAAAAATAACCGGATGTTAAGCCTTTTCCACAACATCCGGTTATTTATACCAATCGACAACATGATAATAATGAGCCGTACGAACAGGTCGTTAAACGCCCAGATAATTTTTCAACAGTTTGGACCGGGTAGTTGAGCGAAGTTTATTAATCGCTTTATCCTTGATTTGTCTCACCCTTTCTCTGGTTAAACCAAACTGGTCGCCGATATCTTCAAGACTCAAAGGATGTTCAATACCAATACCGAAATAAAGTTTGATCACACTGCTTTGACGGGCAGTCAGTGTGTTTAATGACCGCTCAATTTCACCCCTTAATGACTCATTGTACTCCAGGCCCTTATCTGTCCCGGGTGTGTTGTCATTTTCGAGTACATCCAACAAAGAATTATCTTCACCTTCCACAAAAGGCGCGTCCATTGATACATGCCGTGCAGCAACACCAAGGGTTGTTTCAATTTCATCCACGGTGATCTCTAGCAATTTTGCAATTTCTTCTGTGGACGGTTCTCTTTCAAATTCCTGTTCCAGTTCAGCAAAAGCTCTGTTGATCTTATTGAGAGAACCAACTTTATTCAGCGGTAATCTTACTATCCTGGATTGTTCAGCCAATGCCTGCAGAATGGATTGTCTGATCCACCAAACTGCATATGATATAAATTTGAAGCCCCTGGTTTCATCAAATCGCTGAGCTGCTTTTATCAGTCCGAGATTACCTTCATTGATCAGGTCGCTGAGTGATAATCCCTGATTCTGATATTGCTTTGCAACGGATACAACAAATCTGAGGTTGGCTTTAGTCAACCTTTCCAGGGCGGCTTTATCACCTTCCTTAATTTTTTTTGCCAATGCGACTTCCTCTTCAGCTGTCAGGAGGTCTACTTTTCCTATTTCCTGTAAATATTTTTCAAGTGACTGACTTTCGCGATTTGTAATCGACTTTGTAATTTTTAATTGTCTCATTCAAGGAAGGTTTTGTGCTTAATTTGAAAAATAACGGAATTCAACCTGATAAAGTTCAGCTATTCAGTCAAAAAAACATGCAAAGGTAAAACTATTTCATTATAGTTATGAAAAAAAATAAAATAAAATATTTTTTTGAATCATCAATTACGAAAACTGAATTAACCAGAAATATCTCCCGGATTAATTCTAAAAAATATTTTTTTTACCAGATAAAGTACAACTGATCCAAGTCTGAAAAACATCTTTTTCACCCGGATTTAATGCTGATAGTGTAACCAAAACTATACCAAATATTATTTATCAAGACTTCCCGGAAAAGTCTTTGCTCCTAAATCTCCAAAAGGAGATTTATTATTTGCTGATTATCAGTCGTTTACCTTTAGTGGTTGGAGTAAAAATGATTGAAAATCAACAAACAGGACTTTTCGGAGTAGCCCGTTATTTAAGTGTTAAGCCAATATATTTGAAAAGTCTTATCATTTAAAACTTTGAGAGTTAATGAAATCTTTATTACTTTGCGCAGCTTAATATTTAATCGATGAAAAACTTATATTTTGTATTGTTTTTACTCAGTTTTGGATTTATATCAAATTCCTGTGTAGATAAATGTAAAAATGTCAATTGTAATCAGGGCATTTGCGTAGAAGGTACCTGCAACTGTTACCCAGGATATTCCGGAGAGTTTTGTGATATCAAATTGACCAGTAATTTCACTGCAGACTGGGCAGGATCTTTTGCCTGTGAAGGATTGGCGAGGGAAGCAACTATCAAAATCGTCGACTTCGAAAGTGACATAAAAAGGCTTCAACTTAATACTGTTGGCATGACCATTGAATTTCAGACGGTTGTTTTAAGTTTGGATGATAAACCATTGAATGCCTATTGTACAGATGATTACAAAGGTTTCGATATCCCGGCACAAAATGTGGTTTTTCCTCCGTTTGTTCCGGGGTTACCTGGCATAAGCGCTACCATTACAGGTACTGGCGTGTTGATTGATCCAACACATTTGAATGTCAGCATAAAAGTAGAGAATACTGATTTTGGCGTTACATTTAATTGCACAGGAGTGTTTTCCAAATAGAAGCAAACATCCTGACCCTGTTTGATCTGTACAGTACGGAAGTTTTCGCGTACTACATTTGACCTAAACGGCACCAGATGTAATTCGTCAGTTTTGCTGTAAGCTCTTCCAATGCATAACTCCCCGCTAAAGCATCACTGACCACATCCAATCGGACTTCATGTTTGCAAATTAATTGTAGGTTTTTTGCAAGGATCTGATTTTCAATCACATTATCATGCGATGGTTCATTTTTGACAAAAATCGTCCCGGCACCGGCGATAATGGCAGCTGTTACAGAAGCAGTATTCAAGATCAAATGATCATTGGCCGGGTTTTCCGGCAAAACATTATCTACCAAAGCGGAGAATTTCAATTTCCCGGATGGTAACTGATACAATTTCCGCAAATTCTGCCAAATAATCTGCATACTTCGTAAAAAAGCAATTTCAAATAAAAATTGGTGGTTGACAGCTATCATCAATCCCAAATGATCAAAAAACCAGGCTACATCTTTTTCACTCAACTTCTCGTTTTCTATCCATTCTGTCAATTCAGTGATAAAATTTATAAAACTGTCTGTTTTTTGTTTGCTATCTTTTTGGCTTTCTATATGAAAGACAATATTAAATCCTTTGCCTTTGTCAAATAAAATACTTTGAACTTCCCGAAAAGTTAAATTATTAAAGCTACCTATGATCAAAGAGCCATTCGCATTTTGTATAAATTCTGAAAACCCGATTCTAAGCCCATCCTGTTTGGATTCATTCAGGACTATCTCAATAGGCAAATGCCATTGTATCTGCTTGTTTAATTGTCTTTGCCATAAAGTTTGCCAATTCTCTCTATTCAAAAACACACAGATTGCATCAATACCTTCCTCATCCACCAGTGATATCATTCCTTTTTCATTGATCAATACGCCAATATTCCAGTCATTATTACCATATTTTATGTTGGTTATTGGAATAGAACCTATATCTTCTTTGGAAGCAAAAGGTAATCCCTCCACACCAGGAAAAATTTCCCAGCGGATGTCAGTCATACTAGTATTTTTCAATGATTGAATGATCTTTTTTTCCCAATCATTTTTTGAGTATGGTTTAAACTCATTATGGGTTAACTCCATGGAATTTGTTTTGATATTGATGCTAAATTAATCAAAATTAATCATCCTGCAGAATTTTTGAACATTGGATGTAAAACTGTATCTCATGCGGCAGGATTCTGAGGGTTTTAAAAATTGAATTCGCATATTTTTTGGCAGAATTTTAAAGAAATTTGATACAGCATTAAAACCGTGCTGAATATTTGCCCCGTAGGATGAAAATCCAACGGGGTCGACCCTTCCTACGGACAAGCTCATACGGGCAAGCTCATACGGGCAAGCTCATACGGGCAAGCTCATACGG
>ERZ761602.3012-NODE-3012-length-24946-cov-4.727492_pt1 | contig 24946 bp, 28 predicted proteins | sample MGYA00512165_ERZ761602 | MGnify/ENA primary metagenome ERZ761602 (study PRJEB28899, sample SAMN02445085) | bioreactor sludge metagenome | biome: EBPR sludge; isolation source: Thorneside wastewater treatment plant | place: Australia: Brisbane, Thorneside...
GGTCTGCGCCCAGATTTCCGGCCCGGTCGTTTCGACATGGGCCTGGCGGTTGGCGACGTTGTCGAACTGGTTCGCCCAGATCGCGCCGTTCGGTTCGCTCTTCGCCAGCGCCTCGGCGATGCGGCCCGAGACCTTCACGTAGTTGTTGGGGTTGGCGTAAGGCACGGCCGGAACCTCGACGAGTTCCGCCCCGGCGAGGCGCAGCATGTCCTTCTTTTCCTGCGCCTGGGTCTCCGGGATGACGATGACCGAGCGGAAGCCGAGCGCCGCGCCGATGAGGGCGAGGCCGATGCCGGTATTGCCGGCGGTGCCTTCGACGATGACGCCGCCCGGCCGGAGCGCGCCCCGCGCCACCGCGTCGCGGATGATGAAGAGGGCGGCGCGGTCCTTCACCGACTGGCCGGGATTCATGAACTCCGCCTTGCCGAGAATGCGGCAGCCGGTCTCCAGGCTGGCGCGCTTCAGCGCGATGAGCGGGGTGTTGCCGACAGCGTCGGCGATGCCGTGAGCGATGGTCATGGGGGTCGGCATAGCAAGAGAAACGGCACCGATACAGCACCCGGCGTGAAGCGTGAGGTTAGCCCGGCTTAGGGATGTCGCGCACGACGACATGAACGGGCGCCAGGGGCAGAGCAGGCAGGGCGGCGCGGAGGAACCCCGGCAGGATGTTGACGCCCGGCGCCCTGGCGTCGACCCAGGCGAACTCCAGATCGATCGCGCCCTCTCGGCCGCGGAATGCGGGCTGGGCGAGCGCGGCCGCCGGCATGTCCATCAGGTGGTAGAAGAGAATCTCGTGAAATGGCTTGCCGCGCCAGACGAAGAAGTTCTCCACGATCCACAGCAGCCGCCCGACGGAGACGTCGAAGCCGGTTTCCTCGTGCATCTCGCGCCTGAGAGCCTCGGCGGCCGTTTCGCCGGCTTCGACGCGCCCGCCCGGCGGTGTCCAGTAGGCGTCCGCCGGGTCGCGGTGGATCAGCACATTGCCGTCATGCAGCGCGATGCCGCCGACGCGAAAGTTGAACCGCAGGCCCGACGGGGTTTCGAAGGAGAGCATGGGCGCTCCAGGAAGGTCTCAGTAGACCACCACGCTGCGGATCGACTCCCCGGCATGCATCAGGTCGAAGCCCTTGTTGATCTCGTCGAGGGTGAGGACGTGGGTGATCATCGGGTCGATCTCGATCTTGCCGTCCATGTACCAGTCGACGATCTTCGGCACGTCGGTGCGGCCGCGGGCGCCGCCGAAGGCCGAGCCCTTCCAGACCCGGCCGGTGACGAGCTGGAACGGGCGGGTGGCGATCTCCTTGCCCGATTCCGCGACGCCGATGACGATCGACTGGCCCCAGCCGCGATGGCAGGCCTCCAGCGCCTGGCGCATGACGGCCGTATTGCCGGTGCAGTCGAAGGTGTAGTCGGCGCCGCCGCCGGTCAGCTCCACCAGATGGGCGACGAGATCGCCCTTCATATCCTTGGGGTTGACGAAACGGGTCATGCCGAAGCGGCGGCCCCAGTCTTCCTTGGCGGGGTTGATGTCGACGCCGACGATCATGTCGGCCCCGACCATCTTCAGGCCCTGGATGACGTTGAGGCCGATGCCGCCGAGGCCGAAGACGATGCAGTTGGCGCCGGGTTCGACCCTGGCGGTGTTGACCACCGCGCCGACCCCGGTGGTGACGCCGCAGCCGATATAGCAGGCCTTGTCGAAGGGGGCGTCGGGGCGGATCTTCGCCACCGCGATCTCGGGCAGCACGGTGTGGTTGGCGAAGGTCGAGCAGCCCATGTAGTGGAAGACAGGCTTGCCCTTATAGGAGAAGCGCGAGGTCCGGTCCGGCATCAGCCCCTTGCCCTGCGTGCCGCGAATGGCGGTGCAGAGATTGGTCTTGCGGCTGAGGCAGCTTTTGCACTGGCGGCATTCGGGCGTGTAGAGCGGGATGACATGATCGCCCGGCTGCACGGTGGAGACGCCGGGGCCGACCTCCAGCACCACGCCCGCGCCCTCGTGCCCCAGGATCGAGGGGAAGATGCCCTCACTGTCGAAGCCGTCGAGCGTGTAGGCGTCGGTGTGGCAGATGCCGGTCGCCTTGATCTCGACCAGCACCTCGCCGGCCCGCGGGCCTTCCAGATCGACCTCGACGATCTCCAGCGGTTGCTTCGCTGCGAAGGCGACGGCGGCGCGGGTTTTCATGGCGGCTCCCTGACGACTCGATGCGGTAGGCCGGTTTAGCGCGGGGCCGCGCCCAAGGCGATTCCCGTCAGGCCGATCAGACGAGGCGCAGGCGGATGCCGGCAAGATGGATCATGTCGCCCTCGACCGGGGCGCCGTGGGCCCGCGCCGCGGCGAGGACCGACGCCTTGTCGGTCGCGCGCAGGTCGAGGCCGCCGAGGCCCTCGCCGCGCCCGTCGGCGGCGGCGACGAAGCGCAGCGCCGCGCCGTCGAGGGCGACGATCCAGGCCTCGCCATCGCGGAGGACGGGAAGGCCGAGGATCGCCGCCCAGCGCGACGCCAGCGCGGCGGGGTCGGCGGACTGAAGCTCGGCGGCGGCAATGGCGGCGACGCGGCCGGTGCGGATCGCGCTGCGCCAGTGCGTCCCCGCCGCATGGGTCCAGGGCTTTTGCGGCGTGTCGCCGCCGGCGTGCCAGTCGACCTCCAGCATCGCGCCGCCGGTGTCGCGCGGGTGAAGCTGGAGGAAGTGGTAGGCGTCGGTCGCCCGTTCGGCGATGACCCGCAGGCCCATCGCCGCGACGCGGGCGCGGAAGGCTTCGTGCGGGTCGGCCTGAAGGATGACCATGTAGCCGCCCGCCCCGCGCCGTTGCAGATAGCGCGCGCCCTGGGTGCCGGGCTTCACCGTCGCGCAGACTTCCAGCAACTGGTCGCCGATGGGGAGCAGGCAGTTGGTGAGGCCGAACAGTTCCTCGAGGTGATCGTCGCGGAAGCCTTCGGCGAGGCCGAGGACGGATTTCAGCGCGGCGACGGTCGTTTCCAGGTCGCCGGTGATGAGGGCGATCTGGCGGAGACGGATCCAGCTGGGGCGGTCGGTCATCGCGCCTCCGTTCGCGGCGGCCTAGAGGCCGAGCACGTCGGCCATGGTGTAGAGGCCGGGCGGCTTGCCCTGGCCCCAGAGCGCGGCGGCGACCGCGCCGCGCGCGAACATGCCGCGCGACTCGGCCCGGTGGGTCATCTCGATGCGCTCGTGCTCGGCGGCAAAGGTGACGGTGTGGTCGCCCACCACCGAACCGCCGCGCAGGCTGGAGAAGCCGATCGCCCCGGCCGGGCGCGGCCCGGTGTGGCCGTCGCGCGGCGCGAGGCGGAGATCGGCGAGACGCGCGCCGCGGCCCTTGGCCGCCGCCTCGCCCAGCATCAGCGCGGTGCCGGAGGGGGCATCGACCTTATGGCGGTGATGCATCTCGGAAATCTCGATGTCGAACTCCGGCCCCAGCATGCCGGCGGCCTTGCCGACCAGCGCGGCGAAGAGATTGACGCCGAGCGAAAAATTGCCGGACTGCACGATGACCGCGTGGCGCGCGGCGGCGGCGATCTTCTTCTGATCGTCCTCGCCGATGCCGGTGGTGCCGATGACATGGACGATGCGGGCCTGGGCGGGGAGGGCGGCGAGGGCGGCCGTGGCGGCTGGCGTCGTGAAGTCGACGATCGCGCGGGCATGCAGCACCGCCTCCAGCGCATTGGCGCCGAGCGGCACGCCGCCCATGTCGCGCCCGAGCGCCGCGTGGCCGTCATGTTCGAGCGCGGCGTGGAGCGTGGTGCGCGGCTCGGCGTCGATGGCGGCGATGAGCGCCTGGCCCATGCGCCCGGCGGCGCCCGCGACGACGACGGGAACCGAGGCGGTCATGCGAGCGACAAGCCGGTGGCGGCTTCCAGTTCGGCGAGCGCGGCGGCGGGATCGACCACCTTGATGGTCGTCATGCCCATGTCGCGGGCGGGCTTCAGGTTGACGCCGAGATCGTCGAGATAGACGCAGGCGCGGGGGTCGACCTTCAGCGTGTCGGTCATCATCGCGTAGATGCGCGGGTCGGGCTTCCTCAGGCCGATCTTCGCCGACTCGATGACGTGATCGAAGAGCGCCATCACCTCCGCCACGTAGAGCGAGCGGCCGGACTGGCTGCCGATCTGGTTGGCGGGCAGGTTGTTGGTGATGCAGCCGGTCTTGAATGCGGCCTTGACGCGGGCGAGAGCCTCCACCATCGCCGGGCGCAGATCGCCCGAGAGCAGCGGCAGCACCTCGCGTCCGCGCACCTCGGCCCCCAGCGCCTTCGATTCGGCGGCGAACAGATCGTCGAATTCGTCGAGGCCGATCTCGGCCCGCTCGAACTTCGCCCAGGCGTTCTCGTGATGATTGGCCGCGTTGGTGCGGCGGATGATGTCGACGGGCAGGCCCCGTTCGCGCTCGTAACGCGCGAAGGCCTCGAACGGCGAGGAGGTGAGGACACCCCCGAAATCCCAGATGACGGCTTCGATCATGCTGCGCCGATAGCATGGGCCCTGGCGCTTGGCCAATCGCCCTATTCCAGCGTCGCGTAACTTGTCGAGCGGTCGGCGGCGCGCCCCGCCCCGATCTCGGCGGCGGCGGCCGAGAGGTCGGCGACGAAGGCCTCGACGGCCTTGGTGTTGGAGGCGCTGACCGTCATGTGCAGCGAGTCGGGCGGGCCCTGGCGGTCGAGATACCAGCCGCGCCTGGCCAGCGCGTCGCCGAGCGCGAAGGCGTCGAGCGGAGCCGCGGCGGCGGGATCGGCGGAGAGGGCGACGAGGTGATAGCGCCCCTCGCCCAGCACGCGCAGGCCCGGGATCGAAGCGATGGCGGCGCGGATGCGGTCGGCATTGGCGAGCGTCGCCTCGGTCAGCTTCAGATAGCCCTCGACGCCGAGATGGCGCATCACCGCCCAGGCCGCCGCCATCGGCAGGCCGGAGCGCGTGCCCTGGATGTTGGGCGAGCCGTAGAAGCCGCCCAGCCAGTCGTCGAAGAGGAAGGTCTGGTAGGCGCGCAGCGCCTTGCTGCGATGGAGGATGACCGAGGCGCCCTTGGGCGCGTAGCCGAGCTTGTGCACGTCGGCCGAGATCGAGGTGACGCCGGGGACGCGGAAATCCCAGGGCGGCACGAAGCGGCCGAGCCGCTCCACGAACGGCAGCACGAAGCCGCCCATGCAGGCATCGACATGGCAGTTGGCGCCGGCCTCGGCCGCGAGGGCGGCGATCGCCGGGATGTCGTCGATGACGCCTTGCGGATATTGCGGCGCGGAGCCGACGACGAGAACGGTGTTGGGCGTGACGGCGGCGCGCATCGCCGCCGTGTCGGCGGTCCAGTCGGCGCGCACGGGGGTCTTCACCGCCTTGATGCCGAACATGTGCGCGCCCTTGTGGAAGGCGGCATGGGCGCTTTCGGCGAGGACCATTTCGGGGGCCGCGATGCCGCGCTCCTTGAGGCCGCGCTCGCGCGCCGCGAAGACCGCGCAGAGGATCGATTCCGTGCCGCCGCTGGTCATGAAGCCGGCGGCTTCAGGGGGCGCGCCGAGGAGGCTGGCGGTCCAGCCGACGACCTCGGCCTGGATCGCCCCGAGCGAGGGGAAGGCCTTGGTGTTGAGGGCGTTCTCGTGAAGGAAGAGGCGGGCGGCGCGCTCGGCGACCTCGTGCACCGAGGGGCCGCCGTCATAGACGAGGCCGAAGGTGCGCCCCAGATCCCAGCGCACGTCATGGGCGCGCTTGGCCTCAAGTTCGTCGATCACAAGATCGACCGCCGTTCCGGTTTCCGGCATCGCCATGGCGCTTGTCTCCGCACGCGACTGAAGAAGCGAGCTTCGGCGGGATCGCCGCCAAGCTCAAGCCTCGGGCCGCGCTTCAGCCCGGGCCGGAGGTCACCGGGGCGGTCGGGCCGGTGCCGAGCGCCAGATCGCAGACGTAAGGGTTCATCTGGCGCTCGCGGCCGAAGGTCGACATGCCGCCGTGGCCGGGCACGAAGGCGGTCTCGCCGCCCAGCGGCCAGAGCCGCTCGACGATGGAGCGCACCAGCTGGTCGTGATTGCCGCGCGGAAAGTCGGTGCGGCCGATCGAGCCCTGGAAGATCACGTCGCCGACGAGGGCGAGACGCACGTCCGGGCTGTGGAAGACGACATGGCCGGGGGTGTGCCCCGGACAGTGGATGACGTTCAGCGTCAGCGCGCCGACGCTTACGGTGTCGCCGTGCTCCAGCCAGCGGTCGGGCGTGAAGGGCCGCGCTTCGGGCAGGCCCATGCGGGGGCCGGCGTCCTTCAGGCCGTCGATCCAGAAGGCGTCGTCGCGATGCGGCCCCTCGATGGGCACGCCCAGCCGCTCGGCGAGCACGCCGGCCATGCCGCAATGGTCGCCGTGGCCGTGGGTGATGAGGATCTTCTCGATGGTCACGCCCTTGGCGGCGGCGGCCTCGATCAGGCGGTCGATGTCGCCGCCCGGATCGACGAAGGCGCCGCGCATGGTCTTCGTGCACCACAGGAGCGTGCAGTTCTGCTGGTAGGCGGTCACCGGGACGATGATCGCGTTCAGGGGGGCGGTGGCGGCAGTCATGGAGATGAGGTGAGGCCTTGGGGCGCGGCTGTCAATCGGGCGCGCCCAAAAGCCCCGCCGCCGCCAGCGCCGCATCGGCGTTGGCCGGGCAATCGCAAGCCGCGCAGAGCGCCCGCGCCAGCCGGGCGATGCCGGGCGACGGCGCGAGGCCGCTGTCGCGGGGGGCGAGGAAGAGGCAGGCCTCGGAGGCGAAGATCTCGCCGTCGGCGAGGATCCTCAGCCGGTTGTCGCGCAGCGTCGCGCCCGAGGTGGTGATGTCGACGATGAGATCGGCGAGGCCGCTGGCGGGGGCCGCCTCGGTCGCGCCGGTCGAGAGCTGGATGCGGTAGTCGGCGACGAGGTGGCGGGCGAAGAAGCTGCGCGTCAGGCGGACATATTTGGTCGCGACCCTCAGCGGGCGCTTCTGGCGCAGGCGGATTTCGCCGGCGATCTCGCGCACATCCTCCATGGTCTCGCAGTCGAGCCAGGCCTCGGGCGCGGCGACGACGAGGCGGGCCGGGCCGAAGCCGAGGCGGCAGGCGCGCACCGGGCCGTCGGCGCCGACGGTCTGCACGTCGTCGTGGCGTTCGGCGCCGCCGAGCGCCCCCAAGGCCTCGCGCAGCACGTCCTCGCCGGTGATGCCGGCATGGAATTCGCCGCGCCCCATGCGTTCGGCGATTTCGCCCGCCGAAACGAGCACGACCCTGACGCCGGGAAGGCCCTCGATGAGGGTCTCGTAGGCGCGCTCGGCGGGCGGCGTCACGGCGAGGCCGGCGCGGGCGAGGAGCATGAGGCACTCCTCCTTCAGGCGGCCCTTGCTGGGGATGGCGAACAGCGCCTCGCTCATCGCCGCGCCTCCGCGACCGCGTCGAGGAAGACGGCGCAGCCGACCGCCGGAATGTGAAGGCCGGGGCTGCCCACGAGTTCGCCGAGCAGCGCGTCGTAGCGGCCGCCGCCGGCGAGCGTCACGCCGGCGGCCTCGATGCGGAATTCGAGGCCGGTGTAGTAGTCGAGCGGGGCGTGGATGCCGGTGTCGAAGGCGATGGCGGCGAGCGGCACGCCGCGCGCCTCAAGCTCCAGCGTCAGCGCCGCGAAGCGCGCCGGCGTGGTGGAGGCGATGGCGTGGCGGGCGAAGAAGGCATCGAGCGTCGCGGCGGCTTCTTCCATCGGCGCCTGGAGCGCGAAGAACTCGGCGAGCGCGGTCCGCGCTTCGGGGGGAATGCTGCGCGCCTGGGCGCGCGCGGCGCGCTCGGCGAGGCGGCGGGCGATGTCGTCGACGGTGCGCCCGCCGGTGAGGGTGAGGCCGGCGGCGTCGAGATCGGCGGCGACTTCGACCCGCGCCAGATCGAGGTCGAGGGCGCGCACGCTCTCGCCGTTCGCTTCCGGCGGCAAGTGATCGGCAAGGGCCGAGCCGTGGATGTCGAAGAGCGATTTGAGGCGCGCCCGCTGGCGGTCGCTGAGATCGAGTCCGGCGATGAGATCGAGAAAGGCCGCCGCGTCGCCGAGCGCGACGCTGGCCCCGGCGATGCCGCAGGCGGCGAGCGCCCGCCAGGCGAGATGGATCGCCTCGGCGTCGGCGACCGGGCGTTCGGGGGCGCCCAGAAGCTCGGCCCCCGCCTGGGCGCTCTGGATCAGTGCGCCGAGGCCCTCGTCGGCGAGACGGAAGACCGGGCCTTCATAGCGCAGGCGGAGCGGCGCGGCCCCGGCATAGCCGCCGTCCAGCGCCATGCGGCAGACCGGAATGGTGATTTCCGGCCTCAGGCACAATTCGTGGCCGGTGCCGTCCTCGAAGAAGCAGGTCTGGCGGCGGAAGCGTTCGCCGAGGCGTTCCAGGAAGACCTCGGCGGCGGCGAAGATCGGCGGCTCGACGGGCGCGTAGCCGGCGGCCGCGAAGACGCCCGAGGCGGCGGTGCGCGCCGCATCCAGCCGCGCCGCCGCGCCGGAGTCGATCATTGCGCGGACTCGGCCAGCATCGCCCGCACCGTGGCGGCGAGTTCGGCGCGCGGCACCGTCACCTGGGCGCGCGCCTTGGCGGCGGCGCGCCATTCCTCGTGGCTGCCGGTCGCCGTCGCGGCGGCGATCTCGGCCCCCAACACGAGGTTCTTCACCGAGACGGTGCCGGCGGCGAATTCGTCGCCGCCGGCGATCACCGCGACCGGCGCGCCCTTGCGGTCGGCATAGCGCAGTTGCGGCTTCATGCCGCCTTCGCCGAGAAAGATCTCGGCGGCGATGCCGGCGGCCCGCAGTTCCTCGGCGATGCGCACATAGTCGGCCATGCGGGTGCGGTCGAAGGCGACGATGAGGACCGGACCCGCCTCGCCTTTACCATTGCCGATGCGCCCCGCCGCTTCCAGCGCGGCGATCAGGCGATCGACGCCGATGGAGACGCCGGTGGCGGGCAGTTCCTTGTCGAGAAAGCGCCCCACCAGCCCATCATAGCGGCCGCCGCCGGCGACCGAGCCGAACTGCCGGGGGCGGCCGTCCTCGTCGGCGATCTCGAAGGTCACCTGCGCCTCCAGCACCGGGCCGGTGTAGTAGGCGAGGCCGCGCACGATGCCGGGATCGAAGGCGACGGTGGCGTCGTCGAGGTTCATGGCGTCGAGCAGGGCGGCGATCTCGTCCAGTTCGCGCACCCCTTCCTCGCCGCGGGCCGAGCCCTTCACCGCGTCGGCGAGGGCCGCGCAGGTGGCGCGGCGGCTTGTCTGGCCCGAGGCCATGAAGGCGAGGATCATGCCGGCCTGGGCGTCGGTCAGGCCCGCGCCTTTGGTGAAGTCGCCGCTTTCGTCCTTGCGGCCGCCTGTCAGCAGCAGGCGGACGCCTTCGGCCCCGAACTTGTCGAACTTGTCGATGGCCCGGAGCGCGGTCATCGCCTGCGGGTCCACGGAGGGCTGGCCGAGGCCGGCGCGTTCCAGCACGCCGTCGAGGATCTTTCGGTTGTTGACGGCGATGCGGACCTGGCCTTCGAGCCCGAGCGCGCCGAGCGCGCGGGCGAGGACGGCGCAGTTTTCGGCGTCCGCCACCATCGAGGACGAGCCGACCGTATCGACGTCGAACTGGGTGAACTCGCGGAAGCGGCCCGGCCCCGGCTTCTCGTTGCGGAAGCCCGAGCCGATCTGGTAGCGGCGGAAGGGCAGCGGCAGGGTCTGGAAGTGCTGCGCGACATAGCGCGAGAGCGGCGCGGTCAGGTCGTAGCGCAGCGCGATCCACTGCTCGTCGGCGTCCTTGAAGGCGAAGATGCCGGCGTCGGGCTGGTCGCTCTCGGGCAGGAACTTGCCCAGCGTCTCGACATATTCGACCGCCGGGGTCTCCAGCGCCTCGAAGCCGAAGCTCTCATAGACCCGGCGCACCGTCTCCACCATGCGTCGGCGGGCATGCAGGGACGCGGCCGGCGCATCCTTGAAGCCTTTGACGAGACGGGGAACGAGGCGGGACATGATCTTCTGGCCTTTCGGCCGCGCGGGTGCGCGCGGGGAGCGCGGGTTCTCTAGCCCGCGCCGCCACGGGCCACAACCGGCGGCGGTGGCCTTACGGCAGCTTGGGGCAGGCGGCGGCGCGCTTCTCGGCGGCCGCGTCGCTGACCCCGGCGGCGAGGCGGGCGATGTCGGCGTCGACCTTCGCGGCGCCCTTGCCGAGTTGTTCGGCTCTCGCCCGCCAGGCCAGCGCCTCGCGCTCCAGCCGCTCGGCATCGGCTGGCGAAAGCCGGTAGGTCGGGGAGTTGAGCAGCGCGGTGCGGGCGGCGGCGCAGGCGACCGCCTCGTCATAGGCGATGGCGGCCGGCGGCAAGGGCTGCGCGGTCACCGCCGGCTCGGGCGCGGCGGGCGGATCGATCAGCACCGGGCCGTCGTCGGGGATGGCGGCCGGGACCTCGCGGGCTCCCGGCGGGGCCTCGCCCGGCGGATAGACGCGCGTGCCGCGCACCGTCTCGACCGGCCCCGAGCCCACCACGATGCAGCCGGCAAGGCCGGAGGAGAGAATGGCGGCGGCCAGAACGGCCGCAATCCGGCTGGATGTCATGGTCATGGGTCCCCTCGTGCGCCCGCGCGCCCCGCACAGTGGGGCGGCGGCGCGGCGGGATCAACCGGCCGCCGGGCGCGTGCGATTGACTCGCATGACCGGGTGTATTATGGAATTGCGACGCGGTCGCATCGGCGGCCCAGAGCAAACGGCGGGTTCCGGGCATGTATGTCTGCAACTGCAACGGCGTTCGGATGCGCGACATGGCCGCCGCCGTGGGCTCGGTCGCGCAAAGCGGCGCTCCCGGCGTCGACGCGGTCTACGAGGCCTGCGGCGTGACGCCCAAATGCGGCCGCTGCAAGGTCGATATCGCCCGGATGCTGGACGACGCGCTGTCGACGTCGTGCGCGATCGCCGCCGAGTGAGGCGCCTCGCCCGCGGCGCCGCGCGCTGAGATCCGCCCGCGCCGAAATGTGCCCCGCGCCTCTTCCGTCGGGGCGCCGGCCTGGCGCACAATGAGCGCCACGATTCCCCGCGTCCCCTTGCCAGGAAGGCTTCCCGCCATGAAGGGCGAACCCGCCATCATCGCCAAGCTGAACGCCATTCTCACCGTCGAGCTGACGGCGGTGAACCAGTATTTCCTGCACGCCCGGATGTACGACAACTGGGGCTTCGCCAAGCTGGGCAAGAAGATCTACGAGGAATCGATCGGCGAGATGAAGCACGCCGACAAGCTGATCAAGCGCATCCTGTTCCTGGAGGGCCTGCCCAATCTGCAGGACCTGGGCAAGCTGGCGATCGCCGAGACGGTGCCGGAGGGCCTGGCGGCGGACCTCGACGTCGAGCGCCGCGGCCGGGCGACGCTGGTCGAGACGATCCAAATGTGCGAGCAGGCGCGCGACTACATCAGCCGCGAGATCGTCAAGGAGATCCTCGACGACACCGAGGAGCATATCGACTTCCTGGAGACCCAGCTCTCGATCCTCGCCTCGATCGGCCTCGACAACTACCTCCAGCTCCAGGCCTATCCGGCGAACGAGGCCTAGGCGCGGGCTTTGCGCCTTCATTCCGCCATCGGCGTCCTGTTAGAAGGCGGCATGACGAAGACCATCGCCCTTTGCGCCGCCGCGCTGATGCTGGGAGCCTGCGCCAGCGACGTGCTGCCCAGCACCTCGCGCGAGACCGCAGGTCCGTTCGAGAGCTACGAGATCGCCGAGATCGCCTACCGGGTGATCGAGCCTGGCGTCACCGATGGGCGCAAGCTGCGCGAACTCGGCATCGACCCGCGCACCACGCCCAACCTGCGCGTCATCAACTATGTCGAGGTGATGCGCGTCTTCATGCCGACCGACACGGTGACGCTGAAGGACCTCGATCCCGCCGTGCAGGGCTGCATCGGCGCCAAGACCGCCTGCGTCGGCTATGTCCTCGCCCCCGAGGCGAGCGCGACGCAGCGCACCGGCCACATCTCGCTCGACGTGCTCGGCTTCCAGCGCGAGACCGAGGAGACCGGCTGGGCCGCCTCGATGCTGCTGCTGCTGGTCGACGACATGGTGGTCTACAAATTGTGGTCGGGCACGCAGCGGGTCGAGGAGCGCTCCAAGGAAACCAATCCGCTCGGCCCGGCGCAGGACCTCTCGGGCACCGCGAAGGACGCCATCGACGGCGCGATTCCCAAGCCTTGAGCGCAGAGGGCGCTGACGCGGCGGCGGACGGAGGCTAGTGTCGCACCCATGACCCGCCTCGCCGCCGCCTTCGCCGTCCTGATCGCCTTCGCCGCCCCGGCCGCGGCCGCATCCTACGACGCCGAGCGCTGGCTCGCCGACCTCGACGAGATCAAGGCGATCGTCGCGGCGCGCGCCCCCAATCTGGACTGGAGCGTCGCCGAGCGCGGGCTCGACCTGCCGGCCCTCGCCCACGAGACGGCGGAGGCGCTGCGCGAGGCCGGCAGCGACGCCATCGCGCGCCAGGTGCTGCGCGACTTCGTCGGCCGTTTCGGCGACGGCCACATCTCGCTGGTCTTCCCCGACGAGCGCCGTGACGAGACGCTGCCCTGGGGCACCGCCTCGATCTGCCGGGGGCTCGGCTACGAGGACGAGGCGCGGCCCGCCGGGCTGCCGTTCGAGCGGATCGGCGGCCTGGCGATCGCGACGCCGGACAGCGCCGTCTTCCCGATCCACGTGCTCGACCTGCCGGCCGGCAAGCTCGGCGTCCTGCGCATCCCCAGCTTCTACGAGTGGGGCTACTACCAGTTCTGCCCGCAGGCGGTCGCCGAGGTCGGGCTGCCCGAAGACGGCGAGTGCAACGAGGAATGCGGCGCGGCCATCGGCCAGAAGGCGGCCGAACTGCTGACGATGGCGGTGGCCCGCCAGATCGAGCGGCTGAAGGCGGAAAACGTCGGCGCGATCGCGGTCGACATCACGCAGAACGGCGGCGGCTCGCTGTGGCTCGATCCGGTGGCACGGATGCTCACCCCGGTGAAGCTGAAGGCGCCGCGTCTCGCCTTCACCCGCACCGAAGGCTGGCGGCAGACCTTTACCGACCATCTGGCGCTGATCGACGGCGACCTCGCCAATCCGGCGCTGGGGGCCGAAGACCGCGCGGCGCTGGAGCAGGCGCGGGCGGCGACGCAGGCGGCGCTGGAGGAAGCGAACGGGAGCTGCGACCGCTCGGGGCTGTGGCTCGGCCAGGGCGGCGGCTGCGCGCTGCTGGGACCCGACACGCTGTTCGCCACCGGGGTCTTCGACTATGCCCCGCCCGGCGCCTATAGCCGCCTCGCCGCGGCGCCGGCGCTCTTCTTCTCGGCGCTCTACGCCTATCAGGAAGGCCTGTGGCAGGGGCCGCTCTATGTCCTCATGGACGAAGGCTCGGCGAGCGCGGCCGAGCACTTCGCGACCATCCTGAAAGACAACGGCGCGGCGACGCTGATCGGCGAGCCGACCTTCGGGGCGGGCTGCGGCTGGATGTCGTCGGGCGAGCAGTCGACGATCCTGTCGGGGACCGGCGCCGAACTCTACATGCCCGACTGCGTGTGGATCCGGGCCGGCGGCGGCAACGAGGTCGCCGGCATCGAGCCCGACATCCTGGTGCCCTGGCGCTTCTTCGACGTCCCGCTGCAGAAGGTCCGCCGCCTGGAGGGCGTGCTGAAATCGCTGGACTTCCCGCCGCGCGCAGCGGCCCCTGAGCCCGCCCGGCCCGGGTTTTCCGGACCGCTTTGTGACCAGCGTTGCAGGCCGGAGCGCCCGTCTCGTGGCCTGATGCCCCCCGCATCAGACTGGGGAGTGCCATGATCGCCACCAAGACGACGCTTCTGGGCTGCGCCGCCGCGCTTGCGCTCGCCGCCGGGATCGCCCTGGCGGAGGAGGTGAAGGGGCCGGTGCACATCACCGCCTATGGCGTCGAGCATTTCGACGGCGAGGACGGGGCGCGCGCCTTCCTGAGCAGCACCTCCTACCGCATGGGGGCCGACGAGGCCCGGGCGATGGCCCGCGAGGCCCGCGCGGCGGCCGAGGAAGCGGCCGAAGAGGCCCGTACCCATGCCCGGGAGATCGCCCGCGAAGCCCGCGCCGCGGCCCGCGCAGCGGCGGCCGAGGCGCGGGCGGCGGTGCGCGAGGCGGCGCTGCATGCCCGCACCGTTACCGCGGCGATCGACGCCGAGATCGCCTCGGCGCTGGACGATGTCTCGGGCGCGCGCCTCGACCTGATGGCCGAGGCGGCGCGCCTGTCGGCCATCGCGGAGGGCGACTTCTCGGACATCGTCATCGTCTCGAACGGCGCCATGAAGTGCGGCGACACGGCCAGGCATCCCGGCTGCGCCCCCTTGAGCGAGGCCGACAAGGCCCGGCTGAAGGAGACGATCGCCGCCTCGATGGAGGCCGCCGGCCAAGCGATGGAAGCGGCGCAGGCGGGGCTTGAAGCGGCTGCCGAGGCGATGAACGCGGCGCCCTGATTTCGCCATCCAGGCCCGGCAGGATGATCCTTGCCGGGTTTTCTCGCGGCGGACTGTGACGGCCGATGCATCCCGTTTGCGGTTCGCGGCGCTATCCGGACGCCACCTGCCGCACCGGATCAGAGCCATGTTCGCCCTCGCCGCCCTACGCCCGCTTCTTGCCGCCGCCGCCCTGGCGTTGACGGTGGGTTCGGCGACGGCCGCGACGGCGGACCTTGCCCCCGAAGGCGACGCCGACATGGCGAGCGCGCTGAGCGGCGCGCGGGCCGACCTCGCGGATGCGCGGGCCTATCTGGCCGAGCTGGAGGCCGGGCATTTCGAGGGCATCTTCGCGGTCGATGGCGAGACGCTGCGCTGCGGCGAGCCGTCCGCCCAGACCGGATGCGCCCCGCTGACCCAGACCGACAAGGCGGAAGCGATCGCCGAGGCGCGCGAGATGGTGGTCAATGCGACGGCGCAGCTGAGCGCGGCGCAGTCGGCCTTCGCCGCGGCCGGGGGCGTCGAGGCCGTGGCGATCGCCGACTAGAGCGACTTGCGTTCATGACCGATTGCAGCGTCCTGCCTCATGGCCGCCCTTGAGGCGGCCATCCAGAGCAGCGGCGGGCGCGAACGTGAAAAAGGCCGGGCAATGCCCGGCCTCTTGCGAATCCGGCGGCAAGGCCACCTAGCGCGGGGCCATCACCATCTGCATCTGGCGGCCTTCCAGGCGCGGTTCCTGCTCGACCTTGGCGATCTCGGCGACCTGCTTCTTGATGCGGTCGAGCACTTCCATGCCGAGGTGCTGGTGGACCATCTCGCGGCCGCGGAAGCGCAGCGTGAACTTCACCTTGTCGCCCTCGCCGAAGAACTTCACGGCCGAGCGCATCTTCACGTCGTAGTCGTGATCGTCGATGCCCGGCCTCATCTTGATCTCCTTGATCTCGATGATCTTCTGCTTCTTGCGGGCTTCGTTGGCCTTCTTCTGCTGCTCGTACTTGAACTTGCCGTAGTCCATGAGGCGGCAGACCGGCGGCTTGCCCATCGGGGACACTTCCACCAGGTCGACGCCTTCCTCCTCGGCCATGCGCAGCGCGTCGCGGCGGCTCAGAATGCCGCGCTTTTCGCCGGCCTCGTCGATGACGAGGACCTCGAACGCGGTGATGTCGCCGTTGATGCGGGGGCCGTCGTCGTTCTTGGGCGGGGGGCCGGCAAAGCTGGGTCTACGGGGCGGCAGGGCAGTTCTCCTTAACGCATGGCGTCATTGGTTTTCGGTCAGGCGGCGCGTGCCGTGGCACGGAAGATGTCGCCTGTCGCCGATCCGGATCGATCCATGCGTGAAGCGCCGCTCCCGTGCTGCCTGACGCGCGGGCGCCCCATGCGGGCAGCCGCGCGGCGAGAGATGTAATCCGAATGGCCGCCCCTGTGAAGCGTTTCCGCTCACGACGAGCCGCCCGACATATTGAGGACCTGCCCGGTCATGAAGCCGGCGCGGCCTTCGGCGAGCAGAGCGACGAGCTCTGCAACCTCCGCCGGATCGCCGAGGCGGCCGAGCGGCACGCGGGCGAGCAGCTTCGCCGCCTTCTTCGCATCCTCCAGCCAGGCCTTGGGGTAGTACATCTCGGTCTGGATGAAATTGACCGCCACCGCGTTGACCGGGATGCCGGCGGGGGCGAGTTCCAGCGCCAGGCTCTTCACCGCCCCGGTGATCGCCGAACGCGCCGCCGCGTAGGCGCCGAAGGCCGGTATCCCGCCGAGCGGCCCGGCCGAGGTCATGAAGACGATGCGCCCGCCGCCCGAACGCTTCATGTGCGGCACGGCGGCGGCGGCGAGGGCCAGCGGCTCGATAGCCAGCTTCTCGAAGAAGGGCCGGGTCGTTTCGGCATTCAGCGTTTCGACCGGGGTGCGGGGGGCGGGATAGGCGGCCGAGACCACCAGCGCGTCGATCCGCCCGGCGAGGGCGATCGCCGCCTCGACGAGCGCCTCGGGCGCGTCGTGGCGCAGCCGGTCGCCGCCGTCGGCATAGGTCTCGTCGACCTCGATCACCCGGCCGCCGCCGGCCCGCAGCCGGGCGGCAAGCGCCGGACCGACGAAGGATGCGGCGTCGGTGAGGAGGGTGACGGCTGCGCTCATGACAGTCTCCTCACCCTGCGCGCACGTCGCGGAAGGGGATGGTGCGGTCGATCTCGGGCTCCTTGGGCAGACCCAGCACGCGCTCGCCGATGATGTTGCGCTGGATCTGGTCGGTGCCGCCGCCGATCGAGGTGAAATAGGCGTTGAGGCTGAGGAAGTTGGCGTCGTCGGCGCGCGGGTTGGCCTCGCCCTCCAGCAGCGACTGCGCGCCCAGCAGCATCGTGCGGAAGCGGGCCTCCTCGTGCAGGATGCGCGACATCGCGAGCTTGCCGAGCGACATCACCGAAGACGAGGTGCCGAGCTTCAGGTCCGCCTTGGCGCGGGCGTTGTTGAGCGCGTTGAGGCGGCGCCAGGCGATGACCTGGGCGAGATGCTGGCGCGTCACCGGGTCGGCGAGGCGGCCGGCCTCGCGCGCCAGATCGACCATGGTGGCGCGGTCGCCGCCGCGCCGGGGGCCGCGCGCCGCATCGCCCATCACCGAACGCTCATAGGCGAGCGCCGTCTGCAGCACGCGCCAGCCATTGTTGAGGCCGCCGAGCATGAAGTCGCCCGCGACCCGCGCGCCGTCGATGAAGACCTCGTTGAAATGGGCCTCGTCGGTCACCTGGCGCAGCGGGCGGACCTCGACGCCGGGCTGCTTCATCGGCAGGAAGAAGAACGAGATGCCGTTGTGCTTGGGCACGTCCCAGTCGGTGCGGGCGATGAGCATGCCGTAATCGGCGGTCATCGCGCCCGAGGTCCAGACCTTCTGGCCGGTGACGACATAGTCGCCGCCGTCCGGCTCCGCCTTCGTGCGCACGCCCGCCAGATCGGAGCCGGCGCCCGGCTCGCTGTAGAGCAGGCACATGTTGATGTCGCCGGTCAGCATGCCACGCAGCAGCGCCGCCTTCATCGTCTCGGTGCCAAAGTTGAAGGCGGTGATGGCGTAGAGGTGGGTGCGGTCCTGACCCGCGCCCGGCGCGCGCACGGCGGCGAACTCGGCCTCGACGATCTTCGCCTGGCGGTCGGCGAGGCCGCGCCCGTACCATTCGACCGGCCAGCGGTTCACCGCCCAGCGGGCATCGACCACCTTCGCCTGCCAGGCGCGCTGTTCGGGGCCGACGGTCCACTGGTCGCTGCGATGGGGCAGGCCCTTCCAGTGTTCCTCCAGGAAGGCGCGGACCTCGGCGCGGAGTTCGTCGTCGGACATCGGCTTGACAGCAGTCACGGTCATGGCTCAGGCCCCCATCGCCTGGAGGAAGCGTTCGCGGTGATAGGCGGGCGCGCCCAGCAGATGCAGATCGGCGCGGGCCCGGCGCAGATAGAGATGGGCAGGATGCGCCCAGGTGAAGGCGATGCCGCCATGCATCTGGATCGCGTCGGCCGCGGTCTTCGCGTAGGCGTCGGCGCAGGCGAAGGCGGCGAGGTGCACCGCCTCGGCGGCGTCCGGCGCGCCCGAGGCCAGCGCCTCGGCGGCGGCCCGTGCGGCGCTGGTCGCGCTCTCGCTCTCCAGCAGCAAATCGGCGGCCATGTGCTTGATCGCCTGGAAGGAGCCGATGGCGCGGCCGAACTGGATGCGCGTCTTGGCGTACTGCACGGTCATCTCCAGCACGCGGCGCGCGCCGCCCGCCTGCTCGCCGGCGAGGGCGACGAGGGCGAGGCGCAGCATCGCCTCGACCGCTTCCCAGCCCGCCTGGCCGAGCCGCGTCGCGGGGACGTGGCGGAAATCCATCTTGGCGAGGCGCAGCGTACGGTCGAAGCTTTGCAGGCGCTCGACGGCGAGGCCGGGGGCGTCCGGCGCGACCTCGAAGATCCCAAAGCCGCCCTCGATGCGGGCCACGGCGAGGACGAGATCGGCGGCGGCACCGTGCAGCACATAGGAGGCCGTGCCGTCGAGAAACCAGCGCTCGCCGTGGGCGTGGGCGGCGAGCGCGACGCCGTCCGGCGTCCAGGTGCCGGCCTCGCCGGTCAGCGCGACGGTGGCGATGCGGCCGCGCGCGAGGCCGGGCAGGAGGCGGTCCGACGCCGCCGCGTCGCCGCACGCGGCGATGAGCGCGGCGGCCATCGTCACCGCGAAGAGCGGTGCGGGCAGCAGCGCCGCGCCGACTTCCTCCATGATCGCTTCGAGCTCGACCGGGCCGCCGCCGAGGCCGTCATGGGCGGGGTCGATGACGAGGCCGGCGACGCCGAGGTCGACCAGCGCCGTCCACAGCGCCGCGTCGTAGCCCGCTTCGCTTTCCATCGCCCGGCGGATGTCGGCCTCGGTGCAGAGATCGGCCAGCAGGCGGCGGACGGAGTCCGCCATCGCGGCCCGGTCCTCGGCCGTGAAACTGCTCATGGACGCTTCTCCCGGTTCTTGTCGTCCGGCCATCGTCGCGCGCCCCGGCAGGGGCGGCAAGTGGCCGTAACGGCAAGGCGGGACGGCGGTGGGAGTGAGCTTTCTGCTTGCTCTCGGCTGCTCTCGGGACCAAGTCTGGCGAGCCGCCTCAGTTAAGGAGAGGTTAAAAACGCACGGCGCATAGTGGATAACCGAACTGGATGGAGCATAATGCGAAAAGCGCATTAAAAAATTTTAGAATGATGTGTATGTTCCTAATATGTTGCTATAATGTTCCTGTTTGTCCTTCGCATGAAATCGGCTACAATAATGATTGCAAGAATTTGGTGAGATTCGACTCCTTTTTGGCGAGCTTGAGCGAATCGGGTAAGGAATCGACGGAATGAAGTTGGGGAAGAGAATTGGAGACGTCTCAGACCTTCCCGAAGAGCTTCTTCGGCAACTGAATGCAACCAAGAAGGATCTCTTGGAGACCCAGATTATCGAGACGATACGCGGACGCTATGAGGGGTCGGCGACAATCGACGAAATTCTGGTCGGTCTGTTTCGTGACTACCAGGTGGTGCAGAAGAGGGGATACATCACTGGTAAGTTGTATCGAATGGTAACGGACGGGTTGCTCGGAAGGCTACCTAAACGAAGGGGGGTCTTCACGACCGCATCGTCCGACTAAGGAAATTAGGGCCGCCAGTAGGATGGCGGCCCTAATCTGGGCAGGAATTCCCACCCGTTCGAAGCATCGAACACTTCAAACGTAGCGGGGCCCAGTCTTCGAATCAACGCCGGCGATTCCTACGGCGTAAATTTAGGAGATCCCACTATGGGAACCTTTGCACGGGCTCGCGCCCCTATCGGAACGAAAGCGCGTACGGGTGAAACGTGCCCGGAAAGTGGAGTCTGGCGTTCGGAAGACTATCCGTCCACCACGGCGCCCATTTCCAAGGGGAACACCATGCCGCCTCACAACGGCAAGGCTGTGACCTGGACGCTGATCCAGTACGCCTAGAACTTCGGCGTCGCTCCAGCGGTGCCGAATCCAGACAAGACGAGAGCCCCGAACGGCGTTCGGGGCTCTCGTTTGTTGAGCTTCTGTAAACCCGTCAGCGCAGATCGGGCGGCAGGGCTTCGGCGCGGAGCATGGCGATGGCCTCGTCCACGCTCATCGTCTCCTGCTTCTCGACGCCGAGGCGGCGCACCGTGATGCGCCCCTCCTCGGCCTCGCGCTTGCCGGCGATCAGCATGAGCGGAACCTTGGCGAGGCTGTGCTCGCGCACCTTGTAGTTGATCTTCTCGTTCCGGAGATCGGTCTCGACCCGGATGCCCGCCGATTTCAGCTTGCCCGCCAGCGTCTTCGCATAGACGTCCGCGTCGCTGACGATGGTCGCCACCACCGCCTGCACCGGCGCGAGCCAGAGCGGGAACTTGCCGGCATAGTGCTCGATCAGGATGCCGATGAAGCGTTCATAGGTGCCCAGGATCGCCCGGTGCAGCATGACCGGGCGGTGGCGGGCGCCGTCCTCGCCGACATAGGAGGCGTCGAGCCGTTCGGGCAGGACGCGGTCGGACTGGATGGTGCCGACCTGCCAGGTGCGGCCGATCGCGTCGGTCAGGTGGAACTCCAGCTTGGGCGCATAGAACGCGCCCTCGCCCGGCAGCTCCTCCCAGCCCCATTCGGGGGTGGCGCGCCCGGTCGCCGCCACCGCCGCGCGCAGCTCGGCCTCGGCCTTGTCCCACATCTCGTCGCTGCCGAAACGCTTGTCGGGGCGCAGCGCCAGCTTGATCGCGTATTTGTCGAAGCCGAGATCGCGGTAGACGGTGTCGAGCAGGTCGCAGAAGCGCTGCACCTCCTCGACGATCTGGTCCTCGCGGCAGAAGATGTGGGCGTCGTCCTGGGTGAACTGGCGCACGCGCATGAGGCCGTGCAGCGCGCCGTGCGGCTCGTTGCGATGGCAGCAGCCCATTTCGGCGAGCCGGATCGGCAGGTCGCGGTAGCTCTTGATCCCCTGCCGGAAGATGAGGACGTGGCCGGGGCAGTTCATCGGCTTCAGGGCCATCCAGTCGGCCTTGCCGGAGATGACCGGTCCCTCGTCCTCGGTATTGGGCACCTCGTCGGGAATGACGAACATGTTCTCGCGGTACTTGCCCCAGTGGCCGGACTGTTCCCACTGGCGCGAATCCATGATCTGCGGGGTCTTCACCTCAAGATAGTCGTTCGCGTCGAGGCGGCGGCGCATATAGGCCTCCAGCGCCCGGTAGAGGACGAAGCCGTTGGGGTGCCAGAACACCGAGCCGTGCGCTTCGGACTGGAGATGGAAGAGGTCCATCTCCTTGCCGATCTTGCGGTGGTCGCGCTTCTCGGCCTCCTCAAGGCGGGTGAGATAGGCCTTCAGTTCCTTCTCGTCGCGCCAGGCGGTGCCGTAGATGCGCTGGAGCTGGGCGTTCCTGGCGTCGCCCCGCCAATAGGCGCCCGAGATCTTCATCAGCTTGAAGGCCGCGCCGATATGGCCGGTCGAGGGCAGATGCGGGCCGCGGCAGAGGTCGTGCCAGTTGCCGTGGTAATAGACCGAGACGTCCTCGCCCGCCGGCAGGTCACGGATGATCTGGGCCTTGTAGCTCTCGCCGATCGACTCGAAGTGGCGGATCGCTTCCTCGCGCGGCCAGACGGTGCGGCGGGTGGCGAGGTTCGCCTTCACCAGCTCGTGCATCCGCGCCTCGATCTTCGGCAGATCGTCGGTGGTGAACGGCTCGTTGCGGAAGAAATCGTAGAAGAAGCCGTCCTCGATGTTCGGGCCGATGGTGACCTGGGTGCCGGGGAACAGCTCCTGCACCGCCTGCGCCATCAGGTGCGCGCAGTCGTGGCGGATGAGGTCGAGCGCTTCCGCCTCGTCCTTGCGGGTGATGAGGCGCAGCTTCGCGTCGGCGCGGATCGGGGTGTCGAGGTCGCGCAGCACGCCGTCGATTTCGGCCGCCAGCGCCGCCTTGGCGAGGCCGGGGCCGATGGCGGCGGCGATGTCCGCGCCGGTCGCGCCCGCGGTCGTCGTCCGCACGCTGCCGTCGGGCAGGGTGATGCGGATCTCGGCTGGGGTTGCGGCAGACACGGGCGGAATCCTTCACGTTCGCCCGCCGGGGATCGGCGGGGGCGCGCACACTCGTTTCGCCCATGGGACAAGTCAAGCCAAGCCGCCGCGATCCGTGCCAGGATGGAAACATGACCTCTCGCATCCTGCAGCGCCCCGACGGCCACACCATCGCCTGGCAGGGCGTGGCGGGACGCGGCCCCACGATTGTCTGGCTGGGCGGCTTCAAGTCGGACATGACGGGAACCAAGGCGGCGCATCTGGCCGCCTTCGCCGCGGCGGGCGGCCGCGCCTTCGTGCGCTTCGACTATTTCGGCCACGGCGCCTCCTCCGGCGCCTTCGCGGACGGCACGGTCTCGCGCTGGCTGAGCGACGCGCTCGCCGTCATCGACGCGCTGACGGCGGGACCTCTGGTTCTGGTCGGCTCGTCGATGGGCGGCTGGATCGCGACGCTGGCGGCGCTCGCGCGGCCCGGGCGGGTGCACGGTCTCGTCGCGATCGCCCCGGCGCTCGACTTCACCGAGCGCCTGCTGTGGGCGGGGCTGGACGAGGCGGCGCGGCGCGAGATCATGGAACGGGGCGTCTGGATGCGGCCCAGCGCCTATGGCGACGGGCCCTACCCGATCGGCCGCGCGTTGATCGAGGACGGCCGAAGGCACCTGCTGCTCGGCGGGCCGATCCCCCTCGCCGTTCCGGTGCGCATCCTGCACGGCCATGCCGACGAGGACGTGCCATGGACGCACGGCCTCGCCTTCGCCGACGCACTGGCCGGACGCGATGTCGTCTTCTCGCTGGTGAAGGGCGGCGATCACCGCCTCTCGACCCCGGCCGATCTGGCGCGGCTGGAGAGCGCGGTGGCGGAACTCTGCGACGGCTAGAAGGCGGCGGTCGCCTTCAGCGCCAGGAAAGCCTCGATATGGGCGGGCAGGACCTCGGGCGCGTCCACCGTGAACTCGCCGTCGGCGAGGTCGGCGGAGGCGTCATCGCGCACATGGGCGTCGTCGCCGCCCGCAAGCATCTGCCATAGCGTTGTCATGCATCCCTCCCGGCGCCGTGCGGCGATCCGCATCTGTGGCCCGATGCGTTCACCATACCCCGGAATTGGTGAAACAACGCTGAAGGCCGGGAAGGCGGGCCCTGAGGACCGTCTCAGATCTGGGGCGTCATGCGGTCGATCGCCTTGAAGACCTTGCGGGCGGCGGCGACGACCTGGCCGTCGGATGGATGATCGGCGGTATCGACCTTCACGACGCGCTTGGCGATGCCTTTGTCGTGCGCCTCGACGTGGTGCATGAATTCGGTCTTGGCGAGGCCGGGGCCGCAGACATAGATCTCGTGCGCCGCGCCGGCCGCCTCGGCGACGGCGTGATAGTAGGGATCGTTGCGATGGGCGTGCCCGGCGCCGACGGCCCCGGCCCGGTGATGCTGGTGGCGCTCGCCGGTGCTCTTGACCGTGCTGCGCACATAGTCGTCCGGGCCGATCGCATAGATGTGGGCTTCGGTGTGATCGAGCCAGATGGCGACGTGATAGGTCACGGAATCGTCCTTCCTCTTGAGGGCCTTGGCCCGTTGGCGGGTTTGGCCGTTGACGGTTTCAGGCAGAAAAGCCCCAAGCCCGGCCGGCGGCCTTGATCGTCGTCAATGACCCTCGGCCCCGAAGCCTTCGGCCTGGAGGATGGCCGCGAGGCCCTCGTGATAGCTGGGATAGGCGAGAAGCAGGCCGAGTTCCTCCTTCATGCGGAGGTTGGCGATCCGGCGATTGGCGCCGTAGAACTCCAGCGCCATGGGGCTGAGGCGGGGCCTTGCGGCCTCGAAATCCTCCTCCGGGGGCGGCGCCACGCCGATGAGGCGGGCGGCAAGGGCGACGACATCCTGCGGCGGGGCCGGGGCGTCGTCGGCGATGTTGAGGACCGTGCCCTCCTCCAGCGCCATCGCCGCCTCGATCGCCGCCGCCAGATCGTCGACGTGGATGCGGCTGAAGACCTGCCCCGGCTTCACCAGCCGCTTGGCCGTGCCGGCGCGGAGCTGATCGAAGGCGCTGCGGCCGGGGCCGTAGATGCCGGGCAGGCGGAAGATTACCGCCGGCGCGCCGGTGTATTCGCTGAGCTCCGCCCAGGCCTCTTCGGCGGCGACGCGGCGGCGGCCGCGTTCGTGGACCGGGGCGAGCGGCGTGCCCTCGTCGACCCAGGCGCCGCCGGCGTCGCCATAGACCCCGGTGGTCGACAGATACCCCGTCCAGCGCAGGTTCGGCGGCGGCGCCCTGAGCCGGTCGCCATGCAGCGCGAGCAAGGGATCGCCGTTGTCGCCGGGCGGTGCGGCGGCGAGGATGTGGGTGACGCTCTCCAGCACGCGATCCGCGTCCTGGATGCCGGCGGCGGTGGTCAGCAGAGGCGTGACGCCGTCCGCCTTGATCGCCGCCGCGCGGTCCAGCCGCCGCGTCGTGCCGCTGATCCGCCAGCCACTGGGGATCAGCCGCCGGGCGAGGGCCGCGGCGCTGTAGCCATAGCCGAAGATGAGGAGATGGGGGGCGCTCATGGACCCAGCTTCCGCCAAAGCCCCCGCATGATACAAGCCGCCCATGCCGCCGCCCCTCACCGACGACCAGCTCGAGCGCTATGCCCGCCACATCCTGCTGCGCGAGATCGGCGGCGCGGGGCAGAGGAGATTGCTCGACGCCTCGATCCTGGTGGTCGGGGCGGGCGGGCTCGGCGCGCCGGCCCTGCTCTATCTCGCCGCCGCCGGGGTGGGGCGGATCGGCATCGTCGACGACGACGCCGTCTCGCTGTCGAACCTGCAGCGCCAGATCCTCTATCGCACCGACGAGGTGGGAACGCCGAAGCTCGCCGCCGCCGTGCGCCGGCTCGGCGCGCTCAACCCGGAGGTGCGGATCGAGCCGCATGGCGTGCGCCTGACCGCCGCCAACGCCGCGGCGCTGATCGCGCCCTACGATCTGGTGCTCGACGGCTGCGACAATTTCCAGACGCGCTTCGCGGTCTCGGATGCCTGCGTCGCGC
>ERZ761602.3013-NODE-3013-length-24944-cov-6.574350_pt1 | contig 24944 bp, 19 predicted proteins | sample MGYA00512165_ERZ761602 | MGnify/ENA primary metagenome ERZ761602 (study PRJEB28899, sample SAMN02445085) | bioreactor sludge metagenome | biome: EBPR sludge; isolation source: Thorneside wastewater treatment plant | place: Australia: Brisbane, Thorneside...
CCGTGCTCACCGCGGTGCGCGGCTTCGCCGGCGACGGCCGGGTGATCGCGGTGTTCGGGTGCGGCGGCGACCGCGATCGCGGGAAGCGCCCCCAGATGGGGGCCATCGCGCGGCGGCTCGCCGACGTCGGCGCTGACGGCAGGGGCGCCTCGCGCCTTCAGCGCGCTCGCTTCGGCGCCTTGCTCCAGATCCCGCGCATCCACCGCTCCACGTCGGCCGAGTCGCGCGGGATGCTCTGGGAGAGGTTCTTCATGCCCGCCTTGGTGACGAGCACGTCGTCTTCGATGCGCACGCCGATGCCGCGGTACTTCGCGGGCACCGTGAGATCGTCGGGCTGGAAATAGAGCCCGGGCTCGATCGTGAGCACCATGCCGGGCCTGAGCTTGCCGTAGCGGTAGACCTCCTGCCTCGCCTTGGCGCAGTCGTGCACGTCGATGCCGAGCATGTGGCTCGTGCCGTGCAGCGTGTAGCGCTTCTGCAGCTGGCGATCGGGCGCGAGCGCCTCCTCGGCGCTCTCGAGGATGCCCATGCGCTCGAGGCCCTCGGCGAGCACACGCTGCGCCGCACGGTTCGGCTCCATGAAGTCGTTGCCCGGCTTCACCGCCTCGAGCGCGGCCTGGTGGGCGGCGCGCACCAGATCGTAGACCTCGCGCTGCTCCTTCGAGAACTTGCCCGAGATCGGCAGCGTGCGCGTGATGTCGGCGGTGTAGAGCTGGTGGCCCTCGATGCCCGCGTCGAGCAGGAGCAGGTCCTTCTGGCGGATCTCCGCATCGTTGCGCGTCCAATGAAGGATGCAGGCGTTGGCGCCGGTCGCGGCGATCGTGCCGTAGCCCGCGTCGTTGCCCTCGACGCGCGCGCGCAGGTTGAAGACCCCCTCGACCTCACGCTCGGTGCGCGCCCCGGGCAGGGTGCGGATGACATCCTCGAAGGCGCGCTTGGTCGCCTCGATGACCTTCACGAGCTCGCGGATCTCGAGCTCGTCCTTCAAGAGGCGCATCTCGGAGAGGAAGCTCGCGAGCTCCGCGTCGCCCTGGGCGTTCACGCGCACGCGCTCGTCGACCTGGCTCGAGAATCCACGCAAGACACGTACCTTGGCCCCGCGGCCGCGCCCCTTGGCCTTCTGCGCGGCGGCGAGATCGTCGGCGAGCTGGGCGAGCGGGCGGCAGGCGTGCACGCCGAAGCGCGCGCGGCTCTCGGGCACCCCGAGGCGCGGCCCCACCCAAAGCTCTCCCTTGTGGTGATCGGTGAAGAAGGTCTTGTCGCTGCGGCCCGGGTTGGGCTCCACGTAGAGCACGTGGCGGTGCCCGCCCTGGGGCTTGGCCTCGAGCACGAGCACGCAGTCCGGCTCGAGGTTGCCGGTGAGATAGAAGAAGTCGCTGCCCGGGCGGAAGCGGTAGTGCGTGTCGTTGGCGCGCACCTTCTCGTGACCGGTCGGGATCACGAGCGTCTCGCCCGGGAAGCGCCTCGAGAGCGCGCGACGCCGCTTGGCGAAGGCCTCGTGGTGCTCGATGGGCGGCGTCTTCGCGCGGGGCTTCTTCGCCCAGTCCTTCATCATGAAGGCGATGAGCGCGTCGGGGTAGGCGGGCGGCGGCTTCACGGCGTGCTTCGCCTTCGGTGCGTGCTTCGCCTTCGGTGCGTGCTTCGCCTTCGGTGCGGGCTTCACCTTCGGTGCGTGCTTCGCCTTCGGTGCGGGCTTCGCCTTCGGTGCGGGCTTCGCCTTGCGCGGCCCGGGCTCCGCGGCGAGCCCCGCGCTGCGCGCGACCGACTTGCCCAACCTCATCGCTGCTCGTTCGCTCGACTTCGCGTGGTCCATTCGACCCGCGGATCAAAGCACCGATCGCGCGCTGCGGCCACGGCTCAGGCGCCGTCGAAGAAGCTCGCGAGGCGCGCGGCGACCGCGCCCGGCTCGGTCCAGTGCATCATGTGGCCGGCGTCCGGGAGCTCGTAGCGCTCGAGCCTCGCGATCTCGGCGAGGCGCTCGGCTTCGTCTTCGGGATGCCAGCCCGTCGGTCCGCCCGAGACGAAGAGCACGGGCGCCGTCACGGCGCGCAGCGCCGAGGCGAAGCTCGCAGGGAAGAAGGGGATCGGCGAGCGCGTGCGGTGCAACGGGTCCCAGGCCCAGGAGAGCGTGCCGTCGTCGTGGCGGCGCACGAGGCGCTCGGCGCGCGAGCGCAAGAGCTCGGCCGGGAGGCGCGGGTGCGTCCCGCCGAGGCGCTTGATCGCCTCGTCGATCGACGCGAGGCGCCTCGGCTCGCGCTCGATCTTCGCGAGGCCGTCGAGCCAGGCGCGCACGCGCTCGATCGCGTGCTCGTGCCGATCGGCGACCGGGCCGAGCCCCTCCATGCACACGAGGCGCTGCACTCGGGCGGGGCGCGCGCCCGCGTAGAGCGAGGCGACCGCGCCGCCCATGCTGTGCCCGACGACCGCGAGCCAGCTCGGCGCGAGCAGCTCGACGATGCCCTCGACGTCGGCGACGTAGTCCGGGAAGTAGTAGTAGGTGCCGGGCGGCACTGCGTCGCTCTCGCCGAAGCCACGCAGGTCCGGCGCCACGACCTCGTAGCCCGCGTCGACGAGGCCCTCGGCCACGAGGTCCCAGCTCGACCCGGCGTCGAGGAAGCCGTGGAGCAGCAGCACCGTGCGTCGCTCGCCTCGGGCGCCGCCGACCCGCGTGGGGTCGTCCGGCTCGAAGCGGTGCAGGCAGAGGCCCATGCCGTTCACGACGATCCGCTCGCTCCGTTCGCGCATCGAGGGCGGAGCCTGACCCGCTCGCGCGCCGATGTCGACCCGGCTGCGCACCGGAGCGCGACCCTTTCGACGCGCTCCCGAGCCCGCACGGCTTCTGGTACCGTCTCGGCGATGGCCGCCCAGTCCTACCCGAGCTTCGCCGCCCCCACCGTCGACAAGGTCTACGTGGAGGAGCGCGCCGCCGCGCTCGGCAAACGCAGCATCAAGAAGGCGGCCAAGGTCGCCGGGCTCAAGCTCTCGGTGTCGATGATCGATCTCACGACGCTCGAGGGCAAGGACTCGGCCGGCAAGGTGATCGCGCTGTGCAACAAGGCGCGCTGGCCGCACGAGCGCGACGACGTGCCCTCCTGCGCCGCGGTCTGCGTCTACCCGAACCTCGTGCCGGTCGCGAAGCGCGCGCTCGAGGGCTCCACGGTGAAGGTCGCGAGCGTGGCCACGGCCTTCCCGAGCGGGCTCTCGCCGCTCGACATCAAGCTCTCCGACGTGCGCCGCGCCGTGGAGTTCGGCGCCGACGAGATCGACATGGTCATCGATCGCGGCGCGATGCTCTCGGGCGAGCACAACCAGGTCTTCGACGAGATCGTCGCGACCAAGGAGGCCTGCGGCCCCGCGCACCTCAAGGTCATCCTCGAGACCGGCGAGCTCGGCACCTACGACATGGTCCGCAAGGCGAGCCAGATCGCGATGCTCGCGGGCGCCGACTTCATCAAGACCTCGACCGGCAAGGTCACGCCCGCCGCGACGCCTGCGGTCACGCTCGTGATGCTCGAGGCGATCCGCGACTTCTACCACCAGACCGGCAAGCGCATCGGCATGAAGCCCGCGGGTGGCATCCGCACCGCCAAGCAGGCTCTGCACTACCTCTGCATCGTCAAGGAGACGCTCGGCGACGAGTGGCTCGACCCGGACTGGTTCCGCTTCGGCGCCTCGGTGCTCTTGAACGACGTGCTCATGCAGCTCGAGAAGGAGCGCACGGGCGCGTACCAGGGCCAGGACTACTTCAGCAAGGATTGACCGGGCGAGGCTCGACGCTCGCCGATCCACCCTCGCCGAGCATCGAGCCTCGGCGAGGAGCGAGCGCGGGGAGGGCGTGAAAGCCGAGTGGCTCGTGCGCCCTCAGCTGCGCACGGCGACCTTGACGGGCTCCACCTTCCACACCCGCTCGACGTAGTCGCGGATGGATCGGTCCGAGGAGAAGTAGCCACAGCGCGCGACGTTGAGGATCGCCGAGCGCGTCCAGGCCTCGCGGTCGCGCCAGGCGCGCGCGACCTCGTCCTGCGCGGCGAGGTAGGCGCGGAAGTCGGCCAGCACGAGGTAGGGATCGTCCTGGGCGAGCCCTCGCGCGAGCTGCGTGAACAGCTCCGGCTCACGCGGGCAGTAGCGGCCGTCGGCCAGGCCCTCGAGCACGTGCCGGAGCTCGGCGTCATCCTCGAGCACCTGGCTCGGGTGGTAGCCACCCGCCTTCGCCTCCATCACCTGCTCGGCCCTGAGCCCGAACAGGAAGAAGTGCTCGCTGCCCACGTGCTCGCGGATCTCCACGTTGGCGCCGTCGAGCGTGCCGATCGTGAGCGCGCCGTTGAGGGCGAACTTCATGTTGCCGGTGCCCGAGGCCTCGTAGCCGGCCGTGGAGAGCTGCTCGGAGAGGTCGGCGGCGGGGTAGACTCGCTGCGCGACCTTCACGTTGAAATCGGGCACGAAGACGAGCCTGAGCTGCGGCCGGAGCTTGGGGTCGCGGGCGAGCAGATCCGCGACGACGTGCGCGAGCTTGATGATGAGCTTCGCCGTCCAGTAGCCGGGCGCGGCCTTGCCGCCGAGCAGCAGCGTGCGCGGTACGTCGTCGAAGTGGCCGGCGCGCATGCGCTCGATCTGCCAGAGCGCGCGCAGCAGCATGAGCAGCTGGCGCTTGTACTCGTGGATGCGCTTCACCTGCACGTCGAAGAGCGTCGTCGGGTCGGCGTCGAGCGCGTGCGTCTCCACCAGCCAGCGTGAGAGCCCCTCCTTGTTCGCCTGCTTCGCCTTGCGGAAGCGCTCACGGAAGCTCGGCTCCTCGGCGAAGGGCTCGAGGTCGCGCAGTCGCTCGAGGTCACGGAGCCAGGCCTCGCCGATGGCCTCGGTGACGAGCGCGCGCAGGGCTGGGTTCGCGAGCGCCACGAAGCGCCGAGGCGTGACGCCGTTGGTCACGTTGGTGAACTTCTCCGGCCACAGCTCGGCGAAGTCGCGCATCACCGTCTTCTGGAGCAGCTCGGAGTGCAGCTCGGCCACGCCATTGACACGGTTCGCGCCCACGGTCGCGAGGTGCGCCATGCGCACGCGCTTGTCGCCGCCCTCGTCGATGAGCGACATGCGCGCGATGCGCGCCTCGTCGCCCGGGAAGTGCCCGCGCACCTCCTGGAGGAAGCGGTGGTTGATCTCGAAGATGATCTCGAGGTGCCTCGGCAAGACCTCGCGGAACAGCGGCAAGGGCCAGGTCTCGAGCGCCTCGGGCAGCAGCGTGTGGTTCGTGTAGGCGAACGAGGCGCGCGTGATCTCCCAGGCCTCGTCCCAGGCGACCTCGTGCTCGTCGACGAGCACCCGCATCAGCTCGGCGACCCCGATCGACGGGTGCGTATCGTTGAGCTGCACCTTGAACTTGTCGGCGAAGCCGCGCGGGTCGTGCTTCTTCTGGAGCAGGATGCGCATCATGTCCTGCAGCGAGCACGCGACGAAGAAGTACTGCTGCTCGAGCCGCAGCCTGCGCCCGGCCGGGCTCGAGTCGTTGGGGTAGAGGATCTTGGTGATGTTCTCCGAGCGGACCTTGTCCTCCACCGCCTTCCAGTATTCGGAGCGGTTGAAGGCCTCGAGGTCGAACTCCTCGTCGCTCACCGCCGACCACAGCCGGAGGAAGTTGGCGTTCTCGGTGCCATAACCCAGCACCGGCGTATCGTAGGGTACGCCGCGCACGATACGCGCCGGGTGCCAGCGCACGCGCAGGCGCCCACGCGCGTCGGTGCCCTGCTCGGTGTGTCCGCCCAGGCCCACGGGGTGCTGGATCTGCGGCCGGGCGATCTCCCAGGGGTTGCCGAAACGCAGCCAGCGATCGGCGCGCTCGATCTGCCAGCCGTCGCGGATCTCCTGATCGAAGATGCCGAACTCGTAGCGTATGCCATAGCCGATGCTCGGGATCTCGAGCGTCGCGAGCGAGTCCATGAAGCAAGCGGCGAGGCGACCGAGGCCGCCATTGCCGAGGCCTGGCTCCTCTTCGATGTCGATCATCGAGTCGAGGTCGAGGCCGAGCAGGTGCATCGCCTCGCGCGCTTGCTCCGTGATGCCCAGCGCGAGCAGCGCGTGGCCGAGCTGTGGGCCGAGCAAGTACTCGGCCGAGAGATAGGCCACCGTCCGGCTCTCGCGCTCGAGGTAGGTCTGCGCCGAGCGCACCCAGCGCAACAGCAGCCTGTCGCGCACCACGTAGCTCAGCGCCTTGTAGTGGTCGTCCCTCGTCGCGACCTCGGGGAACTTCGCCTGCATGAAGAAGAGCTTCTCGACGAAGTCGTTGCGGATCGTCTCGACGTCGCTCTCCAGGTGGACGTCGTCGACCGAGACACGTGCCGGCGGTGGGACCGAGGAGTGGCGCATGGTCGGCCGAGGCTAGACCCAAGCGCGCCGCGTCGGGAGACTCCGCTGCGCCGAGGAGGCGCGCCGACGCGCAACGATTGCGCCGGCTCCTCAGCCCGCCGCGTCGCGCAGGGTGGCGCCCTCGGCGAGGTAGGCCGAGAGCCCGTAGCCGCGCAAGAGCGCCTCGACGAGCGCGAGCGGCTCGCCGAAGGCCGGGTCGTCGAGCCCGCCGAGCTTCGCGACCACGCCGAGCGCGCGCGCCGCGACGAGCCGCATCGAACGATCGAAGCACGCGAGCGCGAGCGTCTTGTCTCGGCGCAGCCCCATGGCGAGTTGGTGTCCGAAGAGCGCGACGCGGAGATGGGCGGCTTCGACGCGCGCGTAGGCCGGGGCTCGGTCGAGCAGCTCGTCGAGCGCTTCGTCTGCCAGCTCGCAGGCGGCCGCGAGCGCCGTCGCCGCGCATCTGCTGAGGTCGTCCGGATCGCGGAAGGCCTCTCGCGCGAGGCGCTCGGCGCGCAGGTGAAGCGCCGCGAGGTAGGGCCTGACCTCGTCGGGGGTCGGCGCCACGGGCGCGTTCAGCGCCTCGAGAGAGGCCGCCAGGTCGAGCCCGCTGCGCGAGAGCGCGCGCGCGAGGCTCGCGTAGGCGGCGACGCCGTCGAGCTCCGCCGGACAGGCCGCCACCAGCGCGGCGGACCACGCGGCGAGCTCGGCGCGGGTGGCCACGTGGCCCTCGGCGACCGCGACGAGCTCCGGCAGGTGCTCGACGTGAACCCCCGGTGGCAGCTCGGCGCGCGTCCGCGCACCGTCCGGCACGAGCGACGAACCCTCGCCTCGATCACCGCGCGCGCTCGACGCGACACAGGCGCACTCGAACCACGGGCTCACGCGCACGGAGATCCCGTCGTCGACGAAGCGCGCAGGGTAGGTGCGACAGCCGAGTGGCTTCGCACCGGCGCCTGCCGCGTGGTGCACGCCGCAGGCGCCGCCCGGCTCGAGGTAGGCGCAGCGCCCCCTGTGCAGCGCGACGGCGAGCAGCGTCGTGTCGCGGCCGGCGATCGGCAGGAAGGCGCGCGCCTCGACGTGGCCGGCGTCGAGCACCTCGGGGCAGTGCGTACGCGCGCGCGCCGCCTCGAGCGGGCTGAACGCCACGGTCGGGTAGAAGCGGCAGCAGCTGCCGCGGCCGTCGCATTCGAGGCGGAATCCGGGCAGCTCGTGGAGTGAGCGCGTCGGATCTTCGGGTGGCAGAGGCGTGGGCAGCGGCGCACGCAGGGCGGGCTGCTCGCTCTCGGAGGGCTCCTCTGGGGCCTCACCGACGAGCCCTGCCTCCGCGAGCTCGGCGACGAAGGCCGCGACCTCGTTCGCCTCGGCGCGCCCCCCGTCGAGCCTCACGCGCCGCGCGATGCCCTCGACGTCGCGGGTGCCGTCCATCGCGGAGAGCACCCTGTAGCTGCGCTCGGCGATCGGCAGGCTCTCGTTCTTCTCCGTGTCGAGCAGCACCACGAGCCGCGCGTCGCTCGTGAGGTGCCTACGCGGGAAGACGTGCGGCAGCAGGATGGGCCGGCGCGGGGTGCTCATCGCCGCCGATGCTACACCCGGGAGGCGGCTCGGAGCCCGCATCGCGAGGCGCGCATCCGGCCCCTCGCTCAGCGTCGCCGCGCGGCCGAGGTGCGCGCTGCCTCGGGCTTCGACTTCGCTGCAGCCCGAGCTCGTGGCGGCGACGCGCCGCGCACGTCGCTGCCGGCGCTCCAGGGGAGCTCGGCCAGCCCACGCGCGAGGTGCTCGCGCAGCAGCCTGACCCTGGATGGCTCGTACTCCTTGGGCGGCGATACGATCGAGACCTCCCCGCCCAGGACGCGGTACTCCGGGAGCACGTGCACGAGCGCCACGCGCCGGGTGGGCGAGGAGACGGCACACAGGAGCAACGGCAGGAGCCCGATCCCTCCGCCGGCCTCGACGACCGAGCGCACGAAGCTGAGGTCATCGGCGCCGATCGAGCCACGGACGGTCACGCTCCGATCCCCCTGCGGGCCTTGGAGGGCCCAGGTCCCCACGCCGCGCTGGCCGCGGAGCAAGACGGCCTCGTGGGACGCGAGCGAGGCGAGCGAATCCGGCACGCCACGTCGACGCAGGTAGTCCGGAGACGCGAAGAGGCCGAGCGCCGTCGTGCCCACGCGCCGCACCACGAGCGTGGAGTCTTCGAGCGGGCCCGCACGCACCGCGAGGTCGAAGCCCTCGGCCACGAGGTCCACGCGACGAGGGGTCACGACGAGCTCGATGCGCACCTCGGGGTGCTCGCGCACGAACCCAGCGACCAACCGCGCGAGCGTGCCCTCGCCCAGGTCTCCGGGGACGCTCACGCGGATCGGACCCCTCAGCTCCGTGCCATGGTCGACGACCACCGTGTTGGCCTCTTCGAGCTCGAGCATCGCTTGCCGCGTGCGCCCGAAATACTCGCGCCCCGCCTCGGTGAGCGCGAGCTTGCGCGTCGTGCGCTGGAGCAGCCGTACGCCGAGCTCTGCCTCGAGCTGTGAGACGGCGCGACTCACCGACGACTTCGGTAGGCCCAAGGACTCGGCCGCGGCGGTGAAGCTGCCGGCCTCCACGACCCGCACGAAGACGGCGATCCGGTTGAGATCCACGCGTCGAGGACTAGCAGCGGGGGGGCGCGGTGAACAGTTGCGCTCCGGGGAACAGTTCATTGCGAAGTGCATGTCTAGTTGTCACTCGGGCAACGCGTCAGGCTGCGCACATCCACTTCGAGGAGAATCCATGTCCACCCGCATCTCCGCCGCCCGCGTCGCCTCGCTCGTGCTCGGGCTCGGCTTCACCGTCTTCGGCCTCAACGGCTTCCTCCATTTCCTGCCCCAGCCGCCGCTCGAGGGCGCAGCGGGCGCGCTCATGGGCGCCTTCGCGGCGAGCGCGTACATGCTCCCGATGGTGAAGGGGACCGAGCTCGTCGCCGGCCTGCTCCTGCTCTCGAACCGCCATGTACCGCTCGCGCTGACGCTGCTCGCCCCCGTGCTCGTGAACATCGTGCTCTTCCACGCCGTGCTGGCGCCGGAGGGCACCGCCGTGGGGCTCGTCTTCTTGGCTTTGGAGCTCTACCTCGCGTGGTCTTATCGGGGCGCATTCGCGCCGATGCTGGCCGCCCGGGTCGAGCCGAGCGGCGGGCGAGCCGGCGCGCGCGCCGAGCTGGGCGTGGGCGCCGCGAGCTGAGGGAGCGGCGCGCGAGCTTCCGTGGCCGCATGCGCCGCTACGTCGCGTCCAGGCACGCGCCCGACGCAAGCTTTGCCGGCAGCTCACCGCTGGTTGCGCGATCTGGGCCGCCCCGCGCGCCGGCCGCGCTGCTATCGACGTGCGATGCAAGGCTTCCGCACGATCATCGAGCCCTTTCGCATCAAGTCGGTCGAGCCGCTCCGCCTGAGCACCCGTGAGGAGCGCGAAGAGCGCCTGCGCGTCGCGGGCTACAACCTCTTCGCGCTGCACTCGGCCGACGTGATGATCGACCTCTTGACCGACTCCGGCACGGGCGCGATGAGCGCCGAGCAGTGGGCGGCGATGCAGCGCGGCGACGAGAGCTACGCCGGCAGCCCCTCGTACTACCGCTTCGAAGCCGCGGTGAAGGAGCTCTTCGACTTCGAGCACGTGATCCCCACGCACCAGGGGCGTGCGGCGGAGAAGATCCTGTTCGGTGTCGTCGCGGGGCCGGGCAAGCTCATACCCAACAACACCCATTTCGATACCACGCGCGCCAACGTCGAGGCCACCGGCGCGAAGGCGGTCGACCTCGTGATCGCCGAGGGCAAGCAGCCCTCGCTCGAGCATCCCTTCAAGGGCAACATGGACCTCGAGCGGCTCGAGCGTTTCATCGCCGACGAGGGGCCGGCGCGCATCCCGGTCGTGATGGTCACCGTGACCAACAACTCCGGCGGTGGGCAACCGGTGAGCCTCGAGAACCTGCGCGGCGTGCGCGCGATCTGTGATCGACACGGGCTGCCGCTCTTCCTCGACGGCTGCCGCTTCGCCGAGAACGCCTGGTTCATCCACGTGCGCGAGCCCGGGCAGCAGGGAAGGGCGGTGAAGGAGATCGTTCGGGAGATGGGCAGCCTCGCCGACGGTATGACGATGTCTGCGAAGAAGGACGGTCTCGCCAACATCGGCGGCTGGCTGGCGCTCGACGACGACCGCTGGGCGGAGAAGGCGCGCAACTTCCTCATCCTCACCGAGGGTTTCCCCACCTATGGCGGCCTCGCGGGGCGCGACCTCGAGGCGATCGCGCAAGGGCTCGCCGAGGTCGTGCGCCACGACTATCTGAACTACCGCATTCGCTCGACCCGCTACGTCGGCGACGCGCTCGACGCGCTCGGTGTGCCGATCGTGAAGCCCACCGGCGGTCACGCGGTGTACATCGATGCGCGGGCGATGCTGCCGCACATCCCGCCGCTCGAGTACCCCGGACAAGCGCTCGCGACGGCGCTCTACCTCGAGGGAGGCGTGCGCGGCTGCGAGATCGGCACCGTGATGTTCGGCCTCGCGCCCGACGGCACCGAGTCGCCGGCGGCCATGGATCTGGTGCGCCTCGCGATCCCGCGCCGCACCTATACGCAGAGCCACATGGACTTCGTGGTCGAGGTCGTCGAGAAGGTCGCCGCTCGTCGAGAGGCGCTGCGCGGTTATCGCATCGTCGAGCAGCCCGCCGCGCTCCGGCACTTCTCCGCCAGGTTCGAGCCCCTGTCGTCGTGAGGTCTCGAGCGGCGCCGCTCGGGCGCCCTCAGGCGTGCTTCGACTTGCCGCTGCGGAAGCTCGCGTAGGCCTCGGCCGCGCTGTTCTTCGGCGCCTCGGGCACGACGGCGAGCGGCTGCCGCACACGCGAGATGGCCTCCACGCGCAGGTCGTGGCGCTCTGCGTAGTAGCGCGCGCTCGCCCACAATGCCTCCGGGCAGAGCGCGGGAGTGGCGGCGGCGGGCAAGAGATCGACTCCGGCGCTCGCGTAGACGTAATCGATGAGCGCCGTCGACGGGAAGGGCACGTCGGAGAGCAGCGGATTGCCGTTCGGCGCGAGCACCTGCGAGGCCCAGGCGGCGACCCAGGGGCCGAAGGCGTGCACGCCTCGCCCAGGGTGCTCGCGCAGCGCGGACTCGCGCGCGCGCTCGGCGAGGCTCCGGGTGTCGCCGTGCTCGTGCCCAGCCTCGTGCCCAGCCTCGTGCCCAGCCTCGTGCTCAGTCCTCTCGTGCGCCGGCCTCTCGAGCTCCCGTACGGAGATGACCGCGAGGTTGGGGAAGCGACGGTCGCTGGCGTATTCGCGCAGCTTGAAGAACGAGACGTGGTTGCGCTCGGGCCCCGTCGAGGACGGTGGCCAGAGCGCGACCTCGACGCCGGTGGACTCGAGCACGTCGTGCGCGTCGACGTCGAGCACGAGCGCCGCGTGGCTCCAGTAGCTCGGGCGTTCGTCGAAGCGCACGACGCTCTGTGCCATGCGCAGGCGCGTCGACGCGAGGTCGGAGCCGCCCACGAGCAGGATCCACGGGCCCGCGAAGCGGCGCGCGGCCTCGACGTAGAAATCGCGGGCGCCGAGGGCTAGCTCGTCGGGGCGACGCAGTGGATTCTGGGAGAGGCGAAGCATGCTCATGCGGAGGCTCCGTGTACGCCGGTCAGCGTCGTCGTAGGGAGAAATGGGCGGGGGCGAACTCCGAGGGGCCCGCGTAGGCGGGCGCGCCCGGCTCGGGGCGTGGTGGCGCGACCGAGGGGTTGCGGTGGTCGACGAACCGCGCCCACACGTCGGCGCGCGCGTCGCCGACGCGCTCGAGCGTCACGAGCGCATAGGTGTTGGGGCAGCCCGTGCCCATCCGGTAGAGCTCGCGCTCGAGGCGGTGGCGGGGGTCGACGCGCAGCCCCGGGCCGTCGCCGAGCTCCACCTCGGTGCGCCCCTGACTGCGCAGCCCGCCGCCCGAGAGGTAGTGGCCGATCGTCGCGCCCGTCGAGGGGATGTGCTCGGCCGGCGAGCACACGAGCTCGTGCACGCGCAGGGCGCCGCTCGGGCCGAGGCGCAGCTGCAAGAGCCTGCTGAAGTGCACGTCGCCCGCGAGCACGAGCACGTCCCAGCGGCAGCGGGCGAGCGCCGCGCAGAGCTCGCCGTACTGCCGAGCGTAGTACGCGAGGTTGTGATCGCCGGTGACGAAGAGCGTCTTCGACTCGCCCTCCTGCCAGAGCGGCTGGCCCAGCACGAGCACCTTGGGGCGCTCGCCGCGCTCGAGCCAGGCGCAGAGCTCGCCCCAGCGCGCGTCGCTCATGAGCCTGTCTCTGCTGCGCTCGGTGCGGGTGTCGGCGACGTAGAAGTCGAAGCCGCCCATCTCCAGCGCATAGGACCGGTTGAGCCCTGGCGTGCGTGGATTGAGCGAATGCTGGAAGGTGTCGATGCCGGCGCAGGACGCGTTCGCCCAGGTTTGTGCGTGGGGCGCGCTCGAGCGCGACAGCCAGGCCGAGGGGAAGGGGTAATCGTTCCAGAGCTCGTGGTCGTCGTAGGTGAAGAGCGTCGGGCCGGCGCGCAGCGCGCTGCCGAGGCGCTGCTCCTCGAGGAAGTAGCTCGCATAGCGCTCGGCGGTCTCTTCGTAGGCGCCGGAGTCGGCCGCGTAGCGCTCTTGGTCGGGCGCGATGTCGACGTAGAGGTTGTCGCCGGCGAGCAGGCTGAAATCGATGGGGTGCCCCCGCGATTGCGAGGAGCGCAGCGCACGTTCGAGCGAGCTGCCGAAGCTCGCCGAGGAGCGGGAGTGACCATAGAAGCAGCTCGCGAACGCGAAGCTCAGGGGGCCGCGTCCGCTCGGGATGGGCTGGAACTCGGCGCTGGCCTGCTCGCCGGCGGCGCGCGCGCTGAGGCGCAGGCGCGCACGCGGTGCTCCCGTGGCGCCCGCCGGCGACGCCAGATCGCTCGCGCGTACCAGGCCTCGGTAGACCTGCACCCCTCGCCGCCGCAGCGCCGCGCGCAGTCGGTCGTGGCTGCTCCGCGAAGGCTCGGGCACGGCGAGGTCGGGCAGCTCGACGAGCGGCACGCTACGCTCGGCGGAGCCGGAGACCGAGAGGCTGAGCTGGGGTGGGCCCGAGAGCAGGGTGCTCCCGCGCCGCAGCACCAGGAACGGCCCGCCGGAGGCTTCGGTGATGGCGCCTATGGCGAGGCTCAGCATGGTGTGGGGCGACCGGCGAGGGCGCCGCGATGCGCGTCGAAGCGCGAGCGGTGCTCCACCGAGTCGGCGGATGGTCGGTGCCCGCAGCGTCCCCTGTCAAGGGTGGCGCTCGGCGCGCTCTTCCTGCCGCTCGCTGCTGCTCTACGCTTGCGTGGCTCGTCGGCGCGACGATAGCTTCGCGCCCATGACTCGACTCTGGGGGCTGGGAGCCTTGGCCTGCGCTTGCGCCTGCGGTGGGGGCACGAAGACGACGGTGATCCCGGAGCTCACGCCGGTCGACGCGACGCGGCCCCATTACGTCTACGCGCCCGTCCAGGGGCACGCCTGCGGCGAGCACGCGGTCGCCGGCGCGATGGAGGATCTGTTCCGCGTCTCGAACGGTGTGCACGGCTTCGTCGCGGCGGTGCTCGAAGAGGAGCAAGGCGGAGATCGCTGCGTGTGGCTGACGGCGCGTCCGATCAGCTATGGCTGCGAGCCGAAGCCTCCGCGCAAGATCGACGAGGGCCTGCCGATGCACGTCGTGCCCGGCCCTGCGAGCTGCGCCGTGGTCGTCGACCCTTGCGCCGCCGATTGCGAGCGCTACGCCGCGCTGCTCGGCCTCGGCCAAACGGCGGCCGCGGCGGCCCGCGAGCGCTGCGTCACGCGCTGTCGCGCAGCCGACGGCGCCTTCATGGATTGCGCGCGCGCAGCCACCACGGCGGAGGCCGCCCAGGCCTGCGACCCCTCCTGAGGAGCACCGAGCGATGCCCGTCCCCCAGTTCGTCTCCGCGCTGAAGAAGCTCGCCGGCAAACCTTCGGCGGCGCAGGCCGAGGCGGTGCTCGCCATGCTCCGTGCCGAGCCCGATCTCGCCAAGGCGGCCAAGCCTGCGCTCATGATCGATCCGCAGTTCGCGGGCGCCTTCCGCGTGATGGCGCCGGGCGAGCAATACCAGCTCAACAACACGGTGATGCCCACGCCGCGGGCGGTCCATCGCCCGAGCAACCTCGCGGGGCTCTTTGCCATCGTGGAGGAGGCGGCGCTGCGCTTCCGCGCCCTCAAAGCGGCGGGCGACGGCTGGGGATTCGCGAACGCTGCGGCCACGCCCGATTGGCTCGTACACTGCATCGGCCTCGACGACGTGCTGCCGCTCGAGAGCGAGCTGCACCGTTCTGGAGCGATCGCGCCCGCCGAGCTCGTGCGCTTCCAGTCGGGCGTCAGCTTCGACGCGCTGAACTCCTATCTCTGGGTGTTCGGTCGCACGGTCATGCAGCAGCCCGGCTTCGGCTTGCTCACCGTCGTCGGCTGCGCCTCCGCCGGTGGCCACGGCTCGGGCCTCTCGTACACGGGCATCTCGGGTTATTTCGAGGCGATCGAGCTCGTCACGCTCGACGACGCCAACCGCGCCAAGCTCCTGCGCATCGAGCCGAAGAACGGGCTCTCGGACCCGGCCAAGTGGTCCGCCCGCTACCCCGCGCCTCGCTTCGAGCTCGTACAAGACGACGCCCTTTTCCACGCGGCGCGCTGCGGACAGGGCAACCTGGGCATCGTCTACGCCGTGACGATGCGCACGCAGCCCGCGTTCCACCTCGTCGAGGACCGCACGCTGGGCACCTGGAGCCAGGCCTGGCCGGGTGTCAAGGCGGCGCTGGTGAACCCGCAGGTCCACTCGGTCCACGTGTGGATCAACCCCTACAAGAACGACCCGACGGTCGTGGTCACCAAGCTCCGGCGCACCACCGCGTCCGGGCGCCAGGGGCAGCGCGGCTTCGGTGTGCGCTTCGGCGGCATGAACGCCTTCACGGAGGCGGTGCGCCTGCTGATCTCGGTCTCGCCCGAGGCCATCCCCTTCCTCATGGACAAGGCGCTCGAGAGCTGTGTGGCGACGGGGGTGCGCATGCCCTGCTTCGAGGCGCTCGACTTCGGCGCGCCGAATTCGATCCCCGTGCACGCCGCGAGCCTCGGCTTCGACGCCTCGCTCGTCGAGCAGGTCTTCCCGGCGCTCACGAAGGAGCTCCGCGCCTGGCGCGCCTCGAACCAATGGGTGAGCTCTCCCATCGGGATGCGCTGGGTCGCCGGATCGAAGGACTACCTCTCTCCGCAGTACGGGCGTGACACCGTGATGCTCGAGGTCCCGATCATGAAGGGCACGCCCAACGCCGTCGATACGCTCGATCGCTACGCCAGGTACATGATGGATACCTGGGGCGCGCGCCCGCACTGGGGGCAGCAGAACCCGATGGGCCGCGCTCGCTTCGAGAAGGTCTACCAGAGCTCGCTCGACGGCTTCCTGCCTGCGTACCGCACGCTCAACCCCAACGGCTTCTTCGACGGCCCGCTCGCGCGTCAGCTCGGCCTGCGCGAGCTCGCGCGCCTGCGCTGAGCGCGCGCGGCGGGGGGCTGGCGCGTTCCGGCGATGCCCTCGGCCTGGTGCGCTGGTAGCCTCGCCGGCGTGGTGCCTCGGAACGCGAGCTCGGTCCCGACCGGATGGCGCGCCGACGACGAGGCGCTGCTCGAGCACCTCGACGACCTCGAGCTCACGCAGCGACTCTGGCGCGCGCAGGCCCCGAGCTCGCGCCCGGAGCCACCGCCTCGCGCCACCGAGCTGGTGCGTCAGCTGCGGAGCCTGCCAGCGGCCGTCGACGCGCTCGCGCAGGCGCGAGCTGGTCGTGTCGAGGCGCTCTTCCCCTGGCTGACCCTCGACGGCGTGGCTGGGCGATCGGGCGCGCTCTTGCACGCGACGGCGCTCTGGTACGAGCGGCTCGCGGAGGCTTTCGGCGAGGCGCAGCGCGATGCGCGCGCCGCAGGGAGCGTCGACGACGAGCTCGCCGCCGCTGCCGAGCACGCCTGGGTGCGCGCGTTCGGGCTGTGGCTGGCCCTCGCGGAGGAGCGGCGCTCCCTGTCGGCGCTCGGGCGCCGCGTCGCGGGCGCGAGTCTGCCCGAGGGCGAAGCCGAGCGACTCGCGCTCGGCTCGGCGACGCGTTTGCTCGACGAGGCCGGAGAGGCGGCGCGTGCGGGGGCGCGCGAGCTCGGTGTGGGCGCTGGCGTGGCGCTGCGAAGGTTGAGCCTCACGCCCGCGGCCTGTCGCGTCGCCGGGCTCTCGGCTTCGGAGGCGGCGCCGCGGCTCGCGCGTGCCGAGCGCCTCTCGGCCGACGCCATCGACGAGGCCCTCTCGCCGTCGGTGGGGGCGCTGCGCGAGGCGAAGCTGTCGAGCGATCCGATCCGCGCGACGATCGAGCCGCTCCGGCGCATCGCGCAGGTGTGGAGGTGGTCGGGCTTCGACGTCGCGGTCGAGCGCTGCGCGGCGGAGGAGGTCGAGGCGCTCGGCTGGGAGGTGTACCGAGAGAGCCGCTGGTCGGAGCTGCGCACGCTGCTCGAGCCCTGCATGTCGCTCCTCGAGAGCCTCGAGCGGCGCATGCTCGCCTCGCCCGGCGCGGAGCTCGCGCACCGTGCGAAGTGCGCCCAGCTCCTCGTATTCCGCTCCGAGGCCGACATGGATCCTTCGCGCGAGTGGGTCTTCGCCGAGCGGGCGCTCGCCGTATGCCCCTCGCATCGCAACGCGCGCCTCGTGCTCGCGCACCTCGCCTGTGACCGCGCGATCCGGCGGCTCGATCGGGCGACCTTCCTCACGATCGCCGCCGATCTGAGCGAAGCAGCCGGGCTCGTCGCCCGGGCCGAGGAGCTCTTCCCCCAAGGGCGACGCATGGAAGCGGCGCGCACCAAGCTCGTCGAGGCGCGACGCGCGTGGGGCAGGGGCGCGTGAGGCGCCTCTACGAAGAGCTCGGGCTCGATCCGCTCGCGAGCCCGGAGCAGATCACCGAGCGCCTGCGCGAGCGCATCGAGCTCGCCACCGAGGCCGAGCGGGCCGCGCTGCGCGAGGCTTGGGAGGAGCTCACCCTGCACCCGCGGCGACGTGTGGCGCAGGCGGTCGCGTGCTTCGTCTCGCTCGACGAGGCCCCCAGACCACCCGCGCCCAGGGCGCGCGCTCCGCTCGAGGCGCCCGCCGCCGAGCCGCTCGACACCGTCGACCTGCCCGAGCTCGAGGCGCTGCTCGACTCCACGAGCGACGGAGCGTCTCGCTCGACCCACCTCGACATGGACCCATGGCCCAGGGAGCTCTTCGAATGATCGTCCTCGACCGCGCCGTCGGCATCGACCTCGGCACCACGAACTCCGAGATCGCCCTGCTGCCGCCCTCGGAGCGCGAGATCGTCGTCTACGAGGATCGCTTCGGGCGCAAGGCCGTGCCCTCGGCGGTCGCCTGGGACCCCGCGAAGGAGGCCTTCGTCGTGGGGCGCCCGGCGCGCGCGCGGCGCGGCAAGGAGCCCGGGCCGATCGAGTCGATCAAGCGGCGCATGGGTCAGCCGACGAAGCTCGCGCTCGGCCCGCACGAGCTCTTGCCCGAGGAGATCTCGTCGAAGATCCTCGCGGAGCTCCGGGGCTCGATGCTGAGCCACCTCGCGGCGCGCGCGAGCGAAGGGGTCGAGATGCGCGTCTCGCGCGCGGTCATCACCGTGCCTGCGTACTTCGACGCGCCACAGGTCGAGGCCACGCGCCGCGCGGGCGAGCTCGCCGGGCTCGAGGTGATCGGCATCCTGCAGGAGCCGACCGCGGCGGCGATCTACCACAGCCACAAGAACCGCCTCTCGGGCGGGAACTTCCTCGTCTACGACCTCGGCGGAGGCACCTTCGACGTCTCGATCCTGCGCTGCGTGGGCGGCGAGTACCAGGTGCTCGCCATCGACGGCGACAACTTCCTCGGCGGTGACGACTTCGATCGTCGGTATGCCGAGCACCTGCGCAGGGGCCTGGTCGACAAGGGCTACGCGCTCGAGCTCGATCTGCGCAAGAGCGCCGACGATCGTGCGCGCTTCGAGCGCCTGGTGCACGTCGCGCAGGAGATCAAGGAGGGGCTGTCGACGGCCGAGGTGGTGCAGGTGGCCAAGCAAGACCTCTTCGACGATCAGAGCGGCGAGAGCGTCTCGCTCGAGCTCGAGGTCGGGCGCGCCGAGTACGAGGCCGTCATCGCCGAGCTCGTCGAGCGCACGCTGGCCTGCGCCGAGCGCGCGCTCGCGGAGAGCCACGCGAAGGCCGGCGTCGGCATCGGCGACGTCGATCACGTGGTGCTCGTCGGTGGCTCGACGCGTGTGCCGCTCGTGAGGCGGCGCGTCACCGAGGCGCTCTCGTCGAGGTGCCGCTCGCCGGAGCCGTTCGCGGAGGAGGTGGACACGATCGTCGCGCTCGGCTCCGCGATCCACGCCGCGCACCTCGGCGGGCTCGCGCTCGAGACGGGCGACGGGCTCGCGCGCGTCGTCTTCAGCTCGCCGCTCGTGTCGTCGGCGCCCGTGATGCGCCTCGCGCTGCGCCTCGAGCGGGCCCCCGCCACCACGGCGGAGCTCGCCATCGTCGCTGGCGGCGCCGAGCTCGCGGTGCTCGCGGCGACGGGTCCGTCGAAGGAGCCATCGCGCGTCGAGCTCGCGCTCCCGGGAGAGGGCGACGTGGAGCTCGAGCTCGAGCTGCGCGACGGCGCGGGCGCTGCGCTCGCGAGCTTGCCCTTCGCCGTCTACCGAGGCGAGCTGCGCCCGAGGGCGAGCGCGCTCAGCCGGGCTTCGGTGATCGCGAAGGACATCGGCCTCGAGGTCGTGCGAGCGGGCAGGCGCGAGCGGCGGGTGTTGCTCGCCAAGGGCACGGGTCTGCCGGCGGAGGCGAAGCACACCTTCTTCACGGCCGATCAGAGCGGCACCGTCGTGCTGCGGCTCCTGCAGGGCCGCGTGCCCATCAAGACGCTCGCCGTCGAGGTCACGCGCGAGCTGCCGGTCGGCAGCCCGGTCGAGCTCGAGCTGCGCTGCGACGAGTCGATGCGCATCGAGGCGAGCGCGCTCGTCGCGGGGCAGCGGCTCTGGGCCTCCGTCGACGCCGTCGAGGCGATGAGCTTCGACGAAGACGGCGCGGTCGAGCGGCTGCTCGCCGACGCCGAGGCCGGCAAACGCACGCTGTGGGGCAACACCGGCGACGTGTACCGGCGCGAGGTCGATCAGCTCACGGCGGGCATCCGCGAGGTGGTCGCGACGGATCCGGCGAAGCTCGGCGCGCTGTGCACGCAGCTGCGTCGCCTGGTCGACGACATCGCCGGCACACCAGACGACCCGATGCAGCCGCCGATGGTGCACTTCGAGGCGGAGCTCGACGCGCTCCGCCGCGTGGTCTACCGCAGCCGCGGCTTGCTCGTCGGCCTCGACCGCGGCGCCTGGGAAGAGCGCATCACGGAGCTCGAGCGGCGCGCCCTCGAGGCGCACGCCGCGCTCGACGCGAGCGCGTGGCGGCGGAGCTACAACGAGGTGCAGGCCCTGTACGAGACCGCGGTGCAGGAGGAGTTCGCCGCGAGGCGCCTCGACGACCCGGCGGATCTCGAGCTCAGGCTCTCGGCCGCTGCACGCTACCGCGCGAGGCTCGAGCGGCAGCTCGCCGACTGGGTGGGCTCGTCGACCGCGGAGCTCGGCGCGCTCCAGGAGCGCGAACGCGCGCGCCTCACGGCGCGCATCCAGGAGCAGGTGGCGCCCGTGCTCGCCAAGCTGGAGGCCGGGCAGATCACGGACCTCGCCGAAGCGCGCAGGCTCGTCGCTCAGGTCAGCTCGGAGCTCGAGCGCATCGAGAGCGCGATCGAGCGGCTTCCCTCGCTCGGGCTCGTCACCGAGCGAGGCGGAGGCACGCCGACGGGGCACGCTTGAGCTTCTTCGACGACGTCGCGCTGCGTGCGGCCGAGGAGCTCGAGGCGAGGGTCGGGCCCTTCGTCGCGCTCGCTTCCTACAAACGCTTGCTCGGCGCGGCCGAGCCCCTGCGCAGCCTGGCCGCGCTCGGGGCGTTGCGTTGCGCCGTGGCGCTGGACGACGACGCCGAGCTCGAGCCCTTGCTCGAGGTCTGGCGGTGCGCCGCGGCGAGCGCGCCGAGCGCGCGCGGGCTCGCCGTGGAGCTGGTGCGGCGTGGCAAGCCGGTCCTGGGCGGGAGGCTCGCCGAGGTGGACGACGCGCGCCGACCGGAGGCTCGCACGGCCTTCGTGGCGGCCGTCGCGCACGCCGCGATCGCGCCGCCCTCGGCGGCCTACTCGCGCTGGGACGAGCTCGCTCGGCGGGCTCAGGCTGAGGGCGAGCTGCGCGCATTCGCGCTCGCGGCGGCGCGGGCGGTCCGCTGTGCTTTCGTCGCTGCCGAGCAGGATCGCGATGGCGAGCTGCCTCGCGCGCGCCTCGCCGAGCTCGGCGAGGCGGCGGAGCCCGCTGGGCTCGCGGCCGAGGAGCAGCTCTGGCTCACGCGCGCTCGCCTCTGCTCGACGAGCCGCTTCGAGCGAGCCGCGGCGCTCTCCACGCTCGAGGCCCTCGCGGGGAGCGCACGTAGGCCGGTCTCCACCGCCGCGATCCGGCTGGCGCTCCGGCACGTCGACGGCGCGGGCTCGCGCATCGAGGCGGTGGAGCTCGATCGCGTCGGCGCGGTGCTCAAGCACCTGCCCGACGCGGCCCTGCGCGCCATGCTGAGGTCGCGCCTCGCCGCGCGGGTGCGCCTGCTCGCTGCGGAGCGTAGCGCGGAGCCGGGCCGGGCCGGGCGCATCGCGCAGGCGCTCGAGCCGAGGCTGGAGCTCGAGCCCTCCTCGGGGAGGGCGGCGCTCGTCGCGCTCCGAGCCGGCGAGACGCGCGCCGCGGCCACCGCCCTCGAGAGCGCGCTCGCTGCGCTCGGCCCCGAGAGGCCGCTCTCGGGGCCTGCGTGGAGCGCCGTGCGCGTCGCGCTCGCGTCTCGGCGCGCCGAGCTCCGGCGACTCGGCGCGCGCCTCGCTGAGCGTGCGCTCGCGCGCACCACCTACGCGCCGCCCTATGCGCTCGCCGAGCTCGCGACGCGCGCGGGCGAGGTCGGCGAGTCCGCGCTCGAAGCGCGCGCCATCGCGGAGGCCGTGCGCTGGCGTGAGCCAGGCGCGCTGCTGCCCTGGGCCGATGCGCGCCGCCGCGCGGCTTGGGAGGCCTACGCGCGCGGCGAGCACGCCGCTGCCAGAGAGGCGCTGCGCGAGGCCCGCGAGGTCCTGAGGACCGAGCCTCCGCCCTCCGCCCAGCTCAGTCCCGCCACCTCGGCACACGATCGCACAGCTCCGCGAAGCCCCACTTCGCCGTGAGCTCGCGCAGCTCCGGCCTCGCGCCGTGCCACGCGAGCTCGTCGAGCGACTCGTGCACCGGCGCGTCGAGCCGCAGCGTCGCGAGCTTCTTGAACAGCCGCGCGTCGTCGATGCGCTCGCGCAGCGTGGCGGCGAGCTTGTCGGCGCCGCGCACCTTCACCTTCCACGCCGACGCATCGAGCGGCACCGCTTCGATCGGCCCGTGGGCCGCGAGCACCGTGGCCGCGGACTTCGCGCCCCAGCCCGGCAATCCGGGGTAGCCATCGGCGCTGTCGCCCACGAGCGCGAGGTAGTCGGCGATGAGCGCGGGCGGCACGCCGAATTTCCCGATCACGCCGGCCTCGTCGAGCACGGCGTCGTCGCGCCTGCGGTCGAGCATGACGACGTGCTCGCCACGCACGCACTGCGCGAGGTCCTTGTCGACGGTCGCGAGGTATACGCGCGAGGCCTCGGGCGCGTAGCGCGCCGCGGCGGTGGCGAGCGCGTCGTCGGCCTCGAAGTCCACCATGGGCCAGACGACCAAGCCGAGCGCGGCGAGGCCCTCTTCGAGCAGGGGGAACTGCGCGAGCAGCTCCGGCTCCACGCCCTCCTCGGTCTTGTAGGCCGCGTACAGATCGTTGCGGAACGAACGAACCACGTGATCGGTGGCGCAGCCCACGTGCGTCGCTCCGTCTCGCAGCATCTTCAGCATCGAAGCGAGCACGCCGCGCAGCGCGCCCACCTCACGGCCGTCGGGCGCCTTCTTCGGAGGCGCCCCGAACCACGCGCGGAACAGCTCGTAGGTTCCGTCGACCAGGTGCACGCTCGGCCGCTCGTCCACTCAGAGCTTCCTTCCCTTGAGCACGGTCTTCTGCTCGTCGACCTCTTCGAGCGACTCGGTGCTGATGACGAGGTGCGCGAGCGAAGAGTCCTCGACGGCGTCGTAGGCGACGCCTTGGAAGACGACCTCGCGTCCACCGCTAGGCAGGAGCCAGAAGTTGCCCGAGCCGAAGAGCTCGCGGCGCGGGGGAGGGGGGACGAAGGGCTGGCGGTCGCCGGGGAAGGGCTCGGGCGGCTCGGCGAAGCCGCCGTGGAGCAGCACGACCGGGTCGTCCTGGGGCACCGAGCCTCGCAGGCTGAACTCGAGGAAGCTGCCCTCGGCGAAGCTCACGCGCAGGGTCGACGGCGAGGCGCCGACGACCACGCCGGGGGTCTTGGCGTCGATGACCACCTCCTCGATCTGCTTGCCGGCGATCATCAGGAGCTCGTGGCCGCCGGTGATGCGGCGGCTGTCGCGCGACAGCTCGCGGCGCAGCGTGATCGTGTGCGAGTTGTAGAACTGCAGGTTCTCGAGGTCGGTGTCCGCGAGGTCGTACTCGCTGCGCAGCTCCTGGGTGAAGGGCATGTAGGAGGCGCAGCCCGTGCCGAGCGCGAGCGTGAACAGGAGGGCGACCAAGCGGAGGAGGTGGCGGCTCATCGTGCTGGGAGAACGTAGCAAGCCCCGGCTCCTTACAGCGAGCGGCGCCGAGCCCCGGGCTCGCCCGAGCCTCGCTTGCGCCGAACCGTGGGCTGGGCCAGCGTGCTCCACCATGTCGAGCCCCTTCCGCGTCGAGCGCGACGGCCACGTCGCCACCCTGTTCCTCTCGAACCCCGAGCGTCGCAACGCCATGGGCCCCGAGTTCTGGGCCGAGCTGCCCGGGGTCGTCGAGGGGCTCGACCGCGACGCCGAGGTCCGCGCCGTCGTCGTCGCCGCCGAGGGACCGCACTTCTCGGTCGGCCTCGACCTCATGCGCATGGCGGCCGAGCTCGGCCCGGCGCTCGTCGACGGCGCGCTCGCCCACGAGCGCCGCGAGCTCTTCCGCACCATCGGCCGCATGCGCCGCGGCTTCGACCTCATGGTCGAGAGCGACAAACCCTTCATCGCCGCCGTGCACGGGCGCTGCATCGGAGGCGGCCTCGACTTCGTCGCCGCCTGCGATCTGCGCTTCGCGAGCGCCGACGCGAGCTTCAGCCTGCGCGAGGCCAAGGTGGCCATCGTCGCCGACATGGGCTCCTTGCAGCGCCTCGCGCCCGTCATCGGCGCCGGTCACCTGCGCGAGCTCGCCTTCACCGCCCGCGACATCGACGCCGCCTACGCCGAGCGCATCGGCCTCGTGAACCGCGTGCTGCCCGACCAGGCTGCGCTGCTCGCCGAGGCGAGGCGCGTCGCCGCCGAGATCGCGGACAACTCGCCGCTCGTCGTGCAAGGCGTGAAGGAGGTGCTGCGCGTGAGCGAGCGCCACGGGGCCGAGGTCGGCATGCGCTACGTGGCCGCGTGGAACGCCGGCATGCTCGCGAGCCACGATCTGCGCGAGGCGATGGCCGCCTTCATGGAGAAGCGCCCTGCCAAGTTCAGCGGGCGCTGAGCTGAATCGCCGGCCTGGCGGGGTGCGAGCAACGACGCCCGCGGTGCGGCGCGCGAGCTTCCGCAGGGGCAGGCCGAATCACCCCTGCCCAGGCGTCGGCTCCTCGCGTAGATTCGCGCCACCATGGCAGCCATCTCCAAGGCCTCGCGCGCGAAGGCCAAGCCCCGCGCCGGGCGCCGTGCCGACGCCTCGGCCGACAAGCCGGCCGCGAAGGCCCACTCGAGCTCCTCCGCACCGGCGAGCGCAGGGATCGTCCACGTCCCCCGCACGAGCCCCGCCGCCGCGACGGCGCGCAGGCTCGCGGCCCGCTCACCCTCGCCGAGCGGCGCGGCGCTCGCCTTCGGCGACGCGTGGACCTACGAGCCCTCGCCCGAGGCCACCGACCACGTCCGCATCGACGCGCGCTACGAGCTCTTCATCGGCGGCAAGTGGACGAAACCCCAGAGCGGCCGCTACTTCCCGACGATCAGCCCCTCGACCGAGCAACAGCTCGCCGAGATCGCCGAGGCCGACGAGCGCGACGTCGATCGCGCCGTCACGGCCGCGCGCGTCGGCTACCACAAGTACTGGTCGAAGCTCCGCCCCATCGATCGCGCGAAGTACATCTACCGCATCGCGCGCGCGCTACAGGAGAAGTCGCGCGAGTTCGCGATCGTCGAGTCGATGGACGGCGGCAAGCCGATCAAGGAGTCGCGCGACGTCGACGTGCCGCTCGCGGCTGCGCACTTCTTCTACTACGCCGGCTGGGCCGACAAGCTCGCCTACGCCTTCCCGGGCGCGACCCCGCGCGCGCTCGGCGTCGCCGGTCAGGTCATCCCCTGGAACTTCCCGCTGCTCATGGCCGCGTGGAAGCTCGCGCCCGCGCTCGCCTGCGGCAACACCTGCGTGCTCAAGCCGGCCGAGACCACGCCGCTCAC
>ERZ761602.3014-NODE-3014-length-24936-cov-5.223785_pt1 | contig 24936 bp, 28 predicted proteins | sample MGYA00512165_ERZ761602 | MGnify/ENA primary metagenome ERZ761602 (study PRJEB28899, sample SAMN02445085) | bioreactor sludge metagenome | biome: EBPR sludge; isolation source: Thorneside wastewater treatment plant | place: Australia: Brisbane, Thorneside...
GCTGAAGGTCGAGCCCACCGTGCCTACCGAGACACTGCTGGGGGTCTTGGTTACCGACAGGTCCGCACTGACCACGCGGCTGATGGTGCTTGTCGCGGTGTTGTTGCTGGTGTTGCTGTCCGGTGTGGTACTCGTGATCCCGACTGCATTCGTGATCGAACCCGCGCCGGCACTGACCGAGACGGTCAGGGTCAGCGTGCCGCTGCCGCCACTGGCCAAGGTTCCCAAGGTCAGGGTGACCGCCCCCGTTGTGGTCTGCAGCGTCCCGGACGAGGCCTGCGCACTCACCAGTGTCAACCCCGCCGCCGTCAGATTGTCCGTCATCGTCACGCTGCTGGCGCTACTCGGGCCCGTGTTGGCAAAGGTGATGACGTAGCTGAAGGTCGAGCCCACCGTGCCTACCGAGACACTGCTGGGGGTCTTGGTTACCCCTAGGTTGGCATTGGGCGACACGCCGTCAATGTCACGAACCGAACAAACCCCTCCCGAACACGAAGTGGAGGGGTTGGTGTTAACCACGCCGGCCGGAGGTGTGATGGACACCGTGTTGGTGACGCTGGTCTGGGCGAAAGCCTGCACAGCCGAAAGCGCCCATACAACCAGAAGCATGAGGGCGAACGAAACCAAACGGGCAGAAAAACCCGCTTCAGCCGTTCGACTCCTCACCGTCTGCACCCGACTCAATCCGTACTCCGAAGACAAACCATTTGCCCGCCACACGCGAACTTAGCGCCCGAGTCTAAAGTCAACCGTTAAAACGGTTACAAAAAGTACACGTCGAAAGCTACGTGGAGGGTGGAAGTGTGACCAAAATCACACACCCAAAACGCGCCGGATCATAACCCAAGGATCGACAGTGACTTACCGACCCTACCTCGCGCTAATTATGCGAGGTCGAGAAGGAGAATCAGTCCGGTTGGAAATACTCCGAACGGCCCGTCCGGACAATGCAAGACCTGCTCTCGGCGTCAGGTCGGCGGGATGGTTTCCTGAAAGCTCGGTCGCGACATCAGTTTGTCCTGAAGGCGCTCAAGATTGGGATACTGACCACGCCAGTCAATCTGGGAGAAGCGGAAATCAAGGTAGCCGAGAGCGCAACCCACCGCGATGTCCGAAAGGCTCAGATGGATGCCGCTGCAGTAGCCCCGGTCTGCCAAGCCCAAGCTCATGGACCGCAAACCGCCGTGAATCTTGTCCATCTGCCGGTCGATCCACGCCTGAGACCTTTCGGAAGGACGGCGCCCATCCCATGTCGCCTCCAACCGGGCCAGCACAGCCGCATCCATGACGCCGTCGGCCAGTGCCTCCCAGGTTTTCACCTCGACCCGCTCCCGCCCGGTCGGCGGAATCAGCTTTCCCACCGGAGACAACGTATCCATGTATTCAACGATGACACGGGAGTCAAAAACTGCTTCACCGCCTTCCATAATGAGGCAGGGCACCTTGCCAAGGGGGTTGGAATCAGTAATACGTGTCTGGGCATTCCAGACGTCTTCCGAAACAAACTGGCAATCCAACTTCTTCTCGGCCAGCACAACACGCACCTTGCGCACGTAGGGACTGGTCAGGGAGCCGATCAGTTTCATGAATCCTCTCTGTCTTTCTTGTATCTCAGGCCTATTTTGGTCATTCTAGGGGAAGGGCGGCCGTCCTGCGGTGCGCGCCTACAACACCCCACACCTACAATTCGTGTATGACTCCCCATCCCATTGCCGCACTGTCCCCTTTGGATGGCCGATACTCGGCCAAATTGGCCGCTCTTCGCCCCATCATGAGTGAACAGGGCTACATGCACCGGCGCATCCAAGTCGAAATCGCCTGGTTGATCCACCTGTCAGACGCCGGGTTCGCCGAGTTTCCGCCGTTACCCTCCGATGCACGATCCTTTCTGTTCGATCTTGTCGAACAGTTCTCACAGGAAGATGCGCTGGCGATCAAAGACATTGAGGGAACCACGAACCACGATGTGAAAGCCGTGGAGTACTGGATCAAAGCCAAGATTGCCGAGCAGCCAGCACTCAGTAAAGCCAGCGAGTTCGTTCATTTCGCCTGCACGAGCGAAGACATCAACAACACAAGCCATGCGCTGCAACTACGTTCCGCACGAGATCTGGTCATCTTGCCTGGTTTAGACACGGTGATTCACCGTTTGCGAGAAATGGCCCATCAGTTTGCGAAGACTCCCATGCTCAGCCGCACCCACGGCCAAACGGCCAGCCCGACAACCGTCGGAAAGGAACTGGCCAACGTGGCCCACAGACTGGCCGTCGCGAGGAAGAGCATTGCCAACGTACCGATGATGGGAAAGATGAACGGCGCAGTGGGCAACTACAACGCCCACTTGGCGGCGTGGCCTGAATTCGACTGGGAGCGCTTTGCTCGAAAGGTTGTTGAAACGCCGGAACCCATGGGTCTCGGCCTCACATTTCAGCCTTACAGCATACAGATCGAGCCTCACGACTACATGGCTGAGCTGTTCGACGCAGTGGCGCGGGCCAACACGATTCTTATCGACCTTTCCCGCGATATCTGGGGCTATGTCAGCCTCGGGTACTTCAAACAGAAGCTCAGGGCAGGCGAGATCGGGTCGTCGACCATGCCACACAAGGTGAACCCCATCGATTTCGAGAACGCTGAGGGCAACCTGGGCCTCGCCAACGCCTTGCTAAGGCATCTCTCCGAGAAACTGCCCATATCCCGCTGGCAACGGGACCTGACGGACTCGACCGTATTGCGGAACATGGGCGTAGCCTTGGGTTACGCCAGTTTGGCATACCAATCGCTACTAACTGGACTGAACAAACTCCAGATCAATGAGGCAGCGCTGCGGGCCGATCTGAACAACGCCTGGGAAGTACTGGCCGAACCCATTCAAACGGTGATGCGGCGTTACGGCGTAGAGGGTGCCTATGAGAAGCTCAAGGAAATCACCCGAGGTCAAACGGTGACGGCCGGCGACCTTCACGTACTAATCAAGACGCTACCGATCCCAGAAGAAGAAAAATTGCGACTTCTCGCTTTAACTCCTCAGGATTATGTCGGTAAAGCAGCAGAACTGGCATTGCGAGTGTAGTTTTCGCCTTTTTTGGCCTTATACCCACCGTAAAAGCGTCCTCAACAGCTATATATTTGATAGCAAATGGCACTCCGCTCTACCGTTTTCAAAGTGCAACTGGGGATTGCTGACATCGACCACGGGTACTACGCAGACCAAACGTTGACGTTGGCGCGCCATCCGAGCGAGACCGACGAGCGAATGATGGTCCGGCTGGTGGCGCTGGCACTGAATTCCTGGCAGTTGCAATCGATTTGTGGCGGCGATGGAGTGCTGGCTTTCGGGGCCGGCCTCTCGGACCCCGACAGTCCCGATCTCTTCTTGGAAGATTACACCGGACAAATGCGCCTTTGGATCGAGGTAGGCCAGCCTGAAGACCGACCGCTGGCCAAAGCCTGCCAGAAGGCAGATCAGGTCATGGTGTACGCGTTCCACCATGCCGCTGAGGTCTGGTGGCGAGGTATCGAAAACAAGCTGGAACGGCTGGAGAAGCTTCAGGTTTGGCGGGTGCCGGCCGTGGCTTCACAGTCGTTGGCACGCCTGGCCCAGCGCAATATGCATTTGCAGGCCACGGTGCAGGAGGGTAGTTTGAGCCTGTCGGACAAAGACACACACATCGACATTGAGTGCATCCGCTGGAAGTAATTGGTAGGCGCGGTCCGGGGGGTTTTCCGTTCTTGACTGGCTTTTGGTGCTGCCCGAAGTTGTGTTCCCCGGGTTAAATGTGCGGATCTGTCCCAACCCTGAATATCCGCTCAGAATAACGATTGAATCGCCAAGCGGTTCCTTCGCTTTCTATTCGGTGCCAGGTCGCCCTTTTCTGGTACGGACTCATAGCGGGCCAGGCCTGGACCTCAATCTCTGTCCGCCCACAACCCTTGCATACAGCGTCGCCTTGACTGGTTGAACAGATGGCGATGCACGGCGTATCGCTGGTCGTGTGATACCAGGTCAACCATGCTTGACGTGCTGGCTCTTCTACCGTGTCCACGTTGACAACCGGTACGCGGCTGAGAGTCATTTGGGCATAGATTTCGGCCAATGCCGATAGTGCCGGTGTGAGCGTGCAACCATCGATCGACGGATCGCGCAAGCGCCAGAAGTTGATGGCCGCCTCCAGATCAACAAGGGAAATGACGTCGTTCGGTTGGGATTGGAGTTCCGGGTGCATCTTTAATGGCCTTGAGAGCGAACTTCGACATTCTCGGTCGGTTGGAGTCTGGGGGTTGCTGGCTCGCATTTCCCGGGCCCTGCTATTCTTTGCCTATGAAGCTTCTCAGCAAATGGATTCTCAATGCTTGCGCACTGTTGCTGGTTGCGCACTTTTATTCCGGTGTACAGGTGAGCGGGTTTGGCTCGGCGCTGATCGCAGCGCTTCTGATTGGCCTGCTGAACACTCTGGTTCGGCCGATCCTCGTTCTACTGACACTGCCGGTTACTCTGATCAGCTTAGGGCTGTTTCTTTTCGTTATCAATGCTCTGCTGTTTTGGGCTGCTTCTGGGCTGACCACTGGCTTTGTGGTGCTGGGCTTTTGGGCTGCATTGGTAGGTTCTGTGATCTATTCGGTTTCGGGTATTGTGATCGACTCCGCGCTACAACGGTTGTTCGGGCGTTAGGGCCCGAAGGTGGCTCTGGGGTGAACGGAAGGGTCTGCTTTGGCCTGCTTCCTGTTCGGCGATTTTGGCCTGAGCGTCCCGCATTCGGGTCTCGACAACCGCCAATTCGATCTGATCGACGCGTACTGTTTCGGACTCCGTGCTCAGCCGGATTGCGGCCTTGTATCGGTCCAATGCGCCGATGTAGTCCAATCTCGCCATTCGCACTTCTGCTTCGGCTCGGATGGCAGCAATCGGCTCATTCAGTTCTGTTTGAGTCTTCACCATAAGCTGCCATGCCGCAGCATCATCTGCGTGTTCGCTTAACCACAGGCGAAGGAGTTCTCGGGCGCGCTTTCGGCTTTCGTCTGTTTGCTTACCCAACATGCTTTGGATTTTCAACAGCAGGACGGGGCGCTTTCCGGGCTCGGGCATGCGGGTTAGACGAGTTAGCCGTTCGTTGGCGTCAGCGTATCGTCCGACGTTGAGGTCAAGTTCTGCCCAAACGAGATTGATCAGCCACGCTTTTTCATCTTTGTCACTGGCTTGCTCATCTATTTCCGGGAGGATCAGTTCGGAGTTGTCCCGCTCACCGCTCAGTGTCGCCTCAAGTGCTGTGCCATACCGGTGGACGATCAGTTGCTCCTTAGGGTTGGTTGCTTGGTTCCGTGCGACCCGCGGGAGTTGATTCGTATTTGATGCGTAGGTTCGGGAGAGGATCGAAGCCCGTGTCGCCATCAAGCTTGCTTCGAGATCAAACCTTTTCCCTCCGCTACCCGATATTCCGATTCGGGCACGCATGTCCCCTATACGGTCAGTTGTCAGCGGATGGGTGCGCAGGTAGGGAAACGCCCCCGAATCGTTGAGTTGGTTGGCACTCTGGAGCTTCTCAAACATTGAGACCATGCCTGCAGTTGCAAAGCCGGCGTCTTGCAGAATTCCGAGGGCGATGCGATCAGCTTCCCGCTCCATGTCGCGGGAAAAGTTGAGCTGTGTTTGTAAGCCGGCTGCCTGTCCACCCAATACGATGGCGTTCGCGGCATCTGGGTTCCGGTTGGCAGCGATGGTTCCCAGGATGAAGGCCCCGATCATCCACGGTGCAAGGCGTTCCTGGCGTGCAGTCAGGCGATAGAGATGGCGTTGTGACGCATGAGCGAGCTCATGTGCCAATACCGCGGCTAATTCTGAGCTGCTTTCAATCGCTGCGATCATTCCCAAGTGAAGGCCGAAATATCCCCCCGGCAAAGCGAAGGCATTGATGGTTCGGTCTTTTCCCAGGAGGATTTTCCAGGAAAATTCACGGTAGAGTTCTTCCGGAAGATCGCCTCTGCGTCTCGCTGCTTCAATCAGGCGTCGCCAGATTGCCTCTACGTAATATTCCAACAGGACATCGTCTATAAAGTCCGGATCGCGGTAGAGATCACGAGCAATTCGGTCGCCCAGTTTTCGTTCGGTCCGAATTTCCATCATATCGCCCCCAAGGCTCGGAATAGCGGATGCTGACTGTGCGTGAGCCTGCCTGCCCGAGATGCCAAGGAGCATGGCAAGTGCAACTCCCGCCAAGAGCGACCGAGAAAGGGCGTTCAGGGACATCGTCTTTTCCGGATTTTGGGTTTGGGGGAGTATCTTTCCGATTGCAAGGGGTACCGCAGCACGCCGAGACATACGACTGCGGAATCTGGTCCTAAGTCCCTTGGCTCCGCGTCGCTATCATTCTGTGCCAGCGTTTCCAAAATGTTAAATTCAACCCTCCACTATGACCTCTTCTTTTCCTGATAAATCCCTTACGCATTTCGACGTCCTGGGCAATGCGCATATGGTTGACGTTGGCGCAAAGGCGGCTTCCCATCGTATCGCCGTCGCCCAAGGTGATATTTACATGCAGCCTGCTACTCTGGCTCTTATCCGCAAGGGAACGGCAAAAAAGGGTGATGTGATTGGTGTTGCGCGAATTGCAGGCATCATGGGGGCAAAGCGAGCAAGTGAACTGATTCCGCTTTGCCATCCGCTTGCATTGACCCGGGTTTCTGTCGATTTCGTTTTGCCTGAGGGCGAACAAGAAGCAAAGGTGACCTGCACTGCGCGAGTCGAAACAATTGGGCCTACCGGTGTTGAAATGGAAGCACTGACAGCGGTGCAGATCGCCCTGTTGACGATCTATGACATGTGCAAAGCTGTCGATCGTTCAATGATCATTCAGAAAGTCCAACTGCTTGAAAAGCACGGCGGTCAGTCGGGCGCCTTTATAGCCAGCAAATAAAAAAAGCCCTCGCCGGACCGGCGAAGGCTCAAATTCAGGAGAGCTTTGTATGATCTCTGAGCTCTTCGATCACCGCTTCTGACGGTACTTGCGCAAGGCCGTTATTTGGGCTGCCAAGACAGCCAATTCCGACTGCGCACGAGCAAGGTCGATTTCACTCTTGGCGTTCTTCAGCGCTTCTTCCGCTGCCTGACGTGCTTCATTGGCTTTTTCGTCATCGAGATCTTTCCCGCGAATTGCGGTGTCGGACAAGACGGTAACACAGTCGGGTTGCACTTCGAGCACCCCCCCCGCAACGAAAACGAATTCCTCACCGCCGTCGGCGGTTTCAATGCGAACTGACCCCGGTTTAATGCGGGTAATCAGCGGTGTATGCCGGGGGTAAATTCCCAATTCACCCAATTCGCCGGGTAGTGCAACGAATCGCGCTTCGCCAGAGAAAATCGATTCCTCCGCGCTGACCACTTGGACGTGGATTGTATTCATGATAATTCCTGCTGAAGCTTGGGGAATGGCTGGTCCTACAGCGTCCCTGGGTTGTCGTAAGACGGGCAGGGACGAAACCAACTATCACGCAACCTTCTTGGCCTTCTCAAACGCTTCGTCAATGCTACCCACCATGTAGAACGCTTGTTCTGGCAGATGGTCGCATTCGCCGTTCGTAATCATCTTGAAACCCCGGATTGTTTCCGACAGGGGGACATATTTTCCAGGCGAACCCGTAAACACCTCTGCCACGTGGAACGGCTGAGACAGGAAACGCTGAATTTTACGCGCCCGCGCTACCGCCAGTTTGTCTTCAGGAGCCAGCTCATCCATACCCAGAATGGCGATGATGTCTCGAAGCTCCTTATAGCGTTGCAGCGTTCCTTGAACCGCCCGTGCTGTGTTGTAGTGGTCTTCACCAACGACAAGAGGATCGAGTTGTCGGCTGGTCGAGTCCAGCGGATCCACTGCGGGGTAAATACCCAGTGCAGCAATGTCGCGAGAAAGCACAACCGTAGAATCCAGGTGCGCAAAGGTCGTCGCGGGTGACGGGTCAGTCAAATCGTCGGCGGGCACATATACAGCCTGAATCGAGGTAATCGAACCGACTTTGGTTGACGTAATGCGCTCTTGCAAACGACCCATTTCTTCAGCGAGAGTCGGCTGATAACCCACCGCTGAAGGCATGCGGCCCAACAAGGCTGACACCTCGGTACCCGCCAATGTATAGCGATAAATGTTGTCCACGAAGAACAACACATCGCGACCTTCGTCTCGGAATGACTCGGCGATAGTGAGACCTGTCAGAGCAACGCGCAAGCGGTTGCCCGGAGGCTCGTTCATCTGCCCATAAACCATGGCAACTTTGGACTCAGAAAGGTTGTCCAGTTTGACAACTCCCGAGTCGGCCATCTCGTGATAGAAGTCGTTGCCCTCACGGGTACGTTCACCGACCCCCGCAAACACGGAAAGACCCGAGTGCGCTTTGGCGATGTTGTTGATGAGTTCCATCATGTTGACGGTCTTGCCCACACCGGCACCACCGAACAGGCCAACCTTACCGCCTTTGGCGAACGGACAAACCAAGTCGATCACCTTGATACCGGTTTCCAGCAGTTCCTGCGACGGGCTGAGTTCGTCATAGGCAGGTGCCTTGCGATGAATCGATGCCGAAATGTCGGCTGACACCGGGCCACGCTCGTCGATGGGGTTCCCAAGAACGTCCATGATGCGGCCCAGAGTTGCTTTGCCAACTGGCACGGTGATGGGCTCATTGGTGTTGTAGACCATGTTGCCGCGACGCAGCCCGTCGGAAGAACCCAGAGCAATGGTACGCACGATGCCATCCCCGAGCTGCTGCTGAACTTCCAGCGTCAGGGCTGAGCCGTCCATCTTGAGCGCGTCATAGATCTTGGGCATCTGGTCGCGCGGGAATTCGACGTCCACCACGGCGCCGATACATTGAACAATCTTGCCTTGCACTTGAGCCATTTTTTGCTCCAAAAAAATTAAACGGCGGCGGCACCCGCGACGATCTCCGAAAGCTCTTTCGTGATCGCCGCTTGGCGCGTCTTGTTGTAGACCAGTTTCAGTTCGGCGATGACATTGCCAGCGTTATCGGTCGCAGCCTTCATGGCTACCATTCGAGCTGACTGCTCCGATGCCATATTCTCCGCAACGGCCTGATAGACCAGTGCTTCGACGTACCGGACCAATAGTTCATCAATTACCGTCTGGGCATCTGGCTCATAGATGTAGTCCCAACCAGGACCGGCCGGCTCGCCGGATCCACTGGCTGCCATCCGCGACGCGGACAGCGGAAGCAACTGTTCTACGACGGGTTCTTGCTTCATCGTGTTGATGAAGCGCGTGTAGGAGAGGTAAACCGCATTTAGCTTACCTGCCGCATAGGCATCCAGCAGAACTTTCACGGGACCAATAAGACGCTCCAAGTGCGGCGTGTCCCCAAGCTGAGTCGCTTGCGAAACTATCTTTGCCCCAACCCGGTTCAGGAAGCCGAAGCCCTTATTACCAATCGCAACCGCCTCAGTCTGTACACCTTCGTTTTGCAGGTCACGAATCTTGTTCGTCACAACCCGCAGAATGTTGGTGTTCATGCCACCGCAAAGGCCTTTGTCCGTCGTTACAACGATGAACCCCGCCGCCTTGGCATCGTTGTTCTTCATGAACGGGTGGACATACTCCGGGTTCGCCTTGCCGAGGTTTAGGGCAATACTTCGAACTTTGTCGCTATAGGGACGTGCGGCCCGCATGCGGTCCTGCGCTTTGCGCATCTTGGACGCGGCCACCATTTCCATGGCCTTAGTGATCTTCTTGGTGTTCTCAACCGATTTGATCTTGCCGCGAATTTCCTTGCCTGCTGCCATGGGTGGCTCCTCGTAGGATTAAGCGAAGCTCTTCTTGAATGCCGAAATAGCGGCACTCAATTCGGCTTCTGCATCCTTATCCATGGCGCGCTCATTCTCAAGTTTGGATAGCAGGGCTGAATGTTTGTCCTTAAGGTAGCCATGAAGTCCCGACTCAAAGCTGAGAACCTTCTTGACATCGACATCATCCATATGCCCTTTGTTGACGGCGTAGAGGGAAGCCGCCATGAGACTGATAGGCAATGGACTGTACTGGGGCTGTTTCAGAAGCTCGGTCACGCGTGCGCCTCGATCGAGCTGCTTGCGAGTCGCCTCATCGAGATCAGAAGCGAACTGAGCGAAAGCCGCCAATTCGCGATACTGCGCCAAATCGGTACGGATGCCTCCAGACAAGGACTTGATCAGCTTAGTCTGGGCCGCGCCACCGACGCGAGAGACAGAGATACCCGCGTTGATAGCCGGTCGAATGCCGGCGTTGAACAAAGACGTTTCCAGGAAGATCTGTCCGTCTGTAATAGAGATCACGTTGGTCGGCACAAACGCAGACACGTCACCCGCTTGCGTTTCAATGATTGGCAACGCCGTCAGAGAGCCGGTCTGGCCCTTTACTTCACCTTTGGTAAATGCTTCCACATAGTCGGCATTCACGCGAGCGGCGCGCTCCAACAGGCGGCTGTGCAAATAGAACACATCACCGGGGTACGCTTCCCGTCCGGGAGGACGACGAAGCAACAAGGAGACCTGTCGGTAAGCAACGGCTTGCTTCGAGAGGTCGTCGTAAACGATCAGGGCGTCCTGCCCCCGGTCCCTGAAGTACTCGCCCATCGTACAGCCCGAATAGGCGGAGACATACTGCATTGCCGCCGATTCCGAAGCACTGGCCGCCACAACGATGGTGTACTCCATGGCCCCGGCCTGCTCCAGCGCGCGGACAACGTTCTTAATGGACGAGGCTTTTTGACCGATAGCCACGTACACGCAGGTCATGTTCTGACCCTTCTGATTGATGATGGCATCAATCGCGACCGCCGTCTTGCCTGTTTGACGGTCACCAATGATCAGCTCGCGCTGGCCCCGACCTACCGGGACCATCGAGTCCAGACACTTGAGACCCGTTTGGACCGGCTGGTCCACAGATTTACGCGCGATAACGCCAGGCGCAACTTTTTCGATGACGTCGGTCATCTTGGCGTCGATCGGACCTTTTCCGTCGATCGGCTGCCCCAGTGCATTGACCACACGGCCAATCAGTTCCGGGCCGACGGGGACTTCGAGAATGCGACCGGTGCATTTAACGGTGTCACCCTCTGAAATATGCTCGTACTCGCCAAGAATCACAGAACCAACGGAGTCGCGCTCGAGATTGAGAGCCAATCCGTAAGTTGGCACACCCTCTTTGGTGGCCGGGAATTCCAGCATTTCGCCCTGCATTACGTCGGACAATCCATGGATGCGGACGATACCGTCGGTTACCGCAACAACGGTCCCCTGATTGCGAATGTCCGCACTCGCCGCCAGCCCTTCAATACGACTCTTGATCAGTTCAGAAATTTCTGCGGGATTGAGTTGCATGACTCTTTCCTTCTTTCTTAAAAATGCCAACGGGCCGACACAAAGCGCCGGCCACCGAATCAGGCCGAGAGGGCCATTCTCATCTGCTCAAGCCGTGCCTTGATCGAAGTGTCAAGCACCTCGTCACCAACCACCACTCGGATGCCGCCAATCAACTCGGGCACCACTTCAACGGAAATGTTGAGCTTTCGCCCAAACCGGGCCTCCAGCACACTCATCACGTCGCTCAGCGCCGCGTCGGTCATGGCAAACGCGCTATACACCACCGCATCGGAAGTGCCCGTCTTTCCGTTTTTGAGCGCCCGAAATTGCGAAGCTATTTCAGGAAGGACAGCCAAGCGTCCATTCTCAACAACCGTTTTCAGGAAGTTGGTTGCGAGGTCTGGCAACGGCGCGCGAACAACACCAGCCACCAGCTGCACCATTTCCGAATCCGATACACGGGGGTTACCTATCAGCTGCTTGAGCTGGGGGTCACTCGCAACAGCTGCGATGGCATCAACCCAAGCTGCCGTTGAATCGAGATCGGCACCCGCCGCCTTGAATAGCGCTTCCGCATAGGGGCGCGCGATGGTTGCTAGTTCAGCCATGACGACCTCACAGCTCCGCCTTCAGCCGCCCCAACAGATCCGCATGGATGTCGGGGTTGACTTCCTTGCGAAGAATCTGCTCGGCACCCTTTACAGCCAATACGGCAACCTGCTCACGTAAGGATTCGCGGGCCTTGAGCATCTGCTGTTCGGCCTCGGCGCGGGCGGCGGCAACGATCTTCCCGCCCTCCTCGTTTGCACGAGTCTTGGCTTCTTCGATGATCGACTGAGCACGGCGCTCCGCATCTGCCAATCGTTGCGCCGTCTCCGCACGCGACTTTGACAGCTCAGCCTCAACGCGGGCATTAGCAGCTGAGAGTTCGGATTTGGCCTTGTCGGCGGCAGCGAGGCCGTCGGCTATTTTGCTGGCGCGCTCATCCAACGCTGCCGCTATGGGAGGCCACACATATTTCATTGTGAACGCGACCAAGATCACGAACACAATCATCTGAATGATGAGGGTACCGGTAATGCTCACTTTTTCATCCTTTTCCCCGCAGCGACCATTGTCGGCGGGGGAGTGACGTGGGTCGGCCGATTACAGGCTGATTACTTCGGCAGGTTGGCAATCTGGGCCAGGAACGGGTTGGCCGTCGCGAACCACAGTGCGATACCCGTTCCGATAATGAACGCAGCATCGATCAGACCGGCCAGCAGAAACATTTTGGTCTGCAGTTCACCCATCAGTTCAGGCTGACGAGCAGCGGACTCAAGGTATTTGCTACCCATGATGCCAATACCGATACAAGCACCGATAGCGCCCAAACCGATGATGAGACCGGCGGCCAGTGCGACAAAACTGATAACTTCCATGATGACTCCTAGAGGACTTGGTTGACGAGAAAGGGAAACGAAAAAGGGAAACCCGCTTGATTGATGATCAATGGGCGTCGTGAGCCTGGCCGATATACACCAGCGTCAGCATCATGAACACAAAAGCCTGCAGCGTAATGATCAGGATGTGAAAAATGGCCCACGCTGTCCCGGCAATTATGTGACCAATCGCCAAGCCGATACCGGTGGCCGAGAGCGACCAAGCACCACCCATCAAGGCGATCAGCATGAAAATCAGCTCGCCAGCATACATGTTGCCGAACAGCCGCATGCCATGAGAAACCGTCTTGGCAACAAACTCGATCATTTGCATGAGAAAGTTGAATGGCCAAAGCAACGGATGAGACCCGAACGGCGCTGTGAAGAGCTCGTGAAGCCAGCCGCCAGCCCCCTTGATTTTTATGTTGTAGTAAATGCAGACGAGCAAAACCCCAACAGACAAACCCATTGTCACGGACAAGTCGGCCGTCGGCACAACGCGCATGTAGTCCTTCATACCCAAGGCCGGCCCGGCGCTGTGCCAAATCGCCGGAATCAAGTCGACTGGCAGCAAGTCCATGGCATTCATCAGGAAAATCCAGACGAACACCGTCAGTGCCAACGGAGCCACCATCTTTCGACTGTTGGCGTTGTGCACAATGCCCTTTGCCTGCGAGTCGACCATCTCGACCAGAATTTCGACCGCAGCCTGGAAACGCCCCGGCACTCCCGAGGTAGCCTTGCGGGCAGCCAGCCAAAGGAGCCAACAGCCAAACACCCCCAAGACGATGGAAAAGAACAGGGAATCCAGGTTGAAAACACTGAAATCAGCCACACCTGACGGTGCCTTGTTCTGAAGATGCTGCAGGTGATGGACGATGTACTCGCCTGCCGTCGGTCCGGTTCCAGATGCCATCTGATTACTCGCCAGTTCGTTCTAACATTCGCTTCACACGCTTGGGGGAGAACGCCATCGCCACCCAATACACCTTCATGGTCAGAAAAAGTCCGAGCAACAAAGCCGGCCAACTCAATCCAACCACCAGACCCGGCGCAGCGACAAGCATCGCGAGCGACAGGGCCATCTTGACCATTTCCCACAAAAAGAAGCCCAGCACCGCAGTTCCTGCATTCAGGGATGCGAACCGGCCGGTGAGGCCTCTGGCAAACACTGCTGCCGGAAGAATCACGACCAACGCACCATACGCCGCAGACCAGCCGATTTCTGCCTTCGTCGTAATACCCCAGGCACCAACTGCCACCAAGAGCCCTACGACAACCTGCCCCCCCACAACCCACCAGGGGGACACTGATGGATTGGCTTCGCGCAGCTCCCTGACCTCCTGGGCCGTCAACCGCTTGAATTCGGGTTCGTCGATTTGCGATTCCGGAGCAGGCGCGATTGTCTTCATCTCAGATTACGCGCAAGTTACACCGATGATTTTTCACAAACCGCCGGATTATAAGTAAAAACCCGCCCCGTTCCGCTTTGTCGATGCTGACAGGCATCAAGCCAGCGCTTGCGGAGGGTTGCGGTCGTCGGAAAAAGTCCGAAACATCGACACCGTTCAGGGATACTACGCCCCATCTGACGTCATGCACCACACCGATTTGCCCCACTCTCCGTGCTACCTGAATGGTCGCTATTTGCGACTGGATCGCGCCCGGGTAAGTGTCATGGACCGAGGCTTCCTCTTCGGGGACGGCGTCTATGAGGTCATTCCGGCTTACGAAGGGCGCCTTTTCTGTTTCGAACAGCATATCGACCGGCTCGAGAGATCCCTTGATGCGATCCGACTCACGAACCCCCACAGCCGGACGCAATGGCGGCAAATCGCTTCGAATTTAATAGCAAAATTCGACCGTTTCTTGTTGGGTACAGGACAAAAAACTGGTTCTACTGCAGAAAACTCGTTGGTCTACCTCCAGGTCACACGTGGCGTTGCCTTGCGTGACCATGCCTTGCCTGCCGACGTAACGCCAACCGTCTTTGCCATGTGCAGTCGCCTGCGCCCGGTTTCACAAGAAGTGCGTGCGCACGGCGCCACCTGCGTCAGCGCCAATGACATCCGTTGGCACAAAGCCCACATCAAGTCCACCAGCCTGCTCGGCGCGGTTCTGTCACGCCAGGTCAGCGCCGACGTGAATGCTCAGGAAACCATCCTTTTTCGCGATGACACCCTGACCGAGGCGTCGTCCAGCAACGTCTGGGTTGTCAAGGATGGCGCCATCTGGGGCACTCCGCGCAACGAGTCGGTACTGGAAGGTATCCGATATGGGCTCATGGAGCGGCTGTGCCGCGAACTCGGCCTGCCTTTCGGGCTGCGGCCGCTGGTTCGTGCTGACGTGGAGCGTGCAGACGAGTTGCTGCTGACATCCGCCAGCAAAGAGGTGCTGGCAGTTACTCGTCTGGATGGCAAGCCGGTTGGCAACGGCCTGCCCGGGCCGATCTACGATCGACTTTTTGCGGCCTACCAATTGGCCAAGCAGCAACCCGCATAGCGAACCGACATGACCGTACCGCCGCTCAACACCCCAATGCCCCGCACCGCGGCCGAATCCCTGATCGAGTATCCATGCCGCTTCCCGATCAAGGTGATGGGTATCCGAAACGACCGCCTGGTCTCTTCCTTGGTCGAGGTAGCACGCCAGTTCGACCCAGAGTTTGACTCGGCCACCGTCGAACTGCGCGAAAGCAGCGGCGGGCGCTACCTCGGAGTCACCTTGACAATCACGGCTACCAGCCGAGAGCAGCTGGATGCCCTCTACCGCGCATTCACCGGGCATCCCTTGGTCAAGGTCGTACTTTGAGTTCCATGCTGATACCGCAGATGCTGGGCCGGGTCGCGTACGAACCTACGGTTGCCGCGATGCAGGCGTTCACCGCCTCGCGTACCGAAACCACCCCCGACGAATTATGGCTATGTGAGCATCCGCCGGTCTTCACTCAGGGGCTCGCCGGACAGGCAGGCCACCTGCTGGCCCCAGGCACAATCCCCGTCGTTCAGACCAACCGGGGCGGGCAGGTCACCTTTCACGGACCAGGTCAGGTCGTCGCCTATCCCTTGATCGATCTGCAGCGTGCAGGCTACTACGTCAAGGAATATGTCTTTCGACTGGAGGAGGCGGTGTTGCGCACCCTGGCCCACCTGGGCATCACCGGTCATCGGGTCGTCGGCGCCCCAGGCATCTATGTGCGTCTGGATGACCCGTTCTCCCATGCAGCCCTGAGCGGCCCGGCACACCCCGCTGACCCGTTTCGGGGCCTGGGGAAGATCGCCGCTTTGGGCATCAAGGTCAGCCGCCATTGCACCTTCCACGGGTTGGCGCTCAACGTTTCTATGAATCTGGAACCATTTGAACGCATCAACCCCTGCGGATATGCGGGGCTCGCAACCGTCGACCTTTCTACAATCGGCGTCGAGATTGCCTGGGACGAAGCAGCCCGGCTGCTTGGTCAAAAGCTGGGCGCCCTGCTCTCATCCTGAGTGTCACGCCCAAACCGGAGGCCCTTGATGAGCACAGCACCAACACCGCCAAACGTCGTTCGCGAAGCGCAGTCGACCGAAACCTACGACCCCACAGCCAAGCAGAAAGCGGCCGCCAAGCTATCGCGGATTCCGGTCAAGGTTCAATCGGCCGAGGTGCTCAAAAAACCCGACTGGATTCGGGTCAAGGCCGGCAGCCCCAGCACCCGGTTCTATGAAATCAAAGATATCCTGCGGAGCAACAAGCTGGTGACCGTGTGCGAAGAGGCCAGTTGCCCGAACATCGGCGAATGCTTCGGCAAGGGCACCGCGACCTTCATGATCATGGGCGACAAATGCACCCGCCGCTGTCCGTTCTGTGATGTAGGCCATGGGCGCCCCGATCCACTGGATGTCGAGGAACCGGGAAATCTGGCGCGAACCATCGCTGCGCTCAAGCTGAAGTACGTGGTGATCACCAGTGTCGACCGCGACGACCTGCGAGATGGAGGTGCCGGGCATTTCGTTGAGTGCATACGCAGGACACGCGAACACTCGCCGGGGACTCAGATCGAGGTTCTGGTGCCTGATTTCCGAGGCCGCGACGACCGGGCGTTGGACATTCTCAAGGCTGCGCCACCGGATGTCATGAACCACAACATGGAAACAGTGCCGCGCCTGTACCGGGAAGCGCGCCCGGGCTCGGATTACGCTTTTTCGCTGAACCTCCTGCGCAAATTCAAGCTGCTTTTCCCCAAGATTCCCACCAAAAGTGGCCTGATGGTCGGGCTGGGCGAAACCGATGAGGAGATTCTGGCCGTCATGCGCGACATGCGCGCCCACCAGATCGACATGCTGACCATTGGCCAGTATCTGGCACCCAGCAACAGCCATCTGCCAGTGCGACGGTACGTGCACCCTGACACCTTCAGGATGTTCGAGGAAAAGGCCTACGAAATGGGTTTCACCCATGCCGCAGTTGGCGCAATGGTACGTTCCAGCTACCACGCTGATCAGCAGGCGCATGGCGTGCTCAATAGGACCTCATAGACCACGACACACCACACGGATACAACGCAAATGAGGCTCCGCTACCTGACCTCAGGGGGAGCATCCCCATGCACCCTGGCCAAGTCAAACGAGGCTTGATGACGCATTCACCGCGCCGAAACCTTTGCGGGCGGCGAAAACGGCATCGAATCGCCCAGCAAACTGATCAATGCAGCTTGGGCATTTCGATTTCAGACAAAATTGCCGGGTACCCATCGTAAAAAGGTCACTTTCAGCTATCAATTTTAGATTAGCTCGACGGTGCCATCTTTTCCCACGCGGTGATCGCTTCGGCCGCGTACATCAGTGCCGGGCCGCCGCCCATGTAGACACAAACGGCCAACATCTCTTCCAGCTCCGCGCGCGTACATCCAAGCCGATGCAATGCCTTCACGTGAAAACCGATGCAACCGGAGCAGCGCTGGGTAACACCGATGGCCAATGCAATCAGCTCTTTTTGCCGGGCGCTGAGCGCACCGTCGGCGATCGCTGCCCGAGCGAGTTGGCCGAAGCCGGCCATTGCCTCAGGCTGGGCTTTGCGAAATGGCGCCAAGCTTTCGTTGATATCCTGAATCAGACTGCTGTGATCGAACGTACTCATACCGTGTTCCTTTCTGTTCTGTTTCCGGGCGGGCCCGGCCATCGGAGAACCTTCCCATGAAAGCCAACTTTCTGGCGCTGGGTGCCATCGGGTTGTGGGCTTCACTGGCCACCTTGGGGGTTTCTCTGGCGCACCTGCCACCCTTCCTGTTGACCGGGTTGGCACTTCTGATCGGCAGTGTGGTGGCGCTGCCGGTGTCGCGCCTTGATTTTCGTCAGTGGCGCATGCCCTTTGCCACCCTACTCTTGGGGGTCTATGGGCTTTTCGGTTACCACTTTCTATTGTTCACCGCATTCCGGCACGCGCCGCCTGTACAGGCCAATCTGGTCAACTACCTCTGGCCGCTCGGCATTGTGGTCATGGCGCCGCTGTTTCTCCCTGGAGTGAGGCTCAGCGCGTCGCACTTGCTCGCCGCAGCGATGGGATTCACCGGAGCGGCGCTGGTCATCCTCGGTGACCGCGACCTCTCCGGTGGCTTCGCCTGGGGCTACCTGCCTGCACTGGGCGCCGCCTTCGCCTGGTCCAGCTATTCGTTACTCACCAAGCGGGTCAGCCCTTTTCCGACTTCGGCCATCGGCCTGTTTGGCCTCGTGTCGGGCCTGCTTTCACTGCTTTGCCATTATCTGTTGGAGACCCCTGTGAACCTGTCCACCGGAGATTGGGGCCTGGTGACTCTGATGGGCCTAGGCCCGCTGGGGGCAGCGTTCTTCCTGTGGGATGCAGCGATTAAGAAGGGGGACCCGCGGCAGATCGGAATACTCAGCTTTCTGACGCCCCTGCTGTCGACGCTGTTGCTGGTGACGGTCCGGGGAGAACGTCCGGGTACAACGGTGCTGCTCGCAGGCGGACTCATCGTCGGCGCAGCGGTCGTCGGTACACGGCAGACCCGCGACAAGCCGAGCGAAACGGATGAGCGGTTCAGCGATCCTCGACGCCAACAATGAGCCGCGCCGGATCTTCGTCGGCCAGGACGGTCTGCGCCCATATGCGCAGCTTCCCGGTGTCGGCCCGCAAGATTTCCTGCTTGACCGCCAGAATCTGGGAGGGATGCATGGAGAAACTGCGCAGGCCGAGCCCGAGAAGCAAGCGTGTCACCGACACATCACCGGCCATTTCGCCACAGACACTCACCCCTTTGCCCTGTGCCTGACACTCGGCAATGGTGTCCGCCACCAGTCGCAACACGGCGGGGTGCAACGGGTCGTAGAGGTGGGCAACCGACTCATCCGCCCGATCGATGGCCAGCGTGTACTGGATCAGGTCATTGGTCCCGATCGAAAGGTAATCGAAATAGCGCAAAAACAATCTCAGCGAGAGTGCCGCTGCGGGGACCTCGATCATTGCGCCCACCCGAAGCGGGCCGTACACCGCGCCCCGGTTGTCCAGCTGCGCACGCGCGTGGTCCAGCAAAGACAAGGTCTGGCGAATCTCACTGCCATGGGCCAACATGGGAATGAGAAGGTTCACTTTGCCATGGGCCGCCGCACGCAGGATGGCACGCAACTGGGTCAGAAACATCGCCGGGTCTGCAAGACTCCAGCGAATCGCGCGCAAACCCAGGGCCGGGTTCAGATGGGCATCGTCGTGGCGGGCATCATCCAGCGGCTTGTCTGCGCCGACATCCACCGTGCGAATGGTCACAGGCAGTCCTTGCATGCCGTCAACCGCCTTGCGGTAGGCCTGGTACTGCTCCTCTTCGTCAGGCAATTTGCCCTGGCGGCCCATGAACAGGAACTCGCTGCGAAACAGCCCGACCCCAACCGCGCCGACCTTGAGCGCGGCAATCGTATCGTCGGGCATTTCGATATTGGCGATCAACTCAATGCGCTGACCGTCGAGGGTGACGGCGGGCGTATTGCGAAGGCGCGACAGCCGCTCGCGCTCCAGATCACCCTGCCGCTGGCGAAAGCCATACTCGGCCAGCACAATGGGCGACGGGTCGACGACCAGAACACCCGCGTCTCCGTCAACGATGATCCAATCGTCCTGTCGGATGATATGGCTGGCCGTTCGCGCACCCACAACAGCGGGAATCCCGAGGCTTCGTGCAACGATGGCGGTGTGCGAGGTCTTGCCGCCGACATCGGTGGCAAAGCCGGCAAAAACGCTCTGCTTGAATTGCAGCATGTCCGCTGGGGACAGGTCGTGCGCGACCAGAATCAGTGGCACGTCCATGGTGTCATCGAGTTGCAGGTCCTGTTGGCGACGGCGGCCCATGCCCGCCGTCGGCGCCGGAGTTGAAATCGGCGAGGTTGCACCCTTCATATGACGAAGCACTCGCTCGACCACCTGCTCCAGATCGGCCTTGCGCTCACGCAGGTAATCATCCTCCATTTCGTCAAACTGTCTTGCGATTACCTCGAACTGCGTCACAAGCGCCCATTCGGCGTTGTAAAGCCGATCCCGGATCCACTGTTTGACGCCTTCTGCAAGCTCTTCATCCTGGAGCAGCATAAGATGCACGTCCAGCAACGCAGCCAACTCGTGCGGTGCGTCCCTGGGCATCTCTTGCAGCAGGCGCTGCAGTTCGAAGACCACCGCGTCACGCCCTGCCCGGACCCGGTCTATCTCAGCATCGACCTTATCGACTTCGATGAAGTAGTGGGCGACGTCTGCCCGACTGGATGCCACAAGAACGGCACGTCCGATTGCGATGCCTTTCGCAACAGCCAGCCCATGGATGCTGAAGGTCATCGACAGGGTTCCTTGCGAAAATGCACTCGTGCAGGCATTTACTCCCCTTCGCCGAACTTGTCATTGATCAGCGCGACCAAGGCGTCCATGGCCTGCTGTTCACGCTCGCCACTGGTTTCGATGACCACATCCGAGCCCTTTCCTGCTGCCAGCATCATGACGCCCATGATGCTCTTGGCGTTCACGCGGCGTTCGCCTTTGGCTATCCACACCTCGCAGGGAAAGCTTCCCGCCAGTTTTGTCAGTTTTGCCGATGCCCGGGCATGAAGGCCCAGTTTATTGCTGATGGTCGTTTCGATTCGGATCATGGTTTCGTCGAGTCTGGTTCTGGGGAGCGGTCACGGCGACCTGCATGACGCCCTGCGTTGCGCCGGTCAGGGCACGGGCGACCAGCGCATCAATCGGCTCATGACGGTAACTGACGGTTCGCAGCAACATGGGAAGATTTATCCCGGCGACCAGCCGGGCATCCTCCCCGGCAACCAGTTTTTGCGCAATGTTGCAGGGTGTCGCTCCGAATACGTCGGTGAGCACCAGAGTCGATGGTGCATTCAGGTGTCGCAGCAACATCCGGGCCGCCATCAGCGACTCTTCGGGGGGGGTATTGGGTTGAATGTCCAGAGCGCGAACCGCATCACCACAATCGGGGAACACGTGAAGCGCACATTGGCGCAACGCATGTCCCAACGGGGCGTGGGCAATGATAAGGATGGCATTCATGACTCGCGATTATCCCGCCCGGCCCAGAAGAAATGGCCATACGAACCCACGCAAAGCAACAGAAATAGCGCCATTGCGGTGCGAAGTGCGCCGGACGGGGACCAACCGAGCCATTGCAAGGTGTCCGCAAGCAGACCGATGGCCCATTGCACGCAAAACACTCCGAGAAAAATCACCAGGTTGTACGCCGACAATGCCCTTCCAGCCAACTCCGATGGAAACGCCATTGCCACAGCCGGTTGCGCGAGGGAAACCACACTGCAGGTCATGCAAAAGAGTGCCAATCCGGCAAAACCCCACGGCCCCAGCGCAGGCCCAAGAAGAATGACGCTGGCGAGCATTGCGAAGCTGCCGGGCAAACCCCACGCGATCAGTCGTTCAGCCTTGAGTCCGCGTCGGGCCAGGGCGGGTGTGATCAACCCCCAAGTCCAGAAAGTTATCAGCATGGACACGTTGATCCAGAACAAGCCATGGGCAGCATCCTGCGATGACAGGCCCCCGACACGCATCATCCAGGGAACCGCCCACAAGGTTTGAACGGCAACCATTCCTCCGTAGCAAAAGAACCCTATGGGGACCATTCGCCTGAAATACCGGCTCCGCCAGATGGGCCCGTAACCGGACGCGGGTGCAATGCGGGGTGCCGCGTCGCCCGCAGTCGAACGGGGCTGCGCCCAACCAGGTACAAGCCATAGGATGACCGCCATGGCCACCGCGATTGCAACAGCAAGCCCCCAGAACAGAGGACGCCATCCCGTCAATGGCAACAGCCATTGCACGGGCAAGGTGGCCGCCACCATTCCTAACGACCCGGTCATCAGCATCCAGGAGTTGGCGCGCAGCTGGGTTGTGGGTGTGTACCAGCGCCGATAGCCCGTCAGCGGCGCCATCAGGCAGGCACTGACACCGACACCGATCAGCGCGCGCGCAAGAACCAGAGCCCAGAAACTGCTTGCCACGGAAAACAGAACACACCCGGCAACCGCAACGGTCAGCAGGAGCAGACTGACACGACGAGGACCGTACCGGTCCAGTGCACTCCCCAGCGGCAGCTGGGTGACCGAGAATCCCAGGAAATATGCTCCCGCCAGGAGCCCGAGGTCGGCGGATCCGAGCTGGAACTCATGGGACAGCACCGGCGAAAGCGTCGCGGTTATGGCCCGCAACAGCGCAGAGAAGAAGTAGGCTACCGCAAAGGCCAGAAACACCGCGATAGCGGCCGATCGGGGTATCGCACTCATGGAATGCGCAAGCCTTCGACCATTGTCGCGAGGATTTCTTCGGCGTCCCGGCGCCCGGGTTCCGAGTAGACGATCAGGTGAATCAGGTAACGTCGGTCGGTTGCGGCGGCGGCCAACCACAGCAACCGTCCGTTTACCTTCCGGCCATCCGGGTACCGGCCTTCCACACCAATACTTGTTGGCGGAGCCTGTCGGATGTCGGCAATTGATGGCGTAGTCAGCGGCACGGTGACGACCTCTGTCACACCAAGATTGAGCAGACTGGCCCGTTGCCAATGCCCCTGAGCGGCGACCGCTGACACCTGTTCCGGCAGAGGCGCGACCATGACCGCCATCGTCGCTCCAGCCGCGTCACACCCGGTCACCTGCAGCAAGACCGTGCCACCGGCCATCGGCACTTCACGAATGGTTCGATCAGGCTTGCAGGGGAGCAAGGTCGCAAAAGGCGTGTCACCAAGACGCACTTCTCGCCAGTTCAGCGTCGGGGAACACGCAAGCAAGGTAAGCGCCGCACCAGCGACCAACTTTCTGATCATGCGCACCATTATCAAGTGGTCCGGGCGGTGACGTTTCCCGCGACAATTCTCCGATGAACACATTGTCTGGAATCAGGGTGCTGGATCTCTCACGGGTTCTGGCCGGGCCGTGGTGCACCCAGGTCCTTGCCGATCTGGGGGCCGACGTCATCAAGGTGGAGCGGCCCGGACAGGGCGACGACACGCGCAGCTGGGGCCCCCCGTTCCTGAAGGACGAAGCGGGGCTGGACACGCCGGAGTCGGCCTATTTCCTTGGTGCAAACCGGAACAAGCGGTCAATCACCTGCGATATCGCAACCGCAGAGGGCCAGGCCCTGATCAGGGACTTGGCGCAGCATTGCGACGTTTTCGTCGAGAACTTCAAAGTTGGCGACATGGCCCGGTATGGACTGGATTACCCAAGCTTGAGAGCTCTTCGCCCGCAGCTTGTTTACTGCAGTATCACGGGCTACGGCCAAACCGGCCCCTATCGTGATCGAGCGGGATACGACTACGCCGTGCAAGGTATCGGTGGGCTTATGAGTGTCACCGGCGAACGCGACGACCTTGGAGGGGGACCGCAGAAAGTTGGCGTGGCGGTTGCCGACCTGTTCACCGGCATGTATGCGACGGTCGGGATCCTTGCCGCCTTGCGACATGCCGAGCGCACTGGTGAGGGCCAGGCCATCGATATGGCTCTGCTTGACACCCAAGTTGCCATGCTCGCCAATCTGGGGGCAAATTTCCTGGTCAGCGGGCAAGTGCCGGGACGTGCCGGCAATGCCCACGCCAACATCGTGCCGTATCAGGTATTCGAAGTTGCTCCCCCACCCGGCACAGCGGACACGGCCCGGGATCACCTTATCCTTGCTGTCGGCAACGATGGCCAGTTTGCTCGTTTCTGTGGGGTCGCCGGATGTTCGCATCTGGCAGCGGACCCTCGTTTCGCTCGAAATGCGGACCGCGTGCGAAACCGTGACGTCTTGATCCCTATGCTGGAAGCTGTGATGAGGCAGCGGTCCAAGTCCGATTGGCTTTCCAGCCTGGAAGCAGCCACCGTCCCGTGTGGAGCGATCAACCGGCTTGATGAGGTTTTTGCCGACCCGCAGGTGGTCGCTCGTGCAATGGTCGATCACTGGTGCCATCCTTTGCGAGAAGACCTGGCACTCGTCGCCAGCCCGCTCAAATTGGAGAGGACACCAGTGTGTCGGGATCGTCCACCGCCCCGGCTCGGCGAACACACTGACACCGTTCTGGCTGAGGTACTCCAGTGGCCCCCAACCCGCATTGCCGAAATGCGCGAGCGAGGGATCATCTGAGATCGGTGTGACTGTCCCGATTGTTGGGGCCTCGCACGGGACCCGGTACAGAACCAGGGCAGCCTTTTTTGTCAACCAACCACCGCATGCATGCGGTCACCCTGATCGTCTCAGGTAATCTTTCGCCCCCGCTGCATGGCGGCATTCGCGCGGCCCGTCAGACCCCACCTGAGCCCCGCGTGACCGGATTTCCGGCCCCTGTGCCACCAGCGGGGTGGCAGTGAAACCAGGATCCCCCCCCGTGTCACGAGCGTGCTACCCGCGCATTTTTTGGTCTGCGGCTTGGCCGACTCTGCTCGGAAGCCGCTCGGCAACCCCTCCGGAGTTCCCGTACATCGATTTCGGCAAGGCCACTACGGCGAAATCTGGTCGAGCAGACCATTGGGCGAGATCGGTTGATCAATGCTCACGTGGGGCTCGTGAGACTATGGTTCGGGCGTCTTCGCCGTTCCGTTGACTTCGGGGGTTGCAGCTTCCGTCTTGTGCTGGCCCAATTGACAGCAGTTCCCTTTCATGCAGTGCAGGAAATCCTATGGTCAGTACCTCGTCGAACATGCCCTCTGCCAGCAC
>ERZ761602.3016-NODE-3016-length-24927-cov-6.213734_pt1 | contig 24927 bp, 24 predicted proteins | sample MGYA00512165_ERZ761602 | MGnify/ENA primary metagenome ERZ761602 (study PRJEB28899, sample SAMN02445085) | bioreactor sludge metagenome | biome: EBPR sludge; isolation source: Thorneside wastewater treatment plant | place: Australia: Brisbane, Thorneside...
CTCGCCCGAGGATATGCGTGGGCGTTACATGAGTCTCTACTGGTTCGGCTGGGGGGCATCCCGCACACTTGCCCCGCTCATTGGTGGATGGCTGAACGATAACATCTCGCCCAAATCCATTTGGATCGGAGGTCTGCTCTTCGGGTTGACCAGCGCCCTCGGCTTGGTCCTGCTCAATCGGTTGACACAACACCGGAACGACGCTTCATTCCCCGCCCAAACCTGAGGACCCTCATCAGTCTAATCTACACTGTCACTTTCCACTTTCCATTTTCATCCTACCTCATTAACCCTTCCCATGAAAAACTCCCTCGCTCACATCTCATATCTCGTCCGCGATTATGACGAAGCCATAGAATTCTTCACGAAGATTTTACAATTCGACTTAGTCGAAGACACTCCTCAAGACGGAAAACGCTGGGTCCTCGTCCGCCCGCGCGGAGGCGAAACATCCCTCCTGCTCGCCAAAGCAGACTCTCCCGAACAGAGTGCCGCCGTCGGGAACCAGACCGGCGGACGTGTCTTCCTCTTTCTCCACACCGACGATTTCCAGCGCGATTATTCCAACATGAAAGCGCATGGGGTGGCGTTTCTCGAAGAACCGCGCCATGAAGTTTACGGGACCGTAGCTGTGTTCAAAGATTTGTATGGCAACAAATGGGACTTGCTCGAGCCTGCCCATGCGTAATACAAAACTGATCCTGATCGAAGGTTTGCCGGGTGCAGGGAAATCCACCACAACTGGTTGGTTACATGAGAGGCTTGGAGCATATGGGGTTGAAGCAAATTGTTACCGGGAAGACGATGTACCGCACCCCATTCCCTGCCTTGATTTTGAGATCAAAGGCATACCGGAAAAGGTCCTTCCCCTTTGGGAAACATTTATTAGTGAGGCTGCGCAGTCATCCGTAACAACGGTCATAGAGAGCCGCCTCTGGCAGAATACCTGCCTCTACATGTTGATGAGTGAAATCGATACTGCCAAAATCGTCGAGTTCGCGCACAAGGAAGAAGAGGTTGTCGCCCCCCTGTCTCCTGTGTTGATCTACCTAGATCAGAGCGACACTAAAAACGCGCTAGAGCGACTTTATCCCATGCGCGGTAAAACATGGATGGACTCCACCCTGGAGGAGTTGTTATCTTATCCCTGGTTTACAAAGCGCGAGTTGAACGACTTCGAAGGCTGCGTGAAGTTCTTCGAGGAGTGGCGGGCACTCTCGAACAGGCTGTTTGACGACTGGCATAGTCCAAAGCTCAGAATCCTGGACCCATACAAAGATTGGGATGCAAGCCTGAGGATGATCGAGGAATACTTAACAGTAAAATGACAAACTAATCATTCTCGTACTTCGCCAGCATCGCTTCCAACTTCCTCTTTACCTCCGCCCACTCTTTATCCAAAATGGAATAGAAAACCGAATCGCGGATTCTCCCATCCTGCAGGATCATGTGATTCCGCAATACGCCCTCTTTTATCGCGCCAATGCGTTCGATGGCTTTTTGTGAGCGGACGTTGAGCAGGTCTGTCTTAATTTGTACACGAATGGCTTTCAATATCTCAAAAGCATGGGTCAGGAGCAGGTATTTGCACTCTGTATTTACCGCTGTACGCTGGAATTCTGGCCCGTACCAGGTGCCTCCCACTTCCAATCCGCGGTTGGGACGATCGATGTTGAGATAACGGGTCGACCCTGCAACACGCCCCGAGGCAAGATGGATGACGGCAAAAGGCAGGTCGGTCCCTTTTTGCTCACGGGCAAGAAGGTCCTCCACAAAATGACGGAAGTCCGCTTCGGTCTTCATATCGCCGTAAAGCATAAACTTCCAGAAATCGTGCCCTCTGCCGATCTCCGCCAAACCTGCAATATGTTGTTCGCCAATCGGTTCAAGCCGGACGTGTTTGCCGGTCAATGTGATGCGTTTGATCTCCATATTCACCTGTATTCCATGCCGCGAAGTTCACTTTGCGATTTCGTTTTGGCATCAACATGCAATCTGCAAGGTAAACCTTGCAGTACTATCCTTTCAACCATTCCGCTTCGGGTTTATCCTGCGAGGGCAAATAAGGCATCTTCGGTCCTTCCACGCCGAGGAATTCTGCCAGTGCAGCGCGCATTGCTGTGCGGTCGTCCCAGAGATATTCGGTCTTTCCAAAACACATTGACTGTTCATGCCCCTTGCCACAGGAAAGGACAATATCACCGGGTTGAGCAAGCTTCAGCGCGAACTTGATGGCTTCGCCGCGGTCAGGCACACGCCAGAAGGTCTTGCCCTCCACCCCTCCTTTGGAAATTGCGCCTTGCGCCATCTCTTCGAGGATGCCATCAAGCGATTCGATGCGCGGATCCTCGGCGGTTAGCACGGTAAGGTCAGCCAGTTCTGCAGAAGTCTCTGCCATCATGCGGCGTTTTTCTTTATCACGCAGACCCGCCGAGCCAAAGACGGCAATAACCCGCTTACTGGTCATTGTCCGCCCGGCTTCCAGTGAAACTTTGAGCGCGTTAGGCGTATGCGCAAAATCCACAATGGCAGTGAAGTTTTGCCCCAAATCGATGCGTTCCATCCGCCCGGGGATTCCCTCAAGCGAAGCGATGCCCTTCGCGGCAATCTCCGGGTCGATTCCGAGCCCGACCACAGCCGCCGTCAACGCCGCGAGGCAGTTCGAGACGTTGTATGCGCCAACGAGATTACTTGAAGTGGCTACACGAAACTCTCTTGAAACTGCCGTAAAATGAATCCCAGACGGGCTGTATTCGATATTCATACCGCGGACATTGCTCCCCTCACCCAACCCGTAATTGATTTTCTTCGTCTTGATAAAGGTATCGAGAAAATCAAACGATTTTTTATCGTCGAAATTGATAACGCCCAAACGCGGATTCCCCGACGGCTTTTCCCGCGTCCATTCGAGGCTTTCGAATAACCTCGCCTTGGCAGCGCGATAATTTTCATAGCCGCCGTGTTCGTCCATATGCTCATGGGTGATATTCGTGACCACAGCTACATCGAATTCACAAGCATCCACCCGATGTTGTGACCAGCCGTGCGACGTTGTTTCCAGGACAACATGGGTCAAACCTGCGCTTACCATCCTTGCCAGATACCTCTGAACATCATGGGCGTCCGGCGTGGTGACGTGAAAGCCCGTGTCCAGCACTTCGTCGCCGATGACGGCGTTCACGGTCGATATCATCCCGGCTTTGATGCCTGCCGCAATAAGGATTTTGTATAACAGATTGCTCGTGGTGGTTTTGCCGTCTGTGCCGGTCACGCCGATCACAGTCAGCTTACGGGCAGGAAAGCCGTGAAGCGCCGCGGCAAGCCAGGTCAGGGAATGACGCGCGTTCTCGAGTCGAATGTATGGGATGCTGAATCCACCCAGGTCCCTATCCCCCACCACAGCAGATGCACCTTTATCGATCGCTTTTTGAATGTAGTTATGGCCGTCAGCATCACGGCCGCGCATGGCAACGAATAAATTTCCCGGTTCCACTGCACGGCTATCAATGGCAATGCCTGTGATCTCAATCCCGGGGATATTCGAAGGATGGGGAAAGGGAAAGTCAACGAACAGGTCTTTGAGAAGCATGGTTGTCAGTTCATCTCCGTTGGTATCTATCCGAAAATTGCTCCTGCCGCCGTCCTCGGCGGCGGGGACGCCGCCTTGAGCAGAATATTCGGATAGGTTCTTAGTTAAACAAAAAAGGCTTTGGTAATTTTACCAAAGCCTTTTTGATGTTCATTCAGTCTTACTTGAGCGCGGAGCGCAGACCTTCGAGCTTACCGGCGACGGAGGCGTCAAGCACCTTCTCATCGACCTTGATGACCAGACCACCGAGGATGGCGGGGTCAACCTTGAAGGAGTAGTCCTTGGCTGAAACGCTCTGCTTGACCGCAGCCTGTTCGTCGTTGGAGAGCGGGAGCGCGCTGGTAACCACTGCGCTATCGCCCTTGAGGCTTTCGCCAACTACAACCACCTTGCCGGATTTCACACCGGAGAAGAATTCATCGAGCAAAGCGCGTTGTTTCTTCTCATCGAGGGCTTCGCCAACGAGCTTGTTGGCGGCGGCGATGGCGAGAGCTGCAACCTGACCGCGCAGATCACCGAGGATGCGGCCGCGTTCGAGTTCGGCTTCCGCCATGGCGGCTTCGCGAGCTTTGGCAGCTTCGCCTTCCGCAGCTGCGCGGACATCCTTGGCGGCAACTTCGGCGCGTTCGGTGGCTTCACGGACGACTTTCCCGGCTTCCGCCTGGGCATCCGCAACGATCTTGGCAGCGTCTTTTTCGGCGTTGGCACGAGCTTCGGCTGCGACACGGGCATCTTCCAAGCCCTGTCCGATCTTCTTCTTGCGGGTCTCCATCATGTCCAGCATGGGCTGATAGACCCAGGCGTTCAACGTGAGCATCACGATGGTGAACGCGATCAACTGGACAATGAGTAGACCGAGATTAATACCTAAAGCTTCCATGTTTCAATGCTCCTTGAATTACACGACTTTGAAGAGCATCAGGAATGCGATGACCAGACAATAAATAGCGATGGATTCAGAGAACGCCACGCCAAGGATCATGTTGGTCAACAGGTTACCATAGGTGTCGGGGTTGCGAGCCATACCACCGAGAGCACCTTGCACGCTCAAACCGATCCCCACACCGGCGCCCGCGGCACCGATCATCGCCAGACCTGCGCCGACGAAGCGCATCGCATCTAAAAGAAATTGTCCATCCATGTTTCAAGTCTCCTTGGTTTAACCTAGTGATTATATGAATTAGTTTTCAAAAAATTAGTGATCCGCGTGCTCTTCGTCACCATGACCTTGTGTCGCCATTGCCATGAACACCATGGTCAACATACCGAACACGAACGCCTGGATCAAGCCCACGAACAACTCGAACATCATGACCATTGCCGCCAAAATACTAACATTGCCCAGCAATGAAGCGACCACTGCCACCAACACCACACCCGCGAACATGTTACCGAAAAGACGGAAGGTGAAGGACAGGATCTTCGCAAATTCAGAGATGACTTCCAACAAACCAACGAGGAAGTCCATTGCGCCGAAGAAAGGCACTTTGAACATGCGTTTGGTATTAAAGAACTTGCTGAAATAGCCAATGCCCTGAGCGCGGACACCGATTACCTGGATCATCACGAAGGAGATGACAGCCAGTGTCAGGGTGAAGTTCAAGTCCACAGAAATACCGCGGAAGAACGGCGAAAGAATGTATTCGCCTTTCTCAGGCTGGATCAAATCAAAAGCGCCCATGTGCTGAACCGCATGACCTTCGCCATGTGCATGGTGGATCACACCAATCGATTCAAAGCCAGGGATAAGCTTTAGCAGATTCGCGAACAACACATAGATCATAATGGTCGCAAACCAGGGGAAGATCGCCTTTGCCCATTTGGCACCTGCCGAGCTTTCGGTCAGGTTATAGAGCATCTCAAGGATGGCTTCCATCGCATTGCCGATGCCAGTGGGAACAAGATCGGTCTTCTGACTCTTTACAAGAGAGCGATTGGTGGCAAACGCAATCAACACAAGCAGAACGATCGTCACCGCCAGTGTGGGAAGCGTATTGACAAGATAGAACGGACCCGCGAAACCGAGAAAATTCTCAGTCAGCGGTTCCTCGATCAATTTTTCGGCAGCTACTGTGATCTCAGGTCGAACCGGGGCATAGATGCCCGCAAGGATCCAACCAGCAATCATCAAAACCAGAACAATCCAGCGCCGCCAGGGGGTACGTTTTTGGGTTTCCAAGCCCCGCCTCCTAAGCAGAATTTTTTTTCTTTTCGGCTTCATACTGTTCTGTAAACCGCGCCAACGCTCTGCGCGAAGCTACGAACATCAGAAAGACCGAAAGTGGAATACCGGCTAACGACAAAATGAACGTGATCGCCGGTTTCGTTCCAAAATAATTATCAAGCCAGACACCGCCCCAAACCAGAGCAAAAAGAACAATAAGCGTAATAAACCCAACCTGCCCAATGATCACGAAAAGCAGGCTGTACACCATCTTCTTGCGCTTCTCTTCCAGTTCCGTTTGTGTCATAGCGCACGAATTATAACTGACAGGTCTGAGAGCGTCAAACGGAAATAAAAAACGGGTTTAGGACGGGAATCGCGAGTCGATTTACCCTCGCTCGAGCCTGATCCCCGCCCGCAAACGCGTTTCTTTATGACCTTTGACCTGTCTCTCTTACAATTGACGGTCATCTGCGAAGTGACCGTCAATTACTCTCACTAAAAAAGGTTCAATGCCCCCGCATCCGACCAGCTGAAGAACGGGGTGAAGATCGTCCCCATCACGATCACGCCGAGAACGAGCACAACCAGGGCGATCAAATACGGCTGAGTAAGAGGAACCGGATGGCTCTCTTCATCTTCGCCGGGCAGGCGGTAAAGGTAGACGAATTTCAGAACATTCAAGTAGTAGTACACGCCGATGATCGAGTTGATGATACCCACCACAACCAGCCAGGTGTAATTTGCCTGAACACCCGCGGCAAAGACGAAAACCTTCGCCACGAACCCGCCGAAAGGAGGCATGCCCGCCAGCGACAGGAAAGCCGCCAGCATCATCAGCCCCATCAAGGGATTGCGGCGGCTGAGCCCGGCGTAATCCTTGATATCCTCCAACCCGGTGATGCGGTTGAATGCCATCACCAGACCGAAGGCGAGCAGGTTGGTCGCGACATATGCCGCCAGGTAGAACACCACGCTCGCCGCGCCCAGTTGACTGAACGCTACAGCGCCGATCATCGCATACCCGGCATGTGAGATGGAAGAATACGCCAGCAGGCGTTTCATATTCGTCTGGGGCAATGCCAGAAGGTTACCGACTGTCATGGAGACAGCAGATAAAACCGCAAAAACCGTCGTCCAGATTCCGTCGAATTCGGGAAACGCAATGAAGAACAACCGCAGAATGACCGCAAAACCAGCCGCCTTCGAAGCGGTGGAAAGGAAGCCAGCCACAGGGGTCGGCGCACCTTCATAGACATCTGGCGCCCAAAAGTGGAACGGCACGATGGATACTTTGAAGCCCAGCCCGACAACGACAAGCATTACAACACCGAAGGCAAGCAAAGCAGAAATTTTTCCGGAGGTCAATGCTGCGGCTATTGCATACAAGTCAGTCGTTCCGGAGAAGCCAAATAGCAGGCTGAACCCGTACAACATGATCGTCGAAGCAAGCGTGCCGTAGAGGAAGTATTTGAACCCGGCTTCGGTGGAGCGTTCGTCATCAAGAAGGAAACCAGAGAGGATGTACAACGGAATGGAAGCGGTCTCGATGGACAGATACAACATGACAAGGTCCGCGGAAGAACCCATCAGGTTCATGCCGATGAGGGAAGCCAGCATGAGCAAGTAGGCTTCGCCGCGTTTTCCTGCTTTTTCATGGTCCATCAAAAGCAGTGCAGTTGCCGCGGCCGCGAACATGAAGAGCATCTTGAGGAAGAAGCCCAGCCAATCGAAACGGATCATTCCGCCGAGAGTTTCGGTCGGTTCGGCGGGGCGTCCAAAGAGCAGACTGACGATCATGGCAACGAGAAGTCCGCCCGCAGTAAGCCAGCCTGCATTGCGCTTTTGTTCGTCCTTCCAGAAAGGCTCAAAGATGAGGACCAAAAGCCCAATGGTCAGGATCAGGATCTCGGGAAGAATGGAGGCGAAGGTCACTGTCGTAAACATTATGCACCTCCCAACAGGGTCATGATATATGTGACACCGGATTCGACCATCGGCACCATCATGGATGGGAAGACTCCAATCCCGATCATGAACAGACAGAGGGTGGTGATGGCGACCTTATCCAACATGGTGATATCGCCAACATGACCTTCGAGCTTTTCAGGCATGGGGGCGAAGAAGACCTTGCGGATGTTCATCATGATATACGCCGCGGTGATGACAATGGAGATCGAACAGATGACTGCCACCAACCATTGCTCGCCCCAGACGCCCATGAAGATCGGGAATTCGGCAACAAAGCCGGAGAAACCAGGCATGCCCATTGAGACCAGACCGCCAACGATGAAACCGATCGTGGCAAACGGCATGACTTTGGCAATACCGCCCAGTTCGGGGATCATTCGCGTGTGAGAGCGGTCGTAGATCATGCCGGTAACAGCAAAGAAGAGAGCCGTCATTACGCCGTGTGAGAACATTTGCACGCCCGCACCGAGCAGACCGGTCTCATTTAGGGTGGAGATGCCGAGCATCACCAGCCCCATGTGCGATACCGAGGAAAAGCCGATCATGTATTTCAGGTCGGTCTGAACATAGGCGATGTATGCCCCGTAAACGACTGCAACGCCTGCAAAGGTCATGATGAGCCACGACCAGTGTTTTGCGCCCTCCGGCAGAAGCATGACACCCACGCGCAGGGCGGCGAAGGCGCCGAGTTTCATCAACACGCCCGCATGAAACATGGAGACGGCCGTCGGCGCGGCGACGTGCCCATCCGGTGACCAGTTATGGAATGGCCAGATACCGCCGAGGACAGCAAAGCCGAGGAAGACCGGCAGGAACCAGGTATTTTGAAAAGCGGCTGAGAACCCGGCGTTTTCCATTTCGAGCATGTCGAAGGAAAGCACACCGGTATTTTGGTATTGTGTCCAATACATCGCAAGGGCGCCGACCAGGGCAACCACCGAACCGATGAACAGGTAGAGGGTCAGTTTCATCGCCGCATATTCGCGGGTCTTGACCCAGCCCCAAATGGCGATCAGCAGGTACATTGGGAAGACGGCGATCTCATAGAAGAAGAACAGCATGAACAGGTCGAGCGAGACGAAGACGCCGAACACGCCGCCTGCCAGCAGGAACAGGAAGGCGAAGAACTCGCGCGGCCTGTCTTGAATCCCTGCCATGACGTGCGGATCGTCGTCGCCCCAGGAAATGAGCACGCCGGTGAACATGACGATACCGGTCAACAAGACGAGCGGGGCGCTGATGCCATCCACGCCGAAGTGCAGAGCAATGTTGAGCGGCGGGATGTTCAACCAGGCATATTTTTCGACGAATTGATAACCCGTCATGTGCTGGGTCAGGTACTGCACATAGACCCAGCCCGAAAGCAGCAGGTCGATCACTGCCGCCGCAAGTGCTGTTGCGCGGGCTTCATTCTTCCGGTTCGCAGGCAGCATCAGGATGAAGATGCCCGCTGCGAACGGAAGGAAGGTAATAACACTCAAAATGGGAAAAGTCATAATCACCTCAGGGGTGGTAATTGGAGATTGGTAATTAGGATTTGGAAGGTCCCAACCTCTAATTTCCAATCTCTAATTGCTAAAAGAGGGCTGTCACTGCCTTGTTGATGATCTCCAAAATCCAGCGGGGCCAGAGACCGGTAAAAAGCATCAACGCCATGAGCGGAACCATGACAAGCACCTCACGGGTGTTGATCTCGGTCAGTTTATGCTCGCCGTGTGCCCAGTGTTCGTTCATCGGTCCATGCAGAACTTTCTTGATGCCTTTCAGGATATAGGCGCCGGTGAAGAGCAAACCGAGCATGGAGATGGCAGTATAGACCGTCAGCGGCAGGTAGGAGCCCCGCACGATCATGAACTCGGAAACGAAGCCATTAAGCCCTGGCAAGCCAAGCGACGCCATCGAAGTAAAGATGAGGATGCCGCCGTAGATCGGGACAAGCGGGAACAGCCCGCCGAATTCTTCGAGGTTGCGGGTGTGAGTCCGTTCGTAGATCGCACCGACGAGGAAGAACATGCCAGCTGCAGAGAGACCGTGGTTGAACATTTGCAGGACCGCACCGCTCATCGCAATATGGGCTTCCGTCGTACCGGCGGCAAGTCCTGCCGCGGCGATGCCCAATACCACAAAGCCCATGTGGTTGACGGATGAATATGCCACGAGGCGCTTGAAATCCGTCTGACCGAAGGAACCGAATGCGCCAAAGACAATTGCCGCTACGGCAAGGAACGCCAACGCCCCGGCGAAGATCTTGGCTTCAACCGGGTAGAGCGGAAGCACGAGGCGGATAAACCCATACGCGCCGAGTTTCAAAAGCACACCTGCCAGAATCATCGAACCAGCGGTCGGAGCTTCAGTATGCGCATCGGGAAGCCAGGTATGGAAGGGCCAGATGGGAACTTTGACCGCAAAGGCGATCGCAAAAGCCCAGAACGCGATCGACTTTACCGTGCTGACAGACATGCCAAGTAACACATCGCCGGGATTCAGCGAGTTCCAATTTTGATAAAGAACAAGCAGGTCAAATGTCCCGAAAAGAACGCCTAGCATCTGCACCGCAAGAAGCAAGCCCAACGAACCGCCCATGGTGTAGATCATGAACTTGAGCGAAGCATAGTTGCGGTTGGCACTCCCCCACTGGTTGATGAGGAAGTACATCGGGACCAGACCGATCTCCCAAAACACAAAGAAGATCAACAGGTCGAGCGCAAGGAAGACGCCCAACATCCCTGTTTCAAGAAACAGGAAGAGCATCATATACGGTTTGATGCGGTCGGTCACGCTGAAGGAAGCAAGGATGGCGAGCGGCGTCAAAAGCGTGGTCAGCAGAACCATCGAAAACGAAATCCCGTCCACGCCAATGTGGAAGGACGAGTTGATGGCTTCGTACCAGACGTATTTCTCTTCGAATTGAAAACCGGTCGCATTGGCATCGAAGCGGCTCCAAAGAACCAGGGTCAATACAAAGGGGATCAGGCTGGCGGAAAAAGCAAACCAGCGGTGAAGTTTCGCATCACCCGGCAGGAAAAACATGATCAGCGCTGCAACCGCCGGGGCGAAGAGAATGAGGCTGAGGAGATGAGTGTTGAGATAGTCCATGATTTGCTCCTACGCCATCAAAAGGAAGTACAGCAATCCGCCCACGACAAAGAGGACGATCAACGTGAGCAGCAGATACTGCTGGATGCGCCCGGTTTGGATCGGGCGGAGGTTTCTGCCGAACCACCAGGTCACTTCGGCGGAACCGTCGCCGAGGAAACGATTGATGAAAGGCACATCGAAGTAATTGCGGATCCCGCTTCCGACTCCGCCGGTGGCGGGCCCGAACAAGTGGAGGATGCCATCGATGACGCCTTTGTCCATCCATTGCGAGACGAAGACTTCCGAGAACCAGACTGCCGGTTTGATGAACACGACATTATAGAGTTCGTCCACGTACCATTTGTTCTTGAGCACGGGAATCTGCAGTTTATCCTCCGCCGGGGATTTGACATTGCGATAAACGAAGTATCCAGCCGTCAGTCCGCCGAGGGCAACGATCAAAGAAGTAGCCAGCGGAACGATATTGAATTCCAATTCTGCGGCGTGTTCATGGAGCATCGAGCCAACGAATTCATGGAACCAGTTCGGGACGAGACCGCTGGTGATCCAGTGCGGCATGCCCACCCAGCCAAATCCGACAGCGAAAACCGAAAGTACGATCAGCGGCGTAGTCATCGTCCACGGGGTTTCATGGGCGTGTTTCGCTTCTTCCGTGCGGGGTTCGCCGAAGAAGGTCAGAGTGATCTGGCGCATGGTGTAGAAAGCGGTCAGGAAGGCGGCAAAAGCGAGGGTAAAGAAGATGATCGTGTGTCCATGTGCCCAGGCGTCGGCAAGGATCTCATCTTTAGACCAGAAGCCAGCCGTCACCAACGGGAAGCCGGAGAGCGCAAAGCCGCCGATCAGAAAGGTCCAGAAGGTCTTGGGCATCTTGTCTTTCAAGCCGCCCATATTGAACATATCCTGCGGGTCCACTTTGTGATTGCCGGTATGCAAGACTCCATGCTCCATTCCGTGGATGACAGAGCCGGAACCAAGGAACAGCAAAGCCTTGAAGAAGGCGTGCGTGACCAGATGGAACGTCGCTGCCACATAGGCATGGATGCCAAGCGCGGCGATCATGAAACCGAGCTGCGAGATCGTTGAGTATGCCAGGACGCGTTTGATATCGTTCTGTGCCACAGCGATCGTCGCGGCAAAAAGCGCGGTGAATGCACCGATAAAAGCCACAACCGTCATGGTTCTCTCGTCGAGGCTGAGGATCGGGAACATGCGGATGACCGCGTACACGCCAGCGGAGACCATCGTCGCCGCATGGATCATCGCACTGACCGGGGTCGGACCTTCCATTGCGTCCGGCAGCCAGACATGCAGCGGGAACTGAGCCGATTTTCCGATGGTACCGATGAACAACAGGAGTCCGATCAAGCCTGCGGCGGAGAGACCAAATATCCCCGTCGGGACCGAGGCGAGAGCGTGCAACACTTCCTCGCTGAAGATCTTCTCAAAGGAAAGGGAACCGGTCACACTATAGAGGAAGGCGATCCCCAAGAGCATGAAAACATCGCCGATGCGGGTGGTCATAAAGGCTTTGATCGCCGCATTGCGCGCGGATTCTTTGCCGTACCAGAAGCCGATCAACAGGTACGAACACAAGCCCATGATCTCCCAACCGACGAACATCGTCAGCACATTGTCGGAGACGACCAGGGTCAACATGCCGAACGCGAACAAACCGATGAAGGCGAAGAAGCGCGAGTACATCGGCTCAACAGAGGGAACAGCATGACCGTGGACGGTCGCGCCATGAGGGGGCAGACCGGCATGATCGTGGTCGCCTTCGGGCTGGCCGAAGTTGTGATAACCGACGCTGTAAATGAAGATCATCAACACGCACCATGCCACGAAGAAAAGCGTGATCGCAGAGAGCGGGTCGATGCGCACACCGATCTGGAAATATGAGTCGCCCGTCGGCAGCCAGTCGATGGCGGATGCGAACGGATGCTCGGCGAGATGCTCGACGCCCAATGCACGGACGAAGACGATCATCGCGCCAACCCATGAGAGGAAAGCCGCCCCCACACCCACCGTATGGCTGAGCGCCTTATTCTTGTTCGTGAACAGCACGATCAAAAAGAAAGCCAGCGCCGGGGGAAGCGGGATGAGCCAAATCAATAATTCAGTCGTCATGAAGCCTCCAAGAGCAGAGAGTAGTTAGTAGAGATCGGAGATTTGTTTGCGCCAATCTCTAATCGACTAATCTCCAAATATCTGCTCTCTAGAATTTCAACATATCCATATCGTTCGCGATCACCGTATTGCGGCGGCGGTACGCGGAAATGACCAACGCCAGACCCACCGAGACTTCGGCGGCTGTCACCGCAAAAACGATGACGGAAAAGACCTGACCCGACATATTCAACACATCGCTGTAGCGCCAGAACGAGACCAGGTTGACGTTCACGGCATTGAGCATCAACTCGACGCCGAGCAGGATCGCAATCGCATTGCGGCGTGTCAGCACACCGAACAAACCGATGCCGAACAACGCCGCTGCAAGGATCAAATACCATGATTGAGGGACCATATGGTTTCCGTCTCCTATTTCTTATTGAATGCGACGTAGACCGCGCCGACCAGCGCCGCCAACAGAAGCACGGATGCGACTTCGAAAGGCAGGACGTACGCCTCAGGCGAAACCAACGCTTCGCCCAGCAACCCGATTGGATCGAACCCGGACGGGAGGTCTGCGGCGGTCCCAGTGAAGCCGCTCCAACCCTGGAGCAGGAAGACCAGCCCGGTGAATACCAGGGCGGCGACAATCGCACCAAGCCACCAGTTCGAATTCAGTTGCGGACCCGAGTCGCGCATATCCCTGCGGGTGAGCATGACTGCGAAGATAAAAAGAATGGCGATGGCGCCAATATAGATGACCACCTGCACCACCGCGATGAAGTTCGCGTTCAGCAGGGCGTAGATCACTGCCACACCAAACAATGTAGACACAAGCCACAGCGCGGCATGAACAAGATTACGGGTCGTCACCACCATCAACGCCGAACCGAGGGTGAATGCGGCAACAATGAGGAAAATGATTTGTTGTGCTGTCATAAGTTTCAATTACCAATCTCCAATTACCAATCTCAACCATCAGAGATTGGTAACTAGTAATTAGTGATGCGCCTCCACCGCCTTTTTCGGTCCTTCGATACGTTCGCGTTCCTGCTTCGCGGCAGAGCGCGCGATCTCAAGCGCGACCCAGCCGGTCACCACATTCGCGAGGAACATGCCGAGGGCGAAGAGCCAGGCTGGAGCCGAGGAAAGAAGCGCGTTCATCAGGGCAGTCACCAACAGAAGGGCAAATGCCAGAGGCGTGAGGAACTTCCAATTGAAGGCGAGCATCTGGTCGATGCGGATACGCATCATGGTGTATTTGACCCACATGATGACCCAGTATCCGAGCAGCGCTTTGAAGGTCAGGATGAGGATTGCAAAGATGGGGCTGACCTGTTCCAGACCGAAGAAGCGGTACCCTCCGAAGAAGAGGATCGCCCAAAAACCGCCGAAGGTGAAGGCATGCAGCAATTCACCGGCGTAGAACATCCCGAACTTCATGCCGGAATATTCAATATTGAAGCCGGAGACCAGTTCCGATTCCCCTTCTGCGAGGTCGAAGGGCGCGCGCCCCAGTTCAGCGATGGCGGCGATCAAAAAGATCAATGCGCCCAGGGGCGATATGACGAAGTACCAGGTATTCTGCCCCAGGATGATGTCATTGATGTTCATCGAACCGGCGAAAATGACCGGGATCATCAGCATGGTCAGCATGGGAATTTCGAACGAGACCATCACCGCCACCTGACGGAAGCCGCCGATCATGGCGAATTTATTGTTCGATGCCCAGCCCGCCATGATGATCGCGAGCGTGCCAATGGCGCCTGCGGCAATGAGGAAGAGCACGCCTACATTCAAATCTGTGCCCAACATCACCGGCGCAAGCGGAACCACCGCCCACAGGATCAACACCGACATCATCGAAAGGATCGGCGCAAGGTTATATACCACCTTGTCGGCATTGCCGGGGGTTGTATCTTCCTTGATGATCAGTTTGACGATGTCGGCAAACGGATGAAACAGGCCGAAGGGACCCACACGATTGGGACCGAGTCTGTCTTGAAAACGCGCCACCACCTTGCGTTCGATCCAGACCAGGAAGATGTCCACCACCATCAAAATCATGATGAGCAGGAGCACGCCAATGAAGGCGACCAGCACATGCGCAAAAACCGCATCCATACCCCAGCCGGTGAAGACACCCTCGAGCCAATCCGCGGCGACTTTCAAAGGGTCATTCCAAAAACTCATAAATCACTCCTGATTATCTATTGCGTAGCGGATGTTCTCCCCGGACTCTCCGTCCAGGACAAGCTAACATCCGCCGCACATTAGTACATGCGCGTTACGCGGGGGAATTACACAAAGAAAAGGCTGATAAGGAACATTCCCATCAGCCTTCTCTCCAATTTATTTCCTGATTACGCCCATTCCAACATCCCTTTGCGCCAGGTATATACCAAACCTACAACAAGGATGGCGACGAAAACGATGCCCTCGATCACCGCGTACAGACCGAGTTGACCAAGTTTTACAGCCCAGGGGAATAAAAAGACCGCCTCCACATCGAAGACCAAAAAGACCAGGGCAAAGATATAGTATTGAGCCTTGAACTGGATCCAGGCCTCACCCACCGGCTCGACGCCGCACTCGTAGGTCGACTCTTTTACCGGGTTGGGTTTTTTCGGTCCGAATACAAACCCTGCGCCGATTGCCCCGATGGGGATTATCAACCCCACAACGATAAACAGGGCAACGTATATCCATTCATTCATTTGGGCTTCTCCATTGGGAACTGTTTTACATCAAGTATTTCGGGCATTGTACCATAAAGGACAAATCATCTCCCATTAACCACTGTCAACTTTTCAGGTGATATTCGTCACGTTTTCTTTGAGCGCCTGACAGGCTTCTGACCTTCTTTTTTCAACTTTCCCCACAAGTATTTGACGACATCTTCGAAGAAGGGAAAACCGACGATGACCCCCAGGACCGATCCCACCACACCGGATGTGCGCACAAAATTCACAGAGAACCCAAAGAAGTCGACCGCCTCGATCTCCACGACTTGGGCAGATACCGCGACCCGGCTTTTTTCTCCGCCGGAACGGGATTCAAAGTTCAGGTAAAGCCAGATCGTCCCACGATACGTCCCGACATTCTGGGCGCTGACACTCCAGTAAAAATCCAACCTCTCGCCCTGCTTCAAAGGCTGGAAGACTGTACCGGAGGGTTTGACCTCCAAACCGGCGATATCGAAAACCGCCTCGGCAGTGACGGTATGCGTATCGTACAGGTTCGGAATTTCGATCACCTCCCCTTCAACCACATGACCTTCGATGCTTGCGGTCGGTGTGATATTCCCCAGCGAGTCGACCTCGAGCGTAAGGCGGATGACATCGCTGCCTGCGCCTGCTTTTATCTTCAACGGATATTCCAGGGTCAGGCGGCGAGACTCCGGTACAACTGGCATGACCTCTATCCCCTGGCCAGCGCCGGGTGTGGCTGTCGCGGAGGGTGTGTTCGTTAAAGCCATGATCGCGGTCGGAGGTACATCTTCAGTTGCAGGTGCCCCTGTCGCTACAGGATTTTCAGTCAGCGCCACGCCAGCACAAGACAGCGACACAGACCCTGCTGCCATAACGACAAAGAACGCAAAGAGCGCGCGGCGGGAAACGTTCAATCGCTTCACGAAAAGGTAGAGGGGAAGAAGGATATAGGCGTCGGCAACTGCATCTCAGACGGGGAAATATCCTGGATGCGGCTGTCGCGCGGGTTGGGGCCGAATCCCCATATCAAAAGGACAATGGAAATGGTCAGGATGATCGCGGCAAGCACGAGCCGGACTTTTCTCATCGCTGGACTTCCTCCACTTCAAGATACCACTTGACGCGGGTGCCAACCCTGTCGCGCAATTGCCAGGCGATGGGCTTGGGCATCTCTGCGAACGTGCGGCGGATATCGTTGATGCGGCTGACGACGAGGGTTTTATCCCCGCTTTCGAGCGGGATCTCGCCGCTGTTCATCATCGTTTCGAGTTTATCCAGGTTCAGGGACGTGGTCTTGTACAAACCCCAATCCGCGCTGCCCAATTGGGCAAGGATGGAAAGGTTGATAGTCTCATTGTCACCCATGCCGGTCTGGTTGTTCAGCAAGATCGAAGTAAGGTCAAATGCATCTTTGCGGTTGAGCTCGACAATCTGTGCCTTAGAAAGGAACAGCTCCGCAAGTGGGATCGTGACCGGGTCTGCGGTGAGACGATCCTCAAAGGGGATCTTATGACACATCTCGAAGTAACCCACGAAAATATCCACCTTCATTTCGGTCGGGTTGTGGTAATAGATCTGCCGCACATCGCCGTTGAGGACATTGAACTGTTTATGCGGGGAATATCCAGCCTCGGGCATAAACGCTTCGAATTGCCGCCGCTGTTTGAGCGGGATGCAGAAATCAAGATCGGCATACTCACGAATGAAAAGCGGATGCCTTTTCTTGTCGTGAATGTTTACCGCCAGCCCGCCGATGGCGCGGATCTGAATGTTCTGCGCGTTCGCGGCATCGACAAGACGATGAAGTTCCTGTTTGAGGTCGAGGGAGGATTCCATAAATTGAGTTTACTCGCGTTGGGGGAAGTAGACAAGTATACAGGTACACAGGTACACAGGTACACAAAATTTACATGTCTACGTGTCGAGGTATTTACTTGTGTACCTGTATACCCGATTACATCTTTACATCTTTCATCCAGGCGGGAAATTCTTTCGAGTCCATCTTCTCCACTGCCCTGCCCCAGCGTTCGAGAGCCCAGCCCCAGAAATCGAACTCGATGGTGGATATATTTGCCTGGATGGCCGCCCACAGTCCCCAGCCAACGTCGGACATGATCATGTTGAGTTTCATACGCGCGATCATCTGCGTAGTGGCATCGCCAAAATAAGCGGCGCAGACTTCCTTGATCTGGTCGTCGCTGAACTGCATTTCCTGGCAGGTGTTGCCGAGCTCAAACGTCGGGTCGTTGTTGCCGCTGTATTCGTAGTCGATCAGCCAAAGTTGTTTGCCATCATCAATGTAGTTTTCGGCGAGCAGGTCGTTATTGCAGGGAACGGTCGCCAGCGGTTTGACGGACATCGCCTTTTCGATCTCACCCACCGTGGACATGCGGTCGGAGTAGCCGTCAGGGGTTTTGATGGCGCGTTCACTGCACAGGCGCAGATAATACTCCGTGAGGCGGAACATGTTGAAGTCCGAATAGAAGCGTGGACCGGCGTGGAGTCGCTTGATGGCTTGAGCCATGCGCGTGGGTTGACCCGGCTCATTCAGGGAATCCTTCGACATCGTTTTTCCGTCCAGGAACTCCAAAACCATTGCGCTGTGTTCCGGAAAATGATGCAGGACTTTCGGCGCCACCCCGGCGCTTGCCGCAGCGCGGGTGTTGTGATGCTCGTTGTTCCGGTCGATGGCAAGCAACTCGGTGCTCTCACCAGGAACGCGGACAAAGAACGGCGTTCCGTCCACCGTGATCTTGTAATTGGTATTGGTGAGACCGCCCGAAAGCTGCTGAATGGAAACGTCCTTTCCCTGCCAGTCATTCACTTTGGATGCGATCGTTTCGATAATAGGCATACGCGACTCCTACAAAAAGAAAACCTGACAGTCACGCTGACGGCGTGACTGTCAGGTTTTTGCATATTTTATTTACTCAACCGGAATTTCAGACGTGACCTTGTCCATATCGATGCCTTCGCTCTTGCGTTTGGACTTGAAGCCGTAATAGATCGCGGCCGCAATCACGTAACAAGCGCCAAGGAAGATGATGGAGTTCGTATTGGCAAAACTGATGCCATACAAGCCGGGAGGCACGCCGCCCGTATTGAGCCATGGGTCGAAGAACCATTCCACCAGCAGGAAGAGCAGGAAGCCGCCGAAGATCAGACCCGCCACGGTGATGAGCGGAATGCCCGCCACTTTCATCTTGGCGATGGGCGAAGCTTCATATAGTTCCTTCTTCTTATACGGCAGGATGATGGCGGCAATGGCTGTGCCGAAGTACATGATGGCGATGCCCTGCGTGGCTGCCAGTGTAATGGTGCGGAAGCCTGCAATGTTATAAGCATACAGGGCTGCGACGGCAATGGCGGGCAGGATCATGTACAGCATTGCGTTGACCGGTGTGCCGTTCTTGTTCAACTCGGCGGCTTTTTCAGGGAGCAGGCGGTCGAAGGCGGCGGCAAAGATCACGCGGGTGGAGGAAAGGAAGAGCGTGCCCGCCCAGCCAAACCACCAGGTGCTCATCAGCAGGAGTACAACGATCTGAATGAGGCGGTTATCGGTGAGGAAGACAGCCAGCATGGCCGGGTTGGGCCACACCGGGAGCGGAGGCGCTTCGGTCACGTAGCCCCAGGCATAGTTCCACCAGGCGGCGTTGGCTTGAACGTAGAAGTCCCAGCCGATGGTCTTTTGAACGCCAAGGAAGAAGACAATGGCGAGCAGGGTCGTTACACCGAGCGCCCATGCCATGCCGGAGAAGTTGCGCTTGTAATCGGTCGCGCCGCGGACTTCACCGTACAGTGTCGCGCCCCAGTTGGGCCACAAGTTGAAGAAGACCAAATACGGGAGGGTGACCATGATCAAGCCGAAGGTACCGCCCATCAACGGGGTCGAAGCGAAAGCAGCGATCCCCTGCTCGACGGTGGGCTCGTAAAGACTGCCGGTCGTCCCAAAGTATGCGGCGGAGTTGGCATCCAGACCGGCTTTAAATTTTTCGGGCGAACCGGTGAAGAGCAGGGCGATCACGATCAGCAAGCCCAACATGCCCGCGTAGAATGAATATTTCTGAACACGCGCATAGGACTTCATGCCAAGAAAGATCACCAACGCCACAAAGCAGAGCGTGAGCAGGGAACAAACGAAGAGAGGGGTTCCCTGTCCGGCGAACCACACGGCAGCTTGCTGCATGCCAAACGCGCCAAGCAAGGGTGTGATCACGATCTGGCGCAGCATATCGCCGTAGATCGGAGTCCACAGCCAGAGGGTGAACCACCAGCCGGTGATGGCAAGGATGAAGCCGATGCCGCCGCCGAAGACACGCGTCTGCCAGACGTAGTCGCCGCCTGAGCGGGGCATGACCGCGATCAACGAGGCATACACGACCACTTCAAAGATGATGAAGACCGCGCTGATGATCAACGCGGGGATCATCCCGCCTCCAAAATAATACATCTGGCTGAAGCTGTAGAATCCCAGCGTCACCAGATTGATGGAGAAGAACGCGTAGATGAACGCGTCGAAGACCGACCATGAACGTACCATGCCGGTCGCCTTACGAACAAACAGGTCACTCATAACAACTCTCCTCTTTATGATATTTGTGTACCGCAAGAATTATCTTGCGATTTTCGCGCCCGCAAAATTCTTGCCCTTCGACAAGCTCAGGGCAAGAATTTTGCGGTACGTGTCAACCGGTTGTCAAAACGTAATTCTCGACCTTGTTCTTCCCAAGCTTGATGATGGCCCCAAGCAGAGTGCCCTGTTCATACATGGAGCCGGGGTTGATGACCAGTGTCTTTCCGATGCGGGTCGAACCGCGCCCTTCGTGGATGTGCCCATGCAGGCTGAGCAAAGGCTGGGTCTTTTCAATGGCAGTTCGCAGCGCCGTCGAGCCGACAGGGATCATCGAGTTGCCAGCCAGCACCGGGCGCAGATCCTTATCAAGCTCGGGAGCTTCATCCAAACCGGATTTATACGGCGGCACATGGATATTAAAAATCGACGCCTGCGGATTCTTCAATTTGGAGATCATCGCTTCATACCGCGCCGCAAGTTGATCCTCGTCCTCTTCCCGGTGCGTGTTCCAGGGCGTTCGGTTGCTCCAGCCGGATGCGATCATCTCGTGACCACTCGCCAGATTCACAACCTCCCCTTCGGCAAGCACGACCGTGCGGCTCTCGCGGATGATGTCATCGACTTCGTCCATGTCGTCGTTCCCGGGGCAGCAATAGACCTTCATACCGGTGCCTGCCAGTTTTTTTTCGGCAAGTTCCATCCACTGCTGGACGACCTTGAGCACTTCCTGCAAAAAGATCGCGCTGACCTTTGCCGGGTCCTTTTCCAATTCCTGGATTTCATCCGGATTGGTGAGGTATGGATAATACCCGCGGCTGCGGACCTTCTTTTTCATGTCCGTCATTTCGTCTTCGTTTGTGATCTCAAAAACCTGTTCCAGGAGAGTGACGCGGTAATTCGGTCCGCCCTGATGAATGAACGGGACAACCGCCTTGCCCGTCATGTCGCCGCCGAGGATCAACTGATCGGCGCCGTAAAACTTCCCCGCATTGAGAAACTTGCTCCAGCAAATATCCGAACCGTGCACGTCCGTCGCAAAAAAGATGGTTGTAGTCACATGCAATTCCTTTGGTGAAGGGGTAACTTGCAGAGGTGGTGCGCTGGTAATGCGCCCCATTATACCCGCCGCAAGCCAGTTTTCATTTAGTATTAACAACGCAGGGCGGATAAAAGTTTCGGTTTGTTCGATTTATCACAACACTGCAAAAAAAGCCCGCACGAAATCACTTCAAACCATGCTATAGTCATAACAGACATTTCGCAGAAAAACGATTGGGAGAATGCCATGTTCGATAAACGTAAAGAGCCGCGCAAGAAATTGATGGCGTTCACGCCGGTGTACACGCTTTATCCCCGAACCCTGCTCGGCTATCTGGAAGACCTGACCGTACGCGGCGCCAGAGTGGTGGGAGGCGTAACCTTGGACGAAGGCGGTCTGGTGGACCTATCCATTCACTTCCCCAAAGGGACGCCGAACGTCCCGCCTCATCCCTTCAACATCCACGCCAAAGTTGCCCGAGTCCATACCGATGAGACGCAGTTCGAGAACCTCGGCTTCGAGTTCGTGGATGTGACGGAGGAGCAGGCGGCGATCCTGGAATCGGTCATCCAGCGATATGAGTTCAAACGGGCGGTATAAACCGGCTTGACCGAGAGCAAACCGACAATTATCATTTCGACAGGCGAATGGGATTTAAGCAAAAGCCCCGCGCTTCGTTCGTTTCGCAATGAACCAAGGAGATAGGGTATGAAGGTCTTCATCAGCTCCACCTACAACGACCTGAGCGAGCATCGTAAAGCCGCGCATGATGCGCTGGAAAAATTAGGCTTGCATGTCATTTGGATGGAAGCTTTTGGGGCGCGTCCTGAAGAGTCTACCAAGGCTTGTTTGGACGAAGTGGAAGAGAGCGATCTCTTCGTTGGAATTTACGCCCACCGGTACGGATACATTCCCAAGAGCGCGGATGTTTCCATCACCGAGCAGGAATTCGACCATGCCCAAAAACTCGAAAAGCCGACCTTTGGCTTTATCGTCAATGATGAACAGCCCTGGCCGCCCAAACACATTGAACATGGCAAAGCCAAGAAACTGAATGCGCTTTTGAGCAAGGTCAAGAAACAGCCGGTTGAATTCTTCACCACGCCGGATAACCTGGCAAAAAATATTTCATCGTCGGTCGGTCGTTATCTTTCCGAACTCAAAGCAAAAGAGGAAGAAGCCGCGCGGCAGGCGGAAATCAACGTCCATGTGGGCGGCAACTTCAATGGCAATCTCACCATCGGCGACCATAACACCAGCAACAACCAATCTTCAATTCACCAATCTCCCAAACCGACAGGTAATACACTCCCCACTGAATCCTTTTTCGTCGGTCGCGACAAAGAACGCGAAATCATTCTCGCCGCTCTTTCACCTGAGTCTCGCACGTGGGGAGCATTGATAGATGGACCAGGCGGCATCGGAAAATCTGCGCTGGCAATTCACGCCGCGCACAAAGCCGAAGGCTTCAAGCGCAAGATTTTCATCACCGCCAAAGTCCGCGAACTGACCGCCGAAGGCGAAGCCAAACTCACCGACTTCACCCGCCCGACCTACCTCGCCATGCTCGACGAACTGGGCAAGGAACTGGGTGCAGACGGACTCGAAAAACTCGCGCCCGATGAGCGTCCTAACGAACTGCGCCTCGCGCTGGCGGGCAAGAAGGCGCTGATCATCTTCGACAATTTGGAAACCCTGCCCGAAGAAGAACGCACGCGCCTGTTCCAATTCCTCTCGCGCCTGCCCGCAGGCAACAAAGCCATCGTCACCTCCCGCCGCCGCACCGACGTGGACGCGCGCATCGTGCGCCTTGACCGCCTCGCCCGCGACGAAGCCCTGCAACTCATCGCCGAACTCGCCGTCAAATATCCGCGCCTCGCCCGCGCCACCCAAAAAGAGCGCGAAGACCTGTACGAGATCACGCAGGGCAACCCGCTCTTCATCCGCTGGATCGCGGGGCAATTGGGGCGTGCAGGCTCGCAGTGCCGCACCATCGCCGAAGCCTGCGCCTTCATTGACAAAGCCCCCAAAGGCAACGACCCGCTCGAATACATCTTCGGCGACCTGCTGGAGACCTTCACCGCTGACGAGACGAAAGTCCTCGCCGCGCTGACGTATTTCAGCCTGCCCGCCAAACTCAAGTGGATCGTGGAGATGACCGACCTGCCCGACCGCGCCGCCGAGACCGCGCTGGAAGACCTGACCGACCGCTCCATCCTGACCTCTGATCTGTCCGCCCAAACCTACTTTTTACCCCCGCTGACAGCGAAATTCATCCGTTTACGCCGCCCCGAAGCCGTAACCCAAACAGGTGACGCCCTCACCAACCGCGCCTACGCCCTCGCCATGCAACACGGCGGAGACTTCAATTATGAAGGTCACCGTGTGCTGGACGCCGAATGGAACTTCATCTCCGCCGCCCTGCCGCGCCTTCTGACAGGCGACAATGAACGATTGCAAACAACGTGCGACCAACTCTTTCGGTTTCTCGAATTCACTGGTAGATGGGATGACCTACTATTGCTCTTTGAACAAGCCGAAGCGCGTGCCCTCTCCTCCGACGACAAAGAGAATGCGGGCTGGCAAGCATATCGGGCAGGTTACGCTTTTTACATCATCAGCCAACCCGCCAACGTTTTGGCGTGCGCCACCCGCGCCGCCAAATATTGGAAAGATAGGGCGCCACTTAATAAAGCTTACGCACTTGGTCTACGCGGACTCGGTCACAAACTGAACAAAGATTATCCCGCTGCCATCGCCGCCTACCGCGAAGCGTTAGAAATTAAGCGCGCTATCTATCCTGATAGCAACACAGTCTCCATTACGCTGAATGACTTGGCAGAAGCAGAAAGCGCAAACAAAGACTACTCCGCCGCCGAGCGCGACAGCCGTGAAGCCCTGCGAATCGCAAAGAAAAATAATTTCCAAGAACACATTGCTCAATGTATGAGCAGCCTGGCAGCCCTCGCCCTCGACCGCGAGCAGTGGGCAGAAGCCGAATCCCTCGCCCGCGAAGCCCTCGCGCTGGCAGAAAAAGTCGGGCGGCAGGAGTTGATTGCCAACGATTGTCACCACCTCGCCATAGCCCTGCTCAAACAAAGCGAAAGTAGGTCACGCTTGCAGCGTGACGAAAAGAATGAAAATGAGAAGTCACGCTCGAAGCGTGACCTACTGGACGAAGCCCTTCCCCTCTCCCGCCGCGCCGTCGAGATTTTCACGCGCCTGCGCCATCCCGATTTGCAGTCCGCGCAGGAAACGTTGGAAGAAATAGAAAAGGCAATGCATTAGCATCTCTACCTGATTATGCGAGACTCTTGCCTGCACTTGCGCGTGGTGCAAGTGCAGGTAAGCCACCGCTCCCCCAGAGTGACATATTATTTTGATTTTTTCACGCGCCTGCGTTCAACGTTGGAAAAAATAGAAAAGAAGATAAATAGACTTCTTGCATAAGTATGTGAATGGCGGGTTTGCCTGTGCTGCGCACAACCCGCAATTCATTAGAATTCCGCAGAGCGTCAGGCTACAAGCCTGACCTACAATCGACTTTTGCAAGAGTTCTAATAGAGAATAGATGAATAGTTGAGTAGTTTTTAGACTGATTCCCTATTCACTACTCCCTACTTTACAAACAACATGATCACCCAATACACCCCCGCAGAAACGAAGGCACTG
>ERZ761602.3020-NODE-3020-length-24907-cov-43.899847_pt1 | contig 24907 bp, 23 predicted proteins | sample MGYA00512165_ERZ761602 | MGnify/ENA primary metagenome ERZ761602 (study PRJEB28899, sample SAMN02445085) | bioreactor sludge metagenome | biome: EBPR sludge; isolation source: Thorneside wastewater treatment plant | place: Australia: Brisbane, Thorneside...
GTTTGCGCTCAGCTCTCGCTGACCGGGCCGCAGCCATAAAGTCTCGCCCTACCCGAATGCCGAAAAGGGACAGGCAGCCTGTCGCACAAAGCCCCGAATTCTACGCAAGCGCTTGCGCATGGAACCTTGATCTCCTCTCGCTTCCAGCTATTTTTCGGTCATGTCCACAGTGATCGACGTGAAGAGCAACTGACCACACCTGAAAAACTTCGGCTGATGGAGGAGCTTTGGCATGACCTGTCCGATACGGACGTCCCCTCCCCCGATTGGCACGGTGACGTGCTTGCCGAACGGGACCGCCTGATCCGCTCGGGTGAGGACACCTTCGTCGATTGGGAGACCGCCAAGCGCGAACTGCGCCGGGGCTTCCGGTTCTACGAGAGGCAGAGCCCCGGTTTGGGGAGCTACTTCCTCGACACGCTCTACTCCGACATCGATTCCCTGCTTCTCCAAGCCGGCATCCACTCGGTCCATCTGGGGAAGTATCGCGCGAAATCGGAACGCTTCCCCTATGCGATCTACTACGAAATCCATCACGGAGAGATGATCGCTATCAGAGCGGTTCTGGATATGCGCCGAGATCCGGGATGGATCGAGCGCAAGATCGAACGGCTCAAGTAGAACCGCAAAGGGATCGACCTCGATCATATCGACATCGTCTGCTCCGGCAGCGCGAACTATCCCTTGAACGAGCGCATCCACGTCACCGGACTGGACCGGGTGGCTGAGATCTTCGCGGAGTCGGCGTGAAGTTCACGGTGCGGCTCACAGAAGACGATTTGCCCCGCGCTCCTATCTGCTCGTCGCTTGCCGACGGCAGACGGTGACATCCCCTACGGATGTCTTGCGAGAAGCTTGTATCTTCGGATAGACTGATGTCCGTGATGAAAAGGCCGGATCGGAGTCATCGAATCAACCTGTTTCTTGCGGGCGCGGTCACATGCCTTGTCGTGGGCGGTATCTGGACGGCATTGCGGTTGGGTGGAGGCGCCCCGCCGGAGCGTCTCGCCTATCGTTCCGTCGACGGTGCCGACCTGACTCTTGATATCTATCGTCCCGTCGATTGGAGACCTTCCGATCATCGTTCCTGCGTCATTTGGTTCTTCGGCGGCGGATGGGAGGTCGGAGCGCCCCATCAGTATCGCAAACAGTCCCTTCGCCTTGCGCGATCGGGGCTTGTTTGCATCACCCCCGACTACCGGGTGCGTTCCCGGCATGGCCGGGAGACCACCCCTTTCGACTCCTTGGAGGATGCGCGCACCGCGATCCAATGGGTCCGCGCCCGTGCCGGGGAGCTGGGGATCGACCCTGGGCGTATTGCCGCTGCTGGCGGGTCGTCCGGTGGCCATCTCGCCGCCGCATGCGCGAGCGTCCCTGCGGTCGATGACGGAAATCCACCGACCAGTTCCGTCCCCGACGCCTTGATCCTCTACAATCCCGTCGTCGATTTCGATATCCCGTTCGTCGTGAAGCGAACCACGACCGGACAGCGGGAACGCCTCGCCGCCATCGCTCCGTTGCATCAGTTGAATGCACCTCTGCCACCGACGGTGGTCTTTCACGGAACAGCCGACGCCATCATTCCGATTCGGACCTCCGAAGCCTTCGTTCAAAGGGCGCGGGAGTTGGGCAGTCCCGACGTCGCCCTCATCTCCTATCCGGGGAAAGGCCACGAGTTCCACCTCGCCGGATCGGTGGCGCGGCGGGAAGCCAAGGAGTCCATAAAGCAGATCGAGGGTTTTCTAGGTCGCTTGGGATGGGTGGAGAAGGACTGACTACAAATTCAGTATGAGGAGGGTTGGGGTTCCAAGACGCCTTTGTAGCAATACGAACTCGGTTGCCGCCCCCTAACCAAACAACAACAGTTGCGTCTCCCCCGGCGGCTCCTCGTCTTCCCGGCTGGGGTTTCGCTTCTTCGGCGACGACTCGTAGGCCGCCGCCGGAGGCGGCACCTGGGTTTCGCTTTCGCTTGGCACGGCTTGTCCTTCGAGGGCGGCGAGAATTTCCTTGGCCCGGGCGATGATGGAGTCGGGCAGGCCCGCGAGCCGCGCCACCTGAATGCCGTAGCTGCGGTCGGCGGCACCGGGAACGATCTGGCGGAGGAAAATGATGCGGTCGTTCCACTCGCGCACCGCGATGTTGTAGTTGTTCAGCGAAGGACGCGAGGCGGCGAGCTGGGTCAACTCGTGGTAGTGGGTCGCGAAGAGGGAGCGGCAGCGAACCTTGTCGTGGAGGTGCTCGACGACGCTCCAAGCGATGGAAAGGCCGTCGTAGGTCGCGGTGCCGCGACCGATCTCGTCGAGGATGACGAGGCTGCGGTCAGTGGCGTAGTTCGCGATCAGGGCGGTCTCGGTCATCTCGACCATGAAGGTGGACTGCCCCTTGGCGAGGTCGTCGCTCGCGCCGACACGGGTGAAGATGCGATCCACCAGACCGATGCGGGCGCTCGCGGCGGGGACGTAGCTGCCGGTCTGGGCCATCAGGGCGATCAGGGCGACTTGGCGGATGTAGGTCGATTTCCCCGCCATGTTCGGCCCGGTGATGAGCATGAAGCGGTTCGCCTCGGCGTCGAGGGCGGTGTCGTTGGGGACGAATTTCTCCTCGCCGATGTTCTGGTCGAGCACCGGATGGCGGCCTTTCTCGATGGCGAGGTCGCGCGACTCGTCGAGGACGGGACGGCAGTAGCCGAAGAGGCGAGCGGTCTCGGCGAAGGCGGCGAGCACGTCGATCTCGGCAAGGGCGGAGGCGGTCTCCTGGATCGCGGCAAGATGCTCCAGCACGGTCTCGCGGAGGTTGAGGAATTCCTCGTATTCGAGGACGCGGAGCCGCTCGTCGGCCCCGAGGATCTTGCTCTCGACCTCCTTCAACTCGGGAGTGGTGAAGCGCTCGGCGTTGGCGAGGGTCTGTTTGCGGGTGTATTCAAGCGGGGCCTTTTCGAGATGGGCGTTGGTGATCTCGATGAAGTAGCCGAAGACGGCGTTGTATTTCACCTTCAGCGAGGAGATGCCGGTGCGCTCCTGCTCGCGGGTCTGGAGTTCGGCGACCCATTGCTTGCCGTCGGTGGCGGCGCGGCGCAGTTCGTCGATCGCGGCGCTGTAGCCTCCGGCGAAAATCCCGCCCTCCTTCAGCACGGCGGGGGGTTCGGGGACGAGGGCGCGTCCGAGGAGTTCGCAGAGTTCGGTGAAGTCGCCGAGGCGTCGCACGAGATTCTCCCCGAAGGAACCGCCGCCGAGGGCGGAAAGATGCTCGCGCACGTCGGGGACGCGGCGCAGGGAGAGTTCGAGGGATTTCAGATCGCGGGCGTTGCCCGATCCCTGGCTGAGGCGGCTGAGGGTGCGCTCGATGTCGCGGACTTCGGCGAAGTCCTCGCGCAGGGCGTTGAGGAGGAAAGGCTCGGCGATGAGGGCGGCGACGAAGTCCTGCCGCGCGACGAGCGCGGGGAGGTCGCGCAGGGGATGCAGCAGCCAATGCCGCAGCTTGCGAGCGCCCATCGGCGTTTTCGTGCGGTCGAGGGCGCCGAGGAGGGAGCTTTTCACCCCGCCGGAACGGCTCGTGACGAGATCGAGGTTCGACTGGCTGGCCGCGTCGATGAGGAGATGAGCCTCGGTGCGGTAGGCTTGCAAGCTGCGGAGATGGCCGACGCTGCGCCGCAACTGCGTCTCGACGTAGTGGAGGATGGCCCCGGCCGCGCCGACGGCGGGGAAGAGTCCGGCGCAGCCGTAGCCGTCGAGGGATTGCACGTCGAAATGCCGTTTCAGGGTGTATTCGGCCTGCTCGTGGAGGAAGGGGTAGGCGTCGTAGCTCTGGGCGCGGGCGAGCAGGTCGAACTCCGCCGCCTGCTCCTCGGAGAAGAGCAACTCGCTCGGGCGGAGGCGGGCCAACTCGTCCTCGAGGGATTCGCGGTCGGCGAACTCGGTCAGGCGGAACTCGCCCGTGCTGTGCTCGACGAAGGCGAGGCCGTAGCGGCCCTTGGAGCGATGGACGGCGGCGAGGTAGTTGGGCCGGGCCGCGTCGAGGAGGTTCAGGTCGGCGATGGTCCCCGCGCTGATGATCTGGGTGATCTCTCGCTCGACGATCTTGCCGGGCTGCGGCTCGGTCGTCTGCTCGGCGAGGGCGATGCGTTTGCCCGCGCGGATGAGCTTGGCGAGGTAGCCCTCGGCGGCATGGTGGGGGACGCCGCACATGGGCATGCCGTTGCGCTTGGTGAGGGCGACATTGAGAATGGGCGAGGCGATCTTCGCGTCCTCGAAGAACATCTCGTAGAAATCGCCGAGGCGGAAGAGCAGCAGGACGTCGTCGGGCAGGCTGCGGCGCATCGCCTGATACTGACGCATCATCGGCGTCAGTTTGCCATCGTCGTTCGGGTTGCCTCCTGCCATCGTCAAAGGCGGAGAACTTAGAGAGCCTCGACGGAAATGCGAGCCGCTTTCTGGGGGAGTTGAGAGGCGTAACCCTGTAGCCGAGGCCAGCGGCCTCGGTCGAGCGTCGTTTGGCCGCCTGGTCCGACCTCAGTGAGGTCGGCTACAGCGCTGGCGCGTCCTTCGCCAAGACACCCGTAGGAACGAAAATCCAATCGGAAAAATCGATGATGCGGAAGAGGGACAATCGAAAATCGCCGGAGCTTCCTCAAGAAGTTTGAAAGGTCGCGCCGCTTGGATTTGGGTGGCCCTTCCAATGCCCCTTTCCGCACCCGCCGCTGAGCTTGGAGCCGCCTTCCGCAACGGCACCCTGTGCCTGGCGAAGGGCGCGGTGGAAATGCGCATCACCGGGTCGCCCGTTCCGCGCTCGGTGATGCGCCGGGGCCGGGACGGGGCTTGGGAGCCGTTCGTCCCGGAGTTCCGCCTCGTCCATCCCTACCGGCCTTCCCCGGCGAAAAAGGTGAAACCGGCCCGCCCCACGGACCAGCTCCACTTCGACTTCTTCGACGAGGCCGCCGCGCCGCGTCCCGACGCGCCCCTCACTCCCGCGCAGCGCCGCAAGCGGGCCTTCGACCAGTTCCGCTTCTCCTTGGCGAAACCGGTCGCCCGGATTCTCGAACCCTTCCGCACCCACCAGTGGCCGCTCCTCGTGATGCTGCACCACGACCCCGGTTCGGTCGATCTGGCCGTGGCGAACCCCGCTCTCGCCTTCGCCCTCGCGCAGAAGCTGAACGGCGACCGTGAACTCATCGCCGCCCTGCGCTGCGGCGGCATGAGGCAGCGCGACCTCCTCGAAGTGCTCGGTCTGCCCTCCTCGCCCGCCGCCGCGAACTTCTTCCGCAAGGTCGATCCGCATTCGCTCGACGGCGACAACTGGCCCGCCCTCGTCCGTCTCCTCCGCGAAGAGCTCGCCGCGCCGAAATCCCGCCTCTCCCATCTTTCCGCGATCAATGCAGGCGTCGTCGAGATTCTCCTCGATCCGCGCGCCTCGCAGGTCGCGACGCCGCAGTTGCTCGAAGAGGTCGCCCGCGACCGCGCCGAACGCCATCGCGGGCGGGTCGTCCACATGATCTCCAGCACCCTGCGGATGCAGAGCGAACTGCGCCGCGAGGACCGCTGCCACCAGTTCCCAAGCCTCGCCCGGCTCCGCGCCGTCCACGACGAGGTCGCGGAGGGTTATCGCCGCCGCGTCCGCCAGCTCATCGACGCGAACGAGCAAGGCCCCGGCTGTTTCCTCCCCCCGCCCGTGCCGGGGATCGCCGGGGGCATCGAACCGATCACCAGCCCGGCGGATCTCGTCGACGAGGGCGAGGCGCAGGGGAACTGCGTCGCGAGCTACGCGCAACGCGTCCGTGAGGGGAGCACCTACATCTACCGCGTCCTCCACCCCGAGAGGGCAACGCTCTCCCTCGTGCGGCGCAGCCGTTTTTCGGATTGGGAGATCGGCGAGCTGGAGAGTCGCTTCAACACCGACGTCTCCGAGGAGACCGAGGACTACGTGCGGGCTTGGCTCGAACGGCATCGGGAGCTGATTTAAGGGGATCTCCGGAAAAAATCTTGCAAGGTTGGTGCCGCCGCGCGTCAAACGGGAAGGAACACCACCTTTCCCATTCCCAAATCCATCATGAAAAAACGCTTCTTCCTGCTCACCCTTCCCGCCTTCATTTTCGGCTCCTTCGCCGTTCCCAGCCTGAACGCCGGACCGGACTCGCTCAAGATCATCAAATTCGAAGCGGACTGGTGCGGCCCCTGCCAGCAGATGAAGCCCGCCTTTGCCGCCGTCTCCAAAAGCTCCAAGGGCGTCGCCTTCCAAACCGTCGATGTCGACCGTCAAAGCAGTCTCTCGGACCGCTACAAAGTCGAGGGCCTGCCCACAGTCATCGCGGTCAAAAACGGCCGCGAAGTGGGCCGCCTCGTCGGCCTCCAGAGCGAAGGGCAACTGAGGAAGTTCATCAAGAAGCACCAGTGACCCGGCCCCTCACCCCAGCATGACTCGCTCGGTAATGCGGCGGATTTTCTCCGCTCCCAGCCCGGGCACCCGGTCGAGGTCGTCGAAGGTCTCGTAGGGTCGGTGCGCCACCAGAATCTCGGCGAGCTTCGGCCCGATCCCCGGCAGGGTCTGGAGCTCTTCGAGGCTGGCGTAGTTCAGATCGACGACGGGACCCTCGGGAGCGCAGTTTTCGTATTCCGGCCAAGGATCGCCCTCCGAAGCGGATGCCTCAGGGCTTTCCTCCGACTTTTCCGTCTCCTCCAGCTCCTCCGGTCGCAGATCCTCGGGTTCGGCGTGATCGCTCTCCAACTCCCGGGGGGGCTCCTCGTGCCAGTAGTGGCCGTCCTCGTGCCAGCTTTCGTCGTGGTTGCCGTGGTGATGGTCGTGATCTTCGTCGTAGCCGCTCACGCCGGGGGCGTCGCCGGAGTTGTGGGCGTTCTCCTCCTCGTAGAGGTGGGCGTGCTCGCGCTCGTATTGCTCGATCTCGGCTCGGTGCAGCTCGGCCTTCTCCTCCTCGGTCAGCTCCGCGGCGGGTTTCAGATAGAGCTGTTCGAGACGCTTTCTCTCCGCCTCCTCCTCGGCGCGCTCGCGCCTCCCCCTCACCTTTTCGATGATCGTCGCGATGACGATGCAGATCTCGTAGAGCAGGATGAGGGGCACGGCGAGCAGCCCCATGGTAAAGGCGTCCGGGCTCGGAGTCAGGAGCGCCGCGAGCACGCAGATGATCACCCAGGCGTAGGAACGGGTGCTGCGCATCACCCTCGCGGTCAGCAGTTCGAGCTTCACGAGGATGGTCACCACGATAGGCATCTGGAAGCTGATCCCGAAGACAAGCACGAGCTGGGAGATGAAGCTGATGTATTTGCCGATCTGGTAGGAGCTGTTGCCCCCCTTCGCCGGCACGAGCACCAGCTTGTCGCGGGCCTCGTCGTGGCGCAGGGCGAAATTCGCCCCCTCCGCCGTGGCGAAGGTCTTGAGCAGGTAGTCCCGGATTTCGCCACGCAGCTCCGGGGTCAGGGGCGAGTCCGCCGCGCCGTCCGCCGCCGGGCTAGGCGGGGTGGCTCCCTTCTCCACCGGCGGGATCGACTCGCCGTCGAAGCCGATCAGGGAGATCTCGGAAATGGGTTTCTGGAGCGCCTCCCGGACCGGGTCGATGCTGGAGAGGCGCTCGTTCTCGAACTGGTAGAAATACCTCAGGGCGAAGGGAGTCGCGAGGAAGAAGGCGAAGGAGCCGCCGAGGAGGAAAAGGATGAAGCCGATTCCGACTCCGGGGATGATGGTCCTCTTCTCCGCCTGCCGCAGGCCGGGCAGGAGGAACTGGAACAGGAAGAAGACGGTGAAGGGGAAGGTGATGATCAAGCCGCAGTAGAAGGCGAGCTTGAACATCAGGAAGACCAACTCCGTCGGGCCCAGCATGAAGAAGTCGAGCTTCGAGTGCAGGGTCACGCCCGGAGCGACCTCGGCGAGGCTGGACTTCGCGGGGAGCTGGACGAGCTGGAAGATCTCCTTGTTGAAGATGAAGCAGACGATCGTGGAGATGAGCAGGGTCACGGCGATCCGGATCAGGGTCTGCCTCAGGTCGTCGAGATGGTCGAGAAAGGGCTTCTCGTGCGGATCGAAGCCCTCGTCGGCCCCGGGGACACGACGGGCGGCGTGCTCTCGCAGGGTGAAAATTTTCTTGATGGCGGTCTGGAGCATGGCGGGGTCGGATGCTGCGGAAGGGCGCATACTAGCCCCGATTTCCGAAACGGCAAAGCCCCGCAAGCGGGGACCGTCAATCGCGCCCCCCCGCGTCCGGCGCAAAAAAGTTTCGATTTGGCCTTCGTCCCGCTTGCAAGGAGGGTTCGGCGTGATAAAAAACCCTGTCGGACGCGGCACCCAGCCGCTCCGGGAAATGCTGGAACGCTTGCAGAGGAGTCAGACTATATGAGCGGTTACGATGCGGACAGGCGGGGCGACGACCGCCCCATCCACACGGAGAAAATCATCGCGGATCGGAAGATCTTCTTTCTGGACCTGAAAGAGAACGACCGCGGGCAGTTCGTCAAAATCACCGAGGACGTGAAGGGCCGCCGCGACACCATCATGGTGCCGCTCGAGTTCCTCGACGACTTCATCGACGCGCTGGAAGACATCCGCGAAGCCGCCGAAGGCTGAGGGCCGCCCTTCTCTGAACGCTCCATGCGCAGCATGACCGGATACGGTCGGGGCGATGCCGCCGCCGACGGATGGAGGCTCGAAGTCGAGCTTTCCGGAGTGAACCGAAAGCAGGCCGACCTCTCGGTGAACCTCCCCGCCGCCCTCCTTGAGCTCGAAGGCGAGGCCCGCAACCTCCTCGCCAAATCCGTCTCGCGCGGGCGCGTCGTCGCGAAGGTCTCGCTGAGCCGCGACGGGGCTGGCGGCAGCCGCCTCCTCTTCGACGAGGAACTGGCGCGCCAGTATCTCGCCGCCGCGAAGCGGATCGCCGGGGAAGTCGGGATGGACGCCAGCCACGCCGCCGCCGACCTCTTCCGCGCCCCCGGCGTCTTCCGCATCGACGAATCCGGGGTCGATCCCGACGAGGTCCGCGGCGCCCTCCTCGAAGCCCTCACCGCCGCCTTGGCCCAGCTCGAGCGGATGCAGCGGGACGAAGGTGCCCATCTCCGCGGCGACTTGCAGGCCCGGCTCGACACCATCGTCGCCGAGGTCGCCGCGATCCGTCGCCTCGCCCCGAACGTGGCGGAGGCCTACCGGCGGAATCTGGTGAAGCGCCTCGCCGAATCCGGCCTTGTCCTCGACTTGGACGACGAGCGCCTCCTGCGCGAGATCGCCCTCTTCGCCGAGCGCTGCGACATCACCGAGGAGCTGACCCGCCTCGACAGCCACGTCTCCCTCTTCCGCGTCTACCTCGCCAGCGAAGAGCCGATGGGGCGCTCCCTCGACTTCCTCTGCCAGGAGTTCCACCGGGAGCTCAACACCGTCGGGAGCAAGGCCAACGACGCCACCATCGCCCGGCACGTCGTCAACGCGAAGACCGAGCTGGAGAAAATCCGCGAGCAAGTGCAGAACGTGCAGTAGGGGCCGATGCCGCCGACTCGGGGGAACTCCGCGGGTCAGGGGTTCCCGGGGGATTCCCCGCCCCGTCCATCTTCCCCCATGGACCGGACCATTTCCCGATGCGGGATGCCCGCCTCCTCGAACACCTCCCCTCGCGCCACGAAGCCGAGCGATTCATAGAAAGGGATCGACGCCACCTGCGCGTGGAGCTTCAGCCCGGCCATGGCCCTCTCCTCCGCCGCCGCGATCACCGCCTCCATCAAGGCCGCCCCCACCCCGCGGCGACGCCATTCCGCCAACACCGCGACCCGCCCGACCCGTCCCGAAGGCAGGAGCCGCGCCGTCCCCACCGGGTTCCCCTCCCCGTCCCTCGCGAGAAAATGAAGCGAGACCGGATCGTGCTCGTCCACTTCGATCTTCTCCGGCACGCCCTGCTCCACGACGAAGACCGCCCTCCGCACCGCGAGCAATTCATCCCGGGCGATTTCCCAAGCAACAGCGGCGACGGAGACGGGCGAGGACATGGCAGCGAAGGGATGTGGTTTCACGTCGCGGGCACGACCCGTTGCAAACCCAGCGTCAGCGCGAAACACACGAGGCAGGCCACCGCCGCGCGCCAGTCCGCGAAAGCGACGACCGCCGCGTCGTAGAGGGCGACGCCCGCGATGGCGAACGCGACTCCTTGCGGAACCCGCCTCGCCAGCGTCCGCCGCACGAGGGCGAGCCAAGCCGCCGTCACCAGCACCCCCGCCGCCATGAGCGCGAGGAAAATCGCCTCCTTCGACACCGCACGCGCCGAGATCAGCGGAAAGAGCACCGGCAGCATCAGCATCAGTCTCGGGACCAGCCGCAGCGAAAGCGGGCCCGCGAGATGCTCCCGCCGCGCCGCCAAGGTCAGCCCTGCGATATAGACCACCACCCCGGCGGCGATCACGACCAGCGTGATCGGCACCTCCAGCGCCCGCGTGTGCGCCGCCACCGCGCTGCCCGCTCCGACGTAGACGAGAGCCCGGCACAAGCCCATGATCAGGACCGACCCGGCCCAGCGTTTGTGGAGCCAGTTATAGAGAATTACCGCCGCCACCAGCCCCGCCGCGAGGAGAGGATGGACCGAGCTGAGTCCCAGCAGCACCGCGACCCCGACCGCAAGCTGGACGAAACCCGCCGCCCACACCGCCCGCCGCCCGATCCGGCCCGAAGGGATGGGACGCCCCGCCGCGTGCTCGCGATCCCATTCCGCGTCGAAGGCGTCGTTCAGGGTCATGCCCGAGACATAGACCAGGCTCATCCCCAGCGCGACCCAGCCCAGCTCCGCCGTCCATCCCCCGCCGGAGAGGAACCAGCCCACCGCCACGTTCGTCCATACCGTCGGCAGGTTCGAAACCCGACCGAGGACGAGGAAGGTGCGGAGAGGAAAAAACGACGGCATCCGCCAAGCTTGGAGGATTCGCGGGAGGGTGGCAAGGCGATTCCGCCTCGGAATGCCAGCGCGGCAAAGAGCCCCCGCCTCAATCCCGCGAGCCGCGCCGCCGGGGCCAGCCGAGGAACTTCCGCCAGCGAGCGAGAAGAAGGAGCCGGTTCCGCCGTGTCGCGAGAGCTTCGAGCACTTTCAGCATCGCCCAGATCGCGAGGGCGAGCGCGAGGGCGACAGGCAGGGCGTAGGCTTCGTAGACTTTGAGCCAGTCGAGGACGATCTCCCCGAGCCACATCGACACCCGCATCAGCACCAAGATGAAGACACCCGAGGCGAGGGTGTGGATGGGGAGGAATTTCCAGAAGGGGTAGTTCAGCACCCCCGCCGCCGCCGTGATCGGGAGCCGCGAGCCGGGGAGGAAGCGAGAGGTGAAGATGATCTTGATGGCGTGCGAGCGGAAGACCTCCTCCGCTTGGACGATGCTCTCCTCCTTCAGGAACCAGCGGAAAGGCCGACGGCGCAGCAGCGCGATGCCCCCGAGGCGGCCGAGCGCATAGACCGGGATGTCCCCACCGTAGATGCCCAGGAGCGCCGCGAGATAGGCCCAGCCGAAAGGCAGCACCCCCTCGCTGACGAAAATGCCTCCCGCGATGCAGGCGAGCTCCTCGCTCACCACCGCGACCAGGCTGATCGCGCCCGCCTTCTGCCAGAGCGGGAGTTCCGCGATCGCCTCCATCCGCGCGAAGGGGTCCAGCTTCCCGCCGCAGCCCGTGAGGAGGACGGTGGCGAATCCCGCGAGGAGAACGAGGAAAGAACGGCGGCAAATCATGGGGTCGGATCGGACCAAGGAGACTAGCCGGGAAGCGGCCCGCGGGCCAGTGATGATTTCGCCATGCCTCCCTGCGGCTTTCGCGCATGGATTTCGCAACGGGCGGCGGGCCCCCCGTCTGCGGCTGGCCAAGTCTCGGTGTGGCTCAGCCGCCATTCCCCCGACGATTCGAAATCGGGGAAGCGCACCGGGTCCGGGATGTCCACATGCAGGCCGATGCGGGTGAGGACGAGGCAACCGGCCAGCGGCAAAGTCGCCGCGTAGACCTCCGCCCCGCCGCAGACGATCAGTTCGCCGACGCCGTTGGCGCGGGCGAGATCCAACGCGGCGGCGGGCGAGGCAACGACGCGATGCGCCGGATGGCGGGGACGGAAATCGGGCTGCTTCGTCAGGATGATCGGCGTGCGATCGCCGAACCAGCCCTCCATTTCCGCATAAGTCCGGCGTCCCACCAGCAGCCATCGCCCCTCCGTGCGCGCCCGGAAATGCGCCCGGTCGCGGGGGAGGTCCCAAGGGATCCCGCCAGAAGCCGAACCGATGACACGGTCCTCCGCAAGCGCGGCAATGAGGGTGAGCATGCCGGAAGTAAAAGGGAAAAGGGGAAAAGTAAACGGTTTCGCCGGGCAATCAGAAAGAGCCGGGAGAGGCGTTTTGCGGACATCCCCGGAGGTCCGGGGCGTTGCGGGACGCGGAGCTTGGACGAAAAGTGCGCCATCGAGCCTTTTGGCCTTGTCAAAGCAACCCCCGATTCCCATCCTTGCGTCATGTCCGATCCCCTTTCCCAAGAAGACTTCTGGAAACGCAAGCTCGCCGCCTACCTGCACGATCCGCCGGAGAAGGCGCTTGATCTCGCCTGGCACAAGAAACGGGCCGAAGCGCACCAAGGCGGCCTGGACTTGAACGATTCCCAATTCACCACTTCAGCCGACCATACCGCTGCTGCCGCTGACCGACTGCCTTGGCCAACGTATCAGCACCTGGAATGCGCGTTTGATGGATCGCTCAACCACTTCAAGCACCCGCTCGGCAAAGCGAGCTTGAAAATCAAACCGTTCGCCACCGCGGAAATCGCCACCGACTCCTCGTGGGCCTCCCGTCCCGTCCTGGACCACGTCGCCGAGGGAGCTGATTTCGATCAATCTCAATTCTTCGCGTTCTGGCGGCTCTGGCGTTGGTGGGCGTCCGATCAGCGCAACCCCAAGGATCCACGCATGGCCTTTTTGCCTGCGGACACCCGGCTGCCCGACCATACGATCTGGGCGCACAACAGCCTCGTCAGCGCCTTCCAAGCCTGCGTCGAGGATGGGAAATGCCGGCCGGCCTTCCTCCTGTTCAACATCGGCCCGGTGCAGGACTTCATCGCCGCCGCCCGTCGCACTCTCGACTTGTGGAGCGGCAGCTACCTGCTCAGCTATTTGACGGCGACGGCGCTCAGGCACATCGCGCTCACGCTCGGACCCGATCAGGTCATCTTTCCCAATCTTTGCGGCCAGCCCATTTTCGATCTGCTGTTGAAGAACGACATCTGGGACAATGCCTTTATCCAAAAAGAAGGCGACGACAGCCTCTGGAAAAGCTTCGGCTACGAAAACGCCTACGCCAGGAGACGCCTGCTCACCCCCAGCCTGCCCAACCGCTTCCTCGCCTTGGTCCCAGCCAGCCAAGCCGAGCAAATCGCCCGGAAGGTCGAGGAGGTCGTGAGAAAGCAATTCCACGACATTGCGGAAAAGGTGTGGAAGCTCGCCGTCGGGAAGATCGACCCGCTGCAACCCATTTCCGCGCAGAATGAGCGCTTCTTTGCGCAAGTGGAACGTCATCTGGAAATGGCTTGGCAAGTCCTGCCGTGGCCCCAATACCCGAAGGACGCGGAAGCCCTTATCAAGTCCTTGCCCAAGGACGACAAACACGATCCCGGCGCTGGCTTGAAAGCCATTCTCGACCTCGCTGCGAACATGCCCAAAGACCACCGGGATGTGCGCAACTTCGAGTGCGAACGATTCCCCGACGGCCCGAAGCGCGGCTGGAAGGACAAATCCAAACTCGAGAACGACGCCAAGCTCGACAACCCAGGAGCCGCCTGGTCCGCGCTTTATTCCCTGCTCAACTGGCAGCTCGACGCTGTGCGGCAGAACCGGGCTTGGAAAGCATGGCCCCAAGCCAGTCGCGGCACAGGCCTGATGAATGACAAGGACAGCCTTACCGGCAAAGAAGAGGCCGTTCTCAATCTCGCCACCGGCGAAATCAAAGACGACCATGTCCCAAATCTGTCCTCCGCCATCGGTCCGAAAAAACTATTCAAAAAAGGCGAGGTTCTCGGAGCCATTACCCTCATCAAGCGCCTCTGGCCCTACGCATGGCTGAAACCCAAGCATGGTTTTGACGACCGCTTCTTCCGCATTCCCGACACCCGCCTCATCGCCCAAGGCCGTCCCTTCGACGACTCCGACAAGGAAGACGAGGACCGGGAAGACGGCCCCGCCTACTTCGCCGTCATCGCCTTCGATGGAGACGAGATGGGCAAATGGATCAGCGGCAGCCACCCGGACATGCCCACTCTTGATGAGCTGCTCGCGGACTACGAAGAAAACGGACAACAGAAAGGAGCCAAGAAATATCTCGATGGCAACGAAGCTCTCCGGCCATTGCGCGGCGTGAAACGCCCGCTCAATCCCTCCTTCCACCTTCAGTTTTCCGAGATGCTGGGCACCTTCTCCAACGTGTGCGCCCGCCGCATCGTGGAGGCCTTCGATGGCTGTCTCGTATACAGTGGCGGCGATGACGTCCTCGCCCTGCTCCCAGCCGGAAAGGCATTGGCTTGCGCAGAAGCTCTTCGCGCCGCCTTCCGCGGCACGCGGGATTTGAACAACGTCAAAGGCGGCTGGGAAGTGGACCCCGAACATAACTATCGGGAAAAACGCGACTTGCCCCTTTTCCAAGTCGAGCAGGAAGGCTTCGTGCAACTGCACGCCGACAATTATCTCATCATGCAAGGCGAGCCGAAAACCTTCCCCGCCATCGTCCCCGGCCCGGCAGCGGACTGCTCCGTCGGCATCGCCATCGCCCACTTCAAGTCCCCCTTGCAGGATGTCGTCCGCGCGGCGCAAGCGGCGGAAAAACGCGCCAAGAACCAGCTCGGCCGCGCCGCCGTTGCCGTCTCCCTTTTCAAACGCTCCGGGGAAATCACCGAATGGGGCAGCAAATGGGAGTCCGGCGGGCTTGCGCTCTACGAGGCCATCGCCGCAGGACTCGGCAACGGAGCGCTCACCCGCAAGTTCCCGCACAGGGTCTGCCAGTTGCTCGAACCCTATGCAACCCACAGCAGCTTGCAGGATGCGCCGGACTTCGATGCCGCCGCCATCATCCGGCAGGAGTTCGCCTTCGCCATCTCCCGCCAATCCGCCACGGGCATGGCCACGGAGAACGGAACGACGCTGCTTCCCAAGCTCGACGAATACCTTGACCATCTCGGGAAGGTTCCACAAACCCTGCTCACCTCCCTCATCGGCCTCTGCACCACCGTTGCCTTCGCCCACCGCACCAGATCCGAAACCCCATGAACCCGCCGAAAGGCAACTGACCCATGAACACCATCCTGCTCGAACCCACCGACGTCCTTTTCTTCCGCGACGGTCGCCCCATGGGCGGAGCCTCCAGCGGCCACGGCGCCGCGTGGCCGCTGCCCAACGTCATCAACCACGCCCTCCACGCGGCGCTGCATCGGGCGGGCTTCGCAGGCGTCCACGAACATCGTCGTGGGCGCAGCGGCGATTACCAAGAGACCCGCGACCGCAAATTCGGCTCCCTCGTCACCGCCGGGCCGTTCCCCGTCTGCACAAAGGGGCAAGACCGCACTTGGTTCTTCCCCCGCCCCGCCGATGCCGACGACTCCGGGGAAGCGGTTCTCCGGCCCTGCAATACCACACCGGGAGCTTCCAGCCTCGCCGCGCCCTGCCTCCACCCCGTCGTTTCCGGCAAACCGCCCTCCAAGGACACGCCGAAGCCTTGGTGGAGCGAAGGAGCTTGGCGGGAGTATCTCACCGGCACGCCCGATCCCGCCTCCCAGCGGCTGGGCGACGCGGAATTCGCCGACGCTGAATCCACCTACGGCATCGAAATCTCTCCGGAAAGCGGCAGCGTGGTCGAAGGCCAATTCTACTCCGCCCACTACCTCCGCCTTCGCGAAGGCTGGCAACTCGGAGTCTTCGCCCAAGCCGACGACAAGACTGGCGGCGACGCGGGCCACAAACGCGATCTCATCACCGAACTCCTGCCCAATTCGGGAATCCGCACCCCCGTGATCATCGGCGGACAGCAGCGTGTCTGCACCGCCCTCCGCGAGGCCACGGGAACCCCGCCTCTTCCCCATGGCCTCACCGAAGGATTCGCGAAGCATGACGGCAAGTGGCTGGTGAAATGGATCCTTCTCTCCCCCGCCGTCTTTCCCGGCATCGCGGCGGGCATCTCCAAACGCGGAACCGAGCGCAAAGCCCATCCCGGCGGCTGGCTGCCCACCTGGGTTTGTCCGCAATCCGGCAAGGTCTTGCTGGAAAGCGTCAGCCCGGAGGAGCGCAAGCGCCGCCGGAATCTGAACGCCGCCGGCAAAGGCTACGCCTCCACCCCCAACATCGACGCCCGTCTCGTCGCCGCCATCATCGGCAAGCCCCTTCCCGTCACCGGCTGGGCGCTTCCCAACGAAGCCGATCCCGACAGAGCCCAAGGCGGAGCCAAATCCACCCATCTCGCCGTCCCGGCGGGCAGCATCTATTACTTCGAGGCCGAATCTCCCGAAGCCGCCAAAGCCCTCGCTACCGCCCTCAACTGGCACGGCTCCGGAGTCTCTCAACCCTCAACTTTCAACCCTCAACCCATCCGCAACCGCCGCTCCACCCTCTTCGGCGAAAAAGGCTTCGGCCTCGGCGTCTGCGGCACTTGGGACTTCCACCCCGCCACTCTGAAAACTGACCACTGAAAACCCGCCACTTCCCCACCATGACCACCAAGATCCTCTACCTCTTCACCCGCACGCCGCTCCACGTCGGAGCCGGAGCCTCCGTCGGGGCCATCGACCAACCCGTCCAGCGCGAGCGGCATACGGGGTTTCCGATCATTCCGGCGTCTTCGCTGAAAGGCAGTTTTGCGGACCAGTGGCCAGCCACGCACGACAACGGCAAGGGTTCCAAACAACGCCTATCCACGGAGGAAAAGGAGATCAACGGCAAGAAAACCCACGTTCTCAAGCAGGCTGACGAATGCGCTTGGCTTTTCGGCTCCGATACGACCGACCTCCCCTTCGCCGGTTCCCTCCTCTTCTCCGAAGCCCGCGTCCTCGCCTTCCCCATCCGCTCGGCCCGCGGCTCCTACGCTTGGATCACCTGCCCGCTCATGCTCCAGCGCGCCGCCCGGGATGGCGTTTTCACCGGCGAGGCTGCGAACGAAATCAAAGCCATCAAGGAGCCAACGGACACAGCCGACAAGGCATTTGCCATTTTTCAACCTGACCCACTCGGAGTCGGAAACGAAAAAAAGCAAATCGTCCTCGAAGAATACTGCTTCACCCACACGGGAACTTATCCCGAAAGCCTCGCCAAAGCCCTCGCCCAACTTGTCCCCGACGATCTTTTCCGATCCATCAAGGACCGCCTCGTCATCCTCTCCAACGGCATGATGTCGCACTTCGCCACCACCGCCTGCGAAGTCGCCCAGCACGTCCGCATCTCAGACGAAACCGGCACCGCCGAAGGCACTGGTCTCTTCAACCAGGAAAACGTTCCCGCCGACACCCTCTTCTACTCCGTTCTCAACGCGACCAAGAGCCGTGTGCCCGGCGGAGATTACAAGGACAAATCACCCGACGACGCCCTGCAAGCCTTCGCCGCCAAAGTCTCCGACAAGAAGGTCTTCCAATTCGGCGGCGACGCCTCCACCGGACTCGGCTTCTGCTCCGCCACCATCAACATCGAAACGAAAGGAGAGTGACCGCCATGCAAAACCTCGACCAAATCCGTGCTGCCAAAGCACTTGAGGCCATCAATCGAAACGGCTCCCGCATTACCAAGCAGACCGTCAGCAAACTGCCCGCCATGATCATCTCCAACGGCCTGCTCGCCGCCGCCGCGTTCGCGGACGAACCCAAAAAGGAAAGCGAAGCCAAACGACCGGAAATGCAGGACGCCATGGACCAAGTGGCCCAACATCTCAAAAATCCGGTTCACGGCATTGGCATCCTCACCGAATGCGATTCCGCGAAAAAACTCATCGAGAAGCTAACCACTGGCAATGCCACCAGCAATGACCTTCAACGCGCTACTGCCGAGGCACTCGCTTTCATTTCTTATCTGAAACGTTTCGCCGTGAAGGAATCCAACGAAGACAACGCCTAGCCATGCCTATTCACACCATACCCGAAACGTTCGGCGTTCTTGGCGGTTCCGGCCTGCCTTTGTGCGAAAGTAGAAGCCTATTCCAAAGCCGCTTCGCTGATCCGCAGGCTAAGGACGAAAAGGACCGCACACCGCGCAAAGACTGGTTCAACTCCCTCCTTAAACGAAAAGCTCAAAGCGCGACAGGCTCCGATTGGCTCCCCGCCAACGCCACCCAACTCCACGCCCAGCTCATGTCCCGTCTCATAGTCGATCTCGGCGGAGGCGTCATGGAAAACGCCAACGTCAACCTCGACCGCTACGGACTCCCGCTCGTTCCCGGCAGCGCCGTCAAAGGCTGCGCCCGCCGCATGGCCCTGCAAGCCCTCCACGACTGGATCGCCGCCGGAAACGACCGCCCCGCCGAAGACGATGCCTGCTCGCCCTGTTGCGAAGGCTTCTCCACGCCTGCGGAAATGCTCGCCGCCATCGCCCGCGTCTTCGGCTGGGTGGAAAAGGATTGGGAAGCCGGAAAGAAGGAAGGGCTGTTCCGTTCCGACTTCGGCTGGGCTTGTGGTGAATCCCACGAAAAAACTTGGGCTGAAGCTGCCCGTCACCTCGCACAGGCGTTCGCTTGGAAGCTCCCGGAAGAGACGCCGTGGAAAAAGCTCCCCAATTTCGCCGGAACCATCGCCTTCCTCCCCGCCTCGCCGAATGCCGACCCCGGCCTGGAACTCGACGTCGTCACGCCACACCACACCGAATACTACCAAAGCACCAATCCCAACGCCGTCGCCACCGACACCGAAGACCCCGTGCCCGTCTTCTTCCCCGCCATCAAACCGCAGCGCGAGCAAGATTACTTCACCTTCCCTCTCATCCCTCTTCTCCGAGCCAAAGGTGGTGACCTCGATCTCGCCAAACGCTGGCTCGCCCACGGTCTCGAACTCTTCGGGCTCGGCGCAAAGACGGCAGCGGGCTATGGGTGGTTCTTGCCCATCTCGGACGAAGACAAAGCCGAAGCGGAGCAGGCAGCTTCGATAGCGGCCAGCGACTACGCCAACGACATCTTCTTCAAGAATCTCGTTCTTGGCAAACTGAATCCAGGCTCGCTCAATCAACTGGAACCAGAAATCGGGAAACTAAGAAAGCCTGAGAACGAAGCTTGGCGCAACAAGCTCATTGATTTCATCAGGACAAAGGACATGAAAGACATTCGCAAACGACTCAAAGAGAAAGACTGGTTCCCCGAAGACTGGCTTCCGCAATAACCCGCCACGATGCACCTCCCATGATCCGAAAAACTTATACCCTTGAGATCATCACCCCCTGCTTCTGCTCAGGAGCCGATCAGGCCAAAGCCGAAATCCGTGCCGCCTCCATCCGTGGTCAGCTCCGTTGGTGGCTTCGTGCTCTTGGCGGCTCCGCAGACGAAGAGCGCGCCGTCTTTGGTGGCATTGCGGGCACGACCGCAAGCAGCTCCATCCATCTCCGCGTCGCCGATCGAAAACCTGGCCCTGCTTGGAATCCACCGAAGATCGATCCCAATTCACCCGATTCCTACGTTTGGCATTTTGCTTCCGTCTCCGGCAAACCTCCGGGTAGCGGACGCAGAACCCTCGGCCCGCGCTGGACTTCCGCCGGAGTTCTCGCTCCTCGCTCCACGTTCCGTCTCGAACTTCTCCAGCGCCGACCGCTGCCGACCGACCTGCAAGACCGACTCGATCTCGCTCTCCGCGCCTTCCTCCAGCTTGGTGGTCTCGGCCTGCGCGTCACCCGTGGCCTCGGAGCCGTCGTCTGCCATGAATCGCCATTTGACTCCTCCATCCTCGCGAAAATTCAGGAGGCCGGATTCAGAACCGAGCACCGATCCGCCCCCTTGTCCGAAACTCAAATCATCAAGGAAATCGGCGCATTGGTCAAAGGCACCCGAAAAGCCAGCGGTTGGAAAATCGACACCATGTCCAATCGACCGGTTTCAACCCCGTCGCCCTTCGGCACATCCGATCCCCGGCAGACGAGCGCCGTCTACTTCCGCCCAGTCCGTCGCGACATCAAATCCAACAACTACGAGCTCGTTGTCTTTGAAGCCCCCCATGACCGAGTTCTCGGAGAACGATCACGCAAGTCCTCCGTCGTCGGGCATGAACCCTCGCACCTTGTCAAACCGGACCCCGCTCCGCCACGACGTTCCCGCTGACATCCCTGGATATCCGTGAAATCGCCATCCGCGAGAATGGAGATGACATTCCCGCCATGATCCTTCTCGGCAGCACCTACCCCCTCGGCCTGATCCGTCGTCCCGCGCACGTCGAACCCGCGTCGCTGGACGAACTCCGCCGCCGCGCCCGTGCCGAGGGCTTCCTCTCCTTCTGGGGCCACGGGAACACCCGCGCCGCCGCAGGCGAAGTCCTCGGCCTCGACCCCGCTCCCGCGACCGAACGCCCCGCCCTCCGCCTCACCACCGACCACCTGCCCAGCCTCGACGGACACGTCTTCGACGAGGTCTGGGTGCTGTCGCCGGACTACGTGCCCGGCTTCCGGCCCCGGATCGGGGAGGAGGTCGGACTGGAGAGCATTTCGGGGTGGCAGGTGCTGCGGATTCGGTTTCACTCTTGATCATGGACAACCTTACCCTCATCCATCTTGTCAGCGAGCAGACGCTACAAAATCTGCTTCCCACGCTGGCTCTACGCCCCAGCCATGTCATTCAAGTGCGCAGCAGTGATCCAAGGTTTGATAGAACCCCTTCTTATCTGGAAACCGCATGCCGTGAAGCTGGATTGACGGAAACCAAATTTCTCACTCCCGAAACAATTCCCGGGGCATCCCCCGACATCACGGAAACTTCCGCTTTCCTTACAACTCTTTGCGAACGCCAAAAAGGACACTCCCTATGCCTGAACTTTACGGGCGGCACCAAACTCATGTCCATCGGCTCCTATCGCGTGGCGGAGCACCTTCGCATCCCTTCCCTGTACACGGACACCCTGCATAGACGGAATTTCGTTGACGGCGGGACAGGTCCGTTTCTTAAAATCCTGCCGGAACTCCACAGCTTTTTGAATCAAATTACCGTTCCTGTCGTCATGGCCGCACAGGGCAAAGAGTTCCGCAAAGACTCCATCACACCACAACTGCTGGAATTCGGCAAAGCAGCATGGAGTATCCGATCCCAACACCATGAAGCCGTCGCTGCTTGGACATCACGGATCCGAACCGCTGTCCCGAGAGACAAGAACGGTCGGGTCGAAAGCAAATCGGGGAAACTCAAAGATTTTCTCTTGTCTCCTTTGCCGTTTCCTGAGGCGGATGCGGCACAGGATTATCTGGATGCGGCTGTTCAAGCCGGTCTGTTGTCCGTGGATGCGTCTGGCGAAGTTCACATGCAGACGGAACCGAAGCGATCAGCCGTGGAGCGCGTCTCCAATTTGCTGGATGGAGCTTGGTTGGAACTGGCCGTTGCTGCCGCCGCAAACGATGGATCACGCTATGGTGACATTCATTGGAGTGTCCAGCCTTCCGATCAAACTGGCGAGGATTATGGGGAAACCGACCTCATTGCCGTTGATCGCCGTCGGCTGAATCTGGCTGTGGTATCTTGCAAAACTAGCACCGCCCATGTTTCATCGCTCGAGCACCTCTCTTCATGGAGGGATCGCACCAGAACGCTGGGAGGCTCTCATGCCTCGGGAATTCTTTGTCTTTTCCGTGTGAAATCCCCGGATGAAGAGGGTCGCCTTCGTGCCATGGGCAAAAAAATGGGAATCGAAATCCTGATAGGAGACGAGATCGTCACCCACTTTAGCGAATAAGTAGAGAATGCCTTCATCCTTCCCGCCCCCATGACCACCACCCTCGTCGCCGTCAGCGGGATGTCGCCCGCCATCATCACCGAGACGATCTGGGCGCTCGCCCGGGAGACTCCGCCCGTGGTGCCGGACGAGGTGGTGGTGGTCACCACGGCAAAGGGCAGGCGGGACATCGAGGAGCTGCTGCTCGCCCCCTTCGATCCGTGGGACGGCCAGACCGTGTGGGCCTGCCTGCGCCGGGACGTCTTCGCCCTCGCCAAGCTGAAGGGACGCAGCGCCAAGCTGCAGCTCTCCGTCCGCGTCATCGGCCTGCCGGATGCCGCCACCGGCGTGCGCACGCCCGCCGAAGACCTGCGCACCCGCGACGACAACGCCCAGGCCGCCGATTTCATCGTCCAGACCCTCGCGCCCTGCGCCGACGCGGAGGATCACCGCGTCATCGCCTCCATCGCCGGAGGCCGCAAGACGATGGGCGCGTTGCTCTACGCCGCCATGAGCCTGCTCGGCAAGGAAACCGACCGCATCACCCATGTGCTCGTGAGCGAACCCTTCGAGAACTGCCGCGAATTCTTCTACCCGGCCCAACCCCACCAAAAGCTGACAGCCAAACCCTTCGGTCAGCCCGCCGCTCCCGTCCGTGCCGCCGACGCCGTCATCGAACTGGCCGACATCCCCTTTGTGCCACTGCGCAACAAATTCGAGGAGCTCAACGAACCCCGCCGCACCTTCGCGGGGCTGGTGGAGCGCTACGCCAAAGCGGAAAGAATCCTGCCAAACCGGCCTCCTCTCGTCGGATTCGACGCCGACCGGAACACCCTCACCGTCGAGGGCCGCCCGATCCTCTTGACCGGCCGCGATCTGATCGTCGCGGGTTTCCTGTTCGTCCGTGCCGCGAACCACCTGGATCATTTCCCGAGCCGGGAAGACGCCACCGCCCCCTTGCAGAAGCATCTCCAATCGTGGCGGCGGGAGCATCCCTTCCACCAAGCGACCGCCCGGCTTTCCGGCACGCTGACGGCGGACGATCTGTCGAAGGCCCTCGCCACCTTGCGCAAGAAGCTGAAGGCCGCCGGTCTGGCGTCCGCCATTCCCTATCTCGCTCCCGAACGCAACCGGATCGGCTTCGAAATGCGGCAGCAATGATGGTCGGGGCGGGGTGAATCTCCCGGACATCCCCGGAGGTCCACGCCTTTGCCAGCACGGGCGTCGCGTGCGATCCTGCCGACATGCCCACCGCCTGCGTCTCCACCCCCGGCTGCGTCGTGCGCCTCGTCTCCGAGCGGCTCCAAGTCCACGGCAAGGACGAGTCGGGCACATCCACCGTGCTGCGCGAGATCCCCATCCGCGACCTCGACCGGCTCGTCGCGATGGAGGGCACCCAGATCACCGGCGAGGCCCTCGCCACCCTGCTGCGCGAGGAGATCCCCGTCGCCTTCCTCGGCTGGAACGGGCGCTTTCTCGGGGCCTTCCACCCCACTGCCCCGGCTCACGGGGCATGGCGGCTGCGCCAATACCGCGCCACCCTCGATCCGGCCTTCGCCCTCGCCGTGGCGGGTCGGCTCGTCGCCTCGAAGATCTACAACCAGCGCCGCGTCGTGCAGCGCCTCGCCGCGAACCGGGGCAGCGACGCGGTCTCCGCCGACCTCGACCATCTCGAAGCCCTGATGCGCGAAGTCTACCGGGCCGACACCATCGAGCGCCTGCGCGGCTACGAAGGCGCGGCGGCGGCCCGCTACTTCCCCGCCTGGGCACGGTTCCTGCCCGAGGCCTTCCCCTTCGAGCGCCGCTCGACGCGCCCGCCGCTCAACCCGGTGAACGCCTGCATCTCCTTCGGCTCGACCCTGCTCTATCACGAGATCGTCTCGGCCATCCACGCCCGGGGACTCGATCCGGCGCTCGGGCTCCTCCACGCGACCGAGGACGGGCGCTGGTCCCTCGCCCTCGACCTGATGGAGCCTTTCCGTCCCGTCCTCGTCGAGGCCCTCGCCCTCGACGTCTTCTCGCACCAGATCCTCAACGAAAGGCATTTCCGCCCGCACGAGGGCGGGGTGTATCTGAACGACGAGGGACGCGCCAAGTTCATCGTGCAATACGAGCGGCGCATGGAGCGCCAGTTCATGAGCGAATTCGCCGGCCACCGCACCACCCTGCGGCAGCAGACCGAGGACTCCGTCGTCCGCTTCAAGCGCGGGCTGGAGGAGCCGTCGGCCTTCGAGGCCTTCGTGATGAACTGAATCCGCGAAATGGAGAACAGTGAAGTGCAACCAGCGTCGATGGCCCCCGAAGCCCCGGCGCTGGGCTGGTGGCACGAGGCCTTCGCTCCGCTGCCCTACGAACGATCCGCCCCCGGAGAAAAAGAGATGCTCACCCTCGTCGCCTACGACATCAGCCAGCCGAAGCGCCTTTCGCGGGTGGCCCGGATCTGCGAGGACTACGGGGTGCGCGTGCAATACAGCCTGTTCGAATGTCGGCTCGACGAGGACGAGTTCGCCGATTTCTGGCTGAAGCTGCTGGACGAGATCGACGAGGGGGAGGACCGGCTCGTCGCCTACAAGATCGACGCGAAATCGGCCAAGGAGACCCTCACCGCCGGGACGATGGTTTGCTCTGAGAAGGTGGTGTGCTATCTGGTGTAAGGATGGAAGTGGCGCGCTCCAGGTCGCGAGATCTGGAGACCGGAAAACCGGGGGTTCGAGACCGCTCGGCGCAATCTATTGACAACCAATGACCAGCAAACAAAACGCGCCCCAAGATAGCAAGGTGGCGACGGCAGAAGCACCGATATCCGGTTTGTCAAATCGCCCTCGCGACCGATTTCGGATTTGCGCCCTTGGCATTCATGGAGTTATAAGTGAGGGGGTCCGCACAGGACACACAGCCGAAAGGCATTGAAGACGGCATGAAAGGGGTAAGTTGCTTAATTATGACATGCGCGGGTCCGCACAGGACACACAGCCGAAAGGCATTGAAGACAAGGGGAAGGTTATCATAAAGTTGCGTCGAGGTTAATGGGTCCGCACAGGACACACAGCCGAAAGGCATTGAAGAC